>Ga0335073_10009488_pt1 | contig 13665 bp, 14 predicted proteins | sample Lox_Sample_22_FD_207093 | JGI IMG/M metagenome (GOLD analysis project Ga0335073, IMG submission 207093) | Soil microbial communities from Loxahatchee National Wildlife Refuge, Florida, United States - Lox_Sample_2.2 | ecosystem: Environmental > Terrestrial > Soil > Wetlands | place: USA... | reverse complement strand
GAGACCGAGATAATACTGGTCACGGACGCAACACGAAAGGAGCAGCTCGCTAACGGTGTCGGCACTCCAGCTTCATTTGCAAGTCACACAGATTCGAGTACGGATTTGGATATCATTCAATTTCTTTCGCTCCCTTCAGCCGAGGAAGAACGATATACACTCAGAAATTCTTCTGAAACTGAAGCGCTAATACCACCTGAAGACGATCCACTATCTCGAGGGGTTGCGTTGCGAGTATCTGTATTGAAGCATCCTGTCTCCAAGTTCTCTCTTGAACCACGGCCATCAGATAGTGAAGATGACGAATTCCGGGTCTACGGTCACATGAACGATATTGCACGAATAGGCGTCTTCAGCGGAGACTGGGTAAACTTTTCTGCTTCTAGTTAAACTAATCGTAGGTATCGCTCCGAACATCCCTCAATGGTGATAAGTCAGCTCGCTCCGTTCGATTGTACGCTTCCTCAATACCTCGACAAGGAGAACTATACCTTCCTCCAATACTGTATGCCAATCTACTCGAACCCTCTTCAATCCAAGTTACAGCCATCCCACCACCCTCAATACCATTAAGTCACGCCATCCTAGTCTCACGAATATCGTCACCTGCATCAACCGCAAAATCTCTTGAATCCTCCTTTATTTCCTCCCTAAAACGCTACTTCGAATCATCTCAACGAATTGTCCGTGTAGGAGACTACTTTGCCCTCGCAATAGACGAAACAGTATCCCAATTCCCCTCCGAAGATTCCTCAGAACCGTTCAATAGACGAAACCAGCCTAACGCAATCTCATGGTACAGAGTCGAAAAAGTCACTCTCAATGCTCAAAATGAGTATAATGGAGATGTCTATGTGGATCCTGCCAGCACCAAAATGTTGCAATCCTTTTATGCGTCAAGTCTGATTCCCTTACATTCCATGGCATTACATTCCTATTTGGGAATACCTCATTTACCAATCCCTGAAGACATTGTGCTGACACGATCCAAGCCGTTTTCACGATTAAACGCTCTAGCCGGAGCAGTCCTATCGTCTCACGGAAGAAATGCCAATCTCTCATTAGTAAGTATCCTCCTCCATGGCCAAAGAGGAGTGGGCAAGCGTACACTAGCAGAATGGGTATCAGTCCACCTAGGTCTACACTTTTTCGAAGTGAATTGCTACGATATTCTAAGCGAATCCGATTCGAAAACAGAAGCTTACTTGCGTCACCGTTTCGAACGAGCTAATTCTTATCGTCCTTGTTTATTCTTATTACGACATATCGATGCGTTCGCAAGGAAGAGAGATGTTCTAGAGCAGGGACAAGATCCTGCTATCCGATTTGTCCTTGCCGATTGCCTTTCTCAGGCAGCGCAGATTGCCGCGGAAAAGGAGTGGCCGTTGATTGTGGTTGGCACCACTTCTGAAAGGGAAAAGTGTAGCGAGGGAGTCGCTGGATTATTCAAACATGAGATCGAAGTTACGGTACTTCTCCTACCCTCTCTCTATTACTATTCTGGGCTCGACTAAGTGGTAGGCTCCCTCAGAAGTTGAAAGACGGGATATCTTGAAGACTATAACGTTATCTCTACCGTTGATGCCAGATGTTTCCATCCCAGCACTAGCTCTACGAACAGCAGCTTTAGTCCCCATCCATCTTATCGATATGTGTATTCGAGCAGACTCCGCCGCGCGAGATCGATTTGAGGAAATTGCAAGTACAAAGGGTCTTGCAATGTCAGATTTAGAAGTGGCAGGAGTAGGTGTCAACATGTCCGATTTCGACCAAGCCTTATCTGAAGTAAGAGGAAACTTCAGCGACAGCATTGGAGCCCCCAAGATTCCAAATGTACAATGGGACGATGTAGGTGGTCTTGCGGATGTAAAGAAAGATATTCTAGATACCATTCAACTTCCTCTCGAACATCCAGAATTATTCGCAAAGGGAATGAAGAAACGATCAGGTATCTTATTATACGGTCCTCCTGGAACTGGAAAGACACTCCTTGCAAAAGCAGTCGCAACTTCCTTCTCGCTAAACTTCTTCTCAGTAAAAGGTCCCGAACTATTAAATATGTACATTGGCGAATCGGAAGCAAATGTCCGTCGTGTCTTTCAACGAGCCCGCGATGCTCGTCCGTGTGTTGTCTTCTTTGATGAACTCGATTCAGTTGCTCCGAGGAGAGGAAATCAAGCTGATAGTGCTGGCGTCATGGATCGTATTGTTTCACAACTTCTCGCTGAATTGGATGGGATGAGTGATTCCTCTGGCGATACAGGAGTTTTTGTTATTGGTGCGACGAATCGACCTGATTTATTGGATCCTGCTCTCCTTCGGCCGGGACGGTTTGATAAGATGTTGTATTTGGGAGTGAGTCAGACGCATGAACAGCAAGTCAATATTATTCGTGCCCTCACACGGAAACTCACTCTGTCTCCGGATGTGGATTTATACAAGATCGCAGAGACATGTCCGTTTACATTTACTGGAGCAGATTTCTATGCTCTTTGTTCAGATGCACAATTGAAAGCGATGACTAGAGCTGCGGACAAGGTCAATACAAAGATTTCCAAGTATCCGAAAAAAGTTACGACTCAATGGTGGTTTGATCATGTCGCTACTCCAGAGGATTTGAAATGGGAAGTTGAGATGCAGGATTTTATGGCTGCTAGGAAGGAATTAGTTCCTAGTGTTAGTGCACAGGAACAAGAAACTTATCGACGTCTTCAGAGTCAGTTTTCGGGGTTTAATAGTGATGGGAAAAAAGGAGTTACAGTGTCTAATGGAAGCGGGAGGAATGGAAAAGGGAAGGAGATCGAAATTAATGGCAATCATGATGGGCGTAAGAATGGTTGGGTTGGTTCGAAAGCTTTGCAACAGAGTTTTGATGAGAACGATGATGAGTATAACGCTTTGTACTCACAAAGTTAAAGTTATGGAATCTGTCGGAGATGCCTTGTGGTATAGAAGTCATTGTATATATGGCATAGCTCAGATTTGAGGGTTACAGGATGGCTAATAGCGAGCTAGAATAAAAGGTCATTCTTCATTACTTATTCATGAACGATATATAAGATATCATGATAAATTATGGTGCTACAGATATACATGATGTTTAGTTCCTCCAATATAGCTACTAATACAAATGAATGTGTCTTTCCTACAAGAATATGTGGTTCCTCTAAGAGATTGTCGATTGCTTTACTTCAACGCCATTGCAACAGCATCCACGATAGCCTCATATATTTCACCCTGCCCATCCAATAACCCCTTAAACCTCGTCGTCTTAGCCAAGTCGCCCCAATGTCTGACCAAAAACGCCAAACACAATCCTCTAATCCTTTCCTTGGTCGTAGGAACCATGGTCTTACATCTAGTAGCCACATCTAATCCATCCAACGCAACATCAATATCGAAATACGCCAATTCAAAATGATGGACAGCTCGATTGAATAAATCTGTATACTCGTAGAACTCAGCCAGTCGAATTATTTCCAGGAGTTGCTGAGTAGATCCTTGTACAAGATCATCCCACGAACGGGTATACAGGAAGCGTAGGAAGGCGTACATGGAGGCTTGTGAGGTACCCTCGGGGGCAGGGAAAACGATGTGTCCGAATTGATCGCGAGGACAAGCGTCTAGAGCACCCGGATGATCGAAGATACGTTGAAAATAACCCAATGTTCCTAGAACTGGTTTATGTGCGTATGCAGCGACGGTAGCATCAGGATTACAAATGATCATATCGGTATACTTGCGTTGAGTAGCGAATTCATAGAGTTGTGAAGCGAGATCAGGCGTTGCAATGATAGGCGCAGTAGGATGAATCTGCCTGTGTGGACCCTGTGCAGGAAAGGGGTATTTCCATTCATTGTCCGAAGTAGCAAGTGAATCAAAGGTAGGGGCCGTTCCCGCCTTTTGCAGAACCAGAATGTCACCGGTTCGTAAGCATAAATCCTCGAGAGTAGAAGTAACGTCAACTCGTTCCGGAACACGACGCCAACAATCGTAAATGTCGACGGGATCGGATTCAGCCAGGCCGATCATTCCCTTGAGATCATCGAGGACTTTATGGACGGTGATGAAACGCGAGAACCGTTTGAATCCGCAGTATCGAAGGGTCTGTCTTTGGGGATCGTAGTGTTTGATTATCAGACTTATTGTATCACGGACTTCTTTGTGCGGTGAGAGGAATACGAAGGGGGTTCCGTCCCAGTAACCTTGATATGGACGTCTTTGTGTAGGGCGCTCTTCGGAGACGACTTTGAGTGGAACGACGTCGATATCCCTGAATCGATATTGTCTGAATCTTTCCGGGTACTTGCAGATATGATCAAACACGGTCTATGGTCAACGACAATCACCAAGTTTTCAGAGCAAATGCTACTTACTTTTCGCAGTTTATCGTTTTGCAAGGGAATTGATCCCCACAGAGTCATTTCGTCGTATACGCTTCCCTCCCATAGTTTGACTATGTGCCACGGTCTTTTCCAATCATCGAACGTAGACCAATTGACCAGTTCCACAGCATCTTCGTGTTCTCGAGCATCCTCTTCTGAAATGACGAATACCTCCCTCACAGTCTCCGCAACAATGGCAGTGGCAGGTCGGAACTCCTCAGATGACGTATCTGTACCTTCTTCGGGTTCACCTGCTTCAGAGACCGTATCTGCGGCTGAATGAACTGACTCGGTATCACTCGAAGCGACGGTAGACATGGTAGTAGGATGAAGAGTAGTGAATTTATGAGGGGAGTGATTGCTTGGATGATTGCTTTTGTTGTTGATGTTTCTGCGCTCGGGCCTCTTTTTGCTTTGGCCATCATCGTCAACAAACCCCAATGGCCGACACGTGAATTTGAAGGATCAGCGAGAAAATATTTTGTAAATATTTACAACTCAGTGTGGCATTTACTAATTTACTTTTTCCCAGTCTGTTCTGAAATTGAAAACAAATTTAACGCGTGCACCACGCACCTCGCTCGTCAATTCCCAAAAAGTCTTCCAACTTCTCACACATTCTTCTCCGAAAGACCGTAGAGCGACAAGGAGCGAACTATTCTCATCGATAAGCTCACTATTCAAACTGCTCGCTCTTCTGCAATGGCAGAGCCAATGGAGGTAGATCACAACGGCGTCTCAGTGCAAGAAGCTGCCTTTGAAAGTTCTGTAGAAAGCAGCGTCAAGGGAGAGGGAGATGAGACACCAGAATCCACAGAGGTAATGCCCTGTCTCCCCAAAAACCTTATAGCATCAAGCTAATCGTTATTTAGAACGGACAAGTCACTGTATGCTGCTCTGCGGTCTTTTTAAGGAAATAATGTTGATATTGTAGATGACTGCCCGTGAAAGAGATCTTCAGAGAAGAGCTTTAGAAAGCTCTGCGCGGAGAGCCGAGTACCATGATAAACATAGCAAACTTGACAAAGCCAAGGTACCTTGCCACTAGTAGATTATATGCTGACTTGTAGCTTGCCGACTCCGCCAAGGTACGCGACCTTCTCTAAATGCGATCTAACTTATAGCGATTTGCCTTTCTTTTGGGTCAAACTGAACTCTTTCGACACTTCATCAACATTCGTGCTGATCAAGGTAGCTTCTTCCGGTCAAAATCGTGGTTCTAATGATAGATGCCGAGTTTAAGGAATTACTAGAAGAATCGAAAAAAGTCAACATGTCACGAAGTAGTTCCAGAGCCAAAATCACAGATCATCGCCACCGTAAAACAGAACAAGAAGAAGATGCAGAACTCCTCCAAGACGAAGAAGATGAAGACGATGAACGAACTGTTTTCCGAGAATCCCCGGCTTTCATCAAAGGCGGCGAAATGCGAGACTACCAAGTTCAAGGTCTCAACTGGTTAATCTCCCTCTACGAAAATGGTATCAACGGCATCCTTGCAGACGAAATGGGTCTCGGTAAAACACTCCAGACAATCTCCTTCCTTGGATACTTACGATTCCTCCGTGGCGTCAAAGGACCCCATTTGATCGCTGTTCCAAAATCCACCATCAACAACTGGGCTCGAGAATTTGCTCAGTGGATCCCGGAAATCGATTTCCTCGTTTTCCAAGGCGAAAAAAATGACCGCCAAACACTCGTTAAAGATCGCCTTGTTCCACAAAATTTCGACGTTTGTATCACTTCTTATGAAATGGTTCTCCGTGAAAGTGCACATTTCAAGAAAATCGCTTGGGAGTATATCATCATTGATGAAGCTCATCGAATAAAGAATGAGGAATCAATGTTATCGCAAATCGTACGGTTATTCAATTCCCGAAATCGTCTTTTGATTACCGGCACGCCCTTGCAGAATAATTTACATGAGTTATGGGCACTCCTCAATTTCTTGTTACCCGATGTTTTCTCCGATAGTGCGGCTTTCGATCAATGGTTTCAACAACAGAATCAGGATCAGGATGCCGTTGTACAACAGTTGCATAAAGTCTTGCGCCCATTTTTACTACGTCGTGTCAAATCCGATGTCGAGAAAGCCCTCAAACCGAAAAAGGAGACGAATATTTATGTGGGTATGTCGGAAATGCAAGTAAAATGGTATCGAAGGATTCTGGAAAAGGATATTGATGCTGTTAACGGTGCTGTTGGAAAACGAGAAGGGAAAACTCGTCTTCTTAACATTGTCATGCAGTTGAGAAAATGTTGTAATCATCCGTATTTGTTTGATGGGGCAGAGCCTGGTCCTCCATACACCAACGATGAACATCTCGTCTTCAATTCTGGCAAGATGGTTATTTTGGATAAGTTGCTGAAGAGGATGAAAGCGCAGGGTTCAAGAGTGTTGGTTTTCTCACAGATGAGTCGTGTGTTGGATATCCTTGAAGACTATTGTATCATGCGAGAATTCCAGTATTGTCGTATCGACGGAAGCACAGCCCACGAAGATCGTATCACAGCTATTGACGAATACAACCGCGAAGGAAGCGAAAAGTTCATCTTCCTCCTTACCACCAGAGCAGGCGGTCTCGGAATCAACTTGACAACAGCCGATGTCGTCGTCTTATACGATAGCGATTGGAATCCTCAAGCAGATCTCCAAGCAATGGATCGAGCCCACCGAATTGGTCAAACCAAACAAGTCTACGTCTTCCGTTTTGTCACTGAAAATGCCATTGAAGAAAAAGTTCTTGAACGAGCCGCTCAGAAATTACGACTTGATCAGCTTGTTATTCAACAAGGCCGCGCACAACAAGCGGCCAGTAAAGCTGCCAGCAAGGACGAACTGTTGACTATGGTCCAACATGGCGCTGAAGAAATTTTCGAAAGGGAAGGTGGTACTATTGGAGAAGATGATATTGATGACATATTTCGACGAGGAGAAGAGCGCACTAAACAACTTCAAGAACGATACGCTGAATTGGGAATCGATGAGTTGCAAAATTTCACTTCAGAATCTGCGTATAATTGGATGGGTGAAGATTTCAAACAAAAGAAACAGGTTGGTTTGGCTTGGATTCATCCTTCGAAACGAGAACGTCATACCAAGGATTATTCTGTGGATCACTATTACAAAGATGCATTGCATACCGGTGGACCTACCCAAACAAGACCTAAAGCTCCGAAGCCTCCTAAGCAAATCAATATCCAAGATCACCAATTCTATCCAGCTGAGTTGAAAGAGTTGCAGGATAAAGAAACTCTCTACTTCCGAAAGGAAATCAATTATAAAGCTCCTCTTCCTGAGGGCGATGAATTCGATCTCGAAGAACGCGAACAGCAACAAATTGAAGAACAAGCTGAGATCGATAATGCTGTCCCTCTGACCGAGGAGGAAATCGAGCTCAAAGAGGAATTATCTACTCAAGGGTTCGGAAATTGGCAACGTCGTGATTTCCATCATTTCGTGCGAGCCAATGAGAAGTATGGAAGAGACAAGTATGCTGAGATCGCGGAGGAAATTGGCACAAAGACCGCCAAGGAGGTTAAGGAATATTCTAAAGTATTCTGGGAACGATATGAAGAGATTGAAGGTACTGGACCCCTCTAGCAACGAAATTAATTCATAGGATATGATCGCTATCTTACTGCCATTGAAGCTGGAGAAGAAAGGCTTCGTAAGCAGGAACGTCAAACGAAATTCTTGCGCGAAAAACTCTCTCAATATCGCGCCCCCTTACAACAACTCCAGATCCAATATAATCAGAATAAAGGAAAAGTATATACAGAGGAAGAAGATCGTTTCCTGCTTGTTATGCTGGACAAGTTTGGTTTGGGTCGGGAAGATTTGTATGAACGGATTCGCGAGGAAATCAGAGAATCTCCGTTATTCCGATTCGACTGGTTTTTCTTGTCGAGAACGAGTTTGGAAATCCAAAGGCGGTGTACCACGTTGTTGACTATGGTGATGCGTGAATTCGGTGAGGAGAAACGTGGTTTGGAAGACGATGATTCTCGGGAAAGTACTCCCGCTGCGAAGAAAGTCAAGAAGGCTGGCAACAAACTTGTAGAGTCCTTGAAGGTGCGTCCTCTCAGTCCGATGAAGCTAATCTAAGAACAAGCAAAGCGCAAGTTTGAAAGGAAGCAAACAGACCAGTCGGGCAAGTTCGGTTGGAAGTACAGTCAGTTCAAACGTCACGGGAGGACGTAAACTGCAGAAGAAGAAACGTTAAAACGTTAGAAGCAAGCGGAAATAGATTTGAGATATGCGCTACTAGGGTTGTTATTTGCATTGCAACATAAGTCCAATGAAGACATTATTGTATATCCCATGTTCCACTTTGCTCTGAAAATATGTTCCATTCTAGAGTACAGATGCTTATTGTCTTTGGTATCACCCCCAATAATATGGATTTTTAGACTCTTCCACTTTACCCTCCACGGCTAACTTCTCTTTCAACAGCCGCTTATGCTCATCATCCAGTTTATACTGCTTGCTCAATTCAATCGCCCGTTGGAATAACTGCTGAGCCTTCTTCTCGTCGCCGAGTGCCTATATCAAAAGTTAGCAATGTCCGTCGCAATGATCCTACCTTTTGGTTCAGTCCTAATTGCCATATCGCAGAGATATAAGCCCGGTCAGATACTGCATCCCATCCGTAAGGTGTATAATGGTCATCTGTCGGAGCCACCAGAGGCCTCGAGCTGACGAAGCGTGGAGGATTTGACCCAACTGGAAAGTTCCTTGGCATCGATTCTCTCACTTGAATGACTTTGTTGAACCATAAATTCGCCTGATTGATAAGTTCCTCCTTTGTAAAGGGAACATCTCTTTGAGGATTCGCTACCAATTTTCCAATCCATACCACTATCCTTCAGATCAAGTCGAAAAATGAACTTACTCGTATCCAGAGAATCAGGATGGTCCACAGGAAATACAGGTAATGCCTCCAAAAAGTAGTTTAACGAAAGACTCTTGTTAGAAAGCTTCTAAGGGCAACTCACATAGGTAGACGTAATTCGTATGCAGTCAAAGCAACGTCTCTCAGTACGCGTACGCGATCTCTTTTCGAGGGTATCCACCCCCAATGTTCACTAGGACAATCTGGCCCCGTTCTTTGTGTCTGATTTTCGTGCTGTAAAAGGTTCATACACCATTTGAACTCATTCATTATGATTTCACGATCTCTCGAGGTCCTCAGCTCAACCTGCAACCATTAGACACAGCTCATTCTGAAAACCTCAAAGACCAGGCAGCATTTAAGAAGGATGAAGTACCGATACAAGACCCAATGAAGCATATACAGCAAGCGCCACTAACCTCCCTCTACCAATCTCATTCCCCTCTTTGTCCGGTCTCGGCCTCCTCAACTGGCGAAGAGCCTCAACTTTAATCTCCTCCAACAACTCCCTCTGTGCCACAAAATTCTCGTCCTTCAGCAAAGTGTGAAACAGCCTCACAGTAATAGCAACAACACGTGGGTCAAACGGATTCCAATCCTGCTCAACCAAAATCTGCAATCCTTGTCTCCAATGTCTTGTAGCCAGCGGATACTTCATGTCGTTATCAGTCGATGCGGCAACACGGAACTTTTCCGCTGCATCGGCAGGAAAGCCAGCTTCGATGAATTCATTTGTATACAAGAATTTAAAATAGAACAAGACTGCGCCCCCCATGCCTAGTAAGAAGAGAGGTGGGTAGAATGGCCAGGGGATGCCAAAAGTGCGTTCGGCTGCGGGTGGGTGGGAGAGCGTTTTGGCATACGGTCTACGAAGGAGAGGGGGATTCCGTGGATGGCGAAGGAAGAGAAAGGGTCTGGGAGGTCGAACATAGCGAAGTAAAGGTGTACGAAGACGCAATGCCGTTGACATTGCCAAGACCACGACGGCTTTTGAGCGCTGTCGAACGACCTGAAGATCTGCAAAAGTTCGAGGAAACTAATTTGGATGCTGCTGATTGGCGGGCTCCTGGCAAAAGGATATACGAAAAGAATCGACCTTGTTCAGCTTTTGGTAATTGCCAGAAATAGTATGCGGACAGTTCATTCAATATATATTACATTATGCATAGACATTTGATCCAAATCCAGGCTGTTGCAATCAATCCACAAGCACAAACGTAGTTACAAGGAAGAAGCACCGAAGAGATAGAACATACATATGATATAGATTCATCCCCCACCAAAACCTCTATTCCTTCCTCCTTTTATTAATAAATCCTTTAAAGAGAGAACATATAATGCCAAACGCCAGATTGAAATCGTAATTATTGATGATGTTCCATGTCCGATTGCCAAATATACCGATTAATGCTATGAGAAGTGACAGTTGTGTTAGCGAAATGTAGTTGTATCATCATCTTGTCGAGATGAGGGAGGTCGAGGATCAGGAGTCTGTGACCGTGAGTGAATAGATTGTTCTTCTTCAATAGTAGTCAATTGTCTTGTAGTCGAAGGAGATCGAGGAGTGTTCACCGCCTCTTCATATCCTGGTAGCCGCGTCACCGCAGTCGGTGGACTCCTCAGGGGGTTGTATCTGCAAGGATTAGCATCGACAGTAAAAGAAAGGGAAACATACGCAGGTAGCTCTTCAACAGGAGTTCCAGGAGTTCCATTCGCCATATTCGGATTCGGTGTATTCCCTCCCCTCACAACACCCAAAAATCCTCTCCTTAACCTACCCAATTCCAAATCTCTTCTTAAAGCTTCTAATCCTCTCCTTTGATCTCTGGTTGTCTTTCCCTTCCGTCTCCTCCGCCATATCCACCATCCTAACACAGCAAGGGCAATGGCCGCACCCAGAATCAAGAAATAGAAATTAACTAACCCGTTGTATGTGCTTTCTTGTGAAGTTGTTGAACCATCACCGTCGGTAGTTGGAGACTGATATGGTGTTGGGCGCGACGATGTACTTGTTGCGGAGAGGGACGTGGAGAACAGCGAGTTTATGGAAGATGATGCTGAGAGGGAATGGTTCAAGGAAGCGACAGAGGCGAGAGACGCTAGCGATGAGGCAGATGCAGCTGACGCAGACGACGAGGACAATAAGTCGGTGTTTACGAGAGGAGAATCGGTGACAACGGTTCCGACGGCAGCTTTAGTGCTAGACTTGGATGAAGAAGACGAAGAGGATGAGGACGTATGTGTGCTAGTGACTGTCACCGCAGTTGGCGAAGGTGTCGCACTTGGGGTAATCGTAGTGGATATTGAAGTGGAAGGTGTGGTAGTAGTAGCAACTTGGGCGGTGTCTACTTGAGCTACTGGTATCGCATTAACGGGAAGAATGCCTAACAGCAGAAATGCTGCTATACCAAAGTCGAGTAGTCTACGTTTCCGTCGTGGTCCACGTCCATTTGACATATTTCGGCCGTTCTGCTACTTTGTTCTCAGGGTAAATTTCGAGACTTGACAATTTCGATTTTCCAAAGAAAGTGAATTGCTTGTTAAATTGTAGCAGTAGATTAGACCCGATCGCACAGCGTCGGGACTGCTGAAGCAACTGATCCTCTCGTGAGGTGAAGTTTGACTTCCCTGTCCTTTGCAGCACTGGAATGAAGAGAATCAAAAGCAGAGTGCGAAAAGCAGCAAAAGTATTTACACAGACTACACTTAATAACAAGTTACCCAGTTGGTTCCTCGGTGGGACTGCAGCTGCTATTCTAAAGTGGTCCGATTTCAATGGGGAGAAAAATGAATGGCCCTGGACACGTTACATAAGCCTGCATAAAGCTTCGCTACCGTTTAGGAAGGCATAGCATATGATTGGATATGGTGATATGCTTGGCGGGCTGTCCGGAGATAAATATCAGGGTTAGGGTTTCCCTTGAGCCTTTATCTGAACGCTCGTGGCGTACCATAAGGAAGACATCGCCGGAAAACTGGAAATTATAAGAGACGATGCAGGGAAAGGAAGTCGGGTACGCCCGTGAGTTAATCAGAGCATAATAATTACCCGAAAGGTAAATTTGAGGGAAGGGACTTCAATTTCAAAAGCTTATCTATTCTTAAACATGTTATCTATTATCTATCTCTTGGCGAGAGATCGCTAAGGAACCGCTCTCCGGATTCCAAACCTAATACATCGAGAATCATGGAAAATTGTCATGTCACTAAACAATTTCTTGCTACTATCGGCTTAGACGAAGGCAGAGAATGCCTACGTAAAAGGAATTAGATCTGAAGGGAAATCAATGATAATCAACACGAGCATAGACGGCAAAAGAGCTAAGCTTCGTTTGATTTGGATATGGCTGACAGGTAATCTGATTACTACTACCACAGTCCCCAAATACCATCACATGCAAGCACAGACGGGTCACGATCATCCTACCGCCGATGAACCACATATATCTCACTTTAAAGAAAATCGTAACACCAGCAACCATCCCACCATGCGGCTGCGTACACTCCCAGAACACCATGCAGAACATGCAATATGCAAACGTATCTGAATTCTCTCTTTTGACTCATTGATCATACAACGACATATCCCGAGGATGCACAAAAGTACACGAATCTCCAAGTCGACAATTATCCGTTTTCTAAAGTAAGTCTCTGTACACGACCTTGAAACTGAAACTGAAAAAGAGGGGAAGTACGAAAAATTGACATAACGCCCGATACACATTCTGATCAGCACTAGAATTTCTTACGCTCTCTCTAATATCGTCTGCTCTGGTCGCCTTTATCCGGCTGCCTGGTTCTCGTTTAATCTGAGCTTTCCATTTTCCATCTGATTCACGTGTACGTTCTTCACGCCGATCCCAAGACGAGGATGGAGGAGGACTAGTCCATCTTTGAGTTGTAGGAAGAGGTTGGGCAGGTTGTGGCTGTTGAAGTTGCGAGAGTATGGCGGAAAGATCGATATTCGGAGGGATATTTTGGACAACTGGCTGTGGAGCTGGTTGTTGAGGTTGCGGTTGTGCCGAGCTAGTTAGACTCTGTAGTAAGGCAGCTAAATCTTGAGCAACTGGTGTTGATGGAACGGGAGCTGACGGTGGATACGCAGCTTGACCTCCTCCCAGTAACGAGCTTAGAATGGCAGTAACATTCGGATTCACTGCCGGTGTGGGCACTGGACCAATTTGTCCCATAGCATTACCGCTGGAACCTCTGACTTCCATTGGCAATGGAATTGCCTTCACAGGTTGCCCAGCAGCTTTCTGCAACTCCAATAACTCTTCCAAGAATGGCTCAGATGGACTCTCTGGTATATCCCCATCATTCAAGTAAGTAATCAACAAAACTCCCTTCTCTCTCGCCTTTTGATTTTCTGCCTCTGTTCCTTC
>Ga0335073_10009487_pt1 | contig 13665 bp, 10 predicted proteins | sample Lox_Sample_22_FD_207093 | JGI IMG/M metagenome (GOLD analysis project Ga0335073, IMG submission 207093) | Soil microbial communities from Loxahatchee National Wildlife Refuge, Florida, United States - Lox_Sample_2.2 | ecosystem: Environmental > Terrestrial > Soil > Wetlands | place: USA... | reverse complement strand
CCGAGCGCGACCCACGGCCCCCCTGCGTGATCGAGAGACAGGATCCGGCATACCTGGCGCAGTACCGCGTCATCGTCTGCGTCGGAGCTGATGACCGCCGTGATGGCAGCGTCGGCTCGCTGCGTCAGGTGAACGGCCGCGTGATGGCGCATGTCGTCGGTGACGAATGCCAGCCGCATCTCGGCGCCGCCCGCCGGCCTTGGCCGGCCGGTTTGCGGCCCGAATCCGAACCCGGCCGCCGCCGCGAGCGAGAAGGGACCGTCTGGGGTGATGGTGTAGGACCTCATACGCTCAGATATAGCGGCGAGGTCTGACATTCCGTGACGGGGGAACCACTATACGTTTCTGGATGATCTCGTCCTGCGGGCGCGACCGGCTGAGGCGGGGCGGCCTGCCTTAGCCGGTCGGCGGCCTTCCTGCTAGTCCTCGGAAATCTGGGTGGTGTCGAGGGTGATCAGCGGCAGCGGGCCGGCCAGGTCTGCGGGGGCGGCCGGGACGTAGGCGAAGTTCTTCGCCCGGGCGCCGCCGTCCACGACTAGGTCGATGCCGGTGATCAGCCGGGCGTAGTCGGAACAGAGCCAGGCGACCGCGTGCCCGATGTCGGTCGGCGTCCCGGTGGTGCCCATCGGGACCATCGGGTTGCGCGGGCCGTCGAAGCGGGCAGGCTTGCGCCATTCGTCGGTGCCCTCGGGAGCGCCGAGACCTCCGGTCGCGCCGGGCCGCAGGCCGAACGGGGTCCGGCCCTCCGCCTTCCACTGGGCGAGGAGCTCGGGGTTGTCCGGGTTCGGGGCGGTGGGGGTGAAGCTGTTGACCCGGATGCCGTAGGGGGCGAGGTCCATCGCCGCGGCCCGGACGAAGTTGTTCACGCCGCCCTTGTGGAAGGCGTACGCGCAGACGCCCGCGCTGCCGTTCCAGCCGTTGGAGGAAGAGATGCACACGATCGAGCCCTTGACCCCGCGCTCGGCCATCGACCTGCCGACGTACTTGGTGTTCAGGAAGGTGCCCATCGACGAGACCGTGACCGCCCGGTGGAACGCCTCGGCGGTCTCGTCGAGCACGCCCCGGCCGCCAAGCAGCGCCGCGTTGTTGACCAGGATGTCGATCTTGCCCCAGGCGGCGAGGACGTCGTTGATGTAGCCCTTGACCGTCTCCTCGTCGGTCACGTCACCGGGCGCGGCCATCGCCGTTCCGCCGTTGCGCTCGATACGCGCGATGCACGCGTCGATCGACTCCTTGGACACGTCGTTGACCGCGACCTTCGCGCCGTACTTGGCCAGGGCCAGTGCGATGCCGCTGCCGATGTTCGGCCCGCAGCCGGTGACCAGCGCGACCTTGCCCTCAAGTGAGACGTCCAACGGTAGTTCCACCTCTCCAGTGGCACAAAATGCCAGAATTCACGACGCTGCCGATTATGTTGCGGTGTCGCGCAGCCTGGCAATCGGCTCGCGGGACAGAAGTTGCGTCACCTGGCCTGGGGAATGTACCAACTTCTTCGCGTCACTCGTGACCAGTTTCGCCGCATCAGCCGCGTAGCCTGCGGCTGCCCCGGTACTGGCTGGCTCCCGGGGCTCAGCCGGCCGCATGGACCACGTGACCGAGCAGCAGCGCCGTGGTGACCGGGCCTACGCCGCCGGGAACGGGCGTGAGGGCGGCCGCGACGCTCGCCACCGCCGGGTCGACGTCGCCCGCGAGACCGCCGCCGGGTGCCGCGTTCGTGCCCACGTCGATGACCGTGGTACCGGGGGAGACGTGGCCGGGGCCGATCAGGCCCGCCCGGCCCGCCGCCGCGACCAGGACATCGGCCTGACGGGTGATCGCCGGCAGATCCGCCGTGCGCGAATGGCAGATGGTCACGGTGGCATGCCGGTCAAGCAGCAGGTGCGCCGTCGGCTTACCGACCACCACGGAACGGCCCACCACTACCGCGTGCCTGCCGCGCAGTTCAACGCCGTAATGATCAAGCAGCGCAAGCACCGCTTCCGCTGTGGCGGGCGCGAACGCCGGCAGTCCCGCCACGAGGCGGCCGATGGACTCCGGGCTCGCGCCGTCCACATCCTTGGCGGCCGGGATCCCCTCGGCGAACTCGGCCAGGTTCGCGCCCTGGGGCAGCGGCGTCTGCAGCATGATCCCGTGCACTTCGGGATCATCGGCAAGCTGCGCGAGCGTCGCCGTGATACCCGCCGCGGTCGCCGTGCGCACTACGTCGCAGGCGATTCCCTCCCGGGCGGCCGCGTTGGCGATCGACCGCACGTAGGCGGCGCTGCCCGCGTCATCGTTCGCGGTCACCACGGCCAGCCGGGGCTGCCGGCCCTCGGCCGTCAGCCGCGCCGCCCGGGCTGCCACGCCGGCCCGCAGTTCCCTGGCAAGCTCACGCCCGCTTATTTCCCGGCTGTCCTGCCCGGTGGTCAATGCGAGATCTCCTCGCGCACCGCGGCGATCACCCGGCCGGCCCGGTCGGCTACCCCGTCGGCGAGGGCCGCCGTCCCCGACAGTTCCTGGCTGAGCGCTTCGTCATTGATCCCCGACAAGTTGGCCTCGATGTTCACGGCCGCGGTCACCGCCGCCGCGCTGATCGCCGCGGCCGCCGCCGCGATATCCGAGATGACGTTCTTGTTTGCGACCGGGAGCAGCTCCTCGGCCAGGCCGACAAGCCGCACCGACGCGGCGAGCAGGTCAGCGGGCGGCCGCGCGGCGCCGCCGAGCGCTTCGCCGATCGCCTTCGACCGCGCGGCCTTCGCTTCCGTGGTGTTTTTGGGCAGCTGGTAGGCCGCCACCACCTTCTGGAACGCCGCCTCGTCCGCGACCGCGAGCCCGACCGCTTCGTCGGCGAGGCCGTCCGCCGCCGCGCGGACCCGTCCCACGGTCTCCGCGTCATATCGCGGCCCGTCGCTGAACCGGGCCACCATGGCAAGCAGCGCGGCTGCCTGCGCTGCGTGCAACGCCCCGGTGGCGCCACCGCCCGGTGCCGCGCTGCGGGCCGCGAGCCGGGTAAGGAAGCTGCCGATCGTCTCGTCGCGCATGATCGCCAGGCTACTGGGTCGCCGGGCCGGCGGGCAGCGGGTTCCCGCGAGCCCGCCGGCCCGCGCTCGCCGTCAGCCGGCGGCGAGGGCGGCGAGCGTGTCCCGAGCCTCGTCGGCGATGGGCGGCGGGACGTCGCGGAGTTCAGTGACGTGCTGCAGGGCTTTGGCGTATGCGGCAGCACAGGCCTCGTCCGCGGGTACCTGGGTATCCGGGATTACGCCGGTACCCTGCCAGTTCGTCCCGGTGACGGGGCTGACCGAGCGGGCGAACGGGATGGCGATGTGCACGGCGGCGCTGATCGGGAACGGCCTGGTGGGGTGGGCGCCGCCGCCGGTCGTCTCGCCGATCAGTTCGGCGCGGCCAAGCGCCTGCAGCGTATAGCAGAGGTCTTCGCCCCCGGAGAACGTGCGGCTGCTGGTCAGCACGTACACCGGCCGGTCCAGGTAGCGGCTGCCCGGCAGGTACGGCAGCGACCAGAACTGCCTGGTCTCGCCGGTGTCGGCGTGGAAGATGTCGTTCAGGTGGGCTGGCTCCTCCGGCAGCAGATAGCTGCACCAGAGTGCGACCCCGCCCGGGGAGCCGCCACCGTTCTTGCGCAGATCGATGATCAGCGCGTACGTCCCGGACAGCAGCTCCATCGCCGCGGCGATCGCGGGGCCGGCGTTCTCCGGCAGCGCCACCCGCCGCAGGTCGAGGTAGCCGATGTTGCCGTCAAGGCGTTCGATGCGGCGGATGCCGAAGTTGTCGAGCCGGCCCATCCGGCGCATCATGAGCCGTTCTACCTCGTGGTCGATCGGCCCGCCGTCGACGGGCTCGGAGCCCCCGGGTCCGGGGCCGGGGCCGCCGGGTCCGGGGCCGCCGGGGCCGGGGCCGCCCGGACGGCGCCCGGGACCGGGGCCGCCAGGCCCGGGTCCGCGGCCTCCAGGGCCAGGTCCGCCGCCGAGCCGCACTGCCAGGTGCCTGTCACCGCTGGCCTCCTGGAGGTGGGTGGTGAGCAGCTCGGTGAGGGTGATCTCGTCCAGGTTGTCGTACTCGCCGGCCGCGAGCCGCGATCCGACGGTGGTCGCGACCTGCTGGGCCAGCTCAGGGAAGACGTAGTTCTCGCGCAGCAGGGTCAGCGCCTGCACCGCGATATCCCGGCTAGGCAGCTGCTCGGCGGCCAGCGAGCCGTCATCGGGCATGCTGATCACCGGCGCGTCCGGCGCGTCGGAGGTGAATTCAAGCAGCCTGGCCGACGGCAGCCGCAGCGACAGCTCACCGCGCAGGCTTTCCATCTGCTCCCGGTGCGCGGCGGCCCACGTCGCCGGATCTTCCGTGGCCGGGATAAATACCCGGACCGTCAGCTGGCCTGGATGATCGCCGTCCCGTAGCAGCTCAGCCCGTACCACGGCGTCGTATGGAAACAGTTCTCTGACTCGGTGGTTGAGGATCCGTCCCACTTGCTCCATGCTCGGTCAACGGCACAGGCGCCGGTAAGGTTCCGCGGCACTCCCGCCGCATCGCTGGCGCCGCCATACTGCCGCCGCCACCCAGCGCGACGGCCTGCTCCCAGGGGTTTCCCTGAGGGCAGGCCGTGTTCCCTGCGCGGTGCGGCTAGTGCTCGTGAACGATCACGCCGCGGATGTTCTTGCCGTCGTTCAGGTCCTGGTAGGCCTGGTTCACCTGGTCGAGCGAGTACTTCCTGGTAACCAGTTCGTCCAGCTTGAGCTGACCCGACTTGTACAAGCCGAGCAGCATCGGGATGTCGTACAGCAGGTTGCTGTCGCCGGCCAGCGCGCCGCGGATCTGGCGCATGTAGCCGATCAGTGCGCCCGCGTGCAGGTGGACGGCCCGCTCGGTGAGGTGGCCGACCGCGGTGATCGTCACCTTGCCGCCCTTGCCGGTCATCTGCACCGCGGCGTTCACCATCTCCTCGGTGACCGCGTTGGGCGTCATGATGCAGTGGTCGGCGAGCTGGCCCCAGGTGGTCTCCCGGACGAACTCGTGCGCCTCCTTGGCGGTGGCGAACGCGTGCGTCGCGCCGAACACGGTGGTGGCCATCTCCCGCTTGAACTCCACCGGGTCGACCACGACCACGTTCTTCGCCCCGGCGAACCGCGCGCCCTGAACGGCGTTGCTGCCGACGCCGCCGGCGCCGAAGATCACCACGGTGTCGCCAACCTGCACCCCGGCCGCGTGCACCGCGGACCCGAAGCCGGTCGGCACGCCGCAGCCCACCAGGCACAGCAGCTCGAACGGTATGTCCTGGAAGTCCTCGCGGAGCGGCACGGTGGCGTACTCCGACACCACCGCGTACTGCGAGAAGGTGCCGAGCGAGCAGAACCCGCCGATGTCAGTTTCGCCCTCGTGGAACCGCCACGTGCCGTCCTCGAACATGCCGGTGCCGGCGTTGAGGCCCTTGACGCACATGTTGGAGTGCCCGGTCGAGCACGGGCGGCATGCGCCGCAGGCCGGGATGTAGGACAGGACGATCTTGTCGCCGGGCTTGACGCGCTGCACGTCGGGGCCGACGGACTCCACGATGCCTGCGCCCTCATGCCCGCCCACGACCGGCATCCGGACAGGGGCGTCGCCGGCGGTGATGTGGTCGTCGGAGTGGCACAGCCCGGCGGCCATGATCTTGACCCGGACCTCGTGCGCCCTCGGCTCGTCGAGCTGCAGTTCGGTGATCTCCCACCCGATGTGGGGTCCCCGGGCGATCGCGGCGCGGGTGGTGATGGTGCTCATCTGGTGCGTTCCCTTCCTTGCTCGCTCGCCCTAGTGCTCGTGGATGATCACGCCGCGGATGTTCTTGCCGTCGAGCATGTCCTGGTAGCCCTCGTTGACCTCGTCCAGCTTGTAGCGGCGGGTGATCAGCTCGTCGAGCTTGAGCTTGCCCGCCTTGTACAGGCCGATGAGCTGCGGCACGTCGACCAGCGGGCTGCAGCCGCCGTAGATCGAGCCCTGGATCCGGCGCTGGTAGCCGATCAGCATGCCGGGGTTCTCATTGATCCAGCCGTTGCCGACGGCGGTGATCGTGACCTGGCCGGTCTTGCCGACTACCTTGATGGCGTTCGCGATCACCTCGTCGTGCAGGATGCCGACGGTGATGATGGCGACGTCGGCGAGCTCGCCCCAGGTGGTCTCGACCACGAAGTCGTGCGCCTCCTTGGCGGTGGCGAACGCGTGCGTGGCACCGAACGTGGAGAGAGCTGCGTCCCGCTTGAACTCCACCGGGTCGACCACGACCACGTTCTTCGCCCCGGCCAGGGCCGCGCCCTGGACGGCGTTCATGCCCACGCCGCCCGTCCCGTAGATCACCACGGTCTGCCCGGCGCGCACGCCGCCCGCGCGGACCGCCGAGCCCCAGCCCGTCGGCACGCCGCAGGCCACGAGCGCGGCGACATCGAAGGGGATCTCCTGCGGGATCTTGATGACGGAGTACTCGTGCACCACCGCGTACTGCGAGAACGTGCCGAGCACGCACAGGCCGCCGAAGTCTTCCCCGCCCTGGTGGAACCGGAACGTGCCGTCAAGGAAACACCCGACAGCGGCGTTCAGGCCCGCGTCGCACAGCTGCTGGCGGCCGGTCGCGCAGTAGCGGCACTTGCCGCACGCGGGGATGAACGAGACGGTCACGTGGTCGCCGACCTTGACCCGGGTGACGGCCGGTCCGACCGCGTCGATGATGCCCGCGCCCTCGTGCCCGCCGACCACCGGCATGCGCATCGGCGCGTCGCCCTTCTGGATGTGGTCGTCGGAGTGGCACAGGCCCGCCGCGTAAAACTTGATCCTTACCTCGTTCGCCTTCGGCTCGTCCAGCTCAAGCTCGGTGATCTCCCACGGCTGGCCGGGCACGCGGCAGACCGCGGCTCGCGTGGTGATGCTCATCCGGACTCCTTTCTCGGGGGGTTTGCGGGCCGACGGCACGCCGCACCGACGGCAGCTGGCCCGCGGCTAGTCCGATCATCCAGCACCATACATGCGCCGCGCCATGCGCTCTTTAGCTCGCGCAACGAAATCTGGGCTACGGCCGGCAAGCCTCGCCGACTATTCCCAGGTCACAGGCATCGAAGACCTAACGCTCTTACCCGGTCGTGGTCCGCCATTCGTGCAGCTTCGCGCGGCTTCGTCCCGCTTCGGCTGGTCAGGATGTAGTCACAGAGCACGCCGCGAAGGACATTCCAGCGCTGACCTGTGCCTGCCTCGGCGGCCCGACGGCCCCGGATAATCACCCTCCCGCAACAATGGCGCGGCCGCCGTGCCAGTCCCTGCACCCGGTTGAGCGATTCCTTTTCCACCCTGGCCGGGTCTCCCTGAATGTAGGCAGCCCCGATCTCGCGATCCAAGGAAAGGAACCAGATTGCCATGAGCATCCCCGCGACCATGCGCGCACTGCAGCAGACGTCCCTGAACGGCCCGCAGGATCTGCGCCTGATCACCGACGCGCCGGTCCCTGTCCCGGGCCCGGGCGAGGTCCTGATCCGGGTCACCGCCGCCGGTGTCAACTTCGGCGACATCGCGCAGGCCTACGGCACGTTCGCCGACGGCCCGCGGCCTCCGTACCTGGCGGGCTTCGAGGCAGCCGGCGAGATCGTCGCCAGCGGCGAGGGAGTGACCGGCCTGGAACCGGGAGCCCGCGTCGTCGGCGTCGGCATCGGATGCGGTGCCTTCGCCGAGTACTCGGCGCTACCCGCCGTCGCGGTGCTGCCGGTGCCGGCGGGCTGGGCAGCGGAGCAGGCGCTGGGCCTGGCCGTGAACTGGCCCACTGCGCTAGCCGCGCTCAGGCCCCTGGGCCAGATCGCCGCCGGGCAGACCGCGCTGATCCACGCCGCGGCGGGCGGGACCGGCCAGGCCGCGGTGAAGATGGCCAAGCACTACGGCGCGACGGTTATCGCCGCCGCCTCTCCAGCCAAGCACGAGACAGTGCGGGCACTGGGCGCCGACCATGTTCTCGACTCATCCGGCGCCGATCTCGCCGCCGAGGTACTGCGGCTGACCGGCGGCGCCGGCGCCGACCTGGTTCTGGAGTCCGTTGGCGGGGCCACCCTCGGCGCCAGCCTGGCCGCGGCCAAGCGGGTCACCGGCCGGGTCATCGTCTACGGCGTGGCCGGCGGCGAAGCCGCGGTGACCAACTGGGAACTGATATACAAGCACCAGGTGCACGTCATCGGTCTGAACATCGGCGTACTGGTCCAGGCCGCACCGCAGATCTTCGGCGAGGTCATGGGCGAGCTGTTCGCCCTCATTGCCGCAGGCGTGCTCACACCCGGCCAGCCCGCGGCATATGAACTCGCCGACGGCCAGAAGGCGCTCGCGGAACTCGAAACCAGGGCCACCGTCGGCAAGCTGGCCCTGCTGACATAGGAGACCCGGACATCATCGTTTCGGAGTCCGTCGCCTCAGGTTGGCAGGCCGTGAGACCTGTGTGCCGTTCCTGCGTAACCACGTCCTCGGATCGCCTGGTGACTGGCGCATGCTGGCCACCAGCGCCAACGGACAGCCCGCCGCCGCGGCCTACACCCGTGACGAGGACGGGAACTACCAGCCCTACGGCATCTGCGTGCTCACCGTCACCAGTCAGGGGATCCGCCAGGTCCGCTCCTTCGGAGACCCCAGCCTGGTCACCCCGTTCGGATTCGGGCTGGACGCATCCGCCCTGGTGTTACCTTGCGCGCTCGCGGCCCTCGGTGAAAAACCCGCTGACTGCTGGCACAGCAGAAAGTTCGCGAAGCGGCACGGCGGCACCAAACGGAGCGTTCCAGAACGTGTCACCGGCGGGCGGGGAAGCCACCCCCACGTACGCGTAAGGCTCTGCGAGGAAGACGTCTCCCGGCGAGACCCCGAAATTCATGTCATGCACGCGGATCGCCACGTCGAAGTGTTCCGGCCACAGCACAGGTGTTTCGCCGGCGGCGAAGGCGACCAGCGCCTCGTGGCCCAGCATCAGGACTCCAAGGATCACCTCAGCCAGGTCAGCGTCCAGGTCCAGCGGCTCGTCGGGATCGACTCCGGAACCGCCGTCGTAGGCGCCTTCAGGCCGGCCTGCCGTCACTCCCAGTTCCGACCCGAGGGCACGCGGGGTCCGGCCGCCGATGGTGACCGCCGCTCGTTCAGCGCCCACGACCTGGCAGCCGTCAACCCGCAACCTGGGAATCAAGGTCGTCGCGAAGCCGCCCGCGACGACACCCAGCCGCAGTCTGCCTGTAGCCAGGTACTGCGGACCGGCGAGGACTAGTTCGGCCACCCCGTGCAGACTCCGACGCGTCACCGCAAGCTCATCGTGACCCACAGCCTCATTCTCCCCGTTACCGCGTCTACTGCGCGCAGTTCGGGCTCGAGAACCTGACCCGTTTCTGTCCAGGCGGCTCCTGCTGGCCCGCATGATCACCCTCCCGCAACACTGGCACGGCCGCCCTGCCCGTCCATACACCCGGTCGGGCGATTCCTTTTCCGCCCTGGCCGGGTCTGACTGTTGAATGCGGATCACGCAGGAGAGGATCGCGAGTGATGGAGCCAGCTGGACCGGGCCCTACAGGGCACTCTGGAAGGTTCCGGCCGGGTCGGGTGCGGCCGACCAGCTCGCTGCCTTCCTCGGTCGCGTGATGTGAGCGGAATTTCCCGCATCGCCTATGTCTGGCAACTGGGACACCAGAACCGCAACCGCTCCTGCCCCGGCGGCCCCTGCTCGCCCCGCCGGATCAGCGTCCCGCAGCGCCGGCACGGCCGCCCCGCCCGCCCGTACACCCAGTTCTCCCGCCCCGGCCCGCGGTCCCCGGTCGTCACCTGCTCGAACCTTGTCTTATTGGCGTCAAGGAGCCGGTGCCCAGCCTCAACGAGGGCGGAAAGGTCGTCGACCGACCCGACGGGCCGCGATGGATCGATACCGCGCAGGAACAGGGTCTCCGCCATGTACACAGTCCCTAGGCCCGCGAGGTTGCGCTGGTCGAGCAGGGCCTCGCCGACGGGGCGGTCCGGGTCGCGGGCGAGGCGCGCAACGGCGGTCGCCGTGTCCCAGTCCGGGCCGAGGAGGTCGGGGCCAAGATGTCCCACGACCTGGTCCTCTCGTGCGGTTCGCAGCACCTCCGTGATGCCGAGCTGGTACCCGGCCGCTACCCAGTCGCGGTTGGCGAGCAGCAGGCGCAGCCGATGGCTGTCCCTGAGAGGCCGTCCGCTGGCCGGCTGAATCCGCCAGGCGCCTTCCATCTTCAGGTGCGTATGCACCGTGAGGCCACGGTCGGTGCGGATCAGCAGGTGCTTGCCGCGCGAGACTGCCTCGGTGACCGTCTGGCCGGCGAGGTTGACCGTGGCGTACCGCGGGACGCGGAAGTCACTGCGGGTCAGCGCCTGTCCGGCAAGGGCGGCGTGCAGGCGCCTGGCGGTGTTCCATACGACGTCACCTTCGGGCACGGCTCCAGTCTGCCCGAAGGTGACGTGTGCCTGGCAGTGCCGCCGCGGCGGCTGCGCGGCCGTGCCGCGGCACGGCTGCTGCTGTCAGTAGCGCCTGTCGGCAGGAGCCGGGTAGCTGCTGCCGTAGTTGCCGCCGTAGCCGTTCCTGTCCTGGCCAGCGCCGTTGCCGTTGCCGTTGCGGCCGTCAGGAGGCGCGGGCCGGTAATAGCGGTCGTCGGCGCCGTCCTGCGCTGGTCCGGTAGTGGCCGGCCGAGTGGGGTAGGACTGGTTCGGATAGGGGTAGGACCCGGTGACTCCGGCGTCATAGGGGTTGAGGCCGCCGCTGCCCGAGGGCCTGCCGCCGGAGGAACCGCCGGGCGTGGCCGCGGGAAGCTGTGCCTGGGCCGGCTGCTGGGGCTGCGACTGGTGCGGCTGCCCCCCTGGGCGCTGCTGCTGTGACGGCCGCTGCTGCTGGGCGTCGTACTGCCCGGCGGGCAGGCCTAGCCTGCCGTTGCCATCGGTGCCGCGGCCGGGCTGCCCGGAATGTCCTTGCTGCCCGGACTGTCCTTGCTCGCCGTTGTACGCCGGGTACCGCCCCGCCGATGCGGGCGCGTCGCCGCGGTACTGCCGGTACTCGCCGCTCCGCTGGTCGGCGGGCTGGAACGAGGCGGCGGGGTAGTCGCCGGTGTGGCCGGTTGGGTACCGGCTGGACTGATACTGCCCGATGAACGTCTCGGCTTGGTCGGTCAGCATCGTCTGTGCCTGCGAGCGGCGCGCCGCTACGCGGTAGGAGCGACCGTCGGTCTCGGTCAAGGCCGAGCGCGAGTAGGCCTGGCTGGTCAGCGGGTCGTCGTCGGCGCTGCCGCGGCCCGGCGTCCCGCCTCGTGCGGGAGCGGTCCATTGGCCCGGGTCGCGGCCGCCGTCACGGCCGGCTTCCCGCCGGTCGACTTCCCGCCGCTCCGCTTCCCGCCGGTCGACTTCTCGCCGGTCGACTTCCCGCCGGTCGGCTGTCCGCCAGGGGTCGCCGTTGCCACGGGGGCTGTCGTCTCGCCCGCGTCCGGGCATCCCGGAAGGCCCGCCGGAAGACCCAGGCGCGCCGGGGCCCCGGCCGCCGGGCCGCTGCTCGGGATAGCCGGAGGCGCCGACGCGCTCGATGCGCTCGGTTCGCTCACCCCATTCGGGGCCGCGGTCCTGCTGGCGGCCGGCAGCGGAAGCGCCCGGCTGGTAGCCGTTCGGCTGGAACGTCGGCCGCGGCGGGTGCTGCGGGAACCCGCCGGAGCCGGATCCGGATCCGGATCCTTGCCTGGACTGGGCCTGACCGGGCCAGGAGGTGGTCGGCCCGGTGGCGGATCCAGCCGGTGCCTGTCGCATGCCGTTCGCCCCGGACGGCGGCCGGGAGGAGGTGACTCCCACACTCGGGGTCGGTCCGGTGCCTGAACGTGCCGGGACGGGTCCCGTGCCCGAGCGCGCCGGGCTGGGCCCGGTGCCTGGACGTGCCGCACTTGATCCGTTGCCGGGGCGTACAGCGTGGGGTCCGGTCCCGGGACGGACCGGGCTCGGCCCGGTGCCGGGACGTGCGGCGTCAGGCCCGGTTCCGGGACGTGCGGGCATGGGGCCGCTGCCAGTCCGGCCGCCGCCGGGCTGACCGCTGCCGTTCATCGCCGCGCCGTTCACCGGGCGGACATTCGCCTGGCCGCCGCCCGGGGTGCCGCCCGCGCCGTAGTCGCCGGCCAGTCCCGGCGGTGGCCCGAGCCGCCCCGTTACGCCGCGCTGCTGGTCACCCCGCTGGTCACGGCGCTGATCGCCGCCGCGCGGTTCGCCGTACCGTGAGTCCGGTCCGGCCGGTGCCTGCCGCGGGTCGGCGTCTAGCGGCGTGGGGGCCGCGTTGAGCGGCCGGTCAGCGGCGACCGAGGCCCAGTAGTCCTCGTCGGAGATGCCGTCGTCGGGCCAGATGTCCTCGCCGCGGTCGCGGCGCAGCCGCAGGATGCCGGTCCGTTCGCCGCGGTCCTCCCGGTCCCTGCGCCTGCGGCGGCCGCGCTCCTGGCGGTCGTCGTCAGCGTCTTCAGGCAGGTCGTAGGCCCCGGCCGCATACTCGTCGGCCCCGTAGCCGTGACCATCGCCGCGGAAGGAATCGCCGCTGTCAAAGCCGTCGTCGAAGGAGTCGTAGCCGTCCTCGGAGTCGCCGCGGCCGTTATCGCGCCGTCCCCGGCCCCCCGCGCGGCCTTCCGGCTGTTCTCCGGCCCACCGGCCTTTGATGCCCTCAGGGGAGAAGTACTCGCCCGGTGACCAGCCGTCGTCTTCGGTCTGATAGCCGTCGGATGCGTACTCGTCGTAGTCGTCGTACTCATCATCACGCCCGGCACCGCTACCGCGACTGCCCGGCCGCGCAGGCTTACGACTCAAGAACGACATACAACACCACCCGGCACAGCACGGCCTGGCGTTGGTGCTAGCGAGGCGCGCGCGGCCATGTACGCGAGCCTGCCCCCATTGTCGCGAGCACCCTTGAACCGGCACTGGTTCGTAAGATTGTTACCAACGCTATGCCTGGCTGTCTCGTGAATCGCGAAACTTCAGTATCGAAGACCGCATCAGGCACACTCCGGGCGAAACAGGCCAACCTAGGACGTAGCGTAAGGGGTGTCCCGGCCCCGGCCGATCGTCGCGGCGGCGATCGCCTGCCACGCCGACTCCAGCGAAGTCCCGTTCGGCAGATTCAGGACCGTGTTGAGCGCGTACACGCTGAACCGGTAATAGTGCCCGCCCGGTCCGGGACACGGCGGGTCGTAATGGTCGTAGCCCGCCGTGCCGCGCGCCACCTTCGCTCCCCGCGGCACCTGCCCCTCGAGCAGCGCCGAAGTCCCCGGCCCGATGTCGAACACCACCCAGTACACGTACGGCGTGATCGGCGCGTTGGAGTCGTCGAGCACGACCGCGAACGACTTGGTGCCCGACGGCGCGCCGGCCCAGGTGAGCGGCGGCGACTGCAAATGAGCCGCGGTGCAGGTGTACCTGGCAGGCATCACGTTGCCAGGAAACGCCTCGCTGGTCACCGACATCGCCGCGGGCGTGGTGACCGTGACCCCGGATGAGAGGAGTCCGCATCCGGCGAGCGGCACGGCGCTGGCGAGCGCCGCGACGGCCGCCGCCGCCCGACGGGCCGGCCCCCGCCGGCGCGATCTGGAGTCCGCGTGCCACCTCACGCGCCTGATCTTATGGCCTGACGAGGGGTTGCGGCGGCCGCTACGGTGCGGCGAGTCCCAAAGAAGAAACTCA
>Ga0335073_10009486_pt1 | contig 13666 bp, 16 predicted proteins | sample Lox_Sample_22_FD_207093 | JGI IMG/M metagenome (GOLD analysis project Ga0335073, IMG submission 207093) | Soil microbial communities from Loxahatchee National Wildlife Refuge, Florida, United States - Lox_Sample_2.2 | ecosystem: Environmental > Terrestrial > Soil > Wetlands | place: USA... | reverse complement strand
TCCTCGACGAGGTTTACGCGTTCGTCCGCGGTTGCCGCGACTTCGCCGCGGCCGACGGCGCGACGCCTCAGTGGCAGAACGTGATGCTGTACCGCGACCAGCGGCCGGCGGTCGAGGTCGGCGTCCTCGCTCCGGGCCCGTTCACGCCGGCCGGGCGCGTGATCGCATCGGAGCTCCCAGGCGGCAAGGTGGCCACGGCCATGCACCAGGGCGACTACGCCCGGCTGGGCGAGACCCACGCCGCGGTGCATGCATTCGTCGAGGCCCACGGACTCGAGCCGGCCGGGCCGATCTGGGAGATCTACGGGCACTGGCGCCCAGATCCAGACGAGCTCGAGACCGAGGTCTACCACCTGCTCCGCTGATCAAGGATGGTCGCCGGCGCCTCAGCTCAGCGCCGCAGCCCCACCACGCATGCCCAGTGGCGCGGGTCCTGCCAGGCTTCGAACCCGAGCCGGCGGAGGTCCCCTTGGCAGTCCTCGACCCCGTAGTCGCCGTGCAGCTCCACCTTCAGGCAGCGCACCGCCTCCGCCCACCCAGTGCCGTCGCGGAGTAGCTCGCGTTCGGCGCCCTCCACGTCGACCTTCAGATAGTCAACCGGCCCTCCGCGCTCGCGCACCAGGCCGGCGAGTGACACGGCGCGCACCGGCGTCCCCTCCGCCTCGCCCGTCACCTGGTAGTTGGATGTGCCACCCCAGCCTCGGTAGCGAACCTCGCCGTCGCTCGCCCAGACCGCGGCGTGAATGACCTCGCAGCGGTCCGCCCAGGCGGCGACGTTGCGGCAGGCCAGCGTGACGTTGTCCTGATCGAGCTCGATCCCAAGCACACGCGCGCGCGGGAAGAGACACGCGAAGTGCGCCATGGTCAGGCCGATGTTGGCGCCGAGGTCCCAGATCGTGCTCGGCGCCCCGAGCTCCGCCGGAGGTAGGTGGTACTCGCGTGCGAACGTGCCCCACACCGTCCCGGTGTCCGACGTCCCCGGCCGCACCAGGACCTCCTGTCCTCCAAGCGGACGCAGCCGCATCCGTGCCAGCGCCGGCCCCGCCGCGACTGGTTCGTCCACCGGCGCGCGCGCCAGCCGCGCGAACGTGCGCAGACTCCGCCGGTCCGAGGTGACGCGCACGCCCACATAGGTCAGCCGCAGCGCGTCCTGGACCGGCGCCGGCAGCGCCGCCAAGCTTCCAAGGCACCGCCCGCAGGCGGCGCCGGCAAGCCGTCTGCTTTCCGCGGGCACCCGGCCTACGGTACGCCCAGCTCGGCCTTCTTGGCCTCGACGTCGATCCCCTGCAGCCGGGCCAGGTTCTCGCCCAGAATCTTGCGCTTAGCCTGCTCGGTGAGCTGCGGATAGCCGCGCTCCTCGACGATGTCACGCGGCAGCTCGAACTTCCAGAACTCCTCGAGCGCCCACTGCGGGTGCCAGATCGGCGTCTCGCCGCCGTAGATGATCTTGTCCTCGCCGCACCACCACATCATCTTGCCGAGCGTCTCCGCGAACACGCGCGGCTGGCGGGCGATGAAGTTCACCGTCGCCGCGATCGAGGCATACAGGTTGGGGTACCGCACGATCTGCCAGAGCACCTCGTCCAGCCACGGCAGTCCGACGTGAAAGATGATGAAGTTCAGATCGGGGAAGTTGGCGGCCGCGCCGTCCATGTCGAACGTGCGGGTGTGCTCGATCGGCTGCGGCCCGAGCGGCACCCCTTTGTGCACCCCGATCACGCTGATTCCGAGCTCCTGCGCGAGCTCGAACACTGGGTAGGCGACGCGCGGGTCGTCCATCCGCCACGGGAACGGCTGGCCGTAGTCGTAGCGGACGTTGTAGAGCTTGAGGCCGCGCGCGCCGTGGTCCTCGACCTGGCGGCGGAGCAGGTCGAGCGCCTTCTTGCCCTCGAGCGGGTTGATCGACGCCCAGAACACCGCCCGGTCTGGATGCTTGGCGGCCATCTCGGCGCACTTCTCCCACGCTGAGAGCCCGTCCTGGAACAGGTCGGTGAGCGGGAGCGGCTGGGCCACGATCATGTCCGTGTCCGAGCCCTCGATGATCATCTCGTAGATCTCGTCGACGCTCCACTCGCGCATGAACTGCTCACGCGAGAGGATCTCCTCGCCCTCCCGGGTCAGCAGCTGGTGGAAGGCGTACAGATGCTCGTCGAACAGCTGGCCGGGCGAGCCGAGAGCGTTGGCCGGATCGAAGTTGAAGATGTGACAGACGCAGTCGAACACGAACGCCGACACCTTGCGTTCACGCTGCGGTGCGGCGACCGTCTCGGTGGTGGCCATGAGATCAGGCTCCTTTCTGCTGGGCGATCCGCTGCTCGCGGTAGGGGATCAGTTCTTCGAGCGGCATGCTGAGCTTCTCTCGCGCCGACTCCGACAGGCGCTCCTGCGTCCACACGGGCTCCCACACCGTCCGGACCTCCACGCTGTCCACGCCATCGAGGTCACGCAGGCGCTCCGGGATCGCGGTGGACATGCTGGCCACGAATGGGCACCAGCCCGTGGTGAGGACCAGGTCGACCTCGACGTGGCCGCCGGCCACGCGCACTTCCTCGACGACCCCCATGTCGACGATGCTGATGCCGCGGTCGGCGCAGCACGGGTCATACACCTCGCGCAGCGCATCGCGCACGGTGCCGGCCGAGACGCTCATCGGGGCGGGTGGGTTCCGTTTCGCCCGATCGCGATGCGAAACCCGGTGGTGGCGGTGGGCCGCGCCGGATCGGCTGCCAGCACCCGGGCGGCGCGAACGCCCCATTCCGTGTCAAGGTACGAACCGCCCCGGACCATGCGCCAGCCGTCCTCGTCGGGCGGGTCGCCGATCCACTCCCAAACGTTGCCGGCCATCTGCTCGGCACCGCCCGCCGCCGCGCCGTCGGGGTGGGCGTGCACGGGGACCGTCCAGCCCCAGCCGGCTTCAACGCTGTTGCATCGCGCCGGGTCGAACGCGTCGCCCCACGGCCACGTGTGGCCTTCGGGTCCTCGCGCCGCCGCCTCCCACTCGTCGCCGCGCGGCAGCCGCACCGGACGACCCATCTCCACGCTCGCCCACGCGCAGAAAGCGACTGCGTCAGCGAAGCTCACTTCGGTGGCGGGATGGTCCGCGAGCTGCTCGGACCCGAGGCGCCGGCGCAGAGCGGGGCTCACCGCGCGCCCGGTGTCCTGCACGAACGCGCCGAAGTCGGCGGTCGTCACCGCCCAGCGTCCGATCAGCACGGGCTCGAGGACGACGACTCGCTCGCCACCGTCGCCGAGGCGGTACTCCCCACCCGGGACCGACACGCACGTCCCGACCGGTGGACGGTCCGAGTGCAGGGACGGAGACGGTGAAAGCACGACGGCGAGCCAAACCTACACCCCGGCCACTGGACAGCACAACCGGTCAGGTCACGCCAGCGGGGGGATAATCGGGCGCGCGCAATGCTCGCCTACGTCTTCTGGCACCGGCCGCAACCCGGCACGCGCCTCGCCGACTACGAGGAGGGCCTCCGTGCCTTTCACGGCCGCGTGAGCGTGCCGTCGGCATCCTTTCGGGTCTCCGCGCTGCCGTTCGGCGACGCCGACGCGGGCTACGAGGACTGGTATCTGGTCGCGAGCTGGGCCGCGCTCGGCGAGCTGAACGCCGCCGCGGTCTCAGGAGCGCGCCGGCCGCCGCATGACGCGGTGGCGCGGCTCGCGGCCGACGGTTGGGGCGCTGTCTACCTGCTGGTGCGCGGCCACGCGCGGCCGCCGACGACGACGCGCTGGGTGAGCAAGCCTTCGACGGAGAGCTATGACGCCTTCCTCGCCGGGACGCCGGCGCCCACGGTCTGGCAACGGCAGATGACGCTCGGGCCCGCGTCCGAGTTCTGCCTGGTCGACGATGCCGGCGCCGGGGTTCGAACCCCGGTCTATCTCGGCAGCTGAGACGTCACGCGAGGCTCGCCTCGACGTAGTGAACGGCCCGCCAGCGCGCTCCCGGGCCACGGAACCGCGCCAGCTCCCGACCGTCGGTCAGGCACACCGCCCATCCCCAGGAGATGGGCTTCAGGATGATGGCTAGCGCCTTCATGTCGCTCGATGGTGGCTTAGATCCCGAAGAGAAGCTTCAGCCCTATCGAAGAAAATCGTGATACTGCCGAGGTGATGGAGCGCAACGTGCTCGGCGGCCCGCTCGAGGTGTGCGGCGATGATCCGCTCACGGGCTTCTATCGCGACGGCTGCTGCCGCACCGGGCCCGCGGACCTCGGCAGGCACACGATCTGCGCCGTGGTGAGCGCGGAGTTCCTCGAGTATCAGCAGAGCATCGGCAACGACCTGAGCACGCCGGTGCCCGATTACAACTTCCCGGGCCTCCAGCCGGGCGATCGGTGGTGCGTGACCACCCACGCCTGGCTACGTGCGCACCAGGAGGGCGTCGCAGCCTATGTGGTCCTTGCCGCGACCCACGAGCGTGCGCTCGAGGCGGTGCCGCTCGAGGTGCTCAAGCAGTACGCGGTCGACGTGCCGGATGATCCGGGCGCGATCGAGGTTTGACGTCACAGCCAGCCGCGTTCCTCGGCCACGCGAACGGCCTCGGTCCGGTTGCGCGTGCCGGTCTTGGCGATCGCCGCGGACAGGTAGTTCCGAACCGTGCCCTCCGAGAGGAACAGCGTCTTCGCGATCTCGGAGACCGTCGCACCGGCTCGTGCGGCGACGAGCACATCGCGTTCCCGCGCCGTCAGCGGCGAGACGCCGCTGGCCAGCGTTTCAGCCGCGAGCGCCGGATCGACGACGCGCAGGCCGGCCGCCACCCGGCGGATCGCGTCGGCGAGCTGCTCCGGGGGCGCGTCCTTGACCACGAAGCCGCTGGCGCCGGATTCCATCGCCCGGCGCAAATATCCCGGGCGACCGAAGGTCGTGAGGATGAGCGACCGGCACTCGGGGACCTCGTGGTGCAGGACGCCCGCCGCCGCCAGCCCGTCGAGTCCCGGCATCTCGATGTCCAGCAGCGCGATGTCGGGGCGGTGCGTCTTGGCTGCGGCCACGACCTCGTCGCCCCGTCCGACCGTGGCCACGACCTCGAAGTCCGGCTGGAGCGCCAGCAGCGCAGCGAACGCGCCGCGAATCAGCTCCTGGTCGTCGGCGACGAGCAGGCGGATCACGAGGCGAGCGCCCCCGGCCCGAGCGAGACTCGCAGACGCCACCCCTTCGGCTCGAGCGGCCCGGCGTCGAGGACTCCGCCGAGCGCGGCGACGCGCTCGCGCAGTCCCTCCAGGCCGTTGCCGTTAGCCGTGGCGCCGCCGACGCCGTCATCAACGATCTCGATCGCGTCCGGCGACACGCGAATCGCGCATGAGCTCGCGCGGGCATGCCGGACGACATTGGTCAGCCCCTCGCGCACCGCCCAGCCGAACAGCTCCTGGCGGCCCGGGTCGACCACGTCGACGGCGCCGGGCAGGTCGGCGGCGATGCCGGCCGCGCGCAAGAGCTCCCGCCCGGTGGCGAGCTCTCCCACCAGCGTGACGTCCCGGTAGTTGGTGACGGCTGCCCGGACGTCCGAGAGCGAGCGCCGCGCCAGCGCCTCGACCTCGGAGATCTCCTGCACCGCGCGGGCCGGATCGACCTCTCCGAGCTGACGCGCCAGCCCCGCCTTGACGGTGATCGTGGTCAGAGAGTGGCCGAGGAGGTCGTGCAGGTCCCGCGCGATCCGGATGCGTTCGTTCTCGGCCGACAAGCGCGCCAGCTCGGCGCGTGCCTCGGCGAGCGCGCGATTGCCTTCGACCACCCGCAGGACCCCGAGGGACGCGAGCGCGACGACCGGGATGGCCACCGGCGTGATCGTCCCGAACGCATTGTCGACGGTGGTGTTCCACGACGGGATCACCGCCGGGACGAACAGCGCCGCCAGCGCCAGCGCGGCCGCGACCGGCAGGGCCCGGGCCCCCAGACGGCCCACCGTGATCGCGGTGATGTACAGACAGAACACGAACGCCGCGTCCCGTGCGAGCGGCAGCTCGGTCAGGAACAACGCGAACATCACCGCGTACAGGAGCCAGAACCGCCACGGCTCGGCGTCGATGCCCACCCGAATGCACGCCAGGAAGGTGAGCGCGAACGCCGCGACGATCGCGTAACCCAGGACGGCGCGCGCACCGTGCTGGTTCTCCGACACGCTCGGGATCACGTACAGCAGGTAGACAAGGAAGATGCCCGGGGTGACGTAGCGACGCCACCCCTTCGTCCACTTGCGCTGGCTCGCGACCCACCGCGCCTCGGCGGGGCTAACTGCGTCGAGCTCGGGGTTCATCGCTTTTCCAGGTTACTGCCGCCTCAGCGCTTCACACCCGGCGCGTATCCCGCCGGTAGACGAGCGCGGCCACCGGAATGAGGACGACCGTCCAGGCGGCAACGACGATCCATGCCTCGGCGGGCCAGCCGCCACCGTGGACGGCATCGTGGCCGGCCTCCACCATCCAGTAGGAGGGCAGGAGCTTCACCAGCGTCGACATCACGCCACCGTTGAAGAAACGGCCCCAGGCCCCGCCGAAGAGTGCGAAGAACACGACCACTCCACCGACCGCCGGCGCCAGTGCATCGCTCGCCAGCAGGTGGCCGAGGATGATCCCGATCACGACGATCGGGGCCAAGCCCAACAGCAGCCACCCGGTCATTTCGAGGTACTGCCCCGCGCTCAGGTGAACCCCGAGCGAGGCGCCGGCGAGGTACAGGACGATCAGGGTCGGCAGGGCGACGACATACGCGGTGAGCACTCGGGCGACGAAGTACGTACGCACCGGCAGCGGAGTGATCCGCAGCTGACGCGTCCATCCCCGGGCGCGGTCGACCGCGATCCGCGCACCCGGCCCAACCGCCGCGAACAGTGCGCCGTATGCGGCCATCCCGACCATGAAGAACAGGGGAAACGAGATCCCGTCCGTGTGCGCGTGACGTTGGGCACTCGCCACCGCGTAGAACAGCACCAGCGGCAAAGCCAGACTGAAGGCGAGCAGCCTCCGGTTCCGGACCGTTCGCACGAGCTCGAAGCGGACGTGGGTGACACCGGTCATCTGAGTACCTCCTCCAATTCGTTGTCGACTAAAGCGCCGCCCTCACGCGCCACTGACCGTTTCTCCCCCGCGGTGAGCTCGAGAAATGCCTCCTCGAGACTCCCGCGGCGCACCTCGATGTCCTGGACTTGGGGAAACGCCTCGAGCAACGCGCGCACGGCACGGTCGGCGTCCGAGCAGGTCAGCATCACCGCGTCCCCGTGGCGCTCGGCGCTGAGCACCCCATCGAGCCGTTCGAGCGCCCCGACATCCACATCCGGCAGCGTGGCTCGAATCGTCCGCGACCCAGCCCGCGCGCGGATCTCGGTCACGGGCCCGTCGGCGACGATCCGCCCGCCGGCGATCAGCACGATCCTGTCCGCGTAGGCATCGGCCTCCTCCAGGTAGTGCGTCGCGAACACGACCGTCTTGCCCTGCAGCGCGACGGCCCGAATTGCCTGCCAGAACTCGCGCCGACCCTCCACGTCGAGCCCCGCCGTCGGCTCGTCCAGGACGAGCAGGTCCGGGTCGCCGACGACAGCGGTGGCGAAGCGCACGCGCTGGATCTGCCCACCCGAGAGCTTCGACGCCCATCGGTCGGCCACGTGGCTCAGGCCAGTCATCTCGAGCACATCGTCGACCGCGAGCGCGCGAGGATAGTAAGAGGCGACCAGCGCCACCAGCTCGCGAACCCTCAGGAACTCGAGTGGCGACCCAGTCTGGAGCATCCCGCCGACCACACCGGCAGCCACCGCGGCGGAAGGTGTCAAGCCGAACACCTCGACGCTGCCGGAATCGGGCCGGGTGAGCCCGAGCATCATGTCGAGCGTCGTGCTCTTGCCCGCGCCGTTCGGCCCGAGCAGGGCCACCGTCTCGCCCGCGACGATCGTCAGGTCGATCGACCGCACCGCGCGGGCCTCACCGTACGACTTGGAAATGCGGGAGAGAACGATCCCCCCCGCAGAAGTGTCAATAGAAGTCATGCCGAGACGGTGACACCCGCCCGTCTCGCCTGGTAGCCCCGGACCTCACCAGTTGACCGTGACAAATGTCAGATTCCGCGGTCCGCCGGCGTCTCAGGCCCGCCGGCGCCGGCAGATTACGTCCGCCGGCGCCGGCGCGTCACCCCCTCGCCCCCAAACTTCAGGCAACAGTCACCAAGGTCATCGCCCGAGCCCTCCGACGTTCTACACGCGACCGTGCGCGTCCCCGCTCGGCCGGATGTTCTGGTTGAGCCGGAACAGGTTCGTCGGGTCGTAGCGTTCCTTCACCACCTGCAGCCGCTCGTAAGTCTCGTCGCCGAGCGCGCGGCGGACGCGGTGCTCGCCCTCCTCGCCGACGAAATTGAGCCAGGCGCGACCGGTGGTGTACGGAGCACAGGCGCTCTGCAGCTCCCGCAGCCAGGCGAGATTGCGGGCGTCGTCGTCCGCGTCGTCCCACATCGTCAGGAGGTGCGTGTTCCACGCCGCCTGTCGCTGTCCGATCGCCGTCGCGCCGTCGTCGATCCGCGCGATCTGGCCACCGCCGGGAACGATCAGGATCTGGGTGAAAGGCGATGGCACGTTCGCGTGCGCGGAGCAGAACGCATCGATCGCCTCGTCGGACAGCTCGACCAGCATGTCTCCGCCCCAGTGGTTGCGAAGGCCTGGCATGTTCCCAGCGTCGACGAGCTGCTGGAGCGCCGTGTACGGCATGCGCTCGACGAGGTCGACGGCCGGCGGACCGTAGTCGCGTAGCGGCGCAAGCACGCGCGCGCCGTCTTTGACCTCACCGGCGTAACAGACGAAGATCCCGATCGCCGGCTTGCCGCGCAGCCACGCCGGCACGAACGGCTGCGGCGGAGCGGTGATCAGGGCGGCGGCGGCGCCGACCTCGTCGGGCGCGTCGGCCATGAAGGCGCGGAAGAAGCGCAGCAGCTCCGGAGCGCGGTCGGCGCTGTGGAGGACGATCCCGCCGAGCAAGATCGGGCCCACCGGATGGAGCTGGAACTCGAACTCGGTGACGATCCCGAAGCTGCCCCCACCGCCCCGCAGTGCCCAGAACAGGTCGTCGTGCTCCCACTCCGAGGCGGTGAGCAGCGATCCGTCCGCGAGGACCACCTCGGCGCTGAGCAGGTTGTCGGCCGTCAGACCGAGCTTACGCTCCAGCCAGCCCGAGCCCGAACCGAGTGTCAGCCCGGCGACGCCGGTGCTCGATACGCGCCCGCCGGTGACCGCCAGCCCATACGCCTGGGTCGCCGCGTCGAGCTCGCCCCAGGTGAGGCCGGGCCCCACCCGGGCCGCGGCGCTGTCCTGGTCGATCTGGATGTCCTTCATCGGGCGCAGGTCGACCACCAATCCGTCATCACACACAGCGTGGCCGGTGACGCCGTGGCCGCCGCCGTAGACGGCGATCGGTAGACCGCGCTCCCGCGCGTGGTTCACCGCGGTGACCACGTCCCCGACGCCGGCGCACCTCGCGATCGCAGCGGGACGCCGATCGATCATCCCGTTGAACACGGCGCGCAACGCGTCGTACTCGGCGTCGTCCGGTCGTACCACCTCTCCCGCGAAGCTCACCTTCAACCGATCAACCGCTACCCCCGTCATGAGTTCTCCTTCGCCGTGGTGGGATTGGCACCCGGCCAGGTGCCCTTGCCTGATCGAACCGGATGGGAGCCCTCGTGCGAATGGGGTTTGACACCCATCTGTCTCCGGCGTGCACGCCGCCGGCGGTACAGGACGATCACGCCCACGATGGCTACGACCACGCCGGCGAGCACGAGCGTGCCCTCCCTGGCCAGTGCGGCCGCCTGATCGAACGACTGCCAGAAGACGTACCCGAGCAGCGTGAAGGTCACTGACCACAGCCCCGAGGCGACGACGGTGGCAGGAATGAACGTGCTCGCGGGCATCCTTGAGGAGCCGGCCACGAAAGGCGCAAGCGAGCGCACCACGCCGATGAACCGGCCGACGATGATCGTCTTGCCTCCGTGGCGCTTCAGAAAGGCCTCCACCCGGGTGAGCCGGTCCGGGCCGAGCTTGACCACGTGACCGTGCCTGACCAGGAAGCCCCGCCCGAGCCGGCGCCCGAGGTAGTAGGAGATGAGGTCGCCGGCCAGCGCGCACGCCCACACGATCGCGATCAGCAGCGGCAGTTCCGTATGTCCCTGGCCGGCGGTAACGCCACCAATCACCACGAACAGCTCGCCCGGTGCGACCAGCCCGATGCCGGCGCCGGTCTCGAGCAGCGCCATCACCCCGACCACCGCGTACGTCAACGGGCCGAGCGTGGCCCCGATGTCGCGAGCCATCGCCTCGAGGCTCGGGATGTGGATCAGCGCGGCGATAAGCAAGAGTCCCGGGTGCATCTAGGCTCCGAGTACGACCCGATCAGGGGTCGATCAGACCGCTGCGGATGGCGTAGCGCGTGAGCTCGACGCGTCCGCGCACGTCGAGCTTCTCGAGGACATTGGCGCGATGGCGCTCGACCGTCTTTGCGCTGATCACCAGCGCGTCGGCGATCTCCCGGCCGCTGTACCCCTCGGCGATCAGCTTGACCACCTCCTGCTCGCGCGGGCTGAGCGGGTCCTCACGGACCGGGAGACCGTGATCCGCCCGGCGTAGAAGCTCGGCGATCAGCGGCGTCATCGCTCCCGGATAAAGGAATCTCTGGCCACGGAGCGCGGCTCGGCAGGCCTCGACCAGGTCGCGGTCGGCCACTGTCTTCAGCACGTAGCCCGACGCCCCGACCTTCAGCGCCTCGTACAGGTAGCGCTCGTTCTCGTGCATCGAGAGCATCAGGATGCGAACGGCGGGCCGGCGCCGGCGCAGCTCCCGCGCGGCGTGCAGTCCCGTCAGTCGCGGCATCGTGATGTCGAGGATCGCCAGGTCGACGTCGTCGGCAAGGGCCTTCTGTACCGCCTCGATCCCATCACCGGCCTCGGCCACGACGCCGAGGTCGGGTTGCGCCTCGAGCACGAGGCGCAACCCGCGCCGCACCACCGCGTGGTCGTCGGCGAGGAGGATCCGTGCCTTGAGCGGCGTCACCGCTGCTCTCCCAGCGGGACCTCGAGACGCACCTCGCACCCGGAGTTCCGTCGCCGGTTGCCGATCGCGAGGCTCGCCCCGATCAGCGCCGCCCGCTCGCGCATCCCGCGCATGCCGGTACCGGGGACACCGTCGACCGGCAGCCCAAGACCGTAGTCGCGGATCCGCAGAAGGAGACAGGCGCCCGTATGCGTAACGGTTAGTTCCGCGCGGCTGCTTGCCGAGTGACGCGCCACGTTCGTGAGCGCCTCCTGAGCAACCCGATACACGACCAGCTCGACCTCGGCCGGCAGCGGAGGCAGATCGGGCGCGACGTATCCCGTGACGTCCAGGTCAAGCTGCGCGGAGAACCGCTCGCACAGCACGGCGAGCGCGCTGGCCAGGCCCAGGTCGTCCAGCGCCTCCGGCCTCAGCTCGACCGCGATCCGCCGCACGTCCTCGAGGCTGTGGCGGACGGCGTCCTGGACGGAGAGCGCGTCCTCCTGAACGTTCGCCGGCACCCGGGCGGTCACCCTGGAGAGGCCGAGCAGCACCGCCGTCAGCTCCTGTCCGACCTGATCGTGGAGCTCCTGGGCGATACGCAGCCGCTCGGCTTCCTGCGCGCGAAGCACGCGACCCGTCGACTCCCGCCGCTCGGTCTCGAGTCGCGTGAGCATTTCGTTGAAGGTCAGCGCGAGCTCGCCCGCCTCGGATGTCGGCTCGGCGCCGGGCATGCGCTGCCCCAGGTTGGCGTAATCAACCCGTCTGGCGAACGACGTCAGCGCCTGGATCGGTCCGACCACACGGCGGAGCAGCAATACGTTGGCGACGATCACCAGCGCGACCGCCGCGAGTACAACGGCTGCCTCTTCGCTGCGCTCCGGCGCCGAGATACTCCCCGGTGCCAGCACCACGATCGTGACCGCCACCACCGCGATCACCAGCAGCACGTTGATGCCGGCGATCCTGTGGAGCAGGGGTACGTAGCGGCGTCCGCGCGCGACTGTAGACCGCTGCTCGCGCGCCCTTGACCGCTCGGGTACAGCGGTGCCTCGGTGGTCGGCGAGCGAGGTCATGCTGATGAAGCGGCCGGGAGGCCCTCGAGCCGCCCGAGCAGCTCCCACAACCTAGATTCCAGGACGGCCGGCGAGACGCCGAGGGTCATCGCCACCTCCGCCGGCTCGAGCCCGGCGAGCAGCATGCCGAAGATCGCCTGCTCCTCGTGGCCGAGGCGGCGGCGCAGGCTGTCCGCGAGGCGGGGCGGGAGTCGCGGAAGCTCACGCCGGCCGGCGGCGACGCCGCGAACGACATGACAGAGCTCGGCTCCGACCTTGCCCTTGCTCACGATCGCGTCGGCCTCCGCCACCACGGCCGCGGCGGCGAGGACGCCATCCGTATAGGCGGAGTAGATGAGCACCGCGGGCGGCTCGGGTAGCCGCTTGAGCTTTCGACTCAACCACAGGCCGTTCCGGCCACCCAGCTGGTAGTCGATCACCGCGACATCGATCGGCTCGCGTTCGGCGATCTCGATTCCGTCCTCGGCGGTGGCCACCGCCGCTACGACCTCAAAATCGGCCTCGTCGGCGAGCAGCTGACGGAGACCCGCGCGTACGGCGGCGTGATCGTCGACGACCAGCACGCGGGTGGGAGCGACCGGACAGTCATGAAACTTGGCCCAGTCAACGGTGGGCGGTGCGGCAACGCTGATCATTTGTTTCTCCTTTGCCATGTAAAGCCACGATGGCTGACGAGCTGCGCGAGCGGTATGGGTGCGCGCCCTCATCTTTGGCCCCTGCCCCAGGCAGCACGCGGCTCGCGAGCGACTGGATCGTCGCTCCCTGCAATCCCGCCGACACGAGGACCGCGAAGAACACGATGTTGAGCAGCTCGACGCTGCGCGGCACTCCATCGATCACCGCGAACGTCGCGAGGATGACCGGCATCGCGCCTCGCAGCCCCGCCCACGCGAGCACGGCGCGCTCGGGCCCCGTGAAGTGCTGCCCGACCGTGGCCGTGATGGCCGCCAGCGGCCGCGCGACGAGCGCCGTGATCAGCGCCAGCAGCACCGCCTTGACGGCGATCGACCCGAACTGGCTCGGAAACACGAGCAGGCCCAGGGCAAAGAACATCGCGATCTCGGCGATCATGGCCAGGCCGCGATGAAAGGCGACTAGCCGCTCACGGTCGGCAGCCGCCTCGTCCCCCAAAGCAAGCCCGACCAGGTAGACGGCGAGGAACCCCGATCCGCCGAGCGTGGTGGCGATCCCGTACGCGAGCGCGGCCGTCGCCAGCGAGCCTACCGGCACGAGATCGCTCGGAAGCCGGTGAGCATGCCTCGCGACGCGAGCGACCAACCCACCGGCCACGCCGACGGCAACCCCGATCGCGAGCTCGTGGACGAAGAACCATGCCGTGTCCCAGGCGTTGTGGTGCGGTTCGTTGATCAGGCCTATTGCCGCCAGGACCAGCAGCGCCGCAACCGGATCGTTGAGCCCGGATTCGCCCTCCAGCGTGCGGCGCAGCCGGGAAGGCAGCCGGACGCCCCGCATGAGCGCGAACACCGCCGCGCCGTCAGTCGCGGCGAGGATCGCCCCCAGCAACATGCCCTCGAGCGCGGAGAAGTCGAACAGCGCGCCGGCGGCCAGCCCCACGACC
>Ga0335073_10009485_pt1 | contig 13666 bp, 9 predicted proteins | sample Lox_Sample_22_FD_207093 | JGI IMG/M metagenome (GOLD analysis project Ga0335073, IMG submission 207093) | Soil microbial communities from Loxahatchee National Wildlife Refuge, Florida, United States - Lox_Sample_2.2 | ecosystem: Environmental > Terrestrial > Soil > Wetlands | place: USA: Florida... | reverse complement strand
CGGCCCCAGACGTGCCCATTGTCCACCACGAAGCCGGTGAGGAAGTCCTGGTAGTCCCCGCTGGCGCGCCCGCTATGATGCATGGGGACCCGGATGACTTCATATCCGGCGCGCACCGAGCGATTCCAGGAACCATGTTGCGCTGCGAACAGATCGCCCTGATATTCCTCGGGGAATTGCTTGCCTTCATAGAAAGCCATCTCGAGCGAAGCGAAGTGCGGTTGCAACAGCACATCGGGCACGATCGTTTGATTTTGCAATTCCGGATGTTTGCCGGCGTGGCGGGGATCCTGATTGCCGCCGATGTACCACCAGGGCCAGCCGTAAAAACCGCCGTCCTGCACGTGAGTGATGTAATCCGGCACCAGATTGTCGCCGAGGCCGTCGCGTTCATTCACCGAACACCACAGTTCGTGGGTGGTGGGGTGAATCGCCAAACCGCCGCCGGCATTGCGGATGCCAGAGGCGTACACACGCATGCCGGAGCCATCGGGATTAAATTCCAAAATGTCCGCGCGGTTCTTCTCGCCCGGAGTCGTGTCCGGATCGTCGACGTTGGACGCGGAGCCGACCGCCACGAACATTTTCTGGCCGTCGGCCGTGAACTCCACCGAGCGCGTCCAATGGCCGCCGCCGTGCGGCAGATTCACAATGTGCTGCTCCGGTCCGCGGGCCTTCAGATCGCCATTTTTGTAGGGGAAGCGCACCACGGAGTCCGTATTGCCGATGTACACCCATTGCGGATCGGGGCCGACGGGATAGAAAGCGATACCATAGGGCCGATTGAGCTTGGTGGCGAAGACGCTGACCTCCTGCGGCTTTCCGTCGCTGCTGATGCCGCGGAAGATCTTGATTTCGCCGGCGCTGCTTTCGGCCAGGAAAATGTCCCCGTTTGGCGCGGTGCGAATCAGGCGGGGGTTCTTCAGATCGCTGGCATACAGCTGCACGGTGAATCCCGCAGGAGCGTTCGGCCAAGCGTCTTTAGGACGAGCGACCACCTTCGGACCATTGTTCGACGACGACGTGGCATACGGCTTGGGCAAGTCTTGCGGCGTGATTTTGCGGGTGTTGCCGGGCGCCTCGTAGCGGAAGTCCACAAACGGAGCCGACGGCGGCGGAGCATTGGTGGTAACCGGCGTAAACTCTTTCTCCGTGGCGGCGCTCTGCGCGGCCGGAGAATTCTTCAGCGACTTCAAATAAGTGACCAGTTGCCAGCGCTGCTCCTCGGGCAAACTCCCCCAAGCAGGCATGCCGTTGGCCACCGAACCTGTGGTAATGAACCAGAAAACCTCGCCATCCGGCGCGGTCTGCGTGGGACCGACGGCGACCGGGGGAATATTCCCGGTGCCCTGACCGGTTGGTCCGTGGCACGCGGCACAGTTGGCGGCATAGAGTTTCGCCCCGGCAGCAGCGGCGGCGGACTCATCCGCGAAAGGATTTTTTTGTTGCGTACTGGATACCGGGGCATTGTGAAAGTGTGCGTCCTGAGCGGAGACTCGCCAGGCCACGAAGATGCACAGGATGAAGCAGACGATGACGATGAGCGAACCGAAGCACCCGCGGATTCTCAAGGTTCCTCCCAAGCGATTGGAATATGCGTTGAATACGCTACTACATTAGAGGAATCGAGTGGATACTGCGTTCCATGTTTTTGCGCCGGGTCCGATGTCCTACAGGTTTAACTTGAGAAACGCGGCTGTTTGGCGGCGCAGCGGGTGCTTCGCGTTCCACCGACGGTTGCGCTACCATAAAAACAGCGAAGCGAATCCGGCGGATCCTCCATCTCGAAAGGACAATGCGATGAGACGGGCATTCTGGGCAGCGCTGTTGAGCGGCATGGTGCTGCTGGCGGGCGGCTGCAAAGCAAAAACCGATAGCACCGATGCCATCCACACGGCGGTGGTCAAGTATCTTTCGGCGATGACCGGGTTGAACGTCAACAATATGACCGTCACGGTGACCAAGACCGTGGTGACCGGTGACACGGCGCAGGCCGAAGTCGAGATTCGCGCGAAAAACGGCGATGCCAATGCACCCGGAATGCAACGCACCTATCAACTCCAAAAGCAGGGCGAGGATTGGGTGGTGGTGAAGAGCGAGCAAACCGGCGGGATGCAGCACCCCACCGCAGGCGAAATGCCGCAGGGGAACCTGCCGCCTGGCCATCCACCCACCGGAGGAGCCAATGGTCAGGTGCCCGCAAACCATCCGGACTTCAATTCCATCCTGAACAACGCGCAGCAGTCCCAGTCGCAATCGCAGCAACAGGGAAGCCAGCCGCCCGCGCAGCAGCCGTCGAGTGGGTCCAAGCCGTAACGCGCATTTCTCACCACGCACAACCTTTGAATGGAGCTGTCATCCTGAGTCCGCGCAGTTTGCAGGCGAGGGATCTCACCGTACAGTTTTTGCTCGGTGTCTGCGATGGGCGCAGTGTGGATCGGTTGAGATGCTTCGCTGGCGCTCAGGATGACAGGCGCGTTTTGTTGCTGGGAGGCGGGACCCCAAGAACCAGTGCAAAGACGGCATGTGGGACACCCCAGTACAGGAGTTCAAGACGCAGGATGGTGCGGACATGGGGCGCAGGGGTGCTGTTGGGTGCCAAGACATGCGCCCCTACGAAAGAGGACACAAAATCCATCCAGCTGTTATGCAATCGTTGGGAGAAGTTTAAAAATCCTGCAAGTCTTCCGTGGGCAGTGCCACGCGGACCGCGTTTAGCACCGCGACCAAATCGATCACTTCTTGCCCGACGGCACCCCAAATCGGCGGCAGAAAGCCGAACGCCGCCGCAATCATGCCGATAACACTCGCGGCCATGCCACCGAGCGCACTTTGCAAGGCAATTTGCCGCATGCGCCGCGCGATGTGCATGAGTTCGTCGATTTTTTCCAGCGCGGCTTCCAGGATGACCGCGTCGGCGGCTTCCGTGGTGATGTCGTTCTGCGAACCGAAGGCCACGCCAACGGTGGCGGCCAGCAGCGCGGGCGCGTCATTAATGCCGTCCCCGACAAAGAGCGTGCGGCCCTTGGCGGTCTCCGCTTTCACGATGGCCACTTTTTCTTCGGGACTTTTGCTGGCGTGCACTTCGCTGATGCCTACGCTTTCCGCCAGGTACTTCACTTCAGACTCGCGATCGCCGGAGAGCAGCATCACCTTGCGCACATCGTGCTTTGGTTCGAGGTGCTGGATAAACGAAGCGCTGTCGTTGCGCGGCGCGTCGTGGAAGCGAATGGCTGCGGCGTAGTGGCCGCCGACAAACACCAGGCACTCCAGGCCGCTTTCGAGTTGCGGTAAAGGAAGTTGCAGCGCGGCGACCTTTTTCCGCCCGGTAATCTGTACCGCGCGCCCAGAAATGTGGCCGCGCAGACCTTCGCCGGGACGTTCGCTGATTCTCTCGACGGGCAACACCGCAATACCTTGGCGACCAGCTTCCGCGACAATGGCGCTGGCCAGCGGATGCTTGGAATATTGTTCCAGGCTTGCGGCCAATTGAAGCACCTGCGTGGGGTCGTGGCCGTCGGCACAGAGAATCTCGGTCACGGTGGGGCGGCCGTAGGTGAGCGTGCCGGTTTTGTCGAAGATCAGCGTTTGGCACTTCTCAATCTGCTCGAGGACGGCGGGATTCTTGATGATGATGGCGCGGCGCGCCGCCAGCGAAATAGCGCCAATGATGGCGGTGGGAATGGCCAGCAGGAGCGGGCAAGGCGTGGCGATGACCACCACCGCGAGGAAACGTTCGGATTGGCTGCTCAGCAGAGCCGCCGTCGTGGCGACGCCCAGCGCGAGAGGGGTGTACCAGGCGCCCAGTTGATCCGCGAGACGGCGCAATTGCGGGCGCTGCTGCTCGGTCTGCTGCATCACCTGCATGATGCGGGCGTAGCGCGAGTCTTCCGCTAATTTTTCTGCGCGAATCACCAGCAAGGCTTCGCCGTTGATCGCCCCGGAAATCACCATGGAGCCGGGCGTCTTGGAAATTTCGTACGGTTCGCCGGTCAGGTACGCTTCGTCCATCACGCTGTGGCCTTCGAGGACGGTGCCATCCACCGGGCAGATTTCGTGGGGAAGCACGGTCAGCTCGTCGCCAATGCGAATGTCGCCCAGCTTCACGTCGACGAGCGTGCCGCCCTCTTTGCGATGCGCAATGCTGGGCATGCGTCGCGCCAAGGCATCGAGCACCGAAGAAGCACGCGCGGTGGCGAAATCCTCCAATGCCGCGCCGCCCGAAAGCATCAACACCACGATGGCCGCGACAAGATATTCGCGCAGCAGGATGGCGGTGATGATGGAGATACCCGCCAGAAGATCGGAGCCAAAGTCGCGCTTCCAAAATTTTTTCAGCAGCTCCCAAACCAAGGGCACGCCACCCACGACCACAGCGATGAAAAGCGGCAGGTTGGCGCGGAAGCTAGGAAAGTGCAGGAAAAACTTCAGGATAAGGTGCAAAGCTATTGCAACTAGCGTGAACCCGGCGATCAGCGTTTCTTTGGAGGGAGCGAACCGCAGCTTCTCCGGTTGCGCCATTGCTACAACTTATCGCATAGCTGGTTGTGCAAGTCAAAGATGCAATAATGTTGCGACTGGCGTGGCGAGCGCTACCGATGGCCGTGCGAAATTGTAGCGGCGGGTTTATCCCGACGGACCAGCGGCGTAAAGCCGCTGCTACTAAAATAGCGGCGCCCGTAGAGGCCATTCAAGCGCAAGAACACGCGCGACGAATCGCGTCAGACGGTCTTGTCTTTCGAGTAGCAAATGTGCTCGAGGTTGCAAGCGGAGCAATTGGGTTTGCGCGCGAAGCACACCCGGCGGCCGTGCCAGATCAACTGGTGCGAAAAGAGGATCCACTTGTCCTGCGGGATCACCGCCATAAGATCCTGCTCGATTTTCTTGGGATCTTCGTTGCGGGTCAGATCCAGGCGATTCGAAAGGCGCTGCACGTGGGTATCGACCACAACACCGGCGGCGATGCCGTAAGCCGTGCCCAGCACCACGTTGGCCGTTTTGCGCGCCACGCCGGGTAACTCCAGGAGTTCGTCCATGGTACGCGGCACTTGCCCGCCAAACTTCTCGAGGATGCCCTTGCTGGCGCCGATGATGGACTTGGTTTTGTTGCGGAAAAAGCCGGTGGGACGAATTTCCTGCTCGAGTTCGGCGGGATTGGCGTAGGCGAAATCTTCGGGCTTCTTGTATTTCTTGTAAAGTTCCTGGGTGACCTGATTCACACGCACGTCCGTGCACTGGGCGGAAAGAATGGTGGCGATGAGCAACTGAAACGCGTTGTCGTGTTTTAATTCGCATTTGGCATTGGGATAGGCTTCGTCGAGCTTGGCCAGAATGGCCGCGACGCGCTTTGGGTCGGTGCCTTTGGCCGCTCCTGCGGGAGCTTTTTTAACGGCAGACTTGGCCGGCCTTGTGACCTTTGTGGGCTTTTTCGCTGCTGCTTTTCGAACGGGTTTCTTGGCTTTTTTGGCTGGGGCCATACACATTCTCCAGGAAGCATTGTTATGTTACGCGAGTTGCGGGTGCTCGCGCGACTGCCAGCGGCGTAAAGGCGCTGCTACGCAGGTTCTAGAATGGATAGCAGGCGGCGGAACGCGTTGCCGCGATGGCTGTGCTGGTTTTTCTCCGCGGCATCCAATTCGGCGAAGGACTTGCCGAGTTCGGGGAAGTAAAACACCGGATCATAGCCGAAGCCGCCAGCGCCGCGAGGCGCCTCGAGAATTTCCCCGTCCACTTTGCCGGAAACGACCGCCACGCAGCGCCCACGCAGAGCCAAGGCAATCACGCACACAAAGAACGCCGAGCGTTGAGCCCCGGTCTTGCCACGCAACGCCGCCAGCAATTTTTCGTTTCGCTGTTCACTGCTCGCGCCGGGCCCGGCATAGCGCGCGGAGAGCACCCCGGGCGCGCCGTCCAAAGCGGGAACAACCAGGCCGGAATCATCGGCGAATACCATGCCATCTGCGCGTTTCGAATAATAGAGCGCTTTGCCTACGGCATTTTCCGCGAACGTAGGAGCATTTTCGGGGAATTCCGGAATCGCGGCGAAACCGGGAAGCAACTGCAACGCAAGCGCTTGGCCGCCAGCGAGAACTTCATATTCACGAAGTTTGCCGGGATTGCCGGAAGCCAGAATGAGTTTTTGCGGTGACGCAGTTGCGGTCATCGGCCGCCCAGGAATTTGGAAGGCAGCACGGTGCGCTGCTCCTCGCTCAACCGGCGAATGCCCGCGGCCGCCAGCGCCAGAAGGTCCTGCATCTCGCCACCTGTGAACGGCCGGCCCTCGGCCGTCGCTTGAATCTCCACAAAATCGCCGCGTCCGGTCATAACCACGTTCATGTCCACTTCCGCGCGTGAATCCTCTTCATAGCAAAGGTCGAGGAGAGCCACATCGTCGACAATACCGACGCTGGTGGCCGCCACCGTATCAATCAGCGGGGAACTGCGTAGCATCCCGGCGGCGACCATCCGCTCCATGGCCAACGCCAAAGCGACGAACGCGCCGGTGATCGAAGCCGTGCGCGTGCCGCCGTCCGCTTCAATCACGTCGCAATCGATCCACACGGTTCTGTCACCGAGGGCCTCCTGATCGATGACCGCGCGCAGCGAGCGCCCGATCAAACGTTGTATCTCCAGCGTACGCCCGGATTGCCGGCCTCGCGTGGCTTCCCGCTGGGTACGTTCTTCGGTGGCGCGGGGCAGCATGCCGTATTCGCCGGTGACCCAGCCCTTGCCGGTGCCCTTGAGAAAAGAGGGCACGCCATCCTCGACCGTGGCTGTACAGATCACGCGCGTTTTGCCAAGTTCGATCAAGACACTCCCTTCCGCCTGGGAAATAAAATCGGGTGTGATTTTCAGTTGCCGGATCTGGTCTGGGCTGCGACCGTCGCTTCGCAAGGAGTCCTCCCCGGGAGCACACAGCTTAGGTGCTTCAAGGATAGTCCGGAATGCAGTTTCGACAAAGCATGGGCTCGAAGAAAATAAATTCCTCGGGCAAACACCGCCCTCGGAATGACAGTTTTTTGGTTTTTTTTGTGGTCCGCCGCGAAGCTGTGCTGTCGCGACGTGGCACAGGCACTCCTGCCTGTGCTCTTGGGTTGCCCAAAGCGTGCGCTGACGCTAAGTTTGGAAATTGAAGAGAGATCCCTCAGCCTCAGGCTGCGGAAGACCCTAGCCTGAGGGTTGGGACGACAGGCTTTTGGGGCGGGGACCATCGGCACAAGAAAACCGATTGCTGATGGCCACCGCTGCGGCCACGACCGCAGGAGAAACGAACGAGGGCGCGGTCCTTCAGGGGCTGAAGCCCAATTCAATGCCGAGTGCCCGCCTCGCGGCTGAAGCCGCGACCTACAAATCGGAGAGTTTTTTCGCGGGCTGTGCTGTGAGCAACCCAAGAGCACCGGCAGGAGTGCCTGTGCCAGGGTTACTGGCGTTTCGTGGCGCGCTTCATCTTCTCGTAGGCTTTTTGGATCGGCGCGGTCAATACCGACACTCCGGACTTCGCCGGCGGCGTCCCGGCATTGCTCATGCTCACCTGGAAAGTCTGCGTCAAATCCAGATGCCCGGCCAGCGTGTCCACTTCCTGCCCGTGGATGAGAATGCGCAAGCGCTGCACCTGAGGTACGTTCGCTTCCAGCGTGCGGGTGATGGAGTCGACGGCGAGTTGCTCGCTCTGAATTCCCGAGGGAATCGAGCTGGCTAAAGCTTCCGAAAAGTCGGCCACACCGGTACCATCCGGCAAAATGTAAAAGGCGAGAAGGGCTGCATCGGGAGGCAAAGTACGCGCCTCCGGATCGACGGGCCCGGCAAGCAGCGTGTTCAGGATTTCTTTTGCGCGCAGGGTCGCGTCGCTGGAAAGCGGCAACTCCACGGTTACCGGCACCAGCGTGCCGTCATTCGCTCGCGAGCCCCAGTACATTTGCGCCTTCACCCGGGGTTCCCCGCTATTCACCGGCGCCGGAGGCAAGAGCTCGCGTCTGGCCTGCTCAGCGGTCTGCTCGGTCAGGTTCTTCGCCTTGTAGACTTGGCGGCGCAGGGCAGGGAAATACAGCGCCGCGCCAATCACCGCTACCGCGAGTCCACCGGCCAGCCAAAGACGCCACTTTGGATTCATGGTTGCGTCACCAAGGGGGTGCCGGGCATCACTGGCACGACATACGACGGACGAAACGCGGCTACCCCGTGTGCGATGGCGTCGGCTACACCGGGAGCCATGCGGTCCAGATCCTCGCGATTTTCCACCGACACGCTGGAAATCTCCACAGCGATGGCCGGCGCTGCGGTGGTTCGCAATTGGCGAATCGGCGCCACCTGTGCCACGTCCGGCGAGCCTTTGAAGCGCTTGGCCAGTTCCGCTTGCACCATGTCGCCCAGCCTATGGCTGAGCGGCACGAAGGGCGCTTGCGCTTGATCCCAGGGGATCAAACCGGTCGGGTCGCGAGAAACCGCCGTGTCCGGCTCGACGTAGGTGCGCACCGTGCCCGGCAGTCCCGTGGAAGCAATGTGCAGACTGATAAAAACAGCCCCGCGCTGGGCATTGGCGCGTGCGGATCGATCGTCAAAGGAGGGATTCTCGTTCCCCTCTCGCGTTTGAATCACCTGAAACCCTTGTCCCTCCAGCGCACGCTTCACCTGCGTAGCGAACTGCAACACCACTTCACTTTCGCGTATGCCTTCCGTGCCGCGGGCACCCAAGTCGGTACCCCCGTGGGCGGGGTCGAGCACGACTATATTCAAGCCCACGCTGGGGGCTTCGCGAAGTGGCGATGGCGGCGGAATCGTGGTTGCAGGCGCTTGTGAGGTGGCAGCGGGTGCGGTCGACGGAGTCCGAGCCGCGGCACTGCTTTGGGAACTGGTGGCAGCTTGCTGCTGTGCGCTGAGGCCGTCGATCAGAAGGCCAAAGGCAAACGCCAGACCAAGCAGCCCGGCCAAAAACAATCTGCGGTTTCCGTGCGACGTCCTCACAACCAGCAGAATACCAAATCTTATCGGTGGCTTGCGCTGTCTTAATGAAAACGCGTCTCGTAAAAGAACACTTTGCGGAAAAAGTCGAAAAGGCAATTGCTGTGGCGGGCTGTGTCGCGCCGATGGCGCTGCGTTCGTGGTTGTTCGTCAGCGCATGTGGCACAGGCACTCCTGCCTGTGCTCTTGGGGTGGCCGTCGCACAGGCTCCTTAAGTTGCGGCTAGCCGGGCACTGAAATTTGATTGATTTGTGCTGGGACCGCTAGTCCGCGGCATTCGCTTCGGGCACCAAGTCAGCAGCGTAGCGTGCGCGCAGTTTGCCGGTGGCGAAGTAGATGCCGAACCCGGCCAGTATGATCAGGAAGCCAAAGAACAAAGCGTTCATCCCGAGCAGGGATTCATGATCGCTTTCGACCATGGCCAGAACGAGCAGGGCTAGTGGGAACAAGCCGCAGGTAACCGCCCCGGCCATCCCGCCGGGCACGCGGAACTCCCGGCGCAGTTGCGGTTCGCGGATGCGCAAGGCCACCAGGGTCACGAACTCCAGCATCAGCGACGCACCGTACAGCATAATGTCCAGCGTCACCAGGCGCTGGAAGCCCAGCACCAGGCAGGGAATCCAGCACACCGCGCAAACCAGGATGGAGACCCAGGGCGTTTCGTTCTTCTGGGTCACCTTGGCGAAGACTTTGGGCAGCATGCCATCGCGCGCCATCGCCAAAGGCAAACGCGAATAGCTCAGCACCAGGGCGTTGAACATGCCAAAGGCGCTCATCATTCCGCCCAGCGTAACCATGAAGCGCAGCCACTGGACGCCCGCGATGGAACCGCCGAGCGTGCCGGCAATCGTGGCCCAGGAGCCTTCTTCGTTGAAGGCCGAGGCCGGCATCCCAGTCAGATACACGGCGACAAACGGCAGAATATAGGTGAGCGACACCAAAATGACGGCAGCAATCATCGCGCGCGGGTAGGTACGGCGCGGCCGCTCCACTTCCTGGGCGATGGTAGAGGCATTGTCCCAGCCCATGTAGTTCCACATCGCCACCAGCACGGCGCCGAGCAAGCTGACCGAAACGCCGGTGGTTGCCACGTGGGTGTCGGCATACGCGCCTGCCTTCATCGGCGATAGCAGCACGATCAGCGCGAAGGGCAGTGAGAGCAGGAAGAACAACCAAACCGAGGTCAACCCGACCACGCGGATACCCGCAAGGTTCAGCACCACGCAGGTAACCACCACAAACAGCGCGGCCAGCAAACCATAGTTCAGCGTCAACACTCCGCCAAACAGCGCGTAATTCCCCTGGCCAAACCACGGCACCATCTGCTTCAGGTAAATCACAAACAGCGTCGGATAGATGGCCATATCAAAGATGCTTGCGGCCAACGACAGCCATGCTTCCTGGAATCCCCAGAAATTACCGAGACCGCGGCGTACCCACGCGTAATATCCACCCTCCGCCGGCAGCGCGCTGGAAAGTTCGCCGATCATGAACGCCGTCGGCAAACACCACAGCACCGGCAGGAACAGCAAAACCAAAATTCCGCGGCCATAGCCCGCCCCCGCGATGATCGATTCCGTTCCGTAGGTGCCACCGGACACCATGAAGAACGTAGCAGCCACAAGCGGCCAGAGCGTCAGCTTGGCTACTGCCTTTTTTGTGGAGGGAAATACTTGGGAAGGAACTCCGGCGGGGAGCGATATAGTGCTCAATTTTTTTCTCTCGTCCTCCTAAAGTGCGACTCGCCGCTCATTTCCGTCGAAGCAAGTGCACTTCTCGAAGAATACAAGGTCTGTGCGCGCACGCAAGAAAAAAATGCACGAAACCAAAAAATTTTGCGTCGTCTAACCGCACCTTCGGACGGTCACACCTCGAGGGAATTTTGTAGCGGCCGCCTTCTGAGGCGGGCGACTAGAGCATTTGCGAAAAAGCCGAAGGGCACTTCCTCAGGGGCTGAAGCCCAATGGATTGCCGGGCGCTTATGTCGGAGCTAAAGAGTCTGTGTGAGAAGTCGTAAACAGGCCCTCAGCGGCTGAAGCCGCAATGATTTTGCGCTGGTTACGGCACGGCTAAAGCCGTGCCCTGACGAAAAATAGGAGTTGTCACACAGGCTCTAAAGCTCCGACCGCCGATGCCAAGCTCATTTTTCCGCTAGCTGTGAAGCCGCAGTGATTCTGCGCAGGTTGGGTCACGGCTGACGCGGCAGCGGAAAAAGCGAGCAAAGAGTCTTCAGAGGCTAAAGCCCCCGCCTCCTAAAGAACCTGGTTTTTCTGCAAGCTGGGAAGCCTGTGCGGCGGCAACCCAAGAGCACAGGCGGGAGTGCCTGTGCCACATGCCCTGACGAAAACGCACGTGCTACACTCCAAGAGATACGCACTCATTCTTTTCTCTCGGGGGATTCACCCGCATGAAACAACTCCGCCCAATGTCTGTTCTGTTGTGGTTTTTCCTGGCTAGTTCCATTACCCACGCGCAGCAAAACACCACTCCGCGGCCCATCGGCGTCGACGACCTGTTCGGTGTGCGCGAGGTTCACGATCCGCAGATCACTGCGGATGGCCAGTTCATCGCCTACACGGTCACCTCCACTTCCCTGAAGCAAGACAAAAACCTGACGCAGATCTGGATGATCCCTGCCGCGGGCGGCGAAGCGATTCCCATGACCGCTGCGGACGAGGATTCCGACCACCCGCGGTGGTCTCCCGACGGCAAGTTCCTGGCGTTTCTCTCTTCCCGCAAGGATGCCGACGGCGACGATGGCAAGACCCAGGTCTACCTGCTGAACCGGCAAGGCGGCGAAGCGCAGCGCTTGACCGATACGATTCAAGACGTGGACGACTTCGCCTGGTCGCCCGATGGCAAGCGCCTGGTGCTGATTTTGCGCGATCCCAGCCCTGAGGAACTCGAAGCCGCTGCGCCCAAGGGCAAAGAAGAAGACGGCGCGGATAGGCCTGCCGCTGGGAAAAAGCCCAAAGCGCAGCGCCCCTGGGTGATTGACCGGCTGTACTTCAAGGAAGATACGGTTGGTTACCTGGAGCGTCGCCGCACCCACCTCTACGTGTTCGACATTGCCTCCAAATCGATGAAGCAAGTCAGCTCCGGCGATTATGACGATAGCCAACCGGCTTGGTCGCCCGACGGCCAGCAACTCGCCTTTGCCAGCAATCGCTCGAAGCCCGACCCCGACGCTACGTACGCGGTCAACATTTGGGTCGTGGGCGCGGACAACACGGATAAAGGAGCGAAGCCGGTACAGGTAACCACCGGGCTCGGCGGCGATCACGAACCAGCCTGGTCGCCCGACGGTGAGTGGATTGCTTTCTCCACGCAACTCGATCCGAAGCTATTCGAATACGGCACCAAGCACATCGCCATCGTTCCGGCTGCCGGCGGCCAGCCCAAGGTGCTGACCTCGGCGCTAGACCGCAACAGCATCACCCCGCACTTCACCGAAGATGGCAAGTCGATCTACTTCCTGGTCGACGACGACGGCACCCAGAACCTGGCCGAGATCAATGTAGCGGACAGCAAGATCACACGCCCGATTGGTGGACGCCTGTTTGTGGACGGCTACAGCGCCGCGAAGAATGGGACGCTGGCCGCGGCCGTCTCCACCATGGACCGCCCGTACGAACTATTCACCGCGCCAGGCGGCCAGCTGACGCGGCTGAGCCATGTGAATGACGCGTGGCTGGCGAATTTCAAACTGAGTCAGGGCGAGTACGTTTCCTTCAAATCAAAGGATGGCACCATCGTGCACGGCTACATGTACAAGCCGCTCGACTACAAGCCCGGCGTCAAGTACCCGACGATTCTGCGGCCCCACGGCGGCCCGGTCTGGGCGTATTACGCCGAGTTTCAGGACCTGGCGCAGCTGTTCGCCGCCAACGGTTACGTGGTGCTGTTCCCCAACCCGCGCGGGTCCTCGGGCTACGGCCAGGATTACTGCAAAGCGATTTTTGCGGCGTGGGGCGAGAAGGACTATCAGGACGACGTTGCGTTCGTCGATTACGCGATTGCCCAAGGCATCGCTGACCCCGCCAAGCTCGGCGTAGGCGGCTGGTCCTACGGCGGCATCTCGACCGATTTCATCATCGGCCACACCAACCGCTTCAAAGCGGCGATCTCCGGCGCCGGCGCCGCTGAGTTCACCAGCCTGTGGGGTCACGACGAGTATGTTCGCGACTACATCGCCGAACTTGGCCTGCCTTGGGAACACCGCGATGTGTGGGACCGCGTGGCTCCTTTCTGGCATGTCAACGACATTCAGACTCCCACCATGTTCGTCGGCGGCAACATCGACTCGAACGTGCCCGTTCTCGGTGGCGAGCAGATGTACCAGTCGCTGAAGGCGCTAGGGCGAGACACGCTTTTGGTGGTTTACCCCGACGAGTATCACGAGTTCAAGTCACCCAGCCATATTAAGGACCTGAACGAGCGCTACCTGGCCTGGTATGCGCACTACGTCAAGGCCGATGGCACACCGGCTCGGCCCCCGGCGGAGAAGGTGGTCAAAGCCGCCGACTAGACCCTGCGGTTCGCTGCCGCCCACAGGCCTAGTCACATTTGTCGTACCAAGCCGGGAAAGAGGGATTCCTCACTTCGCAGACTCGGTTCGGAATGACAGATCCAGGGTTGCGAGACTACCGCAGTTGTAGGGCTCGCCTTCTGCTTGCCCTGCGCAGGAAGGGGGGCGGGCCGTTGGTTT
>Ga0335073_10009483_pt1 | contig 13669 bp, 13 predicted proteins | sample Lox_Sample_22_FD_207093 | JGI IMG/M metagenome (GOLD analysis project Ga0335073, IMG submission 207093) | Soil microbial communities from Loxahatchee National Wildlife Refuge, Florida, United States - Lox_Sample_2.2 | ecosystem: Environmental > Terrestrial > Soil > Wetlands | place: USA... | reverse complement strand
GTCGTGCACCCGCTGACTACCGTGGTGGCGGTACGGCCGCTGCCGCGGGGCGGGTACGCGGTCGACGTCGAGCGCACCGGGACGCGGACGGCCAAGCGTACGGCACACGCGCTCACCGCCGGGCAGGTGGTGTTCGCCGCCGGGACGTGGGGCACGCAGCGATTGCTGCACAAGATGAAGGCCACCGGCACGCTGCCGGAGATCTCCCCGCGGCTGGGTTTCCTGTCGCGGACGAATTCCGAGGCGCTGGGCGGCGCGATGGCCAGGCTGCGCAGCCGCAAGAAGCACGACTTCACCCGCGGAGTGGCCATCACCTCGTCATTCCACCCGGACGAGCACACCCACATCGAGCCGGTCCGCTACGGCAGGGGTTCCAATCTCATGGGGCTGCTCAGCACACCGCTGACCGACGGCGGCGGGCCGGCGCCCCGCTGGGTCAAGTGGCTCGGACAGGTCGCGCGCCATCCGGGGCGGTTCGCATCCCTCTACCTTGGCCTCAGCCATTGGTCGGAGCGGACCGTGATCGGCCTGACCATGCAGTCCCTCGACAACTCGATCACGGTCCGCCCGCGGCGCACCGTGACCGGCCGGATCAGGCTGACCTCCGAGCAGGGGCATGGCGTACCGAACCCGACCTGGATCCCCGCGGCCAACGAGGCCATGCGCCGCGCCGCGGCCCGCATCGACGGCTTTCCGCTGAACAGCGCCGGAGAGATGGTCGATGTCCCGATGACCGCGCACTTCATCGGCGGCTGCCCGATCGGTGACACGCCGGAAAGCGGTGTCGTGGACCCGTATCACCGCATGTACGGGCATCCCGGGCTGCACGTCGTCGACGGATCGGCCGTCTCCGCGAACCTGGGTGTCAATCCGGCGCTGACGATCACGGCCCAGGCAGAACGGGCGATGGCGATGTGGCCGAACGCAGGGGAAACCGACGCCCGGCCTCCGCTCGGCGCCGCCTACCGGCGTGTCGCCGCGGTGCCGCCGAAGAACCCGGTGGTGCCGTCCACCGCGCCGGCGGCACTGCGGCTGCCGGTCACCGGCGTTGTGTGAGCCCGGCGGCAGCGGCCGCCTTATCGACCGCGAGCCGGGTCAGGGTCGCGTACTCGCCGCCCTTTGCCAGCGGGACGTCGTGATCGGCGTCGATCTCAAACACGGAAGCACGCAGCACCCGGGCAAGTTCACGCTGCTTCGCCGGACGGACCAGCCGGTCGCGGGTGGTGACCAGCATCGCCGCCGGGACGTTCAGCTGGCCCGCCCACGGGCTGGCGTTATAGCGGCCTAGCGCACGGCCAGCGGCCACCAGGTCACGTGCCGTCGCGCGGCGGAACTCCGCGGCCAGCCAGGGCCGGTAGCCGACAAGCTCGGGAGCTTCCTCGACTGCCCGGCGAAAGACCCGGTCGACAAAGACGGCGCCGGCGCCGAAGCGCAGGACGAGATCCATCACAGGGAGCAGGCGCCAGATCGCCCGCTCACGGACCGCGCGCTGCCACTCGAGCGCCGTGGCCTGCATGACGAGGGCCGCCACCCGCTCTGGATGCCGCCGGGCCAGCAGCATCCCGACAGGACCGCCCATCGAGTACCCCACCACGATCACCCGGGCCGTCCCGAGCTGGTCCAGGACCGCGGCAGCGTCATCGGCGCAGTCTTCGAGGCTGAACGGCTCCACGGACCGCATCCCGCGGCCGTGGCCCCGCAGGTCCAGCGCGATCACCCGGTAGGACTCAGCGAGGCTCGCGTAGGCCGGGAAGAAGTTGATGTCCGCGCTGGCCGTCCAGCCGTGCAGAAGGAGCACGACGGGACGCGCGGACGCCCCGCCGGAATCGCGGACGAACACCTCACCGCGGCCCGGCAGGTTCACCACCCGGCCTGGCGGCAAGGCCGGGGGCAGCGGGGCGCCGGCGGACCAGACCGCCTGCCGTGCTCGCCGTCGCGCCATTGCCGTCGCGGCGACGGCCGCGACGGCGGAGCCGGCTACGGCAGCGGTTATCGTCCCGGCGGTGCCAGCCATCGTCGTCAGCCCGCGGGCGGTGTCTGGCGGTACAGGGCAAGCGCGACCGTGATGCCTGCCCCGGCAGCGAGCAGCAGCACGTTCTGTGCCTCGTCAAGCCGGCCCGACTTGATCGCCGCCTGGAGGGCGGCGATCGGCCCGGTGGTGTAGCTGCCTTCGAGGTCCTCAGGGGTGTACGCGACCCGGTCGCCCGGGATGCCGAGCCTTGCCTGCAGCGGGTCTATGAAGCCCGCACGCGACGGTGCCGGGACGAGCAGGTCGATGTCCTCGACGCCGAGGCCCGCACGCCTGAGGAACCGGCGGGTGGCTTCGTCGGCGCAGTCGACGAGGCGGGCCTGATAACCGGGTTTTACCGAAACGGCCATCCGGTGGTGCCCGTTGCCCTGCCGTGGAGCACGGATCCCGCGCCGTTCCTGCCATACCAGCCCGCTCGTGAACAGGTCTTCGTACTCGGGGAACGTCTGCGTGCAGAAGTCGGTGAACCCGGCGAGCCGATCGTCCCACCTCAGCAGCATCGCGCCGCCGGCCGGCTGGAGGAAATGCGCGCCGGGATTCTCGAGTTCGGGCTGCACGTCACTGGACACCACGGCGCCCAGCCGGATGACACCGGACTGGAGCAGGCCCGACTCGATCTGCAGGGCGGTGATCACGCCGCAGGTGCCGTTGAGCAGGTCGAACGAGAAGCTGCCTGACCCTCCGGTCGGGGGATGGCCCAGGTTTGCGCCGATGTCCTCCTGGATCAGGGCGGCCAAGGCCGGCTCGCCCATGCTGTCTTCCCGGTAGATGCCGACGTTGATGAGCATGTCGACGTCGCTGGGCTTGCATCCGGCCCGCGAGAAGCAGGTGCGGGCGGCGTCGTTAGCGAGGCCGCGCGCGGTCGCCTTTCGTCCCCTGTTGCCCGCCTGCGCGCAGGCGGCTTCAATGTACGTGCCCATAACCGTCCACCAGGTTGTCGATGGTGAAGATGGCGACGCCGATCTCGATGCCCGAGGCGAGCGCGACCAGCATCACGCGGTCTCCCTTGCGTATCCTCTGCTCTTCCAGGTACTTGTGCAGCGCCACGAACAGCGTCGTCGACGAGGTGTTGCCGTACTCCTCGAGGTTGACGACCACGTGTTTCGGCCTGGCGCCGAGCCGCCGGACGAATTCCTTGGTACCCGCCTGGATGGCCCGGGCCGAGGTCTGATGAGGAATCATGTAGTCGATGTCCGCCACATCGATTCCCGCCTCCCTGATCGCCTCGGCGATCAGCGGCACCATGTCCTCGATCGCCACCTTGTGCAGCGTCCGGGATTTGGTGTACATCTGCGCCCCAGGACCCACGGAGCTGGGGAAGGCGAGACACAGACGGCTGTGCTCGGCGAGGGTGGTGAAGCCGATGACGTCCATGCCAGAACCTTGCGGTGCCCGCTCCACCATCACCGCGGCGCCCGCGTCGCCGAGCGTGAGCGACGCGAGCTGCTTGCTGTACAGCGAGCGGATCTGCTGCGCAGCGTTCCAGCTCAGGTGGGAGATGTATTCGCCGGAGACCGCCATGCCGCGGCTGATCTCACCGCGCGAGATCAGGTCCTGCAGAATGAACACTCCGGTCAGCATGCCGGCGCACGCGTTCGAGATGTCGAAATTCACCGCCTGCGTGGCGCCGATCGCCTGCTTGATGTACAGACTCAGCGGCGGCTCGAAGGACTGTGAGGACCGGCCCTTAGAGCGGGTGATGCTGGTGCTGATCAGCATGTCGATGTCGGACGCCTGATGCTGCGAGTGAGAAAGGCAGTCGCGTGCCGCCCCGGCTGCCAGGGTAAATGAATTCTCGCCAGGGCCGACGACGTGGCGCTCGTGGATGCCTGTCAGGCGCTCCAGCTGGATCTTGGTGTGGTGATTGGTCCTGCTCATCAGCTCTCTCGTCGACAGCCGCCGGGCCGGGACCTGCACGCCCACGCTCTCGATCCGGCACCCCCAAGAGGCGCCCGAGCCAGCCGATTGCAGCGTCAGCCAGTGGCTTGGCTGCTTCCCATTGGGCTCATTCATCCGTCCCTCCACATGCTGAGGGTGTTTTGCCGCTTTCGCCGGGTTTCACCTGGCGCTATGCTCACAATTAGATGATGTTTGTCTTACGTAGGTGGCGACTAGAGGCGAATGGTTACTAGCGAAGAGTCCTCGGGCCTGAGCGTGTGCCCTGAAGTCCCTGGCACGGACGGTGCACGGCGCACGCTCGCTTACGGCCAGTACCGGCTGAACTATGAGGTCTATGGCTCAGGAGACAGGGTTCTCATCTGGCTGCACGGCATCCTGCTCGACGCCAACCTGAGCCGCGGGCTGGCCCGGGCACTGGCCGCCAAGGGCAACCGCGTCGTGCTGCTCGACCTGCTCGGTCACGGCCGGAGCGACAAACCCCGGCACTCGGGTCCCCATCGCATGGACCTGTACGCCGACCAGGTGCTGTGCCTGCTCGACGAACTCGGCGCGGATCAGGTGGTGCTCGGCGGCGTCTCGCTCGGGACCAACGTCAGCCTGCTCACCGCCGTGCGGGCACCCGAGAAGGTTCGCGGCCTCGTCCTGGAAATGCCCGTGCTGGAGTCTGCCGCCCCGGCGGCGGCGCTGTTCTTCGTGCCGCTGATGCTGCAGGTGCGCTACGCGAGGACCCCGTTGCGGCTGCTCTCCAAGGTCGTCTCCCGGCTGCCCTCGTCGGGTATCGGCCCGCTCGACTCACTGCTCAGTGCCGTCGGGTCGGACCCGGATGCGATCGCCGCCGTCTTGCACGGCATGCTGATGGGGCCGATGGCGCCTACTCCCGAGCAGCGGCAGAGCATCACCGTGCCGACGCTTGTCCTCGGGCACGGAATCGACCTCATCCACTCGTTCGCCGACGCGAAGAGGCTCGCTCGCCAGCTTCCCGACGCCAGGCTCATCCGCACTCGCACCTTTGCCGAGCTGTGGGTACGTCCCGCCCGGCTGACCGCCGAGATCGCCGGGTTTCTCGACCGGGTATGGGCAGCCGATGAACCGCAGGACCCGGGGGGAGACCCGCCGGGTGGCCTGACCGCTCAGCCAGCCGCCCCGGCCGCCTGAGGCGCCTTCTTCTTGGCAGGCCGGGAACCGTCCTTCTTGGCAGGCCGGGAACCCTTCTTCTTGGCAGGCCGGGAACCGCCTCCGTGCGGATCGGGCCGCGGGCCATCTGCGCTGAGAGCCGCCGGCGCCGCGTGCTGCCCGGCCGCTAGCAGCAACTCGGATACGCCGTGTTCAATGCCGCGGGCCAGGACGTCCACATCCGGGTTCGCGTCGTAGTCGGCGGTGATGCCGAACACGACGTTGCCGTCGTAGCTGAAGATCGAGATGCCGGTGCGGACGGTGCTCGCGATCGGGACATAGGGGATGATCTCTTCGAGTCGGCGTCCCATCCAGTAGAGCGTCTCGCGAGGACCAGGCACGTTGGTCGTGACCGTGACGATTTCCCGCTGCGGCATCGAGAAAGCCTTCCTGACCCACCAGGATGCCAGCATGTACGGGCTGTAGCGGCCGAGGCAGGCGAGCGCCTGGCCGATGATCGCCTCATTGCTCGCCTTCAGGGAATCGAGTTCGGTCCTGACGGCGCCCAGCCGTTCGACCGGATCGGCGATGTGCACGGGAAGATCGGCCACGGTCGCCGAAACCTGGTTCCCGAAGCCGCCGTCGTCGCCCGGTGCCCGGACTGAGACCGGGACCAGCGACGGAACCTCGTGGGGCTCCAGCGGCTCGCCGCGCTCCAGCAGGAGTGCCCGGAAGCCGCTGCTGATCGCGGCCAGGACGACGTCGTTCACCGTGCCGCCGAGTTCGCGTTTGATCGTCTTGACGTCATCAAGGGACGCCCGCGCCCAGGTGTACCGCCGCTCCTTGCCGATGTTCCCGCTCAGCGAAGACGTCGCGGCGGGCCACAGCGAGGGTGACAACCTCGCGACCGCTCGCGTGACAGCGGCCGCCTGCCGGATGGCCCGGCCGGGATCGGCCACGACGTCGCTCACCGCGAGCACCTGCAGCACCGGAAGCCGCACCAGGTCCGCGGCGGCCCCTGCGATGAGCGAGACCCCCGAGGGCGGCTCCGCCGCCTCGTCCGCGGGGTCCGCGGGGGACTGCGCGGCTTCCTGGGGCACTTCCGTGAGCAGGCGGTACAAGTCGGCGCCGCCGACCCCGTCGACCATGCTGTGATGCACCTTGGAGATCAGTGCCCAGCGGTCCCTGGCGAGCCCGTCGACCACCAGGTACTCCCACAGCGGATGATCGCGGTCTAGCCGCTGCGACATCACGGACGCCATCAGCGCGGCGAGTTGCTGGTCTCCGCCGGGTTCCGGCAACAAGGTGCGCCGGACGTGATAGGAGAGATCGAAGTCCGGGTCGTCGACCCAGACCGGCCGCCCGAGGCGGAATGGCACCGTGCGAAGCTTCTGGCGGTAGCGGGGCACGAGCGGCAGCCGCCGCTGGACTAGCTCGCGGATCTCCTTCTGGGACGGTGCCGGCCCCTCGAGTACAGCGATCGACGCGATCGCCATGGACGTGTTCTCGTCCTGGTCCTCGGCTTCGACAAACAGGGCGTCCAATGGTTCGAGCCTGTCCATGATGGCCCCTTTCACTGTCGCCATCCGTCCCGCCAGGACTCCTGTCGGCGAATGCCGGATGCTCACTTCTCAATCTGCAGCCTAGGCGGCGATGACCCAACTCTGACCTGGGCGATCGTCCCGGGTTCCAGTGACTTCCTACTCGGAAGCACAGCCCGAATGGTCGTGCCGCGCGGCGGTGCCGCCGGCCTAGGCTGGCCGCGACCCCGAGAGTCGGAGAGGGGATGGCTGGTGTGCCTGAGAGGCGGACGGAACTGACGGTCGCGGTGACCGGGCCGACCGGCACCCTGGGATTCGGCCTGCTGCCCCTGCTGGAGGCCGATGACCGGGTGGCGCACGTGACAGGCGTCGCACGGCGCCCCTTCGACCCCGCCGCGCACGGCTGGACAAAGACCGAGTACCGGCGGGGCGACGTGCGCGACCCCGAGGTGCTGCGCGACGCGTTCCGCGGCGCGGACGTCGTGGTCCACCTGGCGTTTCAGGTCACCGGTGCCGCGCCAGGCGAGACGATCAGGTCGGTCAACATCGACGGCACGCTCAATGTCTTCGACGCCGCCGTGGCGGCCGGAGCCCGCCGCTTCGTCTACGCGTCCTCGGTGGCCGCTTACGGCTTTCACCGGGACAACCCGATAGGGATGACCGAGGACTGGCTGGTACGCCCCGCCCGCCGGTTGTTCTACGCCCAGGAAAAGGCCGAGCTCGAACGCTTGCTACGGGAACGGGCCGCCAGACCCGGTAGCCCGGACCTGTACCTGCTGCGCCCCTGCATCGTGGCGGGCCCGCACGCCGTGGGCGCGAAGAGCCTGCCGCGCGGCCCGCTCGGAGCGCTGGCCCGCGCCGCGGCCCGGTGGGCCGGCCGGATCCCGTTCCCGGTGCTGGCGCCCGAACTGCCCGTGCAGCTCGTGCACGAACAGGACGTGGGGCAGGCGCTGCTGCTTTGCGTCGTCGCCGCAGGTCCGGCCGGTGCCTACAACATCGCCGCCGACGGTCTCGTCACGGTCGGCACGCTCGCCCGCGAACTCGGCATGCTGCCGGTGCCTGTTCCGGGCCGCGCCATCCAGACCGCGGCCCGCGCCGCGGCCGCGCTGCCTTTCCTGCCGCCGGTCGCTCAGTGGGTGGAGGCGGCTAGCCATCCGGCGATCATGGACACCAGTCGCGCGAAGAACGAGCTCGGCTGGGTTCCCCGGTACACCGCGCTCGACACATTGCGCGATACGTTGCGGCGGTACCGTCAGCGCGCGAGCGCGTCGGATACCCCCCGCGGGGACCTGGCCAGGTCATAGTTCGACGGGTCGAACCGCCGGGTCTGCCACGCGTAGACCCAGGTGAAGTCTGGCCACAGGCTGACGTTGCGGCCGTCGGCGTCGAGGTACCAGCTCTTGCAGCCGCCGGTCATCCAGACGGTCGGGCGCATCTTCCGCTGCACTTCCCGGTCGTAGGCGGCCTGCGACGCGGGCCGCACCTCGATGCGCTCGATCCCGTGGCGCCGGGCGTGCCGCAGCGCGCCGGCCACGTACCTGATTTGCGCCTCGATCATGAAGACCTGCGAGGTGTGCCCGAGCCCGGTGTTCGGGCCGGTCAGCACGAAGAGGTTCGGGAACCCCGCCGTCGTCGTGCCGCGGAACGCGGTCATCGCGGGGCTGGCTGACCAGCGACGCGCCAGGCTGACCCCATCGGCGCCGAAGACCCGCTGCGCCATGGGGAAGTCGCTGACGTGGAAGCCGGTGCCGAAGATGAGCGTGTCCGCGTCGTGCACGGTGCCGTCGCTGGTCACCACGGACTTCTCCCTGATCTCTGAGATGCCGTCCGTGACCAGGGAGACGTTCGGCCGGGTGAGCGCGGGATAGTAGTCGCTGGAGATCAGGATCCGCTTGCAGCCCATCAGGTAGGACGGGGTGAGCCTGCTCCGCAGGTCCGGATCGCCGACCTGGCGGTGCAGCTGGCGCAGGGCCAGGGCCTCCGCCTTCCGCATGATCTCCGGATTCCTGACGAAGCCGAGCGCGTAGGTCTCCCGCCCGAGATAGATGCCGGCGCGGGCGATCCGCTGCGTCACCGGCGCCCGCCGGAACAGCCAGTGCTCGAACCGGGAGATCTCACGGTCCCGGCGCGGCAGGATCCACGGCGGAGTGCGCTGGAAGACGGTCAGCCGGCTCACCACGGGCTGTATCCGCGGCACGAACTGGATGGCCGACGCGCCGGTGCCGATGACCGCCACGTTCCGCCCGGTCAGGTCGTAGTCGTGGTCCCAGGCAGCGGAGTGGAACACCGCGCCCGCGAAGGTGCCGAGCCCCGGAATGCCGGGGATCAGCGGGTCGCTGAGCGGTCCCGTCGCGGTGACCAGGAACCGCGCGGTCAGCGTGCCGGAGGTGGTCTCAACGCGCCAGACGTCAGCGGCCGGGTCCCACCGGGCGGCCGTGACCTCCGCGCCGAACCGGATCTTCCCGGTTACTCCCTCGTCGGAAGCTACCTTGCGCAGGTAATCCCAGATCTCGGGCTGCGGGGAGAAGCTGCGGGTCCAGCCCGGGTTCGGGGCGAAGGAGAAGCTGTACAGATGGGAGGGGACGTCGCAGGCGGCACCCGGATAGGAGTTGTCCCGCCAGGTCCCGCCGAGGTCGGCGGACCGTTCGAGCAGCACCACGTCGGTGATGCCGGCGCGCCTGAGCCGGGCGGCCATGCCGATGCCCCCGAATCCGGAACCGATGATCGCGACGGTGACGTCAGGCATCCGCCGCTCCCGCTCCCGCGGCCCCGCTGGCGCCGAGTCGCTCGCGCATGCCGACGGCTACCCCGGCGCCGTCGAAATCCCGCGTGCGGACGGCACGGTGCAGGTGGGCCGCCACCGCGCGGTCGACGAGGCCGGGCGCGTGCCTGGCGAGCCGGAAGGCGACCGTGCCGGCCCTGGTCGACGCCACATCGCGTGGCGCGCTGCGCGCCGCGGCGGCCCGCACCACGGTGAGCACCGTGTCCCGGACGCTTTCCGCCGGCACTAGCCCGTCGAGCGCCACTCCCGCGGCGCGCGAGCGGTCGTGGATGGCCGTGGCGACGTATCCCGGGTAGACGGTCGTCACGCCGAGGTGGGTGCCGTACTCCATCCGGAGCACGTCCGCGTACGCGGTCAACGCCCGCTTCGAGACCGTGTACGCGGCGCTGAACGGCATCGTCACGCCGGCCAGCAACGAGGCGGTGACGATCACCCGGCCGCGAGCGTCCAGCAGGACCGGCAGCGCGGCCGCCGTGACCCGCCACGTGCCGAGCAGGTTGACCTCGAGTGCCTCCCTGACCTCCGCGCCCGCCGGCCGCCCGACGTCCGTCACCGGCCCTACGCCGGCGAAGTGAATGAGCGTGTCCAGGCGGCCTAGCCGCTTGACGGCCTCGGCGACCGCCGCGCCGACCTGCTCGTCGTCCGTGACGTCGCAGGTCAGCACCCGCGGGGCCGAGACCCGGTCGATGCCGATCGCGTCGGCGCCCAGGTACCGCAGCACGCGGAGCGTCGCCGAGCCGAACGCGCCGGCGCCGCCTGTGACGATCGCCGCACGCCCGGCGAGCGCCGAACGGGCGGCAAGGCTGCGGAGGTTCTCTCGAGGCACGGACGAACGTTACAATGAACATTGTCACAATACAAGTGGTAACGTTTTGCGGCATGGGCGAGTACCGCGTCGACGAGCTGGCACGGCTGGCGGGGACCACCGTCCGCAACGTTCGCGTCTATCAGGATCGAGGGCTGCTCGCCCCGCCCCGCCGCGACGGGCGCGTGGGCATCTACACGGACGCCCACCTGGCCCGCCTCCGGCTCATCGGCCGGCTGCTCAGCCGCGGGTACACGTTCGCCAACATCGGCGAAATGCTGGCCGTCTGGGCACGCGGCGGCAGCCTGGCCGAGGTTCTCGACCTCGAGTCGGCCGTCGCGGATCCATGGTCCGACGAGGTACCCGGCTACGTCACCGGCGAGCAACTGGGGGAGTTGTTCGGCGCCGGGAACACCGCGGAAAACCGGGCCAGGGCAGCGGATCTCGGCATCATCCAGCCGGATGGCGCGCGTTACCTGGTGCCCAGCCCGAGGCTGCTGGGCGCGGGCGCCGAACTGGTGGCGGCAGGCGTGACACTGCCCGACGTGCTCGACCTGGCCGAACGGCTGAGGGCCCAGGTGGACGCCGTCGCGCACGACATGGCCGCCACGGTGGCGGGCCACGTGGTCGCCGCTCGCCTGCGCGACGGCGGACCGCACGGCGCGGACATCGCCGAGGTAGCGGCCACCGTCCGGCGGTTGCGGCCGCTGGCCCAGGTGGTGCTCGACGCCATGCTGGCGCAGGCGATGTCCCGGCATGTCCACGATGCCCTGGGCGACCACTTCCCCGAGTTGCTCGATTACCGGAAGCCGCCTGAGACCGGCGAGCCGGCCTGACCGCGGGGCGGCGGGTGGTCCTGTTTATCCGCGCGACATGGTGCTAGCTTCGGGAGCGTCCCGGGCTATCAGGGGGTAACGATGCCCGTTCAGCTTGTCAACCAGGATCCTCGGTACGGCAAGGCTCACCTGGTCGAACCAGCCCCGCTGGGGTACCTGCTGCTGGCCGCCGACGTGGAGGCGCCGCAGTGGCCCGGCCCGGTGCTGCGCCGGAGCAGGGATAAGCAGCAGCTATTCGGAGCCCTCAAGTGGCAGGCCAGGCAGCTGGCGCAGCTGGCGGCGGTCCAGACTGTCACCGTCTACGATGCCCTGGTCTTCACTCCGCCGGGCGGTGACGTGAAGGGCCAGGCGGCGCGGCTGGTGCCGGCGCGGTTCGACGTGGTGGTCCTTGCCGAGACGGTCTCTCCCGACGCCGCGCGCGACGTTCGCGCTACGCAGGCCTACCAGGAGCTGGCTGGCGCGCTCACCGAGCGGGCGCGCCGCGTGCACCAGATCGCGGCGCGCAACGTGCGCCGCGTGGGCGATGTGGACAAGAGCCGCCCTGGCCTGTTCGTGTTCAACTACCTCGTCGGCGACGACCCCGGCCTGGCCACCGAGCTCTGGGAGTATCTGTCCGGCTGGTACGCGGCCGAGACCGGGCTGGACAGCGCCACGCTGCTCGCGCCGCTCGAGGGAGAGCAGTCGGACTACGTGCTGATCAACCATGCTCGCTGGGACGGCAGCCTGCCCGCGTTCGCGGCCCGCCAGCTGCCCAAGAGAACGTTCCGCAGCTACCTGCTGGCCAACCTGAAAGCCAACCACGTCGCCGCCATGCCTGTCCTGTACCGCCTGGCCTTACCGAAGCCCTGCTTGGTATGTCAAGCAATGCTTGATATAGTTAGCAGTAGAAGGAACGGATAAGGAGGTAATGGCCATGGCTGCCACAGTCCACGAGGCGCGGCAGGAGGAGTTCCTGTCCACGCTGCGCAAGGGCCAGGACATCGCGCTCGACGCGCTGAAGACCCTGGTAGAGACCATTCAGTTCGTCACCCCCCCGGTGCCCGCTATCCACGTGCCGACAGCGCACGAGGTTGTGGCTGTCGGGAACCAGTTCGCGGAGCACCTGCTCGCCAACCAGCGGCAGTTCGCCGACGAGGTGATCTCGGTGCTTTCCCCGCTGGTGCCGGGCAAGGCAGGCAAGCCCGCTGCGGCCAGCAGCGAGCGCAAGCCCGCCGCCGACAAGGCGGGCAAGCCCGCCGCCGCATAAGGCCCGGGCACGCGCAGGCCGCAGCAGCGCCGGGAACCACCCCGGGGCCGCTGCGGCCTGCGATGATGAAGGAGGAAGGAGGCGGCCATGACTGATCTGCTGCAGGCGCAGCGGGAGGCGCTTGGCGCCTTCATCCGTCAGCAACGGAAGCTGGCCGACCTGTCGCTGCGCCAGCTGGCGGAACGGACCAGCCTGTCCAACCCCTACCTCAGCCAGGTGGAGCGAGGCCTGCACCAGCCGTCGGTGCGGGTGCTCAAGGCGATCTCCGACGCCCTCAACCTGTCGGCCGAGACGCTGCTCGCCGAGGCGGGCTGGATCGACGCGATGGCGGGCAGCAACCGGTACGAGACACGGGCCGACCCAGCGCCGGCGGCCCCGGTGCCCCCGTCGACCGAGGACGCGATCCAGGCGGACCAGCGCCTCAACGACGAGCAGAAGGCGGCGCTGATCGCGGTCTACCGGAGCATGCTCGGCTAGCAGCCGCGTCAGTCGGGCTCGGCGGGACCGGATTCCTTGTGCGTCGTCTCAGAACGGCCGGGCGGGAAGATCCGTTCCGCCGCGCGGATCAGCTGGTCGGCCCGGTCCCGCATCATCTCGAACCGCTGGATGACCTGCTCGACCCGGTCTTGCAGCCGCTCGCCGGGGTCCCGCCACTGGTGGTGATCGTCTGGCTCGTGCTGAACCTGGTGGTGCGGGTGATGAGGGTGCGGCGGGCGCGGGGGCCGCGGCGGCATCGGCGGCCTCGGCGGCCGGTGGTGCCAGCCGGGCTCGCCCGCACCGAACTCGCCGGTTTCATCGGTGTCCCAGTCTTCGCCTGCGTCGCCGGCCAGTTCCTCGGCCGCGTCGGCTGCTTCCTCCGCTTGCTCGGCCGCGTCGGCCGCCTTGCCGGCCAGGTCGATGGCCTGCTCGGCCCGTCGCCGGGCCTGCTCAGCGGTGGCGCGGGCCTCGTCGGCCCGCTGCTGCGCCCTGGCGATCTCCTCTTCGGAGCCCGCTTCCCTGGTCAGGTCGGCCGCTTCCTGAGTCAGATCCGCGGCGCTCTCCGCGGCGCTGGCGGCCTCATCCGCGCGCTCGGCCCGGATCTCGGCTTCCTCAGCCGCATAGCGGGCCTCCGCCGCCATCCGTCGCGCCCGGCGCGCGTACTCGACCGCGCCCTGCTCGTCCGCGCCCTGCTCGTCCGCGCCCTGCTCGTCCGCCGTTCGCTCGTCCGCGGGCTCGTGCTCCGCGACGTCGCCGTCGTGCTCGTCTTGCACGGCGTGCCTGGCGACGCTGTACGGCTCGCCGGTCTCCGCCATCCGCTGCCGCGTGGCGCTCTTCCTGGCTTTGTCCGCAGTCATGATCGCTCTTTCTTCCCGGCGAGTCTGCCCGCGTCTGCTCGCCACGGTGCAGAGCCATGACTAAGTGAGGGCACCCGAGTCGTG
>Ga0335073_10009482_pt1 | contig 13670 bp, 9 predicted proteins | sample Lox_Sample_22_FD_207093 | JGI IMG/M metagenome (GOLD analysis project Ga0335073, IMG submission 207093) | Soil microbial communities from Loxahatchee National Wildlife Refuge, Florida, United States - Lox_Sample_2.2 | ecosystem: Environmental > Terrestrial > Soil > Wetlands | place: USA: Florida... | reverse complement strand
CGGTCCAGTTGGACAGCGGAAACACTCTGATGCTCTCTCCCTTATCGATCCGGCTGTTGTAAAGGTTCCACAGCTCGGGGCGCTGGTTTTTCGGATTCCACTGGCCGAAGGAATCGCGGAAGGAATAGACCCGCTCCTTGGCGCGCGATTTTTCCTCGTCCCGCCGCGCCCCGCCGAACGCCGCATCGAACCCGCCCTCTTCCAACGCGTCCAGCAGCGACCGCGTTTTCAGAAGCCCGCAGCATTTCTGCGTCCCCAGCCGGAATGGGCTGGCCCCATCCTCGATCGCCTTGCGGTTCGTGTGCACGATCAGCTTGACCCCGATTTCCGCGCAAAAGCGATCGCGAAACTCAATCATCTCGCGGAACTTGTAAGTCGTGTCCACGTGCAGCAGCGGAAACGGAATCGGCCCCGGATAAAATGCCTTCTGCGCCAGCCGCACCATCACCGACGAGTCTTTGCCAATCGAATAGAGCATCACCGGCCGCTCGAATTCCGCGGCCACTTCGCGAAGGATATGGATGCTCTCCGCTTCCAGCAGGTCTAAGTGAGTTAAACTGCGGGTCATAGGATCTTTAGCTGTGAGCGCCAGCCGAGCTCAAAGCTCAGAGCTCGTAGCTCAAAGCCATCTTATCATGACCAAGTCTATCGGAATAGTAGTGATAGCGGGCCTCGCGCTGTTTGCCGCTGAAGGCCCCATTTCGCCAGCACGCATCCGCGAAGATGTGAAGTACCTTTCGAGCGACGCCCTGGAAGGCCGCGGCGTAGGCACCAAAGGCGGCGACCTTGCCACCGAATATCTGGCCGCGCAGTTCGCCAAAGCCGGAGCCAGGCCCGCCGGCGACAACGGCACGTATTTCCAGAAGGTGCCGCTGGTGGGAATCGACCCGCAACCCGCCTCCCAGCTCTCCGCCACATTTAGAGGCAAGGACCTCCAGTTCAAATGGCTCGACGATTTCGTGGCCGTCGACGAACAGCAGCGCCCCGACCAGCGCTTCGAAGGCCAAGCCGTCTTCGTGGGCCATGGCATCGCTGCCCCCCAATGGAATTGGGACGACTACAAAGGCGTCGACGTGACCGGCAAAATCCTGGTCATGTTCACCAACGAACCAACCTCCAACGATCCCAAATTCTTCGACGGCCGCGCCCTCACCTACTACGGCCGCTGGACCTACAAGTACGAGGAAGGTTTGCGCCGCGGCGCCAAGGCCGTGATCCTCATCCACACCACCCCCACCGCCGGTTATGGCTGGGACGTGGTTCGCAGCTCCTGGGGCCGCGAAACGCCCTACGTGAAACTCGCACCCGATGAGAAGGGGCTGGCCTGTGCCGGTTGGATCACCCGCGAAGCCGGCGACAGGCTCCTGCGCCTCGCCGGCAAAACCGTCGATGAGATGCTCGCCGCGTCGGAGAGGCCGGATTTCAGACCCATCGATTTGGGCGTGCTGATCCGCGGCCGTATGCTCTCGAAAGTTCGCGACCTCGACACCCGCAATGTCGCCGCCCTTGTTCCCGGCAGCGACCCCAACCTCAAAGACGAGGTGGTGGTGTACAGCGCTCATTGGGATCACCTGGGCGTCGGTACGCCGGTGAATGGCGATTCCATTTATAACGGCGCCATCGACAACGCGACCGGCTGCGGCATTCTCCTCGAACTGGCCCGCGCGTGGGCCTCGGCGCCACACAAGCCGCGCCGTTCGGCGCTATTCCTCGCCGTCACGGCCGAAGAAGGCAACCTCAAAGGCTCCGCATATTATGCCCGCCATCCGCTGTTCCCCGCGGCAAAAACTGCCATTGACCTGAACTTCGACGCCGTTTACCCTTGGGGCCGGGCAAAAGAGATCGTCATTTCCGGCGCTGAGCGCACCGATGTGCTGCCGATTGCCGAACAGATCGCCCAACGGCTGAACCTGGCCGTCAAACCCGATGCGCATCCCGAACAGGGCCACTATTTCCGCTCCGACCATTTCTCGTTCGCCCACGCCGGCATTCCGGCGTTTTCCATTGGCGTGGGCACCGAATTCGCCGGCAAACCGCCCGGCTACGGCGAGCAAATGTTTGCTGAGTACAACTCGAAGCATTACCATCAGCCTTCGGATGAATTTCAGCCCGACTGGGATTTCACGGCCACCGCTCAAGCCGCCCAATTCGGCTTCATCCTGGGAACCGAAATCGCGAATCAAGACAAGCTCCCCGGCTGGCGCCCCGGCGACGCCTTCCACAGGTAATGCACTGTCCATCGCAGAGCAACGGAGAACACGGAGGATTACGCGGAGTAAAAGCACAGAGCTTTTCTCCGCGTTCTTTCTCCCGCTTCTCTGTTCCTCCACGGTGAATGCCACTCTCACTTTTCACCCCCCGTGCTAATCTGCAACAAGTGACTGCCCGCACTCTGTATCAGGTCCTGGACGACACCGCAAACCTCCATGGAGACGCCCCCGCGCTGCACCAGCCGGCCGGCCAGGGATACCGCACTTGCTCGTGGAACGAATACCGCGCCGCCGCCATGGAGATCGCCGCTGGGCTGCGCGCGCTGGGCATCGGCAAGGGCGAAGTGGTAGCGCTCGATTCCGAAACACGCCTCGAGTTCTATTTGGCCGACCTCGGCGTTCTGGTCAACGGATCCATCGCCGCGGCCCTCTACCCCAGCTATCCCGCCGCCGATCTGGTACGCACCATCCAGAGTGCCGGCGCCGCCGCCGTCTTCGCCGAAGATCCGCACACCTTCGAAAGTTTGCGGCAGGCCGCCGTGCGCTACTGGTTTCTGTTGACAGGGGAAGCCGAGGGCGCGGTGCCGCTCGCCGAATTGCGCCGCCTGGGACGCCAGGCGCTCCAACGCGACCCGACGCTTGCCTCGCGGCTGCGTAACGATACCAGGCCCTCCGATCCGGCCGTCCTCTACCTCACCAGCGGCGCCACCGGCGAGCCGAAAATGGCCCTCGTCACCCACCAGGCCATCACTTCCAATATCGAAATGGCCCCCTCCGTCCTGCCGCTCGGCCCCCACGATTCCACCGTGGCGTTCCTTCCTTCCGCCCATATAGCCCAGCGCGTCGTCATGGAATACCTGCCCCTGGCCGCCGGCATGCCGGTGCATTTCTCCGATAGCCTCAATAAACTCCCGCAGGAGATCCGGCGCGTCCGGCCCACCATCCTGCTGGCGCCGCCACGCATGTGGGAACGCATCTACGCCACCGTCTGCACGGAACTGCGCAAACGTCCGGCAGTCGCGCGTAAGGCGTTCTACACCGGACTGGCCATAGCCTTGGCGGCCGCACGCTACCGCCGGCAGGGCAAGGCGGTTCCGCTGCACCTGCGCGCGCCGCTGAAAATTGCCGACCGCCTGCTCTTCCACAAGGTGCGCGCACGCTTCGGAGGCCGCCTCCGCGTCGCCGCTTCCGGTGCCGCGCCATTAGGCAAGGAGCTCGCCGAATTCTACGAAGCCATCGGCATGCCGCTGATCGAAGGCTATGGACTCACCGAAGGCGGCGTCGCGACTCTCAATCCCCTCGATGCGCCCCACCCCGGCAGCATCGGCAGGCCTCTGCCCGGCGTCGACGTGCGGATCTCCGAAGACAACGAACTCCTGCTCAAGAGCCCGTGCCTGTTCTCCGGATACTGGCGCGACCCGGCCGGCACCGCCGAGGTACTGCGCGACGGCTGGTTGCATACCGGCGACCTCGGGTTCGTCGATGATCAGGGCTACGTGTTCATCACCGGCCGCAAAAAAGAGCTGATCGTTTCCTCCACCGGCAAGAAGATTCACCCTGCGCGCGTCGAGAGTCTGTTCAAGCTGGAACCCCTGGTCAGCCAGGTGCTCTTGATCGGCGACCGGCTGCCGTACTTAACCGCCCTGATTACTATCAATCCCGCCGCCGCCGAAAGCCTGAAGGGCATGGAGCCGTACCGCGAACACCCCGCCGCCGAGTTGGCCGGCGCTCCTCCCGTAGCCGCCGAAATGCGCCGCGTCGTGGCGCGCGTCAATCAACAGCTTGCGCCCTTCGAGCAGGTGCGCAAATATCGCGTGCTGGCTCGCGATTTCTCCATCGAAAACGGCGAACTGACCGCCACCATGAAGGTCCGCCGCGCCAAAGCCATGGAAAACTTCCGCGAAGACATCGACGAGCTCTACACCGGCAGAGGCGGCGACGCAGCATAAAAAAAACGGCCCATCCCCGCCTTTCAAAACCGAAACCGGTATCTCACCTCCACATACACCACCCGCGGATTGATGTAATGCGTACCGCCGAAGGTGTTGCTGGTATCCAGCAGGTATCTCGCATTGCCAACGTTCGTCGCGCTGGCCGATACCGTCCAGTCCTCCCCCACCTGCTTGCCGGCCGAGATATCGAACGTGGAGTGCGGCGGCAGGTGCGACGGTCCGTTGCCGTTCAGAAATCCGGAGCCAAACTGGTACGCCGGCGTCAGCCACACGTGGCCCGGAAGGTTCAGCGAGACAACCGAGGACACGGTGTTGCGCTGATCGTGGTCCAGCAGGAAATTGCCCGCGGGAGCGAATTCCAGCAGCCCTCCGGTAATCGGCCCGATGCCCTGTCCGATTTGATTGGAGTAGGCGACCCGCCACTGCGCCGTATGCCACAGGCGCGGCGAACGCACCGTGACCTCCGTGCCATGTATAACGGCACCCAGGTCGGTCAGCGGGATGAAGATTCCGGAGTCGCCCACCACGTCGTGGTCCAGAAAATTCTTCGCGCTCGTGTCGGCGCACCGGTCCATCATGCATACCGGCCCGTGCGCCCCGCAAGGCACTCAAACGTCAGAACTCAGAACTCAAAGCTTAAACTGCGCGTGCACTACTTCGTCTTCCAGTGAATGCTGCAAACTGAAGCCCAGCTTTTCGCAGATGCGCATCATGTCGCGGTTGTCCGGCAGAATGCTGGCCATCAGGCGCGACAGTTTTTCCTCCGCGCCCACAATCGCCAGCCGCGCCAGCAACTCCTTGCCCAGGCCGCGCCCCTGCCATTGATCGCTGACCACCACCGCCACCTCGGCGTCGTTCGACCCGTGGATCTTCGTCAGCCGGCCCACTCCGAGAATCTCCGCTTCGCCGGTTTCGGGATTGCGCCGCTCCACCACCAACGCCATTTCGCGGTCGTAGTCGATGAAGCATGTCCGCATCAACCGTTCGTGGCGGATGCGCTGCTCCAGGTTCATCAAGTGGAAGTAGCGCAGGTAGACGCTACGCTCGGAAAGCGACTCGTGGAACTTCACCATCACCGGCTCGTCTTCCGGGCGGATCGGCCGGATGTTCACCTCAGTTCCGTCCTTCATCGTCCAAGGCGCGGCGTACCGCGTGGGGTACGGACGAATCGCCAGGTTCGGCACTTGGTCGAGCGACACCACTTCCGGTCCGTGCACCACCACCCGCGCATCCAGCGCGATCAATCCATCCGGTGAAGCCAGCAGCGGGTTGATATCGATTTCCTTAATCCACTGCTGTTCCGCCACCAGCGCCGAAAACCGCACCATCAGCAGCTCCAGCGCTGCCATGTCCACCGGCTTCCGGCCGCGCACGCCCTTCAGCGCCTTGTATATCTTGGTCTGCTCCATCATGCGGCGGGCCAGCGTGGAATTCAGCGGCGGCAGCGCCAGCGCGCGGTCCTTGAAAACCTCCACCAGTTGGCCGCCTGTTCCAAACAGCAGCACCGGTCCGAACTGCGGATCCAGGCTCGATCCGATGATCAGCTCGTAGGCGTCCTTCAGCTTGATCATCGGTTGCACCGTGACGCCCTGGAAATGCTCTGCGCCTACCTTTGCCGTCACCGAAACCTGAATCGCCGCGAAGGCCTTTTCCACCGCTTCCGCGCTGCCCAGGTTCAACTGCACACCGCCCACGTCGGTCTTGTGAGTGATGGTCTCCGAATACAGCTTCAGCACCACCGGATAACCGATCTTTTCCGCCGCCTTCACCGCCGCCGCCGCATCCGTCGCAATGATCGTGAGCGCCGTCGGAATCCCGTATGCCGCCAGCACCTGCTTGGATTCGAACTCGGTCAGGATCGCGCGCTTTTCGGACCGGGCGCGGAACACGATGTCGCCCACCAGCTTGCGGTCCGGCGACCAATCGATGGAATCCTCCGACAGCGAGGGCGTTTCGTACAGCCCCTTCAGGTTGTAGCTGTACTGCCACATGTAATTGAACGCGCGCGCGGCCGTGTCGGGATACGGGAAGGTGGGGATATTCGCGCGGTTCAGAATCTCCTCGCCGGCGGCTACGTCCACCCCGCCCATCCAGCTTGCCAGTACCGGTTTGCCTTCCTGCTTGGCCAGCGGCTTGAGTTGCTCGGCGATGCGCGTGGGATCCGTCATGGCCTGCGGCGTCAGAATCACCAGCATGCCGTCGCTGTGCGGATCTTTCGCGGCAATCTCCAGCGCTTTCGCGTAGCGTTCGGGAGAGGCGTCGCCGATAATGTCCACCGGGTTGTTGTGGCTCCAGGTGGGCGGCAGTACGGCGTTGTAAGCTTCCATGGTTTCGGGCGAAAGGTCGGAAAGTTCGCCGCCGCCCATGATCAGGGCATCGGTAGCCAGCACGCCCGGCCCGCCCGCATTGGTCACAATGGTCAGGCGCGGTCCCATCGGGCTGGGCTGCTTGGCCAGCACCTCGGCCATATAGAAGAGGTCGGCGATGTTGTTCACGCGCAACACGCCGCTGCGCCGGAACGCCGCTTCCAGCACCTCGTCCGAACCGGTGAGCGACCCGGTATGGGACGCGGCCGCTTTGGCCGCAGCCGCGGAACGGCCCGGCTTGATCACAATGATCGGTTTCGAAAGCGCCACTTCACGCGCTGCCGAGAGGAATGCGCGCGCGTTGCCGATCGTCTCCATGTAAATCACGATCGACTTGGTCTTGGGATCGTTGCCCAGGTGGTCGATCAGGTCGCCCCAGCCCACGTCTACCATCGAGCCGACCGAAACGAAAGCGCTGAAGCCCACCATCTCTTTCAGGCTCCAGTCCAGCACCGCCGTGCACAGCGCGCCGCTCTGGCTGATGAAGCCCACGGAACCGGGCCGCGCAACGGCAGTGGCAAACGTTGCATTCAAGCCGCTGAGCGGGCTCATCACCCCCAGGCAGTTGGGGCCGATGATGCGGATATCGGCCGCGCGCGCTTCTTCCAGCACCTGCCGCTCCAGCGCCGCGCCTTCCGGCCCGATTTCCTTGAACCCGGCGGAAATCACAATCGCGCCCTTCACGCCGGCCGTGCCGCATTCCCGGATGATGCCCGGAATCGACGGCGGCGGCGTCACCACCACCGCCAGATCCACCTGTTCGGGGACGGCGGAAACGCTGGGATATGCTTTCACTCCGAGCACGCTCGGCCGCTTCGGATTCACCGGATAAACCGTTCCGCCGAACGGGCTGGTCACCAGGTTCCACATGAGCGTCCGGCCAACAGTGTTGGGGTTTTCAGTGGCGCCGATAACGGCCACCGTCTTGGGCGAGAAGAACACTTCGAGAGGTTGTTCGCGCGGCGGCGATTTTTTCTTGCGGCTAGGCTTATTATTGATGGCTTGCATGATTTTCCGTATCTGCCTCGGGACCGAATGCGGCTCGGTTCAGCGCGTCGAGCACGTCGGCAACTTTTAAAGCGTTTTTGCGCGCAACGGTTTCGATATCGCAATCGTCGCATGTGTAGCGGAAATGCAGGGCTTCGAAAACGGGTATAGTCGCCGGGTGACTCTGTTTCACGTCCCGGATGATCATGTCGCGGCGGATTAGTTGATCGAATCGAAACATAGGCAGAGGCCTGAACGATTAACTAAGCAGCCATGGGGCCAAAGCAATCCTCTTTGCATTCAACATCTTAGCGGCACCGCCGTAGCCGTGGTGGGTGAAATGCCCCAATTTCCATGTGGGGCAGGCAATCCTGCCTGCGAGCCGGCTTCAGCCGGCTCATCCGCCGAAGGCGGAATCGTCGGAGCGGAGCTGTGACCTTCCGCAGCTCGTGAGCGTCGTAGCTAATCAGAGTGAATGTCGCTGCCCTCATCGGAGTGGCCTTAGCTGCCGCAGCCGCAGCTTCCGCCCAGCCTGCTTCCATCGCGGCACAAGAGGAAGCGCGCGCCCGTCTGCTGCTCTATTCCACCCAGTTGCCCGAAAAAGCCTGGGGCGCATACTTTGCCAGCCGACTGCACTCCACGGATCTCGACTCCACTCTTGTAGATGAGCTGCGCGCGGCCGCGCCGTTGGCAGGATCCGCGCATTTCGGCAGCGAGGAATACGGCTTTCTGGCCGCCCTCTTCGATGCGCTGATCGAGTCTGAGATACAGGTGCCAGCCGACCTCCTTCAACCGTTTGAAGGCGCGTGGACCGGGCCCGTTCTGATCCTGCTGGCACGCGGAGGCGACGGAGATCGGGAACAAGCCCTGTTACGCCTCACTCAAGACCGCAGCGACCTGGTATGGCTGGCGGCAAATAACCTGTTATCCGGGATGAAGTCTCAGCTTTGGTATGGCAGGCTTTTGGGTGAATTGAGCATCACCCACCGGTTCGTCGTCCTCGATCCGGGCGGCGGCTGGGGGTCCGGCGGCAGTAGAGGCGGCACGTGCAGCGACGGGATGATCGTCTTCCCAAAGGGCTTTCCACCCATAGGGTTCTATTCACTGGAAGGTACCGCTCGCAGCGGAGTAGCGCTGCTAGCGCCCGGACCACAGAACATCTATTACCGGCGAATCGTTGTACCCGCCGATAAACAGGCTGCAGGCTTCGGCTCGTGCTTCTCGGTAGACCGGCAGCAGGCTGGAATCGGATACCTGGAGCCGAAGCAGGTGCAACAGTTATACCATGCAGAAATCCAGATCACTTACGCCGGCCTGCCCGAATTCGAACGGCGCGTGCAAACCGCTCTGGACGCCCAGTCGCAGGGCATTCGGCAGTTGCTCGCCGCCATCGCGGAACACGGCCTTGCGACTCCGCCTGGGTTAGCCCTGCGGATCGTTCCGGAAGTGATCGACCACCGCCGGAGCCCCACGGAAGCCCTTCCCGCCGTAGCAGCGCGCGATATCCTCTTGAATTAGCCCCCTCAGTAAAACGCTTCCGGCGAACCGCCGCTGGTCCCGTTCTTCTGCTTTCCGTTCCACTTCACCGATCCGTTACTCAGCACCAGCGGCTCGCCGATCGCGTTTTCAATCCGTGCCTGCTCGAAAACAATATCCTTACCGTCCTGCACCAGGAAACCACGCGTGCTCTGAATCGATACGTTGGTGAACGTAATGTCGTTCGCCATCTGCTCCGGAATCCCGACGATACGGCCCGCCAGGGGAGAACCGCTCACCTTAAGGTTGCTCACATGAATGTCATGAAAGTTCGGAATGTACTGCGTCTGCCCGGGCTCAGCCTCGCGCGGCCCTACATCGGTCCATAAACCCGCGTTGCCGTTGTACCGCATGTTGAGATCGAACGGCCGCCGCACGAACTTCATCACAATATCGGAGAAGCGGATATCGTGAACCTCGCCGCCCGCACCGCGGTCGGACTTGATCCGCAGCCCGTTATCCGCGCCGTCGAACGTGCAACGCCTCACGATCACGTGGCTGAATCCGTTGCGCGTCGCGCTGCCGATCGAGATGCCGTGCCCGTGATAACACGTAAGGTCCTCGATCAACACGTCCCGCGCGCCGCCTTTCAAAGCTACATGGTCGTCGCCGGTGTCGATTTCGCATTTCCTAATCACGATGCGCTCGCCGCCGGGGTCGATGCCATCGGTATTGGGAGAGTCGCTGGGAGCCACGATGCGCACGTTCTCGATGGTGATGTCCTTGCCCTGCGGCGCCAGGTGAAACGCCGGCGAGTTGGTCAGGGTCACGCCATCCACGTGCAGCCGCTCGATTCCCGGAAACACCACCAGCATGGGCCGCGGCACCACCGCGCGGCCGGGCGGATAGCGCCGCGCCGCCTTATCCGACCACATCCAGAACATAGCGCCCGATCCATCGATCGTCCCGGAGCCGGTAATCGCCACATCGGTTGTGCCCGCGGGCGCCGAAATCAGCGGCTGCACCCGCTGTCTTCCTGTGCCCCGCCCGCCGGCCGGCGGCGTTTCCCCTTGTGCCCGCGGCACGTTCGGGTCGGGTATTCCATAATCGGCGAACTTATCCGGCGCCTTAATCACCGCGCCCGCGTCGAGGTGCAAATCCATGTGGCTGGTCAGGACGAAAGCCTGTGTCATGAACGTGCCCGCGGGCACGAGCAGGTGCCCGCCGCCGGCCTTGGCAATCGCCGCCACCGCCTTCGTAAAAGCTTCGGTGTTCAACGTCTTGCCATCGCCTATCGCTCCGAACTCCACTACATTGAACTTCGCCGCCGGAATCGTCGGAAGCGCCGCCGTAATTTCGTCCTGCTTTGCCAAGCCGCGCTGTGCCTGCGGCCCCGCCGCGGCCACAACCGCCAATCCTGCGAAAAAGAAAAATACTCTCTTGCCCATATCTCTCACCGCGCCCGATAGTATCACCATTGGACCGCCTATCGCGCCGCGGGCCGCAGGTTGCTTCAGCTCAGCTAGAAGCTCGAAGCTAGTAGCTGGCACCTTGATGTATCCTGACTGCCAGGAGGAATTTCCTATGTGCCGCCACGCCGTCTCGCGCCGCGATTTCTTCCGGGACATGGTTCTCGGTGTTTCCGCCGGAGCTTCCCTCCTCGAATTAGCCGCGCGCCGCGCCGCGTGGGCGCAGGCCATGGCGCCTGGAGCCCCCACTGATATCTTCGACATCCAGAAGGTAGCTGATGGCGCGTATTTCGCCTTCGCCCTTCCGCAGGCGGTATCCAATTGCAACGCCGCAATCTTCGTGAACTCCGCCGACGTGCTGGTGGTGGATGCGCACTCCAAGCCTTCCGCCGCGGCCGCGCTGATCGCGCAGATCCGCAAGCAGATCACGCCCAAGCCCGTGCGCTACCTGGTGGACACGCACTTCCACTGGGACCACACCCAGGGCAATGCCGGCTATCGCGATGCGTTCGGCAAAGACTTGAAAATCATCGCCAGCCAAAAGACAAAGGAACTGGAGGCCGAATTCGTCGCACCCCGCCTGCGCGCGTCCCTCGATCCGCACGGCCATCCGTTTTCTTCCCAGCCGCACGTGCCCGTCTTGCTCGACGCCGCGCGCCAGCAGTTGAGCAAAGCCACCTCCGCGGAGGAAAAAGCGCGCCTGGCCGACCGCATCCGGCAACTCGAGTCGTTCGAAATCGAAATGCGCAACTTCACCCCGACCCTCCCTACCGTCACCTTCGACAAAACTTACGTCATCCGCGACAAGGCCCATGATCTGCACGTCGAGTTTCACGGGCGCGCGCACACCGCGGGGGATGTCGTGGTGTATTGCCCGCAAAAACGCGTCGTAGCCACCGGCGATATGATCCTCGGCACGCTGCCGTTCATGGGAGACAGCTACCCCGCCGAGTGGCCCAAGACTATCGACTCCGTGGCGCACCTCGATTTTGACCGTGTCTGCGGCGGCCACGGCACCGTCCCGGAGGGCAAGCAGCGCATGATCGGCCTGCGCAACTACATCGCCGAACTGGTGGAACGCGTCGAACAGGGCAGGAAAGCCGGCCGCACCCTGGAAGACATCCAGAAGAGTATGCCGCTGGCATCCCTCAAATCCCTGGAAGCCGATGGCTACGGCGCGCTGGTCAAGGGTAACCGTGATGCCGCTGCCATACAAGTGGCCGTGAATACCAACATCGAGCACGTCTACAATCGCCTGGGAGCGAGTTAGCCCGTGCCCCTGTTTACCCCCAGAAGTAAAGCAACAGCATCAGATAGATCCACACGCCATCGAGAAAGTGCCAGAAAATGGCCGTAACATCGATAGCCGTGCGCTTGGCCGGACCAAGTCGTAACCGCAGTGCCTGGACATCTACATACACCAGCGCCGTAAGACCGCCCAGCAGGTGGAAGGCGTGTACCGCCGTCAGCAAATAGAAAAATGAACTGCTGGGGCTGGTCGCTATATAGACGCCTGCATCCTTCAGTTCGCGCCACGCTACTGCCTGCCCCAGCAGGAATAACACACCCAGCGCTGTAGCCGCGGTCCACCAGAAGTTGAATTTGGAGCGGTCGCGCGCCTTGAGCGCTTGCCGGGATCGGTCGAGCACTACGCTCGACGCCAGCAGCACAACCGTATTGACGAACAGGATGGGTGGCTTATGCGTGCTGGCCCAGTCGTCCGCCATGCTGCGGCGAACCACAAACGCCGCGGTCAGCGCGCCAAACACCATGAACGTGGACACCAGCAGAACGAATAGTCCGGTAAAGGAAGCGCGGCGGTCAGCCCCACGTCCGTCATAGCTCCCCCCTTCACCGCCGCCCCATCCGCGGTCGATCGGTGGCGCCGGCGGCCCTTTCATAATGTCGTTGGTGAGAGACCCAGCCATACCCTTCATGATCGCACCAACCGCCTCAGCCGCGCGGCGCACGCGCTCCTGCGTGTCCTAACCATCGCTCTAAGCCACACTAATTCCCCGCCGCTGTGAGTGTCTTGTAACCGACAAACTACACGGTCCTTGACTTTACTAATCTAACTGTACCGACCTATACCACCGAACATCAGGAGCCCGCCAACGTGGTGGTCGTCACCAAATCGGGCACTAACGGCATTTACGGAATGGCCATGTGGGACTGGAACGGATCGGAATACTGGTCATGGAGCTGGCAGCCGACTCCCGCGCCTTCACCGGAACAACTCCGCCGGGCAACCCATCTCCTGCACGGCGGTGCGCACCGTCCTGGCAGCGTCTACTCTTTTCGCCGACTGCGAATAAAGCACGGCCACGTTGCGCGCCGCCGTGCAAAGCTGATCGTGCACCAGAGGGCAGCCGATGTCCAGCGAGGAGGCCGCGCCCTCGTGATGAACCGCGCAGCTGACCGGATCGGACTTGCCGTAGAGCTCTACCAGATCGGAGGCGAACCGGGTGACGCCGGGATCTACCACTAGTCCCTCCATGAGCGTCGTCTCGGCGGCGTGGTTGTCGCCCTTGAGGCGGTAGAGTAGCGAAAGCTCGCGGAAGAAGTCGGAAACCGGCTTGATCGATCGGCCATACAGAAGCGCTTCTCGCGCTTTGTCCAGATCGCCCAGTCGCATATAGACGCGCCCCAGTTCAAGATAGAGCGGGTCCCAGCCCACGGCTACCACCGCAATGCCGCGCGCCCGATTTCTCTCCACGGCCACCTGCTTCAGTGCCAAGTCTACGGCCTGGCCATGCAAAAGCACGTCGAGGGCTTTACGATACCAGTAGGTACGCTGCGCTTCGTCATTGATCGAGTCGCCTTTGCGGCGGTATGCTTCTCCCGCCGTGTGGAAGGGACGGGCGCTGCTGCGGTCGTCCGGAAGCCCGGCGAGAATAGCCAGCGAACGTTCGGATTCAGCGACGGCGTGGTCCAGATTGGGCCGCGACGAATCGAGCTCCGCGCGAGCCATCGAAAGGTGCACCTTGAAACTGTTGGGCGCGGAGACAAGAGAAGAGGCCCACAAAGTGTAGCCGTTCAACCAGTCGGCATTACGCGCCAAGGTCCGCCCGGTAAAAGCCAGCACAATCGCAGCCACCGCCACGGTGCCGATGATTTGCGATTTCCCGGGAGCAATCCGCCGCGCGGCGGCGAAAATGCCCATCGCCAGACAGCCCGCCAGGCCGATGGACGGCAGATACATGAAGCGCT
>Ga0335073_10009481_pt1 | contig 13670 bp, 12 predicted proteins | sample Lox_Sample_22_FD_207093 | JGI IMG/M metagenome (GOLD analysis project Ga0335073, IMG submission 207093) | Soil microbial communities from Loxahatchee National Wildlife Refuge, Florida, United States - Lox_Sample_2.2 | ecosystem: Environmental > Terrestrial > Soil > Wetlands | place: USA... | reverse complement strand
GCTGTCGCCGCGGCCCCTGCCGTCGCCACGGTCCCTGCGCCGGCATGGCAGCTCGACCTGCGTGAATTCGCCCTGCGCGGTGCAACCCTCATGGCCGAGGATCGGACCGTGCAGCCCGCCGTGAAAGTCGTGCTCGCGCCGCTCTCCCTCGTGCTGAGGGGTGTGAGCCTCGATCCGACCAGGCCGGTGCAGATGGAGCTCGACACCCGCATCAACGACTCGGGCTCGTTGGCGCTGAGCGGCGCAGTGACGCCGCAACCGGCGAAGGCATCGCTGCGCGTCAACATGGCCGGCATCGACCTGACCGCCGTTCAGCCCTATGTCGCGCAGCGTGCCGCACTGAGCTTGCGCAGCGCCCGGCTCGGCGGCGAGCTGCAGCTCGACTATGCAGCCGCGCAGTCGCCGCGGTCGCTGCGGCTCGCCGGCGACATCTACATCGAGGCGCTGCACGCCGTCGATGACGTCGAGCGCAACGACCTCATCAGATGGCAGCGCCTCGACATCCGCGGGCTTGACTATCGGGCCGCCGACCGGCTGGACATCGCCGAAATCCTCGCGCGCAAGCCCTATGCACGGGTGATCATCGAGCCGGACGCGAGCTTGAACGTCGCCCGTGTGCTCGCCGGACCGAGTTCCGAGCGATCGCCGCAGGTGCCGCCGGATTCTCGGATGACGCCGACCGTGCCGGGCCGGCGCAGCAGACGCGGGGCGGCGCCGCGGTCCGCGCCCGGGGCGGCGGGGCAGCCGGTGCAGACGCCAGGCTCCGCAGCTGCCGTCATGCCGATTGGCATCCGCAAGATCCGCCTCGAGAGCGGGCGCGCGGACTTCACCGACCTGTCGGTGGCTCCCCATTTCTCGGCGGGCATCGAGGATCTCCAGGGCACGGTGCTCAACCTGTCGTCCTCGCCCCAGTCGCGAGCCAAGGTGGACCTGCACGGCGAGGTGGGCGAGTTTTCGCCGGTATCGATCACCGGGGAAGTCAACCTGCTGAGCGCGGCACTTTATACCGATATCGCGATGGAATTTCGCAACATAGAGCTTAGTATCTTCAATCCCTACTCGGACAAGTTTGCCGGCTACAACATCAGCAAGGGCAAGCTCACGGCGCAGATGCACTACAAGGTCGAGAGCCGCCGCCTGGACGCGCAGCATCACATCATCGTCGATCAGCTCGAGTTCGGCGACAAGACGGCGAGCAAGGACGCGGTGTCGCTTCCCGTCAAGCTCGCCGTGGCCTTGCTCAAGGACCGCAATGGCGTGATCGACCTGGATCTGCCGGTGAGCGGATCGCTCGACGATCCCAAGTTCCGGGTATGGCCGATCATCTGGAAGGTGCTGGTCAACATCGTCGAGAAGGCGGTGACCGCGCCGTTTGCACTGCTCGGCGCGCTGTTCGGGGCGGGCCCGGACATTCAATTCATCGATTTCCGGCCCGGCTCGAGTGTGCTCGATGCAGCCGCGCAGGACAAGGTGAAGGCGATCGCCAAGGCACTGAAGGAGCGCCCGCAGCTCAAGATCGAGGTGCCGATCGCCACGCTGCCCGACATCGATCGACCGGCGCTCACGCAGGCGCGGCTCGAGACGCAATTGAGCGAGGCCGAGAGTGCGCCGCCCAAGCCGCAACGACATCGCAAGAAGGCCGCCGCGGCCGCGCCCTTGCCGCCCTTCGACGATCTCGACGCGGCCGCCAAGCTCGAGGTGTTGACCCGGCTCTACGTCGAGGACTTCGGAGGCGAGCCCCGCTTTCCGCAGACTCCATCCGCCTCGAAGGACAAGGCCGTCCTGCAGGGCGCGCGCATCGATTTTCTGACCGCCGCATTGCGCGAGCATCTCGCCGCGGGGGAGGAGCAGCTCACGGCTCTCGGTCAGCAGCGCGCCTTGACGGTTCAGCAGGCGCTGCTCGCCGCTCACGAGATCGAGCCCGGGCGGGTGTTCCTGGTGGCCAACGACAAGGCGGTCAACAAGGACGGCGCCATTCGGCTCGAGCTCAAGCTGCGCTAAATCAATGCACCCACGACCTTGCATCTGCCCCGGATCGGTGCACGTCAATCATGATGCGTCGCCAGCTCTCCAGCGTAACTTGCTGATTGTCGGCGAATCTTGCAGGCTGGCACGGCCGGTGCTTCTGTTCGAGCCCAATCTCGAGGGGAAGGCTCCCCGGTCGCACGCAAGGCTCTGCTCCCATGAAACTCGTCACCGCCATCATCAAACCGTTCAAGCTCGATGAGGTGCGCCAGGCCGTGAGCGACGTCGGCGTGCAGGGGGTGACGGTCACCGAGGTGCGAGGGTTCGGCCGGCAGCGCGGACATACCGAGATCTATCGCGGCGCGGAGTATGCCGTCGAATTCGTACCGAAGACCAAGATCGAGATCGCCGTGGTGGACTCGCTGGTGGACCAGGTCGTCGAAGCCATACAAAAATCGGCCCGCACCGGCAAGGTGGGGGACGGAAAGATATTCGTTTTTTCACTCACGCATGTCGTGCGCATAAGAACGGGCGAACGGGACGCCGGCGCCATCTAGGGGAGTCGCATCGATGATCAAGCTGACCATGGGCGTGCTGCTGGGGTTGCTCGTGCTTTCCTTTTCACCCGTGCGCGCGGACGATTCCGGCAACGCCGCGACGGCGGCGTCCGCCGCGCAGCCGGCCTCCGCGGCATCGAGCGCTGCGGCGCCGGCTGCCGCCCCCGCGGCGGCGAGCGCACCCACGCAGCCGGTCATGGTCAATGCCGACAAGCTGAGCGCCGGCGACACGGCGTGGATGCTCGCTTCCACGGCACTCGTGCTGATGATGTGCATACCCGGCCTTGCGCTGTTCTACGGCGGCATGGTGCGCAAGAAAAACGTCCTCGCGACGCTCATGCAGAGCTTCGCCTGCACCTGCGTGGTCACGCTGCTGTGGTGGGTCATCGGATATTCCTGGGCGTTCACGCCCGGCAACGGCTTCATCGGAGGATCGACCCGGGCCCTGCTCGAGGGGATGAGATTCGTTCACGGCGACGCCATGAACTCTCTGACGGTCTCGCATCTGGCACCCACCATTCCGGAGAGCGTCTATGCGATGTTCCAGATGACGTTCGCGATCATCACCCCCGCGCTGATCGCGGGTGCATTTGCCGATCGAATGAAGTTTTCCGCCATGCTGCTGTTTCTGTCGGCGTGGTCGCTCCTGGTATACGCGCCGATCGCGCACATGGTCTGGGAGCCCACCGGCTGGCTGAACAAGGCCGGCGTGCTCGACTATGCGGGAGGCACGGTGGTGCACATCAACGCGGGCATTGCCGGCCTGGCGAGTTGCCTGGTGCTCGGCAAGCGGTTGGGCTATGGCCGCGAAGCGATGCCGCCGCACAACCTGACCTATACGCTCATCGGCGCGTCTTTGCTGTGGGTGGGCTGGTTCGGCTTCAACGCGGGCTCGGCGACGGCGGCGGATGGCCGCGCGGGCATGGCGATGCTGGCGACCCAGATCGCGACCGCCGCCGCGGCCCTCGGCTGGATGTTCACGGAGTGGCTCGCCAAGGGCAAGCCCAGCGTGCTCGGCATCGCCTCCGGCGCGGTGGCGGGCCTCGTGGCCATCACGCCGGCCTCGGGCTTCGTGGGGCCCTCCGCGGCGGTGCTCATCGGGGTGGCGGCGGGCGTGCTGTGCTATTTCGCCGCGACCTCCCTCAAGCATGCCTTCGGCTACGACGACTCGCTCGACGCCTTCGGGGTGCACGGTATCGGCGGCATCGTCGGAGCCCTGCTGACCGGCGCGCTCTTCAGCAAGGAGATCAGCGGGGTCGATACGCCGGTGGTGTCACAGGTGATCATCCAGCTCAAAGGGGTGCTGACGACCATCGTGTATGGGTTCGTCGTCAGCTACGCCCTGCTGGTGATCATCGACAAAACCGTGGGCCTGCGCGTGACCGAGGAGCAGGAGCGCGAAGGGCTGGATATCTCCCTGCACGGGGAGAGCATCGAGTAGCGTACACTTACCCCCCGCTGTTCGGAGGCTGTGGGCCATGTCGTGGTACGGACTCGTCACTTTCTGCGTCGTGTACTTCCTGGCCGTCGCGACTCCCGGTCCCGGTGTTGCCGCGGTGGTGTCGCAGGCGCTGGTGCGCGGAGCGGTGGGTGCTCCGGCCTTCATCGCCGGGTTTCTGGTGGGCGATCTCATCTGGTTTCTCGCCGCCACACTGGGTCTGAGCGCGCTCGCTCAGACGGCGCACACCGCCTTCATGGTCGTGAAGTATGCGGGGGCCCTGTATCTGCTCTATCTCGCGTATCGATTGTGGTCGGCTCCGCCACGTCCGCTCGCCGAGCCCGCCGACCCGAACTTCACGCGGCCGCCGCGCGCGCTGTTCTTCGGTTCGCTCACGCTCACGCTCAGCAATCCGAAGCCGATGCTGTTCTTTCTCGCTCTGCTGCCGACCGTGGTGCCGCTCGAGACCTTGAGCACCACCGGCCATCTGGAGATCGCAGGCGCGATCGCGTTCATCCTGCCTGCAACGCTCGGCGGCTACGTGCTGCTCGCCGCGCGCGCTCGAGCCTGGCTGCGCAGCCCGCGTGCCATCAAGCTGGTCAATCGCGGGAGCGGCACGCTGATCGCCGCCGCCGCTCTCGCCGTGGCGACGAGGTAAGGCGCACCCCGCAGGTGGCGACCGCCGCGCCGGGCCGCGGCGATCAGGCCGCTCCCGCATCGCAATAGCCGCTCGGCGTTTCCATGACAGGCGGGTGACAATTGCGTGTCGGGCGGTGCGCGCCCGTCCGCAAACGGCGACAGCCGCGGCGCTGCCGGGCATCCGACGTGGGCGATTCGTGACGGAGGTCCCACTTAATCCACAATTATGCCAGGTAGTCTGCTTCGCACTTTCGCCACCTGGAGTGTAGAGCATGAGCAATCCGTACAACAGCGCGGCCGAGCGCGCATCCATTCTCGGGCCCACGCTCTATTTCAAGGGCGATCTGAGCGCCGAGGAGGACTTGTTGATCCAGGGCCGTGTCGAGGGCTCGATCACGCACACCCAGCGTCTGACGGTCGGAGCGCAGGGAACGGTGAAGGCGAACATCCGCGCGCAACTGATCATCGTCGAGGGTACGGTCGACGGCGATCTGCAAGCCGACAAGTCGGTCTTCGTGAAGGAGACCGCCAAGGTGTGCGGCAACATCTTCGCGCCGACGGTCAGCATCCTCGAGGGCGCGAATTTCAGCGGCAGCATCGACATGGGCGCCAAGAACGGGCAGGCCCTTGCCAAGCACGACCCCGTTCAACCGCGCGCGCTCAAAACCACAGGCAGCGCGGCGTGACGATGGCCTGGTTCAAGAAAACGGACGACGGAGACAATGACATGATGAACTCCAATTCAGGCGGGCGCGCGGCCCCGCAAGAGCCGCTGATGAGCCGGCCCGAGCCGCGCGAGCCCCGCATGGAGCCGCGAACGCCCCCCACGCGGCCGCCGGAGGCGCGCCCCCACGAGGTGCGGGCTCCCGAAGCTCGTGCGCCCGAAAGCGCGCCGCGCGCATCGGTCCTCGGGCCCACGCTGCGATTTCGCGGCGAGCTCTCGGCGCAGGAAGACCTGATCATCCAGGGCAGTGTCGAAGGCTCGATCACCCACACGCAAAGTCTCACCGTCGGCACGGACGGCACGATGAAGGGCGACATCCGGGCGCGCGTGATCGTGATCGACGGCAAGGTGGAGGGCGACCTGTACGCGACCGAGTCGGTCAACATTCGCGCCACGGCCAAGGTCAAGGGAAACGTCTTCGCGCCGCGCGTCGGCATCGTCGAAGGCGCATTCTTCCAGGGTCAGGTGGAGATGCAGCCCTCGGGCGCCGCCGTGCAGGAGCACAGCGCGCGTCTCAGGCAGGCCGCCATGACCTCTCCCATCGAGGGGCCGGCGGTCGACAAGATGCTGAGCGCCGGCAGCTAGCCCGAGCCTCGCGGGCGCGGCCCGGCGGGCGGCCGGACGGCGGCGGCGCCGTCGCCCGCCGCGCTGCGGGACGGGCGCACGAACAGCTCGGGGTCGACCCAGGTGCGGTTGAGGCTGAGCGCCCAGTGCAGATGTGGGCCGGTCGCGCGACCGGTCATGCCGACCGCGCCGATTCGCGTGCCCGCGGTGACCCGCTGCCCAGGCTCGACATCGATCCGGCTCAAGTGGCAATACAGGCTGATCAACCCCTCGCCATGATCGACCAGCACCGTGTTTCCGGTGAAGAAATAATTCCCGGTGTCGAGCACGGTGCCGTCGGCCGGCACCCGCACGGGGGTTCCGGTCGCGGCAGCGATGTCCATGCCGGTGTGCGGATTGCGGGCTTCGCCATTGAACACGCGGCGCATGCCGAAGGAGCTCGAGCGCACGCCGGGCACCGGCTGCGGCCAGCGCAGCGTCGCCGGCGCTGGCGCGCTCCAGTGGCTCAAGGCGCGCTCCAGCACGACATGCTCGCGGCTCACGCGCGCGAGGTCGCCGGGCGATAGGTTCACCTGGCCGGGCGCCACCTTCAGAGACTGGGTGAGATAGCGCTTCTGCGTGACCGTGAATTGCACCGTGTGCTCGCCGGCAGAATCGCTCACCTTGACCTGCATCGGCCCGGGCGGTGCCGCGAGCGAAATGCCCACGACGGCGACCCATTCCGCCCCGTCGCGCACCACCAGCGCGCGGTGTCCTTGCGCATCGACGCGCGGCGCGGGGCCCTCTGCCGCCGCCTCGAGGCGGATGAGCTTCACCCCGCCCGGGACCGCGCTCTCCTGCGGGAGATCCATGGCCTTGGACGGACGGGGAGCCAGGGCGAGGGCGCCCAGCAAGGCGCCGGCAAGCACGAGCGCGGCGAGGGCTCTCACGGTCGCTGGACCCTCGCTCGGATCTGCCCCTGGGCGAGCCGCGCCTCGATGATCGCGCCTTCCGGCGCATCGGCGGCGCTGCGCAGGATCTGCCCGCGCTCGTTGCTCACGATGGCATAGCCGCGCCCAAGCGTTGCCAGCGGGCTGACCGCGTTCAAGGTGCGCACCAGCGGCCCGAGCCGCTCGCGCGCCCGGCGCACGGACTCGAGCCCCGAGGCCTCCAGCCGCGCACCGAGAGCCGCGTGGCGCGCGACCGCATCGTGCACCCGCGCGATGGGACTTGCCTGCCAGAGCCGGCCCTGGCGGTCGTTGAATCTCGAGATACGGACGTCTTGACCATGCCGCAGCGCCTGGCGCAGCCGCCGCTCGAGATTCGCGAGCCTGCCCACGGCCAGCTCCAAGCGCGCCCCGGGACTCACGCGTGCAGCGCGTCCCGCGAGCCAGCGCAGCCGCTCGCGCGCGCCGCCGATGCGCCGGTCCACGGCGCGCATCAGGCGTTGCTCGAGCTCATCGAGCCGTTGCGTCTGCTGCGCGCAGCGCACGGCCGGGCTCACCAGCGATGCTCTGCGCTCGAGCCAGCGTAGCCGTTCGTGCCGCTCGCCGATGCGCTGGCGCAGGCAGCGATCGAGCCGCGCGCCAAGGCGGGTGAATGCCGCGAGCCACTCTTCCCCATCGGGAACCACGAGCTCCGCGGCGGCGGACGGCGTCGGCGCGCGCACGTCCGCGGCGAAGTCGGCGATGGTGAAGTCGATCTCGTGACCGATCCCGCTCACGATCGGGATGGGGGAGGCCGCGATGGCGCGCGCCAGGCGCTCGTCGTTGAACGCCCACAGGTCCTCGAGCGAGCCTCCGCCGCGTGCCAGGATGAGCACGTCGCACTCGGCCCGCCGGGCGGCCAGCTGCAGCGCCGAGACGATCTCCGCGGGCGCCTGGGCGCCTTGCACGGAAGCCGGGTAGATCATCACTCGAACCGCGGGGAAGCGCCGCGCGAGCACGTGCAGGATGTCGCGGACGGCGGCGCCGGACGGGGAGGTGATGATGCCGATGCGCTTGGGAAGGGACGGCAGGGGCCTTTTACGCTCGACGGCGAACAGCCCCTCGGCGGCGAGCCGCGCGCTCAACTCCTCGAACTTGCGCTTCAGCGCCCCCAGCCCGGCGTCCTCCATGTGCTCGACGATGAGCTGGAACTCGCCGCGCGGCTCGTAGAGTCCGATGCGGGCGCGTACCAGCACCTTCTGGCCGTCGCGGGCCGTGAACGCGCACAGCATGTTTCGCTGCCGGAACATCGCGCAGCGTACCTGCGCCTGGGCGTCCTTCAGCGAGAAGTACCAGTGACCCGAGCTCGGCCTGGAGAAATTGGAGATCTCCGCCTCGATCCACAGACTGCCGAATCCCCGCTCGAGCAGCGCGCGGACCTCGCGGTTCAGCCGGGAAACGCTGTAGATGTCGCGCTCGGCGCGGGCCGGGGAACCGGAGACAGTTTCCATGGGGAAATGATAGCGGTTTGGGCACGCGCAAGGTACAATGCGCCGCCTCTTGGATGAACCTTAAGTGAACGCTCATGCGTATTCTGGAAGAGGCACTCACCTTCGATGACGTGCTGCTGGTGCCGGCGTACTCCGAGGTTTTGCCGCGCGACGTCTCCCTGTCCAGCCAGCTGACCCGCAAGATCCGGGTCAATTTGCCGGTGGTTTCCGCGGCCATGGACACCGTGACCGAGGCGCGCCTCGCGATCACCATCGCCCAAGAGGGTGGTATCGGCATCATCCACAAGAACATGTCGATCGACAACCAGGCGCGCGAGGTCGATCGAGTCAAGAAGTTCGAAAGCGGCGTGATCACCGATCCGATCAGCGTCACGCCGGACATGTCGATACGCGAGGTCATCGAGCTCACGCGGGCCAAGAACATCTCCGGCGTACCCGTCGTGCGCGGCACCAAGGTGGTGGGGATCGTGACGCATCGCGATCTGCGCTTCGAGACCAAGCTGGATGCGCCGGTGTCCTCGGTGATGACGCCGAAGGAGCGCCTGGTCACGGTGCGCGAGAATGCGCCCAAGGACGAGGTGCTGGCGCTGCTGCACAAGCACCGCATCGAGAAGGTCCTGGTGGTGGCCGACGATCACGAGCTCAAGGGCATGATCACCGTCAAGGACTTCCAGAAGGCAACCGAGTTTCCGAACGCCTGCAAGGACGCGGTCGGGAGCCTGCGGGTCGGGGCGGCCGTGGGCACGACGCCGGACACCCTGGACCGCGTGGCGGCGCTGCGCGAGGCCGGCGTCGACGTGATCGTGGTGGATACCTCGCACGGCCATTCGCGCGGGGTGCTCGAGATGGTCGCCAAGATCAAGAAGGCCCATCCCGAGCTGCAGATCATCGGCGGCAACATCGTCACGGCCGAGGCCGCCCTCGATCTCGTGAAGTACGGAGCCGACGGGGTCAAGGTCGGGATCGGGCCGGGGTCGATCTGCACCACGCGCATCGTGGCGGGTGTGGGGGTGCCGCAGATCAGCGCCATATCCCGCGTGTCCAAGGCGCTCGAGGGCACCGGTGTTCCGGTCATCGGCGACGGCGGCATCCGCTACTCGGGCGACATCGCCAAGGCGCTCGCGGCCGGCGCGCACTGCGTGATGATCGGCGGGATGTTCGCCGGCACCGAGGAGTCGCCGGGCGAGGTCGAGCTCTATCAAGGCGCCTCCTACAAGGCGTACCGCGGCATGGGCTCCCTGGGGGCCATGGCGCAGGCGCACGGCTCGAGCGACCGCTACTTCCAGGATACGACCACCGAGCTCGAGAAGCTGGTGCCTGAGGGCATCGAGGGCCGAGTGCCGTACAAGGGAAGCCTGGTCGCCATTCTGCAGCAGCTCGCGGGCGGTTTGCGGGCCGCCATGGGTTACACCGGGAGCGGCAGCGTCGAGGAGATGCGCACGCGCCCATACTTCGTGCGCATCACCAGCGCCGGGGTGCGCGAAAGCCACGTGCACGACGTCACGATCACCAAAGAAGCGCCGAATTACCGGATCGGTTGATGCCCGACATTCATGCGGACCGAGTTCTAATTCTCGATTTCGGCGCGCAGTACACCCAGCTGATCGCGCGCCGCGTGCGCGAGCTGGGCGCGTATTCGCAGATCCTCGCCTGCGATGCGAGCCCCGAGGAGATCAGTGCCTTCGCGCCGAAGGCCATCATCCTCTCGGGAGGGCCGGAGTCGGTCTATGAAGCGCACGGGCCGGCGGTGCCCCGGCTGGTGTTCGAGATGGGCGTGCCGGTGCTCGGCATCTGCTACGGCATGCAGACGATGGCTGCCGAGCTCGGCGGCGAAGTCGAATCCTCCGCGCACCGGGAATTCGGCGCCGCCCAGGTTCGCCCGCTCGGCAGCTCGCGCTTGTTCGACGGGCTGGAGGACAACCGCGATTGCGCCGGTCGGCGTGTCCTCGACGTGTGGATGAGCCACGGCGACCGCGTGGTTGCGCTGCCGCCCGGGTTCGTTGCGATCGGCGCCACCGACAACGCGCCGCTCGCGGCGATGGCGGACGAGTCGCGCCGCCTCTATGGGCTGCAGTTCCATCCCGAGGTGACGCACACCCTGCAGGGCACCGAGATACTGCGCCGGTTCGTGCGCGAGATCGCGGGATGCGCTGGCGCCTGGGCCACCGGCAACATCATCGAGGATGGCGTGGCGCGTATCCGCGCGCTGGTGGGCTCGGAAAAGGTGCTGCTCGGTCTGTCCGGGGGGGTCGACTCCTCGGTGCTGGCCGCTCTTTTGCATCGCGCGATCGGCGAGCAATTGACGTGCGTGTTCGTCGATCACGGGCTGCTGCGACTGGGCGAGGGTGATCAGGTGATGGCGACGTTCGCCGAGCACATGGGCGTGCGGGTCATTCGAGTGGACGCGGAGCAGCGCTTCCTCGATGCGCTGCGCGGGCACAGCGATCCGGAGACCAAGCGCAAGATCATCGGCCGCGTCTTCGTCGAGGTATTCGACCAGGAGGCGGCCAAGCTCGAGAACGTGGCCTGGCTCGCCCAGGGCACGATCTATCCGGACGTGATCGAGTCGGCGGGCGCCAAGACGGGCAAGGCACACGTCATCAAATCGCACCACAACGTGGGCGGCCTCCCGCAGCACATGAGGCTCAAGCTGCTCGAGCCCCTGCGCGAGCTGTTCAAGGACGAGGTGCGCAGCCTCGGACTGGCGCTCGATCTGCCGGTGGAGATGGTGCGCCGCCATCCCTTCCCCGGACCCGGCCTCGGCGTGCGCATCCTCGGGGAGATCCAGAAGCCTCACGCCGACCTGCTGCGGCGCGCGGACGCGATATTCATCGAGGAGTTGCGGCGCGAGGATCTGTACGACAAGGTGAGCCAGGCCTTCGCGGTATTCTTGCCGGTGCGCTCGGTCGGCGTGATGGGAGACGGGCGGCGCTATGAGCACGTGATCGCGCTGCGCGCGGTCGAGACCGTCGACTTCATGACGGCCCGCTGGGCGCGCTTGCCTTATGACTTGCTCGATCGGGTGACGCATCGGATCGTGAACGAGGTACCGGGGGTCTCGCGGGTGGTCTACGACATCTCCGGCAAGCCGCCGGCGACGATCGAGTGGGAGTGACTTTCCGCAAGTAATTGTTTATAAGAGAAATTACGAAAGAAATACCATGAAATATCGGTACGGAAGACCGAAGTTTCATGGTAAACTGGTGCCATGATAGATCGCGAGTTGCATGCGCGGCAGATCACGGGCCTGTTGAAGCGATTTCCCGTCGTTGCGATTCTCGCTGCACGACAGGTCGGGAAAACGACTCTGGCAGCTTCAATAGCCCCCACCTTGAGCGATCGCATCAGTCGGTTCGATTTGGAGAATCCTTCCGATCTCGCTCGGCTAGCGGATCCGATGCTTGCGCTGCAGGAACTGAAGGGCCTCGTCGTGCTGGACGAGGTGCAGCGCCGCCCGGAGCTGTTTCCGGTATTGCGCGTACTGGCGGATCGCAAACCGGTCCGCACAAGGTTCCTGGTATTAGGGAGCGCTGCTCCTGATTTGCTCAGACAGAGTTCGGAGTCGCTGGCCGGGCGAATTGCTTACTACGAGTTGCCGGGTCTGGCAGTCCGAGAGGTTGGATTCGAGCATGCGGATCGCCTGTGGGTGCGCGGCGGATTTCCCAAGGCTTTCCTCGCGCGCTCGGACCGAGAAAGCATGGAATGGCGGCAAGCCTTCATCCGGACATTTCTCGAACGTGATTTGCCGGCGCTCGGCGTCAATATCGCCGCCGACACGATGCGGCGTTTCTGGTCGATGCTTGCGCATCATCACGCCCAACTATGGAACGCATCCGAGATCGGGCGTTCCTTCGGCGTTGCGGATACCACAGTGCGCAACTATCTCGACAAACTGATCGATGCGTTGGTCGTGAGGCAGCTGAAGTCTTGGCACGAGAACCTTGGCAAGCGTCAGGTGAAGTCACCGAAGATCTTCATTCGGGATTCCGGGTTACTGCACGCGCTTCTGAATCTGCCCACCAAGCGGGATATCGAGGGGCACCCCAAGCTCGGCGCATCTTGGGAGGGCTTCATCATCGATCAATTGGTGCAACAGTTGAGCGTAAATCCAGAGGAGACCTATCACTGGCGAACCCACCAGGGCGCCGAATTGGACCTACTCGTCGTGCGTGGAGGGCTGAGGCTGGGCTTCGAGGTCAAGCGCACAGTCGCTCCGACCCTGACACCATCGATGCGCTCGGCGATGCATGATCTGAAACTCAAATCGCTGACCGTCGTCCATGCCGGCGACCAGACGTTTCCGCTTTCCAAACAGGTCCAGGCGGTTGCCTTCCGGGACGTATTGAATGCAATCAGACCGCTGCATTAGATATCATATTTTTGGCAGCGCAAAGCGACGAGATATTCCAACGTAAGGCGAGCTCGAAGAAATGATTCTCTATTCGACTGTTGGCACTTCGGACATGGAGCGCGCGATCAGGTTCTATGATTCGGTATTCGGCGCATTGGGCGTCAGTCGTCCGCCTAACTGGAGCGACGGGTGGGCAGGATGGGGAGGATCGTACGACGAGGGGTATGGTTTCTGGGTCTGCAGTCCGTTCGATGGTCGGCCGCCTGCCTCGGGAAATGGCACGATGATCGCGTTCCGCGCCAAGGATGAAATTCAAGTGCAAGCCTTTCACGCCGCCGCATTGGAGTGCGGCGGCACTGACGAAGGGGCTCCGGGTACCCGTCCATATTATGAGCTGAGTTTTTTTGTCGCGTACGTACGCGACACGGACGGAAACAAACTCGCTTGCGTCTACCACAAGCACAAGCCGTAACTGCCGAGCCTTTCGGCATCTATCGCCGCCACGATCCAACGCTCACAGTAGCTGAGCTTGGCAACCAGATCGCTGCCGAGCGCCTCCACGCCACAGCGCTTTTCCTCGGTGTTGATCAACTTGCGAAAGTCCAGCACGTCGGCGAGAGCGTGGCAGCGCTTCTCCCACGCTTCCAGCTCACGGTCCGTCGTGTCGATTTTTGCTGCCGGAACACCACCGATGTCGTTGGGAAGCCGCTCGATCAAACTGCGCGTGTTGCTCATTCAGGATTCCTCGCGTTCAGGCTTGGGTGTGCGACACCAATCATGGTGTCGCGCGTTACCAGTGCGGCCAACTCCTCCTCGCTAAAGCTTTCCGTTCCCCTCCGGTCGACGCGGCAAGACCATGAAGCGCATCATGGCCGTGGAATCGCCGACTCGAACGGACACGTTGTCTGGAACGATCGTACCGAACTCGGCCAAGACCTTGCGTGGCTCGGAGATTGCGCGCGCCCGATACGGCTTTTGCTTATACCAGTCTGGCGGCAAACCGAGGACTGGCCGGG
>Ga0335073_10009480_pt1 | contig 13671 bp, 7 predicted proteins | sample Lox_Sample_22_FD_207093 | JGI IMG/M metagenome (GOLD analysis project Ga0335073, IMG submission 207093) | Soil microbial communities from Loxahatchee National Wildlife Refuge, Florida, United States - Lox_Sample_2.2 | ecosystem: Environmental > Terrestrial > Soil > Wetlands | place: USA: Florida... | reverse complement strand
GATGACCCTCAAGCCTCCTATCTACTTCACTGCTGGGGTCGCATGTGCCGTGTTCTCGGACAAGACTTTCTCCCATATCTTCAAACCGTCATGGGTCCTCTCACCAAGCTGGCAGCCGCAAAAGCTGACATTCAATTGCTTGACGACGAAGAACAGGTCGGACGTATCGAAGGTGACGATAATTGGGATTTGGTCCCATTGAAAGGTACAGATGGAGCCGCTCTTATCAAATCAATTCCTGGGCTTAAGAATCGAGTCTTACTGTTTGCAGGCAAATTCATCGGCATCAAGACTAGCGTTCTCGACGACAAGAACATGGCCATTGAGCTCATCGTCATCTACGCACAAGTTCTCCAGGGTGCATTCGAACCATATGTCAACGATATCATGGACAACATCGCCCTTCCCGGACTTGCATTCTTCTTCCACGATCCTGTGCGCGTCGCTTCTGCCAAATGCGTTCCTCAGTTGCTCAACTGCTTCAAGAAGGCCCATGGAGCCGAGTCGCTACAGTTGGGCGCCCTGTGGGAACGCACTGTTGAGAAGGTTCTGGAAGTGCTTTCTACCGAGCCTGCAATCGACACGCTTGCCGAGATGTATCAATGCTTTTATGAGTGCGTCGAGGTTGTAGGAAAGAACTGTCTCACTCCAACGCACATGGCTGCGTTCATCGAAGCCGCCAAAAGCGTTCTCGAGGAGTATCAACAGCGTGTGCAGGAACGTCTGGAGGATGCCAAGGAGAAAGAAGAAGGGGAAGAGGAATCAGAGGAGACTCTTTTCGCCATTGAAGATGATCAGACTCTACTATCCGACATGAACAAAGCTTTTCACACGGTCTTCAAAAACATGGGCACCGCGTTCCTGCCGTTCTGGGAGCGTTTGATCGACGTCTACGATGCTGCCGCAAGATCCGACGACGCAACGCAGCGTCAATGGGCGATCTGCATCTTCGATGACGTCCTTGAGTATTGCGGGCCAACATCTTGGAACTACCACAACCACATCATCCAACCACTCATCAATGGCATGCAGGATCCTGCTCCCGCCAATTGCCAGGCTGCGGTCTATGGCGTCGGCGTCGCAGCTCACAAGGGTGGAGCAAATTGGGCTGAGTTTGTCAGTGCGAGTCTACCATCGCTCTTTGCCGTGACCCAGCGCCCGAACGCACGCAAGGATGACGATGTCTACGCGACGGAGAATGCATGCGCCGCTATTGCTAAGATTCTCAACTTCTGCTCCGGTAAAGTTCCGAATGTGCAGGAGGTGATTCGGGCTTGGATTGACACGCTGCCTGTTGTCAATGACGAAGAAGCTGCGCCGTATGCATATGCCTTCATGGGTCATCTAATCGAACAGTAAGTTTTCGTTCCTCTCTATTCCGTCTGACGTTGCTAACCTTAATTCCACAGACAAAATGCTGTCGTCATTTCAGAAGCAGCCAAATGCTTTGGCTTCGTCGTTGAAGCGCTCGAAGCCGAGACTCTACAAGGCCAAACTGCAACTCGCCTCGTCAATGTCTCCAAGCAGCTCATTGCCATGGCTGGTCTCAATGCTGATCAACTCCTCGCCAATATGTCGCCGGAGACGCAGCAAACCGTACGAGCTTTCTTCGGCTAATGCAGAGGCACTTACGCCCCTCTTCGAAGTATATGCTAGCGAAGTAGTATGCTGCTATGATTGATGATAGCGTGATTGATGGAAGAAAGGGTTGGCGATGCTTTACCCTCTGTGCATATTCCAGTGCGGTGTTGGCGTTGAAACGGCATGCGAAGAAGTGATACCTATAACTGAAGCGTCAATTGTTCGCTGGATTGGGATAGAACGGATGGATATTTTTGTTGATTTGCGCTATGAAGTGGTGCGCATGCCGTTTTCTTTCACCGTGGCCACATGTCTCGGCTATTTCTTCAGCACCAAGACGTATGCGTTCTCACCGTCGTCACTTTCATACCCAATTGATAGAGTACCCTCACAATTTCCTTTAATTTCTTCCCTCATTGAACCGCTTTTTTCTTTATGCAAAAGTTTATTCGTCGATTTTTGCGGTGTCAGTTCCAGCTGACCCATCGGCGAAGGCGTCAACCGTTTCGGCGTCTTTCCAGCTCTCAAACGGTCTAGCTCCACGCTCCAACGAACCGATGGTCTCCCAGATGACAAGAAACAATAGAAGTCCTGTGGGTATGGACAAGAGCTGGGTAGGGTTCAGGTCTTCGGCCAATGAAACGCAGGCTAAGATGATAGAAACCAGAAGGCGCGGTATCATCCGTAAGTGCTGGGCATGTTAGCTACTCTAGATGCCTGTTGTCGGCTCCAAAACTTACTTTGGGAAATAGCAGTGTTTTCGGAGCGTCTTCACTCAAATGCAATTCTCCAATAATCCACAAGCACATCAATCCAGCAGCGAGTCCACCACAAAGCAACCAGCGCTCACCATGAGATAGCTCTTCCACGCCGACCGAGACGGCGCAAACGTGACCGCCTAGTAGAAGCGATGCTGCCATTGGAAGGTGAATAATAAACCAGGTAAATGCCGACGAAATAGAGCGCCTCAGTGGATGTGTACTGACAATGCTCCCATCCGTATTCACGTACAGCCAATTCAGCGCAAATGCAACCACGAGAGTCTCTACAGCCCTAAAGAGGTTAAGATGTAAACCGACACCAGCAGGACTACCAACGATGATGCCGTAGAGAAACTCGCCAAGAACGATAATGTAGAAAGCAGCTTGGCGATCTACCTCGTGCGGGACGTCGACAGCCGTCGAGTACTCTAGCTTCAACAGCCTCTTGACCCACGGGCCGAACGAGAAGATCCACACAACCTCCTCGTAGACGATGGCGACGACGGCGACCGCGATCTTCGCTCTGATGCTCACGGTCTCGAAGAACAGCGGAACCCACAGCAGCAAGCCGACGAAATTGAGGGCGGCGAAGATGCGAGCCTGCGGGCGGTGCTCGGTGCTCGCGAAGCTGTACACGCTGTAGGTGGAGGCCATGGTGAAGCGCGCGGTCATGTACACGCCGACGGTGGTGCGCATGGCGCCGATGGAGTCAGCCACCGCGTTCGCGTTGTTGCCGTAGCCCACGAGCAGCGCCATGATCCAGAGGATGAGACAGCGCTGCAGCAGGTCGTCGTTATAGTAGCTGTTCATGATCTCGCGCAGGTCGGACCATGCGTGCCAGGCCGGTGCGAAGGTTAGCATGTACTGGACGAGATTTGCTCCTGATGGGTTCTCGGAGAGATGTTCCGTCAGGTTAGCAACGAGAGCGACATCTGAAAATTTATTAGCAAATATTCGTCAAATCACTAGACTTCAATTGCATCAGAATACGAAATCTCCGCAAATCTTTTATTGCACAACATGTAAAGGACAATGCAAGCTCGAATATGAAGGGAATATGGGAAAGCTCACATAGCAAGTCCAAAAACAGTTCAAATCGCCCTGCTTGTCTCTCGCCTTCACTAGCTTTACGCAATTCGCCGCCATGGAAATACTGCAGTGCTTTAGGTCTTCGCAGCAAAAATCTTCGTGTTCCATCTTGCGCAGATGCGCACTCCATATGCACACGTTCGGGGCCCATTATGTACAGACGCTCTATTAGGACTGATACCGATGCCGAAAGATTGGCTCTCTGAGATCTAAAAAGGAAGCAATGCAATTGGAATTGGAGATGAGAAGGAAGCAAGGATACGAACTGGGAAGCAGATTGCCACGAAAGTAGTGGTGAAATGGCGATAGAGTAATTAGAGCTTGAGCTTGGACCCGATACGAAAGGAATGAAGGATGCAGTAGATGTTGGTCAATTGGCGACTATGACAGTAGAATTTACAGGCACAAAGTAAACGATAATCAGCACTTGACTTTATTGAACAAGAGAGAAGATTTTGAAGACGGAACGAAGCTTTGAGATCCAACCAAGTGCGGCCAAGCAGGCGCACTCAAGACGCCCGCAAGACACCCACAAAGATGCACTCGAGCCACCGATTGACCCGCGCAGACGCCACGTCTTTTGCCCCTGTCGCTCGCTTCTACTTCGTCCATACGTCGTCGTCCACAACTTCCATCGCGCCAGTTCTCTTCCTTTCTCCTTCCACCACCCATTCTATTCATTCAAACGTCGACATTCGCATTTCAGTAGTGCCGATCATTCAGAGTAATCATAATAGCCAACACAATGCCCGCCGCCAAGCTCGCAAGCAAGATCCGGCGGGCCAGCACCCTATTCATGAGGGAAGGAGACGCGCAGCTGGAGAAGGATGAGAAGTCTCAGCTGCACATGGCCACTGGAATCAGTCCTGGCATTCAAAAGAGATCGAGCATACTAAGGCCAAAGGGAAGCTTTCAAGAGAAGATGACGGGATCTCTCAAGCTCGGCAAGCAGAAGCCGTCGCCAGCATGCAGTAGTCTTGCACTTCCAAGGTGAGTTCGACATCATAGAGCCGCCATTGCTGCTTGAATGCGCGTGTTTGCAATCATGACTGACGACAACATCTACAGGGACTCTCTCATTCAGCTCTTCCTGTCTTTGCCCAACGAACTACACGTCCTCATCCTATGTGAACTCGATCTCCAAACAGTTCTGTCACTGCGTCTTGCCTCACGCTCTTTGAACAGCTTAGTTGCTTCTTGTGAATCAGCTCTCGTTCGCTACTACACCAAGAACGTCTGCACGGCTCTCGAAACCTACCTCTACCCTCCACCAGGACCCAACGAAGCAACCATACACTACCTTCTGAACTGGAAACACCGCAAGAACACATCGAGAACGTTATCTGCTCAGTTGTGCAACTTTGTTTCACGCGAGATACTCTTCCGCAACACGCTCAAAAAGCGATCCGCCTTCCAACCGACGTGGAACCGAATGTTTCAGAAGCTTTGTCCGCTGATCTTCACGCTGAACCACTTCTTCGAGTCGTACCGGCACTCACTACTATCACGGTGTATCGCCAACAGCAAGGAAGGCAGCACGTTCGCGATCGTGGCCGGACCAGCGCTGTGGGACGACCAGATGCAGATCATGGACGCGTACGACCCGATCCTGCTGCTGGACCTGTACCACTGCTACGGGTTCCTGCTGCAGGCGTTCGAGCGCAAGCTGCGGCCGCCGAGCTACGCAACCGGCCTGGAGCGGCTGCTGCGCGGGTGGACGGCCAAGCCCGCCACCACGCAGGAGATCGAGGTGCTGCTGATGCTCGGCGGCATGGACATGATTGGGCGGGTGCTGGGCCACGGCGCGTACAACGAGCGGCGCCGCGCGCTGGACGCCTTCATCCGCGCGCTGGACCCGGCCGCCAACCCGGGCGGGTGGCGGAGCGTGTGGGAGGGCCTGGGGCTCGACCCCGTGGCCGTGCCGCTGGACCGCATCCCCGCCACGCGCCTGGGCATCCCCGCGCTGCACCTCATCTGGGTGCCCAACGCGCTGAATCTGCTGCTCGCCAAGGAGGTCATCGAGCATGTCGACTTTGGCGGCGACAGCAGCGTGCGTAGTACCCGCGACTTCGTCAGCGACCTGGTTGGCTGGGACATCCTGCGGTACTCGAGCGCACCGCCGCAGCACCACCACGGCCACCACCACCACGGCGGCCAGACGGCGGCGGGTGGTGCCAACGACGACAGCGATGAGGACGAGGACGAGGAAGATCGTGACAGTGAGAGCGAGGACGACGGTGCCGACGACGGCTGAGAGCTGCCGCTGTGGCAAACACTCTTTTCGCGGCCGATGGATTATTACTGATCCGGGAAAGTTCACGTATTCTGGTTGGGAGATACAACAAGCAACACCGTTGGAATGACTAAATGTGTCATGCATGCTTTGTAGTTGCTCTGACATCCATGTAGGCTGCGTCTTTGTGGGGAAACACCATGCACACGACCCATACAACGTAGCGGATGGTAGCTTCCATGCAACGTGGATGGACTTACACTACTCATGCGCTTTGATTATGCGGCGGTTTGGAGCATCTCTTTAACCCGGGGCAGATGCGACGTTGCTGTGCCATTTGACAGATGTATCTGCAATTTGAAGACTGGAGACGATTGAGGCTACATGCTGCAGTCTGGTCCACTATAGTATCGTCATTCGCAGGGATGCGATGAATTGACGGGACTCTGTTCCGCTTTCACGCCCACCACTCAATATTCATAATCGCTCGCTGTAATGCACATGAGATAGTATGACACCAAATAACTTGCAGTCTCTCCAAATGGCTTCCAGATGTGTAGAAGTTTCCGTCCACGCATGATTCGGCAAAAGCCTTACATAGCTTCATCGTGATCTAGCCAACAGCGACAAAAGCTTTATTCGTCAGGTGGGTTGAAGTCGGCATTCGCCACCGTGTATCCTTTCATCAGGTCGAAACCCGGCAGCGTAATAATTACATTACCTTACCTTACTCCGAGTGCCCGAGTTTCAAGCCTGGAGCTTACAGGCTTTTGCGCCGATTGTGCGTACAACACGGAACGGCAACCGATATCTTTTCCTCAGATATGGTCGTGCCGTGTCATGAGCTGCTCCTTTCCAGCTGGCCGATTCCAAGGCTTTCGGTATCGCCGTTCGAACTTTCTCGCGCGCATTCCACGCTTCCAGAAAGTTTCTTTGCACGCCTGCCGCGGGTTCGCACGAAGCCGGATCAGGTCAATGGCTCAGCCGGCCTCGCACGAGTCTGGTTACCTCGAAGGACGGAGCTACTCCGCACGCAAGAGTCGTGCCGCAAGCGCGGACGCAGGTTGGCGTTGCTGCAGTGTGTTCATAAGCCTTATGATGGAAGCCATGCGCCGAGGAGGCAAAGGCAACGGGGTCGTGCCAGAGCCGAAATGATCATTCGCGCAAAGGTGCTGAATGGTTGGTTATTAGGCGTCGGCCGATTGCATGTTTGTGGTGGCGTGAGTGCGTTCATGGGCTGAATTTGGTCACTTGCTGCATGCTGGTGAAGTGAGCAAAACTCTTGCAAAAGACGAATCGACTGGTCCATCAGTCAAAAAGCCGGAATGGAGTGAAGTTTCGCCACGGTAAAGAAAATTGGTATGCCATGGTTGCGATTGATTTCCTTCAGTAGGGAAGCAGTGGAGTGTGTGTGCTGTGGCTCCGTGTTGCGTCTCGTCCCTGTCAGCTGGGGGCTGCAGCCAGCTTACTGAGTGGTCATAAGCCGCCAATTGGGGTCTCAAACGACCTTCGAGTCGGTGACTTTTCCTGACTGAACAGCGTTGTGGTTTAGAGTATGTCAAGGGTACACTGCGACATGTGAACTGGCAAGATATTTCTTGACTTTAAGGTTACCTGGCAGGCTCGCCGACCTGAGAAGCTTGTTCTAGTTATGGCTCATACTCAGTTGCGCTCCGATTGCCTCATAAGGAAATATCTTTTGTCGCGAGACGTCGCTGCTGATGGTGAGAAACGGGAACAGCAGTTCGCTTAGATGAGTGCGTCTGGTAGAGCAGAAAAATTGACATCCTTATCCTTGGAAAGGTCCTTTGCATTTTGCCATTTTGTTCATGCAATAAACTTACTTGAAATGGCTATCAACTATAAGCTTATTGGGATAGCTGCTGTTGACCTTGGGAGAGTCCGCAAATTAGGAGTGAAGCTTTCCTGGCGAGGCTGAAATTGGACTGTAAGAGAGGTCATCATTCAAGATCCTTCGGATCGAGTGCAGCATCGGTTTCGGTTTCCGCTCAAAGTAGAGGAAAAGATGTATAATCGACGATCACTCGTAAATCTAACGAATGATACTCTCTCCCTTCCTTACATTTGCAGTATTTGCTCATGCCGCAAGTAGCACTTTCTACAAGTGGATTGGTTTGCAATAACAAATCGGCTGCTCAGCTGACCATGAGAGAAGGGAGTACGTGATGATTGGGGTCGTTGAAAAGGATGCCGAATCCAAACCATCAGCTGAAGCTTTGCGAAGAGAAATTCACACCGACTTTTAACTAGTTAGCGGAAACTTATTGTTACTAATTGTATCGAAGACGAGATTGTAAACATGTTGCAAAGCTTTCATCTGGACCCTGGAATCCCGAGCTAGTGGCTCTCGAAACGTCGACTCGACTACCCAAAGCGAACAAAGTAGCTGGGGATCAAACGCTGAGCTGGCACCAGGGCAGAAATCGTTTCCATTGTCTACAGTACTACGGGGAATGGTAAAAGCGTATGGATGTTAGCGATGCTGACTGTAATCTTGGGCCCCAGCACGGGAGTTTGTAAGACAGGCTAATCTCAAAACATATAGCGAAGGAGCTGGCCGAGATGGATGTGGCTTGATTTTATGCAGCCGCTGATGGTAAATATGCTTCTTTAGGGCTTTGAGGCGTGCTGGCAGCGTGTGGTGCCAAGGTTCAATGTGATTGTTTCGAAGCGACGATCAGCCAAGGAACTTTTACCTCATCGAAAGTTGGAGAAAAGACAGGCCGCGGTCGTCGCAAGAGGATGACAAGTCTCCAAGGCTTGGACACCTCTTGGAGATGTGTGGCTGGGTGGTGACGACGAGATTTGAGTTCAACAGCGCAGGGTCCAAGATATGGAATCCAGAGTGGAAACATTTACGACCAGGCAGCCAAGAATAGGGTCAAGAAAATACCAAGTCTAGGCGAGGCACATTTCAGGACCGTACTCCGTTCGTTTGCCGTAATTGTAGAGAATCTGACACGTAGTCGTTGAAAGAAGCCAGAATTGGAAAATAGTAGCGATTGGTGACAGGTGCCAAATGTTGCTGACCTGACACAGCCGCTTGCCAGGAATCGCAAATGGAGCGGTATACGATGGTAAAAGCTTGGAAATGAAAGGCGTAATCAAGAAACCACAACTGCGCTTCAGATGGGGGCCCTTTGAGCTTTCTGTTGAGTCTGTGTGTTGGCGCAACCAATGGCAACCGGTCGCGGGATGACTTAATATGCCGAAAGCTTGCATAGTTAGCTGCTGAACTGACGTTGAACAGCGAGGATTTTTTGGGGGCAGTCGGCCGAGTTGATGCTCCTGGAGGTCCCATAATTGTGCTCATGGCGAATGGACTTCAGCCGGCCAAGCGTGCAGGCATGGCATGGCATCCCATCGCAGCACATCGCATCGCATGGCATCGAAAGTCGCACTGCTCGCCATCTCCGGGGTGCAGATTGCAAGCAGCGTGCGGGCCAAGTCCCAGGGCTGGAGTATTCTGATGCGGACCAGCATCTTCGCACGAAACAATGGAACCAGAAATTCAAACCTGGAGATTGATAAGCATCACTCTACATTCTACCCAACGGAAAGCGGCTCCGTCTTCCTTTATCCCACAGGGCAGTGTCTTTTCGCATTTCGGGTCACCGATTAGCAAGCAGAATTGGAGCACTTTGATGAGTTGATTCGGCATGGCTGCCGAGAAACATCGCCATCACACAAGCAACGCCAACCTTTACCAAGAACATTACGGACCCCAGTTTCGAGCTTCGGCGCCCAATCGAATTCAACATGATTTGCAGAACGGAGGTAAGGGTGGTCCGCTGGAGATTGAAACTGAACGAATCTCTCCGTCCACCGTTCTTTTACGCCCTTCCATCTGCCTCGTATTCGTCCCAGGCAGACGCGTTAATGAAAGGATAGCGACGAATGCTGCGTCGCGCTTTCAAAAACGGTATACGAGTCGGTCCAACTTTTGCGAGAACGCCTGCTCTCCCACACACCTTTCATTTCTGCTCGGCGTCTCCTTCTTCACGAGATATTACGAGCGGCACAATAAAACAAGGCAGGCAGCGCCGACTACTCGCCGTTGGTCGGCGGTAGTCTTGACGTAAGCACCGAGGGCTGAGTGCACACGCGCGCAAACTAAAACGGAGACATTTTGATGGATGGGAAACAGGCTCTGTGGGAGCTGGATTTCATCTAAGTCCGAGCGGTCCGTTATAGCCGCAATTGTGGAAAGGCTCATGACGGTTGATGGAGATTTGATGGTAACGTTACGGTAAGAAAAGATGATTGACTCGCAGCGGAACGACAGGGCCCATTAGCCGGTAACATTGTTATTCACCACGGTACATTAAATTTTGCCTAAGCGTCTGTCGGTGCTGGATTGTTTCCGTAATCCGAAGTGCCCGGCTGATCGTCATTGCCAGCCAACCACGCGCTGACCCCCCGTCAAATCTCATCCCACCCCGTTCTGGAGACTTCTGTTCGTCCGCCGAAGCTGGAAAGGAGGTACGAGTTGGCCTGGCATGGTCCACGAAGCCCTGAATTTGAGTGTGCTCTGCCGTGTCGCCGAATTTGCGAGGACGGAGCGCGTTACGTTGTCACAAGGATGTTTGGCCGGGCCCCAAGTTCACCGTTGCACTGACTGATTGATTATCAGTCTTGACTCTTCACAGGGCATTGGGCTTACCTTCTTCTCAGTGGAACCACCTCGATTGCCGCCAAGCCCAGATGGGATATGTTTCGTAAGGCTAAGAGGCCGGGGCGCTCCTTGCTCGGCCCAAATTGTCTGCAACCGTCCGAACGATGATGTGGGTATTCGGGCGCTCGTGGCCAAAGCCTGCAGTTCACTCAGCAATTATTGCATGAGAATGACCTTAAAACTGCCGCTAGATCGAGTGACAGATACGCTCAGTCATCCCAGCCCCAGGCTGCGAGAATATAATAATACTCGTCCCGTCCACCACCTGATCTATTCCTTTCCCATTTCCGCGGACGGCTTTTTGTGAACATTGTATTTTGTTATCCGGTCCAGACTTTTTTCTGTCTGATAACAAATCAATTAATCACTTCAACGAACCTCCAACCATATAACGTCGTGACTCGATCACTTTCATTTCTGGCGACCAGACATGGTGGCTGACAGTAGTGTATCGTCGCCCTCTAGACACTCAATGGACTCCGACGCAAATGCTCGCAAACGCGTATGTAAGGCGTGTGACAGGTGTAGACTAAAGAAGTCAAAGGTATGATCTCCTCTATCTATTCTTTGTACCGTTCGCTCACTTCTACACAGTGCGACGGAGCGAACCCGTGTAGTAGATGTAAACAGGACAATGCTATCTGCGTATTTGGTGAGAGGAAAAAGTCTCATGATAAAGTATATCCAAAAGGGTACGTCACCCACTAACATGTGGCGACAAATTAAAGTTGCTCACACCACACAGATACGTAGAGATGCTCGAGCAGCAACAATCTCAGTTGGTGGCTGGCCTGCGAGAGCTATACAGGAAACTTCAGGCTGGCGAAAATTGGCCAGGTGCAGCTCTCGACGGCGTCCACGATGGTCATCCTCTAACTCACGATATCCTCGAACGACTCGATCTACTACATGCGAGCCCGGATAGTCCCATTAAACAGGAAGGCTTCGAGGAGGACCTTACACGCCTGCAACAGCGTCTCATCGATAACGGCGCATCATTCGTGCGAAGAAGAGGTTCAGTGAGCTCCGATTCTGATCCTGGTATGGCACACTCCGAAGCTTCGCATGATACTCCTCCCATGCCAGCCATGAGCTTTGTAGAACCATTCCTGAGGAATCGCGCGCCACCAACGCCGCCAGATGGAAGTCCATTTCCACGACCATCTCAACTCTCCATTCCTGTGAAGCAGCAATTCACTCCACAGACGGTCGCACCAACCTTCACTCCACAGCAACTGCTTCAGCAACAATGGATGGCGTCACCGACTTCCTTCGACGTGAACATGGAGATGGACCTTGTTCCATCATATGATCCGTCTATGAACTTCGAATACAATCAGTTCACAACTTCCCCAATGCCGCTCGGAGAGTTTGGCGGCGACGACTTTGACTCATTCATTAATTTCCAAGCCATGGCGTCGCAAGTACGTCAAGGCTGAGCGACCGCCCGAAGTTGTCACTCTGTACAATTACGCATTTACATTAGGTGGAACAAAAGGGAAGGAGAGCTGAGCTGATTTTGTTTTGCGTTCAAGCGGTCGATCACTTCAACAACGTCATTCACTCCGAGGAGTTGAGGAGGCCTCTTCTTCAGGCCACACGCATCTGAGATGGAGTTTCTTTCACTGGCGCAGATCCAATTCAATAGAGTAGGTTTTCCAAAACGTAGTCGACTACGATTTAATGGGATGGGTTTGAGGCGTGTTCGGTAGCATCTCCGAACTGCCAGACCTTCGATGACTATACTTTGTAACGCACTCTACTCAAGAACGCGGCTTCTGCTTGACGGAGCGCTACTGTACTTGTTGCACTAAGAGCCAGTAATCATGACGAATTCTAATTCAAAGAAAAACGGGCCGAGTTTGCCGAGTTGCCTCGCAGTTCTGATTACAATGTATTCTATCCAAGCCTACGCGCATAATTTCCGCTGCTCAATACTGTCAGCTCACAAGATTCGCCACCTCGAAAATCCGACTTTCAACCTGCAGATGACTCAGGTTTCAATGGGCCCTTGTCGTCATACATCTTAGCTCTCTCTGGTTTGCTCGGTGAAGCAAGCGGATTGCCGAACAAGCGCAATCGTGGTCGTGGTGCAGCCAGATCGGTTTGATTTTTGATCATATCAGTAAGCGCAGAATTACGTGCGTTGGGAAACAACAATTTCCACAAATGACTGCGGTGTTTCGACTAACCTCTCAACTAAGGGACTCACTTAACTCTCCGTGATCGATGAATCTTTCCTCCAGCAGAATGAAAATTCATTGCGCGGAATAGAGTAGTGGTAGCGATTGCTGCAGGTGTCTAACGGGACATCATTGTACTAGGATGTTCCGTGGGATCGTTCCCCACCATTGAACCATCACAATGCGACGGTATCTTCGGAAAATGAATACAACATACAACAGCATTACGTGACTTATGTTCTCAGCATCGCTATGGCAAATTAAGACATTCACAACGTCGATAGCAAAAGCAGTCAACCCCTAAACTCGGTGTTACTGTTGCAATTGCTCCGTTCTAAGACAACTCTGTAGGGCTTCATCAGGGACCATCACAAGCCGTACCTGACGAATACCCACCGGAGGAGGTTCCAACCTACGGACTGACTGATGTCAGCTTCCCGTCCAAGCTTGATTCCAACCTCATCTATCTGAATCTCCATGTATGTGGCCATGATGTCGAATACCAAGCAGTCGGTTGTTTTTCTTCCTCTTGGAGCCATTATTCAGGAGTACCGCGTGAATGGCATCAATATTGTCCAGAACTTCCCCACAGCTGAGCTCTATCGGAAATACAACGAACCATACTTCGGAGAGACGATTGGTCGCGTAGCCAATCGTATATCGGGAGCAAGGATAAATCATTTGAACGGCCGGTCGTATCAATTACCAGCCAACAACGGGCCGAATTCTTTGCATGGAGGAAAGCTGGGATGGGGTAAGCGCATCTTCGATGGACCATCTACGGTAGAAAGAAATGGCAAAGAGGCTACTCTGTTCAAGTATGTTAGTCGAGATGGGGAGGAAGGATATCCAGGAACAGTTGAAGTGAGAGTTTGGTATATGACACGGACGGAGTATGAGCAAGGATTTCAAGTTAACGTCCTCGAGGCTGAGTATGAGGCTGAACTTATTGGTGATGAAGATGTGCAAGAGACAGTGGTAGCAGTCACCAATCATTCGTACTTCAATCTTGGAAATGCCCCTACAATTGAAGGAACGGAAGTGACACTATCGACAAATTTACATCAAGTCGTAAACGATGTAGACATTCCAACAGGTCCTATCAAGCCTTTTCCTGGCATTGAGACC
>Ga0335073_10009478_pt1 | contig 13671 bp, 8 predicted proteins | sample Lox_Sample_22_FD_207093 | JGI IMG/M metagenome (GOLD analysis project Ga0335073, IMG submission 207093) | Soil microbial communities from Loxahatchee National Wildlife Refuge, Florida, United States - Lox_Sample_2.2 | ecosystem: Environmental > Terrestrial > Soil > Wetlands | place: USA: Florida... | reverse complement strand
CGCGGCCGCGGCCAACGCCGAGCGCCGGCTGTCCACTATATAGCGGCTCACCCGAACCAACGTGTGGTCGATCTCCACCGGTCCCGCGTAGCTGGAGCCGACGACATTCACGTGCGTTCCCGGCCGAACCCATTCTCCGAGCAGCACCGGAGTCAGCGACGCTGTCACAGTGCAGATCACCTCGGCGGCGGATGCCGCCTCGTCCGCCTCGGCGACTGCCTTCACAGGTATTCCGACTTCACGCTGCATTCGTTCCGCGAAGCCCGCGGCGCGCTCCACGGAGCGTCCCCACACGAGAACCTGCTCGAAACGCCGAACGCGAACCAGTGCCCGGATGTGCGAAACCGCCTGAGCCCCGCAGCCGAATATGGCCAACGTGCCGGCGTCTCGCCGCGCGAGGACATCGGTTGCGACAGCAGATGCCGCGGCCGTGCGGATCTCCGTCACCTCGCCGGCATCGGCAATGCACGTCACCTGGCCGCTCTCGCGATCGAAGAGGACTACGACACCGCGATGCGCCGAGCGGCCCGGCTGCGCCGGATCGCCAAACACCGACAGCACCTTGGCGCCGAACCCGTGCGGCGCGGCGAGCGTGCCCGGCATGAGGCCAAAGAGCTTGGCGGGAGCGAGCTCGAAGATGCTGCGCAACGGCTGCGGCTTGCCCTCGGCGCTGAAATCGGCCATCGCGGCCCGGACCGCCGCGATGCAGCCATCGTAATCGAGCGCGGCCCGAACCTGCTCGGGGCCGTAGTAGGGCACATTGCCTTTGAGGGCGGTGTCCTTCAAACCCTCTTCGTCCAGCCGTGCGTGTCGGGGCACTCACCGCGCTGGATGGACACCAGCTTCTCGCGAAGCTTGCGCGTGTGGGGTCCGACCTCGCCGCTTCCGACCTTGTGTTCCTGGCCGCGGTGAACGAGCGTGCCGACGCCCGCGAGCACCGCGGCAGTTCCGGAGAGCGCAGCCTCGCCGTTGCGGACCCACTCCAGCATCTCGGGAACCTCGAAGACCCGCTCCTCGACCCGATAGCCGCTCTCCCGCGCCAGCGTCAGCACCGAGTCGCGCGTCACGCCGTGGAGGAATGTCGAATCGAGGCTGCGGGTGAGCACTCGCCCATCGGCGAACAGCAGGAAGTTGGAAGCGCCCGTCTCCTGGACCGAGCCCCCCGGACAGAACAACACCTGGTCGACGTTGTACTTGCGCCGCGCCTCGAGCGTCGGACCCAGAGCCGCGGCGTAATTGCCGCCCGTCTTCACCATGCCGGTCTGCGTGGCCGTGCGCGCATTGACGTCCTCGATGTAGATGCGCAGTGGTTTCATGCCGCCGGCGAAGTAGTCCCACACCGGACTCGCGAGCACGATGAGACTCGCCTCGGTGGCAGCCGCGCCCGCGGCACCGATGTTGGGTGTGGTGCCGAACAGGATCGGGCGCATGTAGAGGGCCCCCGGCGCCTCGGGGACGACGTCACGGTTGCGGTCGATGGTGGTACGGATCATCTCTTCGAGCTGCCGCACATCGGGCTCCGGCAGCACGAGCGCCCGTGCGCTCTGGCGCATGCGCTCGATGTGCCGGTCCATCCGGAACACGTTGACGCTGCCGTCGGCCCAGCGATAGGCCTTGAAGCCCTCGAAGCAGGTGCTGGAGTAGTGCAGCACGTGGGCGGCGGGATGCAGCTCGATCGGCCCGCATGGCCGGGCCTCGAAGCGCCCCCATTGCCCGTTCTGGTAGCGGGCCAGGGTCATCGTGGGCGCGATCACGGTTCCAAAGGCCGGGCGCGGCTCTTGCGAAGGTTTAGGCATGCTGTTCATGTGCGCCAGTGTAAGCCGACGGCGTCTTCCGCGCACCGTGGCGCGGGGTCGCATCCCCGATTTTGTTGCACCGGTGCGACGAGTGCCGCGCCGAGGCGTATGCGGCTACGATAGCCACCGTGGGTGCCGCGTCGAAAATCGTGACCAGCCGATCGGGCCTCAGGGCCGAGCTCACGGAGAGCGGCGCAGTGCGCCGCTTCGACTGCGGTCCGACGACGCTGACCCTCTTCGTGGGCAACGAAGTCGAGTGCGGCCCCGCCAATCTCTTCCTGCGGCGACTTGCCGGCAAGCGCGACTGGACTCCTCTGCTCGGCCCCACGAGCCCGACGCGCCTCGGAACGCCAACGCCAGACGGAAGGCTCGCGGGGCACGGCACGTGGCAGGGTATCGAGTACGACGTTTCGCTTGCTCTCGCGGCGGACGCGCCCGTCTGGTTCTGGCATCTCCATCTGACGAACGCCTCATCCGAACCGCAGGAGCTGGACCTGACATATGCGCAGGATCTCGCGCTTGCGCCCTACGGCGCGGTGCGGATGAACGAGTACTACGTGAGCCAGTACGTCGATCACACGCCGCTCTCCGATCCGCAACGCGGGACCGTGATCGCCTCGCGGCAGAATCAGGCCGCGGATGGACGTAACCCCTGGAGCCTGATCGGATCGCTGCGGTGTGCCACTTCCTTCGCCACCGACGCGCTCGATTTTTATGGACTCGCGAGCCGAGGCGGCGAGCCGCCCGCCGGCATCGCCGGCGAGCTACCCGGCCGGCGGCTGCAGCACGAGCATTCCATGGCGGTGCTGCGCGATGCGCCACTGCGCCTCGCGCCCGGCGAGACTGCGCACGCCGGATTCTTCGGTATCTGTGTCGCTCACCACCCGGACGCCACGTCCGAAGCGGACCTGTCACTACTTAGCGGCCTAGGGGCACTGCCCGAGGCAACTCCCACAAAGCTGTCGACGGCTGCGTCTCTTGCCGGCGCGGGCCGGACACTCTTTGCAGCGGCAGCGCCGCTGCAGGCGGCCGCTCTCGATGCCGGCGCGCTCCGCCGCCTCTTCCCACCGCCCTGGCGCCACGAGGAGATTGACGAGCGCGGCGGCCTCCTGTCGTTCTTTCATGGCGCCGGAAACCACGTGGTGCTGCCGGCCAAGGAGTGGCGCGTGCTGCGCCCTCACGGCCAGCTGCTGCGCACCGGGCGTCATCTGACTCCGGATGAGAGCGCGCTGACATCAACGGCATGGATGAGTGGTGTCTTCCACTCCATGGTGACCCAGGGACATGTCAGCATCAACCGTTTCCTGTCCACCAATCGCAGCTATCTCGGCTTCTTTCGCTCCCAGGGACTGCGCGTCTTCGCGCAGCTCGCCGGCGAGTGGCGGCTCCTCGGCGTCCCCTCCGCCTTCGAGATGGCACCCGAGAGCTGCCGCTGGACGTACCGCCACGCCGAAGGCGAGATCGAGGTGCGTTCCGCCGCTCACAGCGGACCTCATGCGCTGACCCTCGACATCGAGGTGACCCAGGGACCTGACACGGCATTCCTCATCTGCCAGCACATCGCGCTGAATGGCGATGACGGCAACGCTGCCGAGCCGCTCAGCTGGCGGCGCGACGGCGCTACGCTCACCGTCACGCCCGCGCCGGGATCAGATGTCGGCCGCAGGTTTCCGCGGGGTGAGTTCCGCATCACTCCTGCGCCGCAGACGGCGGTGGTGCGCGCCGGGGCCGATGAGCTGCTGTTCCTCGATGGGCACTCACGACAGGAGCCCTATCTTTGCCTCGAGACCGCGCCCACGCAGCGCGCCGGCCTCGCCGTGACCGGCCATCTCGTGGCGGAGGAGAGTCAGGCACCCTGGCGGCTCCCGCCCGAAGAGAGGCTGGTGCCGAGCCTGACCCTCGAGGCGGCGCCCGGACAGTCCGGCGAGCGGGCTGCGCACCTCGCCGAGATGGTCCCGTGGTACGCACAGAACGCGCTCGTCCACTATCTGTCCCCGCGCGGCCTCGAGCAGTACTCGGGCGGCGGCTGGGGCACCCGCGACGTCTGTCAGGGTCCGGTCGAGATGCTGCTCGCGTTGGGACGCCTGGAGCCCCTGCGTGACATCGTGCTTCGTGTCATGGCCAACCAGAATCCGGACGGAGACTGGCCGCAGTGGTTCATGTTCTACGAGCGCGAGCGTGGCATCCGCGCCGGCGACTCGCACGGAGACATCGTCTTCTGGCCGCTGGTGGCGCTTGCTCAGTATCTCATCGCTTCCGGCGATGCCGCAGTTCTCGAAGCCCGAATCCCGTTCTTCGACAGCCAGGGCCCGGACGCAGGCGAGCGCGCGACAGTCTGGGAGCACGTCGAGCGCGCTTTCACCGTCATCAACAAACGGCGCATTCCCGGGACGACACTCGCAGCCTACGGCCACGGCGACTGGAACGATTCTCTACAGCCTGCTGACCCGGCGCTGCGTGATCACATGTGCAGCGCGTGGACGGTCACGCTGCATTTCCAGGCCCTGACGACACTCGCGCGCGCACTGCGATCCGTCGGCCGCGCTGCGCAGGCAGAGCCGTTGGAGCGCCAGGCCGAAGCCATTCGCGGCGACTTCCAGCGCCTCCTGCTTCCGAACGGAGTTCTTACGGGCTACGCCGTGTTCGACGCCGGCAGGGACGTCCGCTACCTTCTGCATCCGAGTGATACGATGACCGGCGTTCAGTACAGCTCGCTCGCAATGATCCACGCGATCCTCGAGGACCTGCTGACTCCGGATCAGACACGCGCGCACACCGAGATCATTGGGCGCCAGCTCTCCGGCCCTGACGGCGCGCGCCTGTTCGACTCCCCGATGCCCTATCACGGCGGCCCGCAGCGCATTTTCCAACGCGCGGAGAGCGCGACGTTCTTCGGCCGTGAGATCGGCCTGATGTACACGCATGCGCACCTGCGCTACGCGCAGGCCCTGGCTCACATCGGACGGGCGGAGGAGTTCTTCCGCGCGCTCTGTCAGGCCAATCCGATCGGCATCCGCTCCGTCGTGCCGACGGCAACGCTGCGCCAGGCGAATTGCTACTACTCGAGCTCGGATGCGGCTTTCGCCGACCGCTATCAGTCCCGCGCGGAGTACGCGCGCGTCCGCGCCGGCACCATTCCCCTCGACGGCGGCTGGCGGGTGTATTCCAGCGGCGCCGGCATCGCTCTCGCCCTCACGCTGCGACACTTCCTCGGGCTCACCTGGGAATCCAGCGCCCTCTGCGTCGATCCGGTGATGCCCGGGAGCCTGGACGGAATGCGAGTCATGACGTTCGCGGGGCCACATCCGCTCGAGGTGACATATCGCGTCGGAACCTCGGGCTGCGGGGTCAACGACATCGTACTCAACGGCCAGAGGCTGCCGTTCACGTGCGCAGCCAATCCGCACCGCCGCGGGGCGGCGCGGGTGGCCGCCCCCGCGGTCCTCGATCGCCTGACCCGCAGCCGGAATACCCTCGCCATCGACCTCGGCTAGGGCGGGCGATATCATTCCCGGTGCTTGCCTCACGCCCAGTCATCCCCGCGCGCCCTGTTCCTCAGCCTGATCGCATTGGCGCTTTGCGCCTGCCAATCGGGTGACGACTCGTCCGCTCCCGCTGCCGCGCGGGTCCTTCGCGCGCCGGAAGCCATCGCGACGTCGGCCACGCCTCCGCCGATGGCCGTCGCCCTGGCTCCGCAGATCAACGACGCCGACTTCTTACAATTTGATAAAACTCTGGCCTCCGACGCTTTTGGCGGACGCAAGCCCGGCACGCGCGGCGAGGTACTGACCATCCGCTATCTCGTCGATGAATTCCGGCGCATGCACCTCATACCCGGGAATCACGGCTACTGGTTGCAGATGGTCCCGGTGGTCACGACGACTCTGCTCAACACCGGCACGAAGCTCGAGGTTCGTACGACCGGCGGAGTGCAGTCCTTCGCCTACGGCAGGGACATGATGGCCTTCACGCAGCTAGCGCGGCCCCTCGTCGCACTGAGGAGCTCGCCCATCGTCTTCATGGGTTACGGAATCGATGCGCCAAAATGGCAGTGGAATGACTACCAGAAGGTAAACGTCAAGGGCAAGACGGTGATCGTGCTGGTCAACGACCCGGGCTACGCCGGCGACGACCCACAGTTCTTCGACGGCAAAGCGATGACCTGGTACGGGCGCTGGGTCTACAAGTATGAAGAGGCGGCGCGCATGGGCGCCGCCGCCTGTTTCATCGTCCACACGAGCGATGATGCGGCCGGCTATCCCTGGACGGTGGTGAGAAACAGCAACAGCGGCCCGCTGCAGAGTCTGCCGCCGAGCGTCGCTCCGGGCCCGCGGCTGGCGGTCGCGGGTTGGCTGACACACGCCGCCGCGCAGCGACTCTTCCTCTCCGCCGGACTGGATTTCGACAGCCTGGCCGCGCAGGCGGCACAGCGCGGCTTCACGCCCACGCCGCTGGCGGCCACGGCCTCCGTTCTCCTGCGCAGCTCCGTCGTCCACGACCGATCATACAACGTGTTGGCGCTCGTCAAGGGCAGCAGGCACCCTGACCAGGCGGTCATCTACAGCGCGCACTGGGACCATCTCGGCTCGACGATCGGAGCTCACGGGCGCCGTGAGATCTTTCACGGCGCCATCGACAACGGCAGCGGGCTCTCGGCCCTGCTCGAGATCGCCGACGCGTTCGCTCACCAGAGAACGCCTCCCGAGCGCAGCGTTCTTTTTCTCATGCCGACGCTCGAGGAAGCGGTGGAGCTCGGGTCGCAGTATTACGTGACCCACCCGGCCTTTCCGCTCGACAAGACGGTGGCGGATATCAACATCGACGCCTGGCCGATCATCGGCCGCGCTCGCGACATGACGGTCGTCGGTGCGGGCCAATCACAGCTCGAGGACGACCTCAAGCAGGTGCTCTCGCTGCAGGGTCGGGAGTTGACGCCGGAAGCGACGCCGCAGTACGGGTTCTACTTCCGCTCCGATCATTTCAGCTTCGCCAAGGCAGGCGTCCCGGCGCTCATCGTCGGCCCCGGCCTGGATCTCATCGAGGGCGGCCGCGCGGCGGGACTCGCCGCCTCCGCCGACTACACGCTGCGACGCTACCACACGCCAAACGACGCATTCGATCCCAACTGGGACCTCAGCGGCACTCTCGAGGACATCCAGACGCTCTACCTCCTCGGCCGCGACCTGGCCGACGGCGATGCATGGCCCGACTGGTATGCCGACAGCGGGTTTCGCGCACAGCGCGATGCGATGATGGTGAAAGCGCGACAGCCCGCGCCCGCAAGCAAATCCTCGTCTGCCGCGAGCACCCGCGGCAGCGCACCCTGAGCCGACGCGTGCTCTAGCCCGTGGTGCGCGACGGCATGACGTCGACGATCTTCTCGCGCGCAAGCGGCACGATCTCGCGCACGATGATGCTGGGCGGGGCATCTTCGCCACGAGCGGCGCAGACCGCGGCGAGATAGTCCGGGCGCAAGGCGAGCTGCCACACCCGCCACAGCCCGGGGGAATCGCCGAGCCCGGGCCGCATGTGGAGCGAGAGTTGCCGCGCGCCGCTCAGCTCGAAGCGAAAGTCGTCCAGCCGGATTGCGAGGCCCATTCCACGCGCCTTGATGTACGACTCCTTCAGGGTCCACAGCTCGAAGAACCGCCGCCGTCGCGCCTCCGGCGGCAGCGCCAGCAGCGCTGCGCTCTCTTCCGGCGCGAAGTAGCGGTCGAGCCCGTCGATGCCGAAGGAGCGCGCCGCGATACTTTCGGTGTCGATGCCGAGCGCCCGGCCCGAGGTGACCCCCAGCATCACGAGATCGGCGGAATGCGAGATGTTGAATTCCAGCGGCAGCGCGAGCCGCGGCGCCGAGATCGCCGGCCGCCCATGCGCGCCGGCCGAGAACACCCAGTCCTCGGGCCGCACCGCGGCGTACCGTGACAGGACCGTGCGCACCAGGGCGCGCGTCACCAGGTGACGCCGCTGATCCTTCGCAAAACGGAAGCGCGCCTGCCTGGCGCGCTCGTCCGCACTGAGCAGGGCGTCGTAACGGGACAGAAGCGAGTCGTCGTCGATCTCACTGACGTAGGTACACCAGAGGTCGATCCTGCGGTTGTCGGCAGCGAGGTCGACGTTACGCATCCTGCGTCCTTCCCTTCCATCTTCCGCCCCTGCCCGCGGCATATTGGACGGCAGAGTGCACCGTCGCTGTGGCGTAGAAAAGCGCGACCGCCGGAAGGGCCGGCGTGTAGGCCGCCGAGACGCGATAGAAGCGCACCATCGGCAGATAACAGACGCTCATCAGCAGCCAGGCCGCCGCGCCGAGTCCCATCGCGAGCGGCTCGCGAGTCAACAGGAGGAGCGGCGGCGCCAGATAGGTGACGATCAGTCCGCAGAGTGTGGCGGCGAGCACCAGGTAAGAGTGCCCCAGCTGGTTGAAGGCCGTGCGCGAGATCATCGCGCCGATCTCGGCAAACGAGCCATACACCCGCAGGCTGCGCGTTTGCCGTGCCAGGCCAAGCCAGAGGCGCCCACCGCTCGATTTGACGATGCGTGCCAGCGCGCAGTCGTCGATGATGCAGCCACGGATCGCGGCGAGGCCTCCGGCGCGCGCCAGCGCCGCCGGCCGCAGCAGCATGCAACCGCCCGCGGCCCCCGCGGCGGCGGATCGTGCCGATGCGATCCAGGCCGGCGGGTAGAGCTTGAGAAAGAAAAAGACGAAGGCCGGGATCAGGCAGCGCTCCGCGAAGGTTGCCGTCGAGAGCCGCACCATGAGCGAGACCAGGTCCAGGTGCTCCGCCTCGGCTTTGCGCACGAGCCCCGCGATCTCTCCGGGTACGTACTCGATGTCGGCGTCGGTGAGCAGCAGGAAATCCGGATCGTGGCCGGCCGCCGCGTCAACGCCCTGCGACATGGCCCAGAGCTTGCCCGTCCAGCCGAGCGCGGGCGGTATGCCGCTGAGCAGCGTCAATCGTTCGCGCGCGCCGGCGGCTTCCGCGGCTCTCCTTGCCTCCTCCGCGGTCCCATCGGTGCTCCCGTCGTCGACGACGATGATGTGGAGCGGCGGCGTCAGTGTCTGCGCCAGCAATGAGCTCACGGCCTTCCCGATGCCCTCTGCCTCGTTGCGCGCGGGTACGACCGCAATTATCCGTCTGCCGGCGCGTCTGCCGGAGGCGACGGACGGGACTGTCGCGGGTGCAACCTGCGGCTGCAGCGCACGCTGGACGCGCCAAAATCCGCCGCGCGCGATCAGAAGATACAGCCAGATTGCGAGCGGCACCGCCGCCGCGGCGGCACGAATGAAGGTCACGGCGTCAACCGACAACTTGGGCACGACTCCGCGCGGACGTGCTTGCAGGCGCGCGAGGCCGATATAATCGGAGGACCAGTTTCGCCATGCTGGCTTCCTTCATTTCCAGTGAGGTCGCGGCCAAATGCCGCGGGTAGCGTTCTGATTGCCTCGAGATACACGTGCGGCGCGCCGGTTTTCAAGCATAGCCCAAGGCGCCTCACGCGTGCAGCGCTCGGGCTGATCGCATCGGCTCCGCTTTACCTGCTGGCTACCGCGGGCCTCGCCGCCGCCGCCGTGCCACCGGGCACTGCCGCCCCCGCAGCGGCGACCCCGCCCACTCCGGCCCCACAGGTCACCGGTCCCATCCCGGCGCCGAAACCGAAACCGAAAAAGAAGGCCGCCCAGAAAGTCAACTGGCTGAATCCCACCACCTGGCCCGTGCTACCGGTTCCACTCACGGCGGTCGACCCCAACAGCGGCCTCACGCTGGGCATGATCCCGACCATGCTGGTAACCAATTCCCGCAACGAGATCACCGATATCATCGCGCCCGACGTCCTGCACAACCCGTACTTCGGCTGGGGCGCGGATGGGCGGATACTCGCGTTCCCATCGGAGGACACCCAATGGTCGATCGTCGGCGGCGCCGAGCAGCACGTCGAGAGCAGCCTCGATCTGGAGTACGAGACCGGCCTGCTGCGCGAGTCGCCCTTCTCGCTGTCGGTCGAGAGTCTCTACGACCGCAGCGGCACGGAGCGTTTCTACGGCATCGGCAACAACTCGATCCAGATCAACCAGACCGTCTACATCGATCAGCAGATCGGCGCCTACTCGACGCTCGGCTGGAACATCACCCACGCCTGGCAGCTCGCCTACACCTTCGCCGCGAAGAAGGTCAAGGTGCTCGGCACGACCCTCCCGGGCATTCCGCCGATCACGCGACTCTTCCAAGACACGCTCGGCATCGGCACCACTCACGAGCTGCTGAATCGCATCGCGCTCGTCTACGACACCCGTGATGACATCGTCATTCCTACCAGCGGCATGCAGATAGTTGCCTACGGAGGCGCCGCGAGCCGCAACGTCGACGTGGGCGACTCGCTCTTCACCGAGGCCGGCGGCGATGGCAAGTTCTACTGGTCGCCGTACGAGTCGCTCGTGGTGGCGACCCACGTGGACCTGCGGTACGAGCCAACCACGCATCACGTCCCGTTCTGGGCGCTGAGCAGCCTGGGTGGGGATGAGAGCGATATCGGCGGCTCGCAGACTCTGCGGGGCTACGGCACCGGGCGCTTCTACGACCGCAACTCCTTCTCCGCCAACCTCGAGTTGCGCCAGAACGTGCTTTCAATGGATGCGTTCTCGACCCACATCGACATCCAGATCGCCCCCTTCTTCGATACCGGACGGGTCTTCCACAGCACCGACACGTTTCCGATCACGCACCTGCACAACGTGCTGGGGGTGGGATTTCGGGGGATCGCGCCGCCCTCGGTAGTGGGCTACGTCGACATAGGAAAAGGCCACGAAGGCCTTGCGGTCTTCACGGGTATCGGATACCCGTTTTAGCGGCGCTTTGCGCGGCCAGCCCTGTAGCTTGCTCGATCCCGCTCACTTACTTGCTTTCGGACGGCGCTCCGCCGGTAAGGTAACCGTTGTCTTTGAACCAGCGTAGGGCGTCCGCGAACGCCTCGCCGGGAGCGCGCCAGCGATAGCCGAGCTCGCGCACGGCCTTATCGCTGGAGAAGAACATGCGCTTGCGCGCCATGCGCACGCCTTCGACCGTAACGCGCGTCGGGCGGCCCGTCAGTCTGGCATACAACTCCGATACGTACGCCACGGGCAGCACAGCGGCGTGCGGCAACCGTATGCGCGGCGGGCTGCGGCCGGCGAGCTGCGCGATGACCGTCAGGATCTCGCGCAATGTCATGTCCTGCCCGCCCAGAATGTAGCGCTCGCCGATACGGCCGCGATGGAATGCCAGCAGGTGGCCCGCCGCGACATCGTCGACGTGCACGATGTTGAGTCCGGTGTCGACGTAAGCGGGCATACGGCCGCGGGCGGCATCGAGCACGATCTGACCCGTGGGGGTCGGCTTGACGTCACCCGGCCCGATCGGCGTCGATGGGTTGACGATCACGACCGGCACGCCGCGCGCCGCGGCCTCCCGTGCCCTTTCCTCGGCGAGGAACTTGGAGCGCTTGTAGTGGCCGATCATGTCGGCGAGGCCGACGGGAGCATCCTCGGTGCCCGGACCGCCGCCCAGGGCAGGCAATCCGACGGTGGCGACGCTGCTCGTGTATACGATGCGCCGCACTCCCACGCGCTGGGCCGCCTCGAGGAGGTAACCCGTACCGTCGACGTTCGTGCGGTAGAGCTCCTGCGGTTGCGGTGCCCACAGTCTGTAATCGGCGGCGACGTGGAACGCCGCCTCGCATCCCGCGAGCGCCCGCTCGAGGGAAGTGGCGTCCGTGAGGTCTCCCACGACCTGCTCGGCGGCGAGCGTTGCGATGTTGCGGCGATCCGAGCCGCCGCGCACCAGCGCCCGCACCTGCCAGCCCTGTGCGAGGAGCGCGCGAGCCACCGCGGCACCCACGAATCCCGTCGCCCCCGTCACCAACGCTCTCATCGGGGCTGCGCCGCCGGGCCGCCGAGGAGCGCGCCCCGCGCCGCCGATCCGGGAGCGAGCACGGTCGCGAGCACACGCATTGCGATGCGGTACCGCGCCGAGAGGCGGATCAGCCCGCCGATATCACCCGGGGCTCGCAGCAGCGCCGCGAGCAACCGCCCGAGGCGCAGCTCCCCGCCGCCGCTCGCCGCGATCACGGCCGCGGGTAGCCGATCGGAGGCGGTGTCGACGATGACCCGCAGCGCGATGAAGGGGAGCCCGGCCTGCCTGGCGACCTGGGCGATGGCGGCGCTCTCCATGTCGACGGCGGCGGCGCGGGAGTCACGCCAGGCCGCAGCCTTGGCCTCGGGACTGGCGACCGGGCGCGCACTGGTGAGAAGTTTGCCCCCACACGCGATACATGAGGCCGGTAGTGCGGCGCGCAGCCGTTGACGCCACTCGGTTGCCGTAGCCGACACGACACCGTTGTGTGCCACGATCTCCTCGGGCAGCAGCACGGCGCCGCAGATCAGTGCCGGGTCGAGACCGCCCGCCATCCCGAGGCTCGCGAGTGCGGTGGCGCCCGCGAGCACCAGCCTGCGCGCCGCGGCCGCAGCGGCGCTCTCCCCCATGCCGCTCACTGCCAACAAGGCGCCATCTGCGAGGCGGCGAAGCTCGGCGCCCTGACGAGCCGCCGGCCCGAGAGTGCGCGCCTCGGCCGCGAGCGCCGAGACGATGCCGATCGGCTTCAAGGGGGATGGGACTCGCTGCGGCGGCGGTAGGCGGCAAGCGCCCAGAGCGGAAAGAAGGCGCAGTAGCCGTGATATTTGAGATAGAACACCCGCGGGAAGCCGGGAGAGGTGAAGGTCGGATGCGACCAGAGCCCCGAGCTCTCCTGGGTGCGAAGCAAATAGTCGACGCCGCGCTTCACCACGGGCGAGTCCGCCTCGCCCGCGGCGATGAGCGCAAGCAGCGCCCACGCCGTCTGATACGGCGTGCTGGGGAAAGCCGTATCGGGGTGGGTTTCGAGATCGTAGCTGTCATTGCTCTCGCCCCAGCCACCGTCCGCATTCTGACGCGAGAGAAACCATGCGACCGCGCGGCGCATGGCCGGATCGTCGGCGGGGACGCCCGCCAGCTGCAGCGCCACCAGCACCGACCAGGTGCCATAGATGTAGTTGCTGCCCCAGCGCCCGAACCAGGAGCCGTCGGCCTCCTGCTCCCGCCTCAGGTACACGATGGCGCGCTCGAGGGCGCCGCGGTCCTGCGGCCGCGACACCCGCGACAGCACCGCCACGACGCGCGCCGTCACATCGCTCGTCGGCGGGTCGAGCAGCGCGCCGTGATCGGCGAAAGGAATGTAGTTGAGGTTGTAATGCGTGTTGTCGGCGTCGAAGGCGGCAAATCCGCCGTTCTCGCTCTGCATCCCGACCAGCCAGTCGAGCGCGCGCTCGATCGCGACCGCGTAGCGATCCGGCAGTCGCGCCTGGTGCATGGCCCAGGCGACCACGGCCGTGTCGTCGAGGTCGGGATAGTGCGCATTGGCGAACTGAAACGCCCAGCCGCCGCCCGGTACCCGCGGCCGCTGCGCGCGCCAGTCGCCCACATCCTCCAGCACCTGCCGGGGAAGGAGCCAATCGAGGCCGCGCACGGCGGCGCGCGTCGCCTGGCTGTCGCCGGCTTCCTGCATCGCCAGCGCGGCGAGCGCTGTGTCCCACACGGGCGAGACGCAGGGCTGGCAGTAGGCGCGATCGCCCTGGTCGACCAGCAGTTTCTGGATCGCGCGCTTGGCGGTGATCCGACGCGGGTCGTCCGCCGCATAGCCGAGCAGCACCATCATCTCGAGCGCGTTCACCATGGCCGGGAAGATCGCGCCGAGCCCATCCTCGCCGTTCAGACGCTCGAGCACCCAGGCCTCGGCGCGCCGCAGCGCCGCCTTGCGCATCGCCGCCGGGATCAGCGGATCGATGCACCGCGCCAGGCGGTCGATG
>Ga0335073_10009475_pt1 | contig 13674 bp, 8 predicted proteins | sample Lox_Sample_22_FD_207093 | JGI IMG/M metagenome (GOLD analysis project Ga0335073, IMG submission 207093) | Soil microbial communities from Loxahatchee National Wildlife Refuge, Florida, United States - Lox_Sample_2.2 | ecosystem: Environmental > Terrestrial > Soil > Wetlands | place: USA: Florida... | reverse complement strand
TACGACCATCGCGGTTGCGTTCCAGCGGATGAGGCTTTTAATCCGCCGCTCCAGCGCGCGGTTGCCCGGATAAGCGACCTCTTCTTCCGGCGGAATCGTATTGATATAAGGCGTGTTCCAGCGCAACGGGGGCTGCACACCGAGGTTGGCGGCGTGTTCCATCAGCCGCTCGAGCAGGTAATTGGCCCGGTCGGGCCCCACTTCGTCGATCACCTGGTCGAGCGCTTCCATCCACTCGGAGGTTTCCTGTGGATCGAGATCGTCGGGTGCTTGGACTTTGGCTTTGAGCATGGGTAAATTCCAAGGTACCGCCTTCGAAGAGGGCAGGGCAACCGGCGAACGGCAGTGGCTGGCGCGGCGAGTTGTTATCCTCAAACCGTATGGATCAGGAACAGTTGCGCGCGCTGCTCGAACAGGTGCGCTCCGGCGAGGCCGGGGTCGATCAGGCCATGGAACGGATGCGCCATCTGCCGTTTGAAGACCTCGGATTCGCCAAAGTCGACCATCATCGCGCGCTACGCCACGGGATGCCGGAGGTGGTATTCGGACTGGGCAAGACGCCGGACCAGATTTCGATGATCGCGGCGACGCTTCTGGCCAAATCGAACAACATTTTAGTAACGCGGACCACCCCGCACGTCGCCGAACGGCTGAAGCGCGAACATCCCGAAGCCGAGTATTTTCCGACGTCAGGCGCGGTCCGCGTGTGGCGCGACCGCACCCTGCACGGCAAAGGAATCATCGCCGTGGTGTGCGCCGGAACCAGCGATCTGCCGGTGGCCGAAGAAGCGCAGATCACCGCGGAAACCATGGGCAACGAAGTCGATTCCATCGCCGACGTCGGCGTGGCGGGGATTCATCGATTGATGCACAATCGCGACCGTCTGGCCGCCGCCCGCGTAGTGATCGTGTGCGCAGGAATGGAAGGCGCGCTGCCGAGCGTAGTCGGCGGAATGGTCTCCGCGCCGGTGATCGCGGTGCCCACCAGCATCGGCTATGGCGCGAGTTTTCAGGGCCTGGCCGCGCTGCTCGGCATGCTGAACAGTTGCGCGAGTAATGTCACGGTGGTGAACATCGACAACGGCTTCGGCGCAGGCTATGCAGCGAGCCTGATCAACCGCCTCTAGTTCCCCGTCGGCTTCTTCTTATCCTCTTTCGGCGCCACCAAACACTGATCCGACCGGCAATTATGCGAATTCGCCGAGCCTAATTTCTCCAAAAACGCCACCGTCTCCGCATGCGGAATCCCGAACCGGGTGGGACCGTTCGCCATGTCCGCAACCGTGTTCTTATCCTTGGCGACCGCCTTCACATCCGCGCCGTGATCGATCAAGAACTGGATCAGCTCGTTATTGCCGATGTATGCCGCGCCATGCACCGGCGTGTAACCGCGATCATCCACATGATTCACGTCCGCGCCCAGCCGAACCAGATATTTCGCCGCATCCATCCACGTATAATCTGGAGCGTTCATGCTGTTGTGATATGCCCAGCCGACTCCGCACGCGGCCTCCAGCGGCGTCACGCCGCCAAACGTCGCGATATCCGGATTCGCGCCCCCCGCAACCAGCAGTTTCATCGCGGCGACGTCCGTCGAAGACGCAGCGCGCCAGAACGCAGTCGCCCCGGCCGTGTCCACCCAGGAATGGTCCCCGAAAGAACGGAACCACAGTTTTTTGGTGATCCGCGCGTCGGGATTCGCGCCATCCGCCAGCAACGCCTTCATCAGATCCAGATACGAAATTTTTTCCTGACCGACTTCCGGCGACGGAAACCATCCGCGCGGCGCCCATTGCACGTCGATGGTCGCGTAAAGCGCCGTTAAACCCTGCTCGTTTTGCAGATTCGGATCCGCGCCCCAGTCGACCAGAAATTTCGCCAGATCGTAGTGGCCATTCATAACAGCCAGCACCAGCGGACTGGTTTTCTCGGACACCGAAACCTGGTTAATGTCGGCTCCGCCTTGAAGCAGCGCGCGCGCCGCGTCCATCTGGCCGTCGCGCGCGGCGAACAGCAGAGCGGTCATGCCGCCCATATCGCTGGTGCCGCGCTCGCGAATGATTCCGTACATGCCACCGTTCGAATCCTGGCCGGGCTTCGATTTTTCGCCGGGCAACCGCTTTTCGATCTCGTCGATTTTGGTACTCAGTTTGGCGACCATCGCACGCAGATTGGAGTCCGTTCCAGGATTGTACTCCGCCGATTTCAATCCCATCCCCGCGGCCAGCGCGTCGAGCGCCGATTTATCCGCGTTCGCGTCGGCCGAGGCGGGTTTGGCGTCCGCAGCCGGCTTATCCTGGAATCGCGGCGTCCTCGGAACCACCACCTTGACGGCTCGCGTGGTGACGTCAGGGTCGGCATGAGCATCGAGCAAAGCTTTGATCGCATCCGCGCGATTCAGCGCCGCCGCGAACATCAGCGCGGTCTGCCCGTGCGCGCCTTCTTTGGCATTGACGTCCGCGCCCTGTTCGATCAGCACCCGGACCGCGTCCGCGCTGCCCGATGCCGCCGCGGTCATCAGCGCGGTGGTGCCTCGCTCATCGGTCGAATTGGCGTCAGCGCCGTACTGAAGCAGCAATTCGATCATTTTCGCGTCGCCGTTTTTCGCGGCCATGAAGAGCGGCGTGATGGCGCCATCGCGCGTAGTCGCCTTGACGTTCGCGCCCGCGGCGACCAGCATTCTGGCCATCTGAAGATTGTCGTTGAACGCGGCCCAATGCAGCGCCGTGGTGCCGTCGCCTTGCGGCGCATTCACGTCGGCTTTCTCCGCGATCAGCGATTGCACCGCAGGGACGTCATTATGCTCGGCCGCATCCGCCAGGCGAGTATCAGCCGCCCATGCAACGATTGCTGTCGAAACGACTGCGCTGATCCAAAATTTCACCGGCATCGTTCCTCCCGAAGGTTCAAATCGCAATTTCCCCGGTGCTGTCCCCGATCGACTCCACCTGCATTCCGACCTTCCGCATCACCGTCAGCAGCACATTTGCCATCGGCGTCCGGTCCGCGCAGCGGACGTGCAGATTGCCCTTCACTTTTCCATTGGCCTTCCCGGCCAGCAGAATCGGCACGCGCTTGTGATTGTGCGCATTCGAATCGCCCATGGGACTGCCGTATAGAATCAGCGAATGATCCAGCAGATTGCCGTCGCCGTCATGGGCGTTCTTCAATTTCGCAAAAAAGTACGGCAGCAGACTCGCGTGATAGCGATTGATTTTCGCGAAATCGGCGATGCGCGTGGGGCTTTCCCCATGATGCGACGCGGTATGGAACGGCGTCTTCACGCCGCTTTCGTCATACACGCGCTGGCACACGTCGCGGCTCATCTTAAACGCCGAGCAGCGCGTGGTATCGGTCATAAACGCCAGCGCCTGAAGATCGAACATCAGCTTCACGTGCTCATCGAAGGAATCCGGCACGCCGACCGGCGCGGCCGGCAGCTGGCGCGCGACGGCGGTGGAATTATGCTGCTCGGTTTTCTGAATGCGCCGCTCGATCTCGCGCACGTCATCTAAAAAATCGCCAAGCCGCGCACGATCGGCCGCGCTCAGATTCCGCTGCAAGGAAGAAACGCGATGCGTGAGGCGGTCGAGAATGCTGCCGTTGACCTGCTGGCGCAGCGCGCGTTCTTCCGGAGTCGCGCCGTCGCCGAACATGCTCTCAAACGCCATCCGCGGATCGACGGTCATGGGCAGCGGCTGCGTGGGCGAGGACCAGCTGATGGTATCCGCGTACACGCAGGCGTAGCCGTAATCGCAGGCGCCCGACCCGTCCACCGTTTCAATGCAAAGCTGAATCGATGGCAGCGGCGTGTCCTGGCCGAATTTCTGCGCGTACATCTGATCGATGGAGGTGCCGCAATAAATATCGGAGCCTTCGGTCATCTTGGGATGCGCGGCGGTGAGATAAACCGACGACGAGCGAAAATGATCGCCGCCTTCTTCTTTATCCGCGTAGGCGCCGGCCGGGCGCAGATCGGTGTCGCTGATGATGGTGAGATATTCGCGAAAATCCTGCAATGGTTCGAGCGTTTGGGTGAACTCGAAATCCGCGCCCTCTTTTTCGGGCGACCAATAATGTTTATCCGACCCGTCGACGGTGCTGCCCGCCGCGCCATGCACCATTTCGATGCAGCATAATCGCGGCCGCGAAACCGCCGCGGTTTTGGCCAGCGGAGTCTGCGCCGGAACCATCGCGTCCAGAAACGGCAGCCCCACGGCGACGCCCATCCCTCGCAAAACCGTGCGCCGCGATAAATGTTTTTTCGTCAAAAACGTCATTCTTCAACTCCCAAGTGCGCTGAAACGCCGACCGCCCGCCGCGCTGTTCGGCAACTTTTGAAGGCCGGCTCCACAAAAACTATCGCCCCACGGACGCGTCCGCCGCGTCCGCCCGCCGCATTTGAAACGGCATGCTGTTCACAATCCCCAACACAAACGCCGAAAAGCGATTGTCCTCCTGAGCGGCGCCACGCTCGATCGACCGCACCATCGGCTCATCGCGATAATCCACCACGCGCCCCAGCGCGTACGCCAGCAGATTTTCGGTGAAAGTCTGAAGGAACGCGTCGGAATGGCCCAGAATCGCGTTGCGCAGACTCACCGGACCATCGAGCCTGGTCCCATCGAACATTTTTCCATTCGCGTCCACCGGCAAACCGGCATCTTTCCCCCGCCACGCACCGACCGCGTCGAAATTTTCGAGCGCCAGTCCAATGGGATCCATCAATTGATGACAAGAGTGACAAGGCTCGTTCTTGCGGTGCTGCTCCATTTTTTCGCGCACCGACAGCGGCTTCTCGTTTTCCTCATTATCCTTAAGCTGCGGAACATTCGGCGGCGGCGCTGGCGGAGGGGTGCCCAGCAGCACGATCATCACCCATTTCCCGCGCTGCACCGGCGACGTCCGCGTGGCAATCGAAGTCAGCGTCAGAATGCTCGCCTGTCCCAGCAGCCCGAACCGGTTCGGATCGGTCAGCGTGACGCGGCGGAAGCGCGTTCCCAAAACGTCCGGAAGGCCGTAGTGCCGGGCCAGAATTTCATCGACAAACGTGTAGTTCGCCGTCAGCAAATCCAGAACCGGGCGATCCTCGCGGACCACGCTATCGAAAAACAATTCAGTCTCCGTGCGCATCGATTCGCCGAGGTTTTTATCGTAATTCGGATACTGATAAACGTCCGGCTGCACGTTTTTCAGATTTTGCAGGTGCAGCCACTCGGAGGCGAAAACCTTCGCGAGCGCTTCCGACTTCGGATCGGCCAGCATGCGCCGCACTTCACGCCCCAGCGTCTCCGCATCTTTCAATTTGCCCTGCGCGGCCACGGTGAGCAGCTCATCATCCGGCGCGCTCGACCATAAAAAATAAGACAGGCGCGAGGCCAGCTCCAGATCCGTAATCGGATAATTCGACCCCGGCACGGCGCCATTCGGCGTTGGCTCGAAGCGAAACACAAATTCGGGATCGGAAAGAATCGCTTCGATGACGGTGCGAATGCCCGCTTCAAAATTTCCCTGATTGCGCCCTTTTTGGTAGACGCTGAGCAGATCCTCGATATCGGCGTCGTTCACCGGGCGGCGATACGCCCGCCGCGCCAGCGCCCCGATGATTTTTTTCGCGCAAGGAATCTCATCCGCGCCGGAGGCGGGCCGGCACGAAAAAATTTTGCGCCGGCTCGGAGTTTCGGAAATTCCGGTGACGTTCTTTGGACCGGTGACGGTCATCTCGCGCAAATGGGGCAGTGTCGTGATTCCCGGCAAATCGGCGCGCGTGGTATCCATCATGCTCAATTCGATCGGCGAAACGACGTCTTCAAACGGACCCTCCGCGCGCTGCATGAACGACGCCGAAATTTTCTGCGGACCGGCTTTTATCTTTAGCGGCGGCGTTTGCAGAAAATCGGTCAGCAGAAAATTCGGATCGATGGACATCAACGCCGCGCGCTGGCCATTCACCGCGACCTCGATCTGCTCGGCCTTGCCCTGCGTTTTTCCGACCAACGGTCCGCACAGGTCGTTATAAAAATAGAGGCGGATGCTGTATTCGCCGTCGGCCGGAAAATCATGCACCACGGCCATTCCGCCGCGCGTGCCGAACGGCGTTCCTTCAATGTGACGGATTTGATTGATCACCCGCGGCTCGTGAAAGGTCACCGTGGCCGGCCCGACGTTCGGATCCCCGACGGCCATCCTGCTGATGCGTCCCGCCGCGCGCAGATAACCTTCCATCAGCGCCGGCGAAACGGTCAGCACGTCGGACATATTGTCGAAGCCGTGCGACATGTCGTCGGCCGGCAGCAGCGTCGCGACGTCCACCTCCAGATCGAGGAGATCGCGCACCGAATTGTGATATTCCACGCGGTTCAACCGGTGCAGCGCCGGCGCTCCTGGATTCGGCTGCGCCGCCGCGGCCTGATCAATCGATCCGGCGATCGACGCCGCGAAATTTTTAGTCGCCGCCGGGTCGGGCCGAGGCATTCCCGGAGGAGGCATGATGCCCGCGCGCAGAAAACGAATCACCTGCTCAGCGCGCTCGGCGTTCCGCGCAGGGTGCGCGAGATCGATGGTGGTCCAGGAAAATCCGCCGGATTTGAGCTTGTCGTTATGGCAGCCGGCGCAATAACGATTCACCAGCGCCTGCTGCGCGGGAACCGGCAGCAATTCGGCGGACTGTAACTGAAGCGCCGCGGAAGCGACCAGCACCACCAAAGCAAACCGTGTCATCACGTATCGTTTTCAGAGAACCACGTTTAAACCAGTTTGAAATTTTTCGGGGCGCGTGTCAAATCGGGCGCTGGTGAAGAGCTCGAAACCAGCGCATTTGTTGCCTGTCGCGAAGGCCCGTCTTGGAGGGCGGGATTGATCCCGCGCGGAGCTTCCAGCTCCGCAGTTCGGCGGCGGGACTAAAGTCCCGCGCGGACTACAAGTCCGCCCTGCGGGTCCACCTGTTCAATGGACTCGCGCAGGTGATCTGAAGATTTGTCGCGTGAACATAAGGATCGGCCGAATTGATGCCTCCGCGCCATCTGGTAAACTGTCGAATGTCCATGGCTGCCGTTGTTTTGCTGGCAGCCCTCCTGTTCGGGCCGGTCTGGGCCGATTCGAGAGGCAACGCGGGAGCGCCGACCTACTCCGCCAGCAGCATCGCCAATTCCGCCGCCGCAATCGCTAATTTTTACGCGCCGGACACCTTTATCAGCATCTACGGGCAAAATTTATCGACCGTAACGCAGGCGCTCTCCCCGGTCGATATCAGCGCCGGAATGCTGCCGACCGTGTTGGGCGGCGTTCATGTGCTGATCAACGCGATTCAAGCCGACATGTGGTACGTTTCGCCGACGCTGGTGAACGCGCTGGTCCCGTCGCTGCTGGTGGCCGGCACCGCGACGCTGCAAGTCGTTTCGAACGGCATCGCCGGCCCGGCGATTCAGATCAATTTGGGCGCAACCGCGCCGGCGCTGTTTCAAACCGACGCAACCACGGTTCTGGCGACGCATCTGGACGGCAGCCTGGTGAGCGCATCGTCGCCCGCGCACGCCGGCGAATGGGTGGTGTTGTGGTGTACCGGGATGGGTCCGACGATTCCGGCGGCGGTTCCCAATGAAATCGCGCAAATCGCCGCGCCGCTGGCGTCGCCCGTTGAAGTTTTGCTGAATGGAACCGCCGTCGACGCGTCGAACATCAATTTCGCCGGCGCGGCGATCGGTTCCGCGGGATTGTTTCAGATCAATCTGCTGTTGCCGGCCGACGTTGCCCCGGACCCGGAAGTTCGCATCGCCACGCCGGATCAGATCAGCCCGGCGCAGCGGTATTTGATGGTGCAGTGACCTTGAATCGCGACCACAGAGACGGCCGAATCATGCACCTGAATTTTGGCGGGTTAAACCCCTATTTGAGTCGCGTAAAGACGATTCTGGGCTACACTGGTCAAGAGGACTCGCCATGCTTGCGCCTGTAATCTTTATTGCAACGCTGGGGCTGGCCCAGGAATCAGTAACAGATCCCCCGAAGCCCGCCGAAACCCAACCGGCGGCAAAGAAGACCTACGTGGTCGAGCCGGGCACCCACATTCCGCTCAGCTTGATCAACAGCGTTAGCACCAAAAATTCGGCGCCGGGCGACCGCGTGTATCTCGAAACCGTTTTTCCCATCCTGGTGGACGGCCGCATCGTGATTCCTCCCGGCAGCTACGTCGAGGGAACGATTACCCAGGTGCAGCGTCCGGGCAAGATGCGGGGACGCGGCGAATTTCATCTGCGCTTCGATTCGCTCACGCTGCCCAATGGCACCACCCGCGATTTTCGCGCGCGCGTCAGCGGACTCGACGGCCGCGCCAGCGAAGAACTGGATCGCAAAGAGGGCACCATCAAGAGCGAAGGAAATAAATCGGGAGATTTGCGGACCGTCGCCGAAACCGCGGGCGCGGGAGCGAGCGTCGGCGCGCTTGCCGGAGCGGCCAGCGGAGCCGCCGGAATGGGCGCGGGAATCGGCGCGGCGGCCGGCGCAACGGCCGGATTGATCGGCGTGCTGTTCACGCGCGGCCCGGAAGCGGTGCTCGCCAAAGGCACTACGCTTGAGATGGTGTTGGACCGTCAGGTGAAATTCAACGACAAGGACCTGGATTTTTCGAACGTCCCCGGACACAAACCGTCTAGCGACGGCCCCGGCCCGCTGCCCAGCAAAAAGACCCAGATCGGCCCGCGCTGGCCGATCTAAAGGCAAGCAGCGTGTCCGGCCTTCCTCTAAAATCATGAATCTATTCTTCCGGGAATCGGATTCCTGCTACGCCCGGTGGGTATATGATGACTGGAGCGGGTCTAATTTAATTCCAAGAGAGGCTTGATGCCCCGGTCGCCGTTTTCGCTTGCCCCCGGAATCCTGCTGGCCTCTTTTTGCGCGCACGCCGCGATGACCGCGCCCCAGGCCAGCGCGACCGTTCAAAAATATTGCGCCACTTGCCACAGCGCGCGGATACACACCGCGGGCATGATCGTCGATCCCAATGCCATCACTCACCCGCAAACCGACGCCGAGCGCTGGGAAAAAGTGATCGCCAAGCTGCGCGCGCAGTCGATGCCGCCCGCCGGCATGCCGCGGCCCGACGCGGAAACATATAGTGGACTCGAAAATTTCCTGGAAACGCAAATCGACGGCGTGGCGGCGGCCAATCCGCGGGCCGGCAAACTGCCGTTGCTCCATCGCTTGACACGCACCGAGTATGAGAACGCCGTGCGCGATCTGCTGGCGCTGGACGCGCTGCCGCAGGAAATGGATTATCCGCTGCTGCTGCCCGCCGACAATTCGATGAGCGGCTTCGACAACATCGCGGATCTGCTGTTTGTCTCGCCCACCGCGATGGAAAGCTATCTCGGCGCGGCGGAAAAAATCAGCCGCCTCGCAGTGGGAGATCCCAAGTTCCCGGTAATGGTCAATATGTATCGCACGCCGGATGAGCAGCCGCAGGACGAACACATGCCCGGCCTGCCCGTCGGCACTCGCGGCGGCACGGCGATTCACAGCGATTTCCCGCTGGATGGCGAATATTCGATCAAAGTATCGCTGCTCGGTTTTTCGCGCGAGCCGCAGCAACTGGAGATCGACGTCGACGGCGAGCGCGCGCAACTGGCGACCATCGCCGCCGGCTTCGTCCGCGGCAACGGGCAGACCTTTTTCCCGTCGAGCGATGCCGACCCCGCGGTGTTACCGGCGCGAAAGCCGCTGGAATTTCGCATTCCGCTGAAAGCTGGACCGCGCACGATCGGCGTGACCTTTCTGCAGCGCGACCAGGTGCAGGACGAGAACGTTCTGAAGCCGCGCTGGCGCAGCATCGGCCCGGATCTGGCGGTGGAGCGGGTCACCATCAGCGGTCCTTATGATCCGCAAGGCCCCGGGGAGACGCCGTCGCGACGCCGCATCTTCGTCTGCCGGCCATCCGCGCCCGCTGAAGAAATTCCGTGCGCCCAAAAAATTCTGCTGGCGCTGGAACGCCGCGCCTATCGCCGGCCGGTGACCGCCGCGGACGTGCAGCCGCTGCTGCCGTTTTTCGAATCGGGCCAGGCCGAAGGCGGATTCGACACCGGCATCGAGCGCGCTCTCCAGCGCCTGCTGATGAGCCCGCAATTCCTGTTCCGCATCGAGCGCAACCCCTCCGGCGATCCCGGCACTTCGCATCCCGTCAGCGATCTGGAACTGGCCTCGCGCCTTTCCTTTTTTCTGTGGAGCAGCATTCCCGACAGTGAACTGCTGAATCTCGCCGCGGAGGAAAAACTGCGGCAACCCGGAGTTCTCGAACAGCAGGTGCGGCGCATGCTGGCCGATCCGCGCTCGGCCACGCTGGTCAGCAATTTTGCCGAGCAGTGGCTGTATCTGCGCGATCTCGACAGTAAAAAGCCGAACGAAATTCTGTTCCCCGATTTCGACGAATCGCTGCGCGCCGCGTTTCGCACGGAAACCGATCTGTTCCTCGATAGCGTACTGCGCGGCAATCGCAGCGTGCTCGACCTGATTTCGGCGAATTATACGTTCGTCAATGAGCGATTGGCGCAACATTACGGGATTCCGAACGTCGAAGGAAGCTGGTTCCGCCGCGTCGATTTGCCCCCCGGAAGCCCACGCGGCGGATTGCTGGGGCAAGGCAGCATCCTGACGATCACGTCGTATGCGAATCGAACGTCGCCGGTGAACCGCGGGAAATGGGTGCTCGAAAATCTGTTGAACGCCGCGCCGCCTCCGCCTCCGCCCAATATTCCCGCGTTGAAAACCGAGGGCAGCGATTCGAAACCGCTGACCATGCGCCAGGCGATGGAGCTGCATCGCGCCAATCCGGCGTGCATCGGCTGCCACGCGCGTATGGACCCGATCGGCTTCGCCATGGAAAATTTCGACGCGGTCGGCCGCTGGCGCGATCACGACGGGGATAACGCCATCGACGGTTCGGGCGTTCTTCCCGATGGCCAAAAATTCGACGGAATGGCCGGATTGAAACAAGCTCTGTTGCGCCATCCGGAAAGTTTCGTGACCACCGTGACCGAAAAACTGCTGATGTACGCGATCGGCCGCAACGTCCAATATTTCGACCAGCCGGCCGTGCGCGCCATCGTGCAGGAAAGCGCAAAAGATAATTACACCTTCACTTCGCTGGTTGTCGGAGTGGTGAAGAGTCCGCCATTCCAGATGCGCGAAGTGGAAGCGACCAAAGGAGCCAGCCGATGAATTTCGTCACTCGAAAAATGCTGCATCGCCGTACTTTTTTGCGAGGAGCCGGCGCGGCCGTTGCGCTGCCGCTGCTCGACGCGATGGCGCCGGCCTGCGCCGCGGGAGCCGTCAAGTCGACGCCGCGTCTGGGATTTATTTACATCGCCAACGGCGTTATCCAGAACCAGTGGATTCCCATGGCCACCGGAACCAATTTCGAGTTGCCGCCGATCCTGAAGGGGCTCGCGCCGGTGCGCAGCCACGTCAATGTGCTCAGCGGCCTTTCGCATCTTCAGGCCGACACTTTCGGCGACGGCACCGGCGACCATCCGCGCTCGTCCGCGGTGTGGCTCACCGGCGTGCACGCTTACGATCGCAGCCGGCCCGACGTAGAAGTGCATCTGGCGACTTCGGCCGATCAGATCGCGGCGCGCGAGTTCGGAAAAATGACGCAGGTTCCCTCCATCGAAATGAATCTCGATCTGCCCACCCAGGGCGCCTGCGACACCGACGATTGCTTCTTCAACAACACCATTTCCTGGCGCAATCCGACCACGCCGAATCCGGCCGAAACGCATCCGCGGCTGGTGTTTCAGCGCCTGTTCGGCGACGGCGGCACCACCGCGGAGCGCATGGCGCGCATGAAGTTGAACGGCAGCATTCTCGATTCCGTGATGGAGGAAGTCGCGAGCCTGGATAAGACGCTCGGCCCCGGCGACAGCAGCAAGCTCGCGGAGTATCTTGATTCGGTCCGCGAAATCGAGCAGCGCATTCAGAGCGTCGAAAAGCGCGGCCTCGAATCGGTCGACCTGCCGGAGCGTCCCACGGATGTTCCCGAAAATTTCGGAGAGTACGTCAAGCTGATGTATGACCTTCAGGCGCTTGGTTTTCAGGCCGACATCACGCGAATTTTCACGCTGATCGTCTGCCGCGAATTGAGTGCGCGCACCTACCCGCAAATCGGCGTGCCCGATCAGCACCATCCCTGCTCGCACCATCGCAACGATCCCACGCTGATCGGGAAAAAGGCGAAAATCGACGCGTATCACGTCGAACTGCTGGCCTATTTTTTGCAAAAACTGCACAACACCAAAGATGGCGAGGGCACGCTGCTCGATCAGAGCCTGATTCTCTACGGCGGTGGAATGGGCGACGGCAATCTGCATCGCCATTCGAATCTGCCGTGCCTGATGGCCGGCAAACTCGGCGGGCAATTTCAGACCGGCCGGCACATCGCGTACAAACTGGACACGCCGATGTCCAATCTGCTGCTGACCATTCTCAATAAGGCCGGCGTGCGTTGCGAAAAAATCGGCGATAGCACGGCTCCGCTGGAGGTATGAGTCCGGCGCCTTAGCTTTCTTAAGACGAAAACATCCGCCCCTTAAGAAAACTCCCTTAACATCACCTCATTACTTTCGTTTACTTCAAATTGAGCCCCGGCGACTATCGACAGTCGGCTCGGCGGGATGATTCACTTTAGCCATGAGTGGTGCGCGTTCTGACGGAAGGATACCGTCCAATCTCGTGCCGGCTGCCGCAGTCCAGCGCGAATTGGATATCTGCGTCCGTGAGCGCCTTAAGAAGCTTCTTCCTGGACTCGCCGTGCTTCATCTTGCGATCTCCTCACGGCACCTGATTGAACCCTCCGCCGCCGGCTCAATGACCGACTGGTCAACTTACGCCATCGGACTCGTCATTCTCCTTCTCTGGGTGTTGCTGCGGCGCGACCGCATCAGCGCCGATCGCGTTCAACTGGGGGCCCTGGCGGTCGCAATTCTCATTCTGTTTCGCAGTCTCGCGGAGTTTGCAAACACCGCCGACACCATTCAAACCGTGATCATTGCCTTCCTGCTGATCGGCAGCGCAAGCACGTTCCTGGCATGGCGCGAATTCGCTTTCCTGCTGATCGTTTCAACCGCGGGTTGGGGAATTCTGGCAGCGGAGCGGCTCTCTTTGACGAGCATCATCGGCTGGTCTCTGGTCATCGCCGGCGCTGTGGCGATTTCGATTGTCGAAGTCCGCAGGCGCATTTCCAGATACGCGCAGGTACATCAAAACCGCCTGCTCGAAAAGAATCGAAGACGCAAGGAGACGGAGCAGCGTGAGCGCTTGGCGCTTGCGGTCGCGGGGACCCAAGATGGGCTGTGGTACTGGGATCTGAAATCCGAGGTCTTTTATCACTCTCCGTCCTTTGCGGTCATGCTGGGTTTCCAACCGGGCGATTTGAAGGAGAAGGTGGATGAGTGGTTGGATCGGGTGCACCCCGGCTACACCACCGGCTTACGTGACGAACTCTCCGCGCTGGTGCACGGCCAGGCGGCCCAGTTGCAGAACACCCACCGGCTGTGTCGAAGGGATGGCAGCTATATTTGGGTGCTCACGCGAGCCAGGCCCGTCCGCGACGACTCGGAAGCGGTCATTGGCCTCGCTGGTTCCCATGCCGACGTGACGTCATTGATTCTCGCCGAGCAGCGCCTGTTA
>Ga0335073_10009472_pt1 | contig 13675 bp, 7 predicted proteins | sample Lox_Sample_22_FD_207093 | JGI IMG/M metagenome (GOLD analysis project Ga0335073, IMG submission 207093) | Soil microbial communities from Loxahatchee National Wildlife Refuge, Florida, United States - Lox_Sample_2.2 | ecosystem: Environmental > Terrestrial > Soil > Wetlands | place: USA: Florida... | reverse complement strand
GCCAGGTGATGGAGCTCTCGGCGAACCCGCACTACTACATGCCCGGCCTGCCCAAGTTCAGGACGATCCGCTTCCTGGCGTTCACCGGGAACACCACTTCGGATGCGGCGATCGAGCAGGGCCAGCTCGACTGGGCGGGCAGCTACATCCCCGACATCAAGAAGATCTACCTCGCTAAGAACCCCAAGTTCACGGTCGTCGACATCCCGCTGTCGACCGCGTTCCTCGTGCCGAACATGGCCCAGGGGATCACCACGAACCTGGCGGTGCGCCAGGCGATCAGCGAGGCGCTTGACCGCAGCTATATCAGCGACACCGTCTACAACGGCTATGCTCCGTCGTCCAACCCGAGCGCGCTGCTCACCCCGAACTTCAACGCCGTGGCCGGCCAGTCGCTCGGCAGCTTCGGCCGGGGGGACGCCGCACAGGCGAAGGCCACGCTGACCAGCGCCGGTATCAGTACGCCGCTGAACCTCACCGTCAAGGTGGTGTCCGGATACACCGACTACATCAGCGACCTGCAGATCATCCAGAGCGAGCTCAAGCCGGCTGGGATCAACCTCAGCATCGACGCCGAGTCCTACGCGGCGTTCACCGCGGACCAGTCCACCGGCAACTTCCAGCTGCTGATCGACAATTTCGGCTACGTGCCGAGCCCTTGGTACTACTACTACGAAATGCTGTACAGCAAGGTGGCGACGCCGCTCGGCCAGAACGACACAGTCGGCAATTTCGGCCGCTACTCCAACCCGCAGGTGGACTCGCTGCTGAATGCGATCGCCGCCAGCCCCACTGACCTGACGATGACGACGGACTTCGCCAAGATCGAGCAGATCTTCGCCGCCCAGCTCCCGGACATCCCGCTGTTCGAGCAGCAGGACGAGATCGAGTTCAACGGCAACAACGTGACCGGCTACCCGACCACGGCCAACCCCTACGCCGCCCCGGCCGTCTATATCAGCCCCGACCTTGGCTGGGTGGCGGACCGGCTCGCGCCGTGACGACACGATGGCCAGCCCTGACGCGCAGGCCGGCCCGGCACCGCGGACCGGTAACAAGGCCGTCGAGCGCCGGCCAGCCCGGCGGTGGAAGGCCACCGCAGGCTTCCTGGCCCGGAAGCTCGCCTTCTACCTGGTCGCCGCCTGGGCGGCGCTGACTCTCAACTTCCTGCTGCCGCGGCTGATCCCCGGCAATCCGGTGGAACTGCTGCTGGCCAAGATGGCGCAGGCTGGGCCGGTTCCGCCGGGCGAGCAGCAGGTGCTGGGCAAGCTGCTTGGCATCGGCAGCGGCAACATCGCCGACAAGTACTGGCAGTACCTGGACGGGCTGGCGCACCTGCGGCTCGGGCTGTCGGTGTCCGACTTCCCGACCCCGGTGAGCAGCGAGATCGCCAGCTCGATCCTGTGGACCCTGGTGCTGGTCGGCACGGCGACGGTCATCAGTTTCGTGCTCGGCATCGCGCTCGGCGCGCTGGCCGGCTGGAAACGCGGCTCCAAGCTCGATGCGATCATCCCGTTTACCACCTTGCTCACTGCGATGCCGTATTTCTGGCTGGCGCTGATCCTGCTGTACCTGTTCGCCACCAACGTGTGGCACATCTTCCCGCTGGGCAACGGGTACAACACCAACTCCGAGATCACCGTCGGCCTCAACTGGCCGTTCCTCGCCTCCGCCGTGCAGCACGCGATCCTGCCAGCGCTCACGATCGTGCTCAGCTCGGTCGGCGCCTGGCTGCTGGGCATGCGGAACATGATGGTCGCCACCCTGGCCGACGACTACGTCGTCGCCGCCGAAGCGAAGGGCCTGAAGCCGCGGCAGCTGATGCTGGGATACGCGGCCCGCAACGCGGTACTGCCCAGCGTGTCCGGCTTTGCTATCTCGCTCGGCTTTGTCGTGAGCGGGGCGATCGCAATGGAATACGTCTTCTCTTATCCCGGCATTGGCTACAAGCTCGTTGTCGCGGTGCAGAACGAGGACTATGCGCTGCTGCAGGGCATCTTCCTGGTGATCACGTTCGCTGTTCTCGGGGCCAACCTGATCATGGACCTGCTGTACGGGTTCATCGACCCGCGGACGAGGACCTCCCGGTGACGGCGGCCACCACGGCGGCCGCTGCGCCCCAGCCAGACGATCAGACCCGAAGCCGGCCGGCCGGGCGGCTGCTCGAGGCCCTCCACTCACGGCGGCTGGTCGTTGGCGTAGGTATCGTCGGCTTCTTCGTGCTGCTCAGCGTCATCGGGCCGTTGTTCGCGCAGAACCCGGACGCGCTCAGCAGCGCGACCTACCAGCCGCCGTCCGCTGCGCACTGGCTGGGCACCACGCAGACGGGCCAGGACGTGCTGGCCCAGCTCGTCGTGAGCGCCCGGGCCTCACTGGTGATCGGGTTTGGCGCCGGGCTGGTGGCCACGGTCGTCTCGGTCCTCATTGGCATCACCGGTGGCTACGCCGGCGGCTTCGTGGACGAGGCGCTGTCCCTGCTCTCCAACGTCGTCCTGGTGATCCCCACGTTCCCCCTGATCATCGTGACGTTCGCCTACGTGAAACAGGGCAACCTGACGGCGCTGATCATCGTGATCGCGCTGACCAGCTGGGCGGCGTCGGCCCGGGTGCTGAGGGCGCAGACGCTGTCGGTCCGTAACCGGGAATACGTGCTGGCCGCGCGGGCGGCTGGCGAGCGGGCCTGGCGGATCGTGCTCGTGGAGATCCTCCCCAACGAGCTAGCCATCATCGTGTCCCAGTTCATCTTCGCTGTGGTCTTCGCGATCCTCACCCAGGCTACGATCGCCTTCCTTGGCGTCGTCGACGTGAACCTGCTCACCTGGGGGAACATGCTGTACTTCGCCTGGAACGACGAGGCGCTGCAAAGCGGCGCCTGGTGGTGGTTCCTGCCGCCGGGGATGTGCATCGCGCTGCTCGGCATGGGGCTCGCGCTGATCAATTTCAGTCTCGACGAACTGTTGAACCCGCGGCTGCGGATCTACCGGCCGCGGCGGAAACAGGAGCCGGCGGCCCGGGTGGTGATCCGCCGGTGAGCGACGTCGTGCTGCGGGCCGAGCACGTCTGCGTGGAGTACGCGGGCCCGCGACCGACCCGGGCGGTCCGCGACGTGAGCTTCGAGCTGCGCCGCGGCGAGATCCTCGGCATCGCCGGCGAAAGTGGGTGCGGCAAGTCGACCCTGGCCTACGCCCTGGCCCGGATGCTCAAGCCGCCGGCCGAGCTGACCAGCGGATCGATCACGTTCACCCGCCCGGACGGCCAGGCCACCGACGTCATGGCGCTGGACAGCGAGGCGCTTCGGCTGTTCCGCTGGAACTCGGTTTCAATGGTGTTCCAGAGTGCGATGAACGCGCTGAACCCGGTGACGTCGCTGTCGCGGCAGTTCGCCGACATCTTCAAGGCGCACAGGCCCGCGATGGACCGGACGGCTCACGACGCTAGGACGCGCGAATTGCTGGAGATGGTGGGCATCGACCCCGGCCGTGCGCACGACTTCCCGCATGAACTGTCCGGCGGCATGCGGCAGCGGGTCACGATCGCGATGGCGCTCGCGCTGGAGCCAGACATCGTGATCATGGATGAGCCGACTACGGCGCTCGACGTGGTGGTGCAGCGCGAGATCCTGGACGAGATCGAGCGGCTGCAGTCCGAGCTCGGCTTCAGTATCATCTTCATCACCCACGACCTGCCGCTGCTGCTGGAGGTCAGCGACTGGCTCGCCGTCATGTACGCGGGCAGCTTCATCGAATACGCACCGTCGGCCGCAGTCGCGGCCGCTCCCGCCCATCCATACACGCTGGGCCTGCTCGCCTCGTCCCCCGACATGCGCGGGGAGTGGCGGGAGCTCCGCGGCATACCGGGCGTGCCGCCGGACTTGCGGGAAGATCTCCCTGGTTGCCCGTTCGCGCCACGATGCCCGTTCGTCTTCGAGCCGTGCCGCGAGGCCACGCCGGCTCTGCGCCCGCTGACCGGACGGGGCGGCGACGGCTGGCGAGCCGCTTGCCACCTGCACGACCCGGGTTGCCGGCCGGGCGGCCCGCCCGCCGCGCTCCGATCGGAGGCCGAACGTGAGCGTGCTTGAGCTGCGCGACCTGTGCGTGGAATTCCGTCAGCACGGTGCGCCGCCGCTGCGTGCGGTGGACCACGTGTCGTTCGGTCTGGAACCCGGCCGCACGCTCGCCCTGGTCGGGGAAAGCGGCAGCGGGAAGTCCACCGTGGTACGCACCGCGGGGCAGCTGGTCAGGCCGACCGCCGGGGAGATCCTGCTCGACGGGCACCCGGCCGGCCGGCGCGGGCGCGGTCTGCGAGCCTACCGGCGGCGAGTCCAGCTCGTCTTTCAGGACCCGTTCGCCTCGCTCAACCCCATGCACACGGTGCGTCACCACCTGGCGCGGCCCACCCTGCGGCTGCACCCACGACACGGCCGGGCCCGACTCGACGAGTACGTGCACGAACTGCTGCTGTCGGTCAACCTCACCCCGCCGGAGGAGATAGCGCGGAAGTACCCCCACGAGCTGTCCGGCGGCCAGCGGCAGCGGGTGGCGATCGCGCGGGCGCTCGCGGCCGGGCCGGACGTGCTGCTCGCGGACGAGCCGGTGTCCATGCTGGACGTGTCGATCCGGCTGGAGATACTCAACCTGATCGACCGGCTCAGGCAGGAGCGGTCCCTTGCCCTGCTGTATGTCACTCACGACCTGGCGACCGCCCGGCACTTCTCGGCCGAGGTCATGGTGATGTACCAGGGCGAGATCGTGGAGTGCGGCCCAAGCGACGAGGTGATCCTCCGTCCCGCCCATCCCTACACCCAGCTGCTGGCCTCGGCCGCGCCGGATCCGGCCGCCTCCAGGCAGAAGCTGGCCGAGGCCCGCACGGCCCGGCAGCAGGCCCGTGCTAGGCGATCGGGCGGGGACACGCAGCGGCGCGAGGGAGCAGCCGGGGCGGGATGCCGTTTCCGCGGCCGGTGTCCGCATGCCATGGACATCTGCGGCGCCAGGCCGCCCGACGCCGTGGTAGGGCCCGGGCACCGCGCGCTGTGCTGGCTGTACTCGGCCGAGGTGGCAGGCCCGAAAGGGACTGTGCGCGCAGGTGGCTGAGGTGCCCGTCCCCCCGCAGGAAGTGGTGTCGATCCCGGTCGATCCGGCCACCGCGCGGGTGTACGCGGAGGGCTGGCAGTCCTGGAGCGTCACGGACGTGCTCCCCGTCACCGCCCCACCCACGGTGGTGACATCGGCTGAATCGCTCGCCATCGACAGCCAGTACGGCGCGGCCGCTCCGGAGGGAGTGTTCCAGGGCGCCGGGCTGCTCGCCGTTGACCCCGGGGGCAACTCCGGCATCGCGATCTTCGGCGCGGCCGGCCCCGGCCCGCAGATCCCGGTGATCCAGGCGGTGCTGCGCGGCGGCCGGCTGGCTGTGTCCGCCGACGCGCCGGTGGGGATGTGGACCGATGACGGCCCGGGTGGGCTGCTGGCTGCGCTGGGCCGGTGGGGCGACCAGTTCGCGGCGAATGCGGACCTCGCGCGTTTGGGCGGTGTCAGCGGCCCGCGCCCGATCCCGCCCGTGTGGTGTTCATGGTATCAGTACCACAGCGACGTGACCGAGGGCGACGTGCTCGTGAACCTCGAGGCCATGGGTTCGCTGCGGGTGCCCGTGGACATCGTGCAGATCGACGACGGGTACCAGGCGGTGCCGGGTGACTGGCTGATGCCGTCCGGCCGGTTCCGCGATCTGCCCGGGCTGGTGCGCCGGATCACCGGCACCGGCCGGCGCGCCGGGATCTGGATCGCGCCCATGCTCGTCGGCCGGTCAAGCTCGCTGTACGCGGCCCACCCGGACTGGGTGGTGCGCGACCGGGAAACCGGCGAGCCGGTCTATGCCGGGAACGTGTGCCGGGACGCATGCACCGCGCTCGACCTCACCCGCCCCCAGGCCGCCGGCTACCTGGGCGAGGTGCTGTCGGCGATGCGCGGATGGGGCATCGACTACTTCAAGATCGACTTCTGCTATGCCGGGGCCTGCGAGGGCGTGCGCCGCGACGACGTGTCCGGGGTCCAGGCCTACCGGCAGGGCCTACGGGTGATCAGGGATGCCATCGGCCCGGAGGCCCTGCTGGTCGGCTGCGGCGCCCCGATTCTGCCGTCGGTCGGCCACCTCGACGCGATGCGCGTCGGCCCGGACATCGCGGCCAGCTACGACCCGCCCGGCGGTGATCCTACCGTGCCGGCCCAGCGCAACGCGGCGCGCAACGTCGTCGCGCGAGCCTGGCAGCACGGCCGGTTCTGGGTGAACGACCCCGACTGTCTCATGCTGCGGCCGGGCACGGCGCGGCGCGAGAGCTGGGCCGCGCTCGTAGAGAGCTATGGCGGGGTGCGCGCATCTGGCGACGGGATCCGCGAACTCGACGCCTGGGGCCTGGAGACCACCCGCAGGCTGCTGGTGCCCTCGCCCACAGGCGTCTTCGTCTGAGCGGCTCCTCTTCTGTGTCGCGGTCACCGGCCTGATGAGGGGGCGAATTCGGCGGCCGCGGGGCGGCGCAGGTTCTTGCGCACGATCGAGTCCCCGTAAGCGCACATCGGCCCGGGCAGCAACCGGTACAGGGTGCAGGTCATGCGGTTGCTCCAGCCGGGGATGATGATGGCCTGGCGGCGCTCGATGCCCCGGATGATCACCTTCGCGACGGCGGCCGGGTCGGCCGGGTGGATCTTCCCCGAGATCGCCTTGAGCTCCCGCGGCTTGTAGGGCTCCTCCTCGGCGAATTGCGGCGTGTCGACGTCGGCCGGGAACACTGCCGCGACGTGGATGCCACGCGGCTTCATCTCCATGCGCAGCGACTCGCACAACCCGCGGAGCGCGAACTTGGACGCGGTGTAGCCGGTGTAGCCGAAGATCCCGATCAGCGCCGCGGCCGAGGAGATGCAGGTGATGCTGCCGTCACCGCGCTGCAGCATGCCCGGCAGCACCAGCCGGATCGCGTGCAGTGTACCGAAGTAGTTCACGTCCATCTGGTACTGGAACAGGTCGGGCTCCAGGTCCTCGAAGTACCCCGGCCGCACCCAGCCGGCGGAGCAGATCAGGTCGGTCACCGGCCCATGCTCCTTTGTCAGCGCTGCGACCGCCGCGGCCAGGGCACCGGCGTCGCACACGTCGGCGGCCTGCACGGCGACCCGGCCCGCCAGCGGCTCTTCGCCGGCGACGGCGTCGAGCTTGGCCTGGTCGCGTGAGACGACAGACAGCCGGGCACCGCGCGCAGCCAGGTCGCGCACAATCGCCAGCCCGATGCCGCTCGATCCGCCGGTGACCAGGACGTGATGTCCTGACCAATCGTTCAAACGCTTCATCACAGTTCTCCTTCGCGGGGGGCAGGCGTAACCGGGGCGGCCGGCTGGTATTCCTCGGCCAGGATCGCGACGGTGCGGCGGATCTGCTCGGCCGAATGCGACGCGGTGACGAAGAACCGGAGCCGTTCCTCACCCCGGGCCACCCCCGGGTAGACGACCGGGTTGACGTTGATCCCGCGGTCGAGCAGCGCCCGGGCGACACGTAGCGTCCGCTCCTCGTCACGGATGAAGCAGGGGACGACGGGGGAGTCGCCCGCCAGCCCGGTGTCCAGACCCGCCTGGCGGGCCAGGTCGCGGAAGGCAGCGGCGTTGCCCTGGACACGGCCCACCCGCTCAGGCTCATCGCGCAGCACCCGCAGCGCGGCCAGTGCCGCCGCGGCATCCGCCGGCGGCAGGCCGGCGCTGAACACGAATCCGGGCGCGGAATAGCGCAGGAACCGGACAGCGACGCGATCACCGGCGACGTACCCGCCGAAGCTGGCCAGCGCCTTGGACAAGGTCCCGGTCCAGAACTCGGCCGCCCCCCGCCCCGTGCCCAGGTGCTCGGCAATCCCGCGGCCGGTGGCCCCGACCACGCCGATGCTGTGCGCCTCGTCGACCATGAGCATCGCGTCGTGCCTGCGCCTGACCTCGGCCACGGCCGGCAGGTCGGCCAGGTCCCCGTCCATGCTGTAGGCCCCTTCGACGGCGACGAGCACGCGGCGGTACCGGTCCCGGTGCTGCGTCAGGAACCGGTCGAGGGCGCGGGCGTCGTTGTGCGCGAACGACCGGACGGCCGCACCGGACGCGCGGCCGCCGTCGGTGATGCTGCGGTGCGCGGCGGCGTCGTGCAGCAGCAGGTCGCCGGGGCCGAGGATGCCGCCGGGCAGGCCGATGTTGGTGAGGTAGCCGCCCGCGAACACCAGGGCCGATTCGGTGCCAAGGAACGCGGCCAGCTCGCTTTCCAGCTCCAGGTGGATGGGCCGGTCGCCGCCGATCCGGCTGGACGACGTCGAGGTGCCGAACCTGTCGATGGCCGCCTTGGCCGCGGCCGTCACCCGCGGATGCGTGGACAGGCCCAGGTAGTTGTAGCTGGAGTAGGCGATCAGCTCGGTTCCGCCGACCACCGTGGTGTCGCTGACCGCCCGCTCGTGGACGACCAGGTAAGGGTCGTAGCCGATCTTGGCCTGCGCCTGGGCCATGCGCCCGGCGAGCAGGTCCATCTCCGGGATATTCCAGAACGATGTCTGCTGGCTGGACTGGCCGCCCGAGTCCAGCGCGCGGCGGGCGGCCGCAGACACCGCACGCCGCTGCGGCAGGTGAACGTAACCGGCCACGGCGGCGACGCAGCCCTCGATGCGGGCGAGCACCTGGCCGTCAGCGCTGACAGCGACGGCCTCAGCTGTGCGGATGAGGCCGGCCGGCTCGTCGAGTTCGGGGCTCCGGGACCACAGGGTGACCTCGGCGCCCTCGCGGGCCAGCGAGGCGTCGGTGTGGCTGCCGTAGAGCCGGATCCGGCGCATGAACCGCGGCACGGCCTGCGGCAGCCACTCATCTCCGGCCGGGGCGATGCTCGCGGCCTGGCCCAGCGCGTCGAGCAGCACCGCCGGAACTGTGAGGCCGGCGAACCACCGGTCGATCGCCGCGCGGTCGAGCCGGAGCGACGCCGTCACCGACTCCGGCGTGACCCGGATCTGGTCGGCCGAGGCGAACGGCCCGGTGAGCAGCACTGGCGGGGCAGCCGCACCCGGCGGGGGAGAGGCCTGGTAGGGGCTGGGGACGAGCCGTCCAGCGGTGCCGGGCTTCCGCGGCTCCCGCGCCGCGGGCGCCTGCGTGCTCAGCCGCACGACCAGGCGAGCCAGCTCGCGGCCCGGTCTCAGCACCCGGCCGTCGGGGGCTGTCACATCCTCCAGCAGGCAGACGTGTACGACCGACTCGGCACCGTCCTCGGTCACGAGCGTGGCCAGGACTCTCTTCGACTGCGGGCCGCGACCGCGCAGCACGCGGCACAAGCCGCTGAACGTTACGTCCTCGAAGGCGACGGGCACCCGGTCCGGGACGAGCAGGCGTGCGGCCTGCGCGGCCATCTCCAGGATGATCGCGCCGGGCACGGTCGGATGGCCGGACACCAGATGGTGCTCCAGGTAGGCGTCCCGCTGCAGGTCGAACTGGCGGCAGGCGGTGACGGTCGTCGTTGTCCGGTCGGCGCGGTCGGCGAACAGCAGGGCCGGGGGAGTCGCGGTGCCAGCGTCGCCGGGGCCAGCGTCGCCGGGGCGGGCCGGGCCGCCGATGCCGGGACGGACCCGGCGGAACGGGAGGCCGCCCTGGCCGAACCCGTAAGCGGTGCTGGCTGGCCTGGGCTGGCTGATCTCGGTCAGGAACTGCTGGCCGCCCTGCTCATTCGTCGTGCCTACCAGGTGATACTTCTTCTCGAGTACGGCCCGGATCTCTGGCGTCGTGGCGAACCCGGCCTCAGCCCAGTGACCGAAGCCGATCGTTATCTCGTGATGCCCGCCGGCCACCGCGTGCCCGGCCGCGGTGTGCAGGAAGTCGTTGCCAGCGAGGTAGTCAGCCTCGCCGGCCGAGCCCACCAGGCTCAGCATCGAACCGGTGTTGACCCACAGGCGCGGCTGCGAGGCGCCGAAGGCCCGCTTGAGGTTGGCGTAGGCCACGACCTTGAGGTCGCGCACCCGGCGGAAGTCAGCCAGGGACTTGCGCTCGAGCGCGGCCGACTTGTTCACGGCGGCCACGAGGAGCAGCAGGTCGACCCGGCCGTGCGCGGCCAGGATACCGCTGATGGCGGCGTCCACCTGGTCGCTGTCGCGCACGTCGCTGCATATGTAGCTGACCCGGTCTGGCCCGCAGTGCCGGGCTAGTTCGCGCAGCGTCTGCGATACGTCACGCGCCCGCGCGAGGGCAGCGAACTCGGCGCTGGCGACGGCGGGCAGTACCGGCTGCGGCCCGCTGGTGCGGTCGCGGATGTAGTCCTTCTGGCGGGCGGCCAGCACCTCGCGGGACAGGCCGAGCAATTCGGCCGGGTGACCGTCCAGCGTCGTCGACCCGAGTATGCAGATCCGCGGCCCGGCGGCACGGGCGAGCGCGAGAAGCATCTGCGCGCCGGCCCCCCGGCCGCCGCCAGCGGCGACGACCACCGAGTCGCTGGTCACCGGCAGCGGTGCGGCAACCGCCGGCACCGGGCGGGCCGTCTCCGCGTGCCGGCGGCCGCCCGCGTAGTAGGCGGCGGGCAGCAGGCGCTCGGCGGCCGACTCGGCCTCGGTGTCGGCCGCGGCGCCCGCCAGTGTGGCGGCGTCGTGCGCGACCATGAACGCGCGGAGGATGGGCACGTCAAGGTCGAGTGCTTTGACAGCGCCATTGAACAGGCCGGTTAGCGGGTGCGGCACTCCGTCTGGCGACATGCCGCGCAGCAGGATCACGATGAACGAGCTGACGTCCCACAGGGTGGTCCGGCAGGCCCGGGCAGCGAGGAACATCATGTCGTGCAGCCGCAGCACCGCGGCCAGGTCGTCCCCGGCCGGGCCGAGGTCAGCCACGATCCGGATGTGCCGCGTCGCCGTCCCGCCCAGCAGCTGCGCGGCGACCCCCTCCAGCTCGGTACAGTCCTGCTGCGGGGACTGACCGGCCTGGCGCTCGGGCAGGCCGATGACCCGGACCTGCGGGGGCAGCACAGCTGAAGCGCTCAGCAGCTCCGGGTTGTTCGTGATCACCGCCGTGAGCGGGGGGAGCAGCGGAACCCGCGGGCGCACCGGGGTCGCAGGCTGCGGCTCTATCGCCACGACATGCCGGTGATGGACCAGCTCCGGATCCGGCGTGACCAGGGCGGCGGCAGGCTGGCGGATCAGCCGCAAGCCGAGGCGGCTGGCTGCGCGCGCTGCCTGGCTGGCGTGGCCCCGCTCGCCGGTGTCGGCGGTCAGCGCCCGGACGAGATCCCAGGCGCCGCGGGTTCCCGGCGGATCAGGGAGGCCGGCGGTGTCGTTCAGGCGGCATCCTCTCCCTGCGGGTCGACGACAGCCAGCAGCGGCAGGCCGTGCTCAGCGGCTGTGGACTGGCGGGTGAGGGCGAACAGGAACGCTCCCTCGGCCAGCGCGGCCGGGGCGGCGGGCAGCCCGCTGGTGACCTGCGACGCCCAGGCCGGAAGCGAGTTGCCGCTCGCGGTCCCGACCAGAGCGATGTCCACGTCCCCGGATTGCAGGTACCGGGCGGCCACGTCGAGGGCGGTAGCAAGGGAGTCGTCGCCGTCGTCGACAGCGACAGCCGGGCCGTGCAGATCGTAGTAGTTCACCACCCGCGCCGCGATGACATTGGCCATCACGCCCGGGCTCGAGTCTTCGGTGGGCGCTGGCTGCACCCGGTCCAGCCATGCCTGTACCTGGGAAAGGAACGGGGCCGCCTCGGTGTGCAGGTCGTTCTCGCGCAGGATCCGGCGCACATGGTCGGCACGGCATCGCAGCGAGTACAGGACGCCGGACCGGGTCATTCCGGTGTGACCGACCACGACGCCGGCCCGGTCGGCGTTGTCGCGGCAGAACCGCAGCACCGCCGGGTCGAGTCTGCGCACGCATTCGAGCATCATGAGCTGCGTCCGGTCCATCATCCGCGCTGTCCTCGGCGGGACCCGCAATTGCTTGACCGGCGGCACTGGATAGGAGTCGCCGAAACTGAGCGGGCCGTCCGGGCCGCTGCCGCCTTGGCGCGCGAGTGCGGCGACGGCGCTGCTGTCCTCGGTGCCCGGCCAGTGCCCCGACCAGCCCACGATCGTCAGCGGCTCGGGCTGGCGCGTGCCGCTCGCTGGCTGGCGGGCCGCACCGGGAACGTACTCGCTGACCAGCAGGTGGGCGTTCGTTCCGCCGAAGCCGAAGCCGGAGACGGCGCCTACCCTGGGGCGACCGGGGCGGGCGGGCCAGGGTTCCGGCATCGCTGGAACCGCCAGATCTGACTCCTGCTGACCGGTGAAGGCCCGGGACGGCTTGCTGAGCCGGTACTGCGCCGGAATCGTCTGCTCGGCCATGGCCAGCAGCAGGTGGATCATTGAGACAGCTCCAGCGGCCCAGCCGGAATGGCCGATCAGCGACTTGTTCGACGTCACCCAGATCCGCTGCTGGGTGGCGTAGCAGTCTTTGAGCGCTGTGATCTCGGCGCTGTCGCCGGCCGGCGTGCCTGTCGCATGGGCAACGATGAAGCCGACGTCGGCCGGGGTCACGCCGGCCTGGCTGAACGCGCGCCGGATCGCCATCGCCTGGCCAGCGCTGGACGGGGCGTAGATCGCCTTGCCCTTGCCGTCCGAGGACAGCCCGATGCCCGCGATCAGCCCGAGGACATGGTCGCCATCGGCCAGCGCCCGTGACAGCCGTTTCAGCACGACGACGGCAGCGGCGTCGCAGAACAGCGCGCCGTCGGCGCTGCGGTCCAGAGCCCGGACCGCTCCTGCGGTCGACAGCCCGCTGAGCTTGCTGAACAGGACCGTGCTCGGCGCGGTCAGCGCCTCGGCCCCGCCGCAGACGGCGATGTCGGCCGTACCGGAGCGCAGTGCGCGGACCCCGAGGTCGACGGCGTACAGCGCGGAGGAGCAGGCGGTGTCCACGAGCCGCACGCGCGTGCTGTCCGGCAGGATGCCGCGCATAGCGTCGGCCACCACCTGCCGTGGCAGGCAGGCCTGCCCGGCGGTGGTCCCGCCGCGCAGGCCCGATGTGAGTGCCTTGCCGATCCGCTCGGCCTCCTCTGGTGCCTGCCCGGCCGCCGCCGACGCCTCCAGCTCGTGCAGCAGCGAGTCGAGCACCACGGATTCCTCCAGGTGCGGGACCATGTCGGCGCTGAACCCGATGCACAGCTCCACCTGGTCGCGGGCGGTGCAGGTGACCGACTCCATAGCCTGGTACAGGCTGTGCCGCAGCCACGGGCCGGGGCAGGCGGCGCGCTGCCCGGCCGTACCCTCTGCCGCCAGCCGCGGGTGCGGCGTGAAGCCGGTGATGAAGCCCGCCCGCGGCTGGTACGACTTGTCCGGCGCTGCCGGGTCCGGCGAGGCGATGTCCTCCGCCCGCCACCGGTCAGCCGGGGGCTCGACAAACAGCTCGCCGCCGTTCTTGAGCAGTTCCCAGAACTCGCCCGGGGACGATGCCCCCGGCACGGCCAGCCCCATGCCGACGATGGCGACCGGGTCGTCAGCGCCCGCAGCCGGCGGCAGCGGTTCGGCGTCGTCCGGCTCGGGTCTGGGAGGGCCGGGCGGGCCGGCGGGGGCGGGCGGGCCGGCGGGGGCGGGCGGGCCGGCGGGGGCGGGCGGGCCGGGGCGAAACAGCACACTCGTCAGCCCTCCGTCGGCGAGCACCGTCTGTCCGGTGATCCACCCCGAG
>Ga0335073_10009471_pt1 | contig 13676 bp, 6 predicted proteins | sample Lox_Sample_22_FD_207093 | JGI IMG/M metagenome (GOLD analysis project Ga0335073, IMG submission 207093) | Soil microbial communities from Loxahatchee National Wildlife Refuge, Florida, United States - Lox_Sample_2.2 | ecosystem: Environmental > Terrestrial > Soil > Wetlands | place: USA: Florida... | reverse complement strand
AGCGGACGACGGGTCACTGCCCGAGGTCAGGACCGTGTTCGAACTGGTCAGGCTGCACCTGGCCGAGGCAAGGTCCGACCCGGACTACAAGTTCGTGCTCGCCGAGATCGACTACCTCAAGCCGTATTTCGACGTGTACCCGCAGGACAGGGCCGAGCTCAGGGCGCTGATCGGCGAGGGCAGGGTCGAGATCGTGGGCGGCAGTTATAACGAGCCGAACACGAACCTGACCAGCGCCGAGTCCACGATCCGCAACGCCGTCTACGGGCTGAACTACCAGCGCAGCGTGATCGGCGCCGATCCGACGACGACGTGGATGCTCGACGCGTTCGGCTTCGACCCTTCTTACCCAGGGCTGATGGCTGAGGCCGGGATGGCCGAGTCGTCCTGGGCGCGCGGGCCCTTCCATCAGTGGGGCCCGAGCAAGGCGGCAGGCGGGAACGCGAAGATGCAGTTCCCCTCCGAGTTCGAATGGCTGTCGCCTGACGGCAACGGCCTGCTGACCAGCTACATGCCGAACCACTACTCGGCCGGCTGGATCACGCAGCATGCCGCCGACCTGGCTACCGCGGAACAGGACGCGTTTACCCAGTTCCGGCAGCTCGCCCTGGTTGCCGCGACCCGTAACGTGATGCTGCCGGTCGGCGGCGACCATGTCGTGCCCGCCCGCTGGGCGACCGCGATCCACAGGGACTGGAACTCCCGTTACGTCTGGCCCAGGTTCGTCACCGCGGTACCAGGGGAGTACTTCGCGGCCGTGCGGGCAGAGGCAACCGCCGCGGGCGCCTGGATCATGCCGCAGACCAGGGACATGAACCCGGTCTACCCTGGCAAGGACGTCACCTACATCGACACCAAGCAAGCGCAGCGTGACGCCGAGGTCGCGCTGCTCGACGCTGAGAGGCTAGGGACGGCGGCCTGGCTGGCCGGAGCGCAGTACCCGCTGGCCAGCCTGGACAAGGCCTGGCGGCTGCTCGCCTTCGGCGCTCACCACGACGCGATCACCGGCACCGAAGGCGACCAGGTCTACCTGGACCTGCTCGCCGGCTGGCGGGAGGCTTTCGAGCGCGGCGACGAGGCCCGCCGCCAGGCGGCCGGCTACCTGGCGGGCCTGGCCGATACCGAGGCGGCTGGCGCTTCGGATCAGACGCGGGCGATCGTCGTGTTCAACACCCTCGGCTGGTCAAGGTCGGCGCTGGCCAGCATCGAGCTGACATTCGGCGAGGGTCAGGCCGCGCACGCCAGGCTGACCGAGCCGGGCGGAGCGCCCGTGCCCTATCTGGCCGAAGGCGTCCGCCGCCACCCGGACGGCTCGCTGGCCGCCGTCACGCTCACGTTCATGGCCAGGCAGGTGCCAGGCGTGGGCTACCGTACGTACCTTGCCGCCCCGGCAGCAGATGCCCCTGATGCTGGCTGGCTGCCAGTAGAAGGCGACACGATCGCCAATGAGACCTTCCGCGTCACCGCCGATCCCGCGAGGGGCGGCGCGCTGACGTCTATCACGGACCTCAGGTCGGGAACTGAGCTGCTCGACGGTCCCGGCAACGAACTGCTGCTTCAGGAGGAGTACCCGTCACACCCGCGCTGGGGTGAGGGGCCGTGGATGCTCTGCCCGACAGGTGAGGCGAGAACGTCGGCCGACGGCAAGGCCAGGGTCAGGGCCGAGCGCTGCCCGGTCGGCGCCAGGCTGGTCGCCGAGTTCGAGATCGACGACCAGAACTTCACTCAGGAAACCCTGCTATGGGATGGCGCCGACCAAATCGAGTTCCGTACTCACGTTGACGGCTCGATCGGCCAGGACCGGCTGCTGCGCGTCAGGTTCGACGTCGCGGTTCCCGGCGGGCTGCCCGTGTACCAGACCGGGCTTTCTGTGATCGGCCGCCCGCTCGGCCAGACCGACATCGATGTCGCCGAGCACACGTTCACGCTCGACAATCCAGCGCACGAATGGTTCGGCGTCGGCTCGACCGCGCGGGTCGCCCTGACTTCCGCGGGCGGCGAGCGGCGGCTGCACGCGATCGGAGTGGCCGAGGTCATCGTCCCTGCCGGGACGCCGAGCGACCCGTTCGCGCCGAGGGACACGCTCATCGGCCGCGGCGCGCGGAAGCCGATCAGGGCACTGCTCATCGAACTGGCCAGGCAAGGCGTCACCGCGACCTGCTCGGCACCGCTGGGACCGAGATACGGCTCGATCGAGCTCGACTCCAACCTGCCAGATGTGCGCATCGCGATAGGCGGGCGCGCCGATAACGCCTTCACCGCCGCCGTGCTCGACACGGCAGACCCGGTGATCGCCGCCGATTTCGACCGCCAGATCAGGGAAACAGGGACCGCACGTACCTGGGTGCCAGGAAGGTGCAGCTTCGAGCAGGCGTTCGGCGCCGCGGCCGATGTCAGGGGCGCGGCCGACCTCCCTGTGCTGATCGTGGCCGGCGAGGACACCGACGCCGCGCTCGCCGCGCTGACCAGGGACCTCGCCGACGCGCAGATCGAGGTCAGCTCTCCGCTGGAGAGTTTCGCTAACCATGAACGCCCGCCGCTGGCAGGCCACTGCGTGGCGCTGCTGAACCGCGGCCTGCCGGGCAGCATCGTGACCCCGTCTGGGCAGGCGTGCATAGCCTTGATGCGGGCATGCAGCGCCTGGCCGAGCGGCGTCTGGATGGACGGCGAGAAGCGCACCGTTCCCGATGGCAGCAGCTTCGCCTTCCAGCACTGGAGCCACACCTTCGAGTACGCGTTCGCCGCCGGTGAGGGCGACTGGCGCACAGCCAGGTTCCCTGTTACCGGCCAGGAGTACAGCCACAAGCTCCTGGCCGTCCTCACAGGACCGCACGGCGGGCCGCTCCCCGCGACGCAGAGCCTGATCAGCGTCGAGCCGTCAGGCGTCGACCTGATGACGTGGAAACCGCGCGGCAACCCGCTCGCCCCTGCCGGGCAGCCCGACATAGCCGACGGCGTGGCCGTGCGGCTTCGCGGCCTGATCGGGCCCGTCAGCGCTGCAACCGTGCGGCTCTTCACCGGTGCCGCCGCGGCATCGGTGACCGACGTACTCGAACAGGGCGAACGGGCAGTAGCCTGCTGCGACGACGGCGTCGTCAAGGCTGACATTCCCGCCTGCGCTGCGCTCACGCTCGCCGTCGACCCCGCCGACCTCATCCAGGCCGGGCCGGGTATCGAGGCGCCAGGCACGTCTGTGCTTGCCAACGGAAAAGCTCCAGAGCCCGCGCAGCCAATATTCACCAGGTACTGGCTGCACGGCAAAGGGCCGGCTCCGGCGGGCAATCTCCCTGTCGCCGTCCACCTGACTCCCGCCCTCGCCGAACCCGCGCCTGGCGAGAGCACGGTGATCAGGCTCACCGTCGCGTGCGGGCCTGCCCCGGCTGGCGGCAGCGTGACCCTCGGGATCCCGCCTGGCCTGCGGCTTGCCTCAGTCCGCCCGGCGGGCCCCGCCGATTCCGGGCTGCTCACCGCGGCTGGCCAGGCCGCGGGCGGCGCACTGCACTATCAACTGGGCGCGAACGGCTTCGCCGCCTGGGACCTGGTGATCCAGGTGCCGCCTGGCTCCCCCGCTGCCAGGCACTTCGTCACGGCCATGATCATCGACGAGGCCGGCCAGCTACTCGAAGACGCTGTCGTCATTTCGGTCGGCGGCACGGTCACCGCCGGGGAAATGGCGAGCACGGAGGCCGCGGGCGAGGCGTCGGCCGCCGCGGATGCCGCAGAGGCGGCAGAGGCGGAGCTGACCGAATTGACGGGTAACGTGGAAGTCTGCCCTGGAGGGCATGCCCAGGTCTGCGTGAAGCTAGCAAATCACACGGCTTCTGAGCTCAGGGGCGAGGCGCAGCTTGTCTCCCCGCACGGGAGCTGGCTGGCCACCGGGCCGTGGACGATGGGGTTCACCGCCGCTCCGGCAGGCTCAGCGACGATGTCATTCAACGTCGACATAGCTGCGGACGCGAGACCAGGGATGCGATGGTGGGCGCTGGTGAAGGTGATGTACTTCGGGCGGCTCAAGTACAGCCAGCCCGTATGGATCACGGTAAAGCCGCCTGAAGATGCTGACCAAGCAGCGGACTTACTGTCATAATAGTTGCAATTCACGAAATCGTAGTGTGTTGCGCTGACAGCTTATGACATTGAATCCCGATCCAGTAGGTAACCTCCCCGCCGAACCCAACGCCTTCATCGGCAGGGAGCGTGACCTGAGCGAGCTTGCCGCGATGCTCGACCGGGTGCGGGCGCTCACGCTGTGCGGCCCGGGCGGAATCGGCAAGACCAGGCTAGCGCTCAGGCTAGCCGGAGTACTTGCGCCCTGTTTCCGCGACGGTGCCTGGATCGCTGACCTGGCCGAGGCCGACTCGCCCGAGCGGATTGTCCAGCTCGTGAGCGCGGCACTGCAGATTCGTCAGGAGCCAGACCGCGCGCTGCTCGAGACCCTCACAGAAGCGCTCCGCCCGAGGACGATGCTCCTGGTGCTCGACACCTGCGAGACGCTCGTGCAAGCTACCGCAGAGTTCGTGCAGGAGTTGCTCGCGAGCTGTCCCAGCCTGCGGATCATCGCCACGAGCAGGGAAGCGCTCCGAGTGCGCGGTGAGGTGATCTGGCGGGTCCCGCCGCTCGGCATCCCGGCCGCGCCTGACGGCCAGGACGGAATTCCCGCAGGCCGGCCGGGAGAGATCGCCGAATCGGAGGCCGCGAGGCTGTTCTTGGCACGGGCTTCCGCCGTGCGGCCAGGCTTCGCACTTGACCAGGGCAACGCCGCGGCGGTCGCGGAGATCTGCCGCACGCTCGACGGGGTGCCGCTCGCGATCGAGCTCGCAGCCGCCCGGGTGCGCAGCCTGTCGCCTGAGCAGATCAGGACGCGGCTGGCCAGCAAGTTCCAGCTGCTCGCGCACGGCGACCGCACCGCACCTCCGAGACAGCAGACGCTCCGGGCGACCGTCGAGTGGAGCTATGACCTGCTGAACGAGCGGGAACGCAAGCTGCTCAGCCGCTTGTCGGTGTTCCATAGCTGGAGCCTGGACATGGCCGAGCAGGTCTGCGCCGACGCTCGCCTCGCGGCGTCAGGCGTCCTTGACCTCCTGACCGCGCTGATCGACAAATCCCTGGTCATCGTCGAAGCCGACGCAGAAGGCGAGCCGAGGTACCGGCTGCTCGACACGGTCAGGGACCTCGCGGCCGAGCTGGCGGCGGCGGACGCCGAGCTTCCCGCGCTGCGCGCGGCCCACAGGGACTGCCTGCTCGCGATGGCGGAAGGAGTTGCCTCTGTCGCGTTCTTGCGCGGTGAGCCCCCGTGGCCTGAGCGGGTCGCGATGTATCACAGGATCCTCGCGGAGAGAGCCAACTTCCGGCTGGCGCTCGCCTACTGCGTTCAGCACAACGAAACCGAGCAGGGGCTCAGGCTCTGCGTCGCGCTGACTGGCTACTGGCTGGGCAGCGGCGACGTGGCCGATGGCGCAGACTGGGTTGACCAGATGCTGGTACTTGCCGGATCCGCTCATCCTGGCTTGCGGGCCAGGGCGCTGGCGCTGCGCGCTGAGCTGGCCTTCGAGCAAGAGGACTACCAGGGCGCGGCCAGGTTCGCGACGGAGTGCCTGGAGCTCAGCCTCTCCTGCGGCGAAGGCAACCCGGCTAGCGCCCTGCGCATGCGTGCGTTCACCATGCTGATGAGTGGTCGGGCTGGCGAGGCGCTGACCGTGGCAGATGAGGCAGTCCAGGCGGCCAGGCAAATGGCCGATGCCTGGGAGGAAGGCATGGCCCTTTCCGCGCGTGCCGCCGTGCTTGCCGGGCAAGGTGAGGACGAGCTGGCGAAGGCTGCCTTTACGGAAGCGCTCGAATTGCTCACTGACAACAATCGCTGGGGCGTGGCCAACGTGCTCTACGGTCTTGGCAAACTAGCCAGGGCACGCGGTGACGCGGAGAGCGCGCTGAGGTATTTCGGTGACGCGCTGGCCATTTACAGCGAGATTGACGCGCGGCCTGAAATGGGGCGCTGCCTCGGCGCTATCGGCATCGTCGCATTGTCGCGGCCCGACCTGGCGCTTGCACGGGCAAGCCTCCGCAGGAGCGTGCGGCTCAGCCTCGCGACCGGCCAGCGGCTTGGCGTCGCGAGAGGGCTGGCCGCACTGGCGGCGCTTGCCCTGGCCGACGGTGACTTCGTGCAGGCGGCCAGGATCGCAGGCGCTGCCCGCGCGCTCTTCGCCGTGATCGGCGGCGGCCAGGCGGTGTCGGCGCTCAGGCGCCTTGACCGGGTCGTCGACCTCGCGGCGGACCGGCTCGGTCAGGAGGAGACGGCTGCGCTTACCGCGCAGGGCCGGGTGCTCAGCCCTTACCAGGTGCTCGCGCTGTCCGCTCCCGAGCGGGACGGTTCGGCGGCTGCGCTTTGGCACGTCAACGGCAGTCCGTACCAGGGGCTGGCAGATCTGGAGCCGCACCAGGCGGCTCAGCTCAGCTCAGGCACTTCCGCCGGGCATGAGCTCGCCTGGCCGGGTACCCTGACCGAGCGCGAGCGTGAGGTAGCGATGCTCGTCGCCCGCGGCTTGTCGAACCGCGACATCGGAACCGAGCTCTTCATCACCTCGGCGACGGCCGCGAGGCATGTCTCGAACATCTTCGGCAAGCTCGGCTTCAGCTCCCGCTCCCAGGTCATCGCCTGGGTCGTGCGCTCAGGCCAAGCCTGACGCAAGCGCACGGGTACTCACCCGCCGCAAGTGCAATAATGGACCGAATTTGGTCATCAGGAAGCGTGATACAGACGAGCGTGATACCGAACCTTGCAGCTCACTATGACAGTAGGCAATCTCCCGGCTGAATCCAATCCTTTTATCGGCCGGGTGCGCGATCTCGTTGATCTTGGCGGGATTCTCGATCGCGCCAGGATGCTGACGCTCTGCGGACCTGGCGGAATCGGGAAGACCAGGCTCGCGATCCGGCTGGGCACCGCGCTGACCGGCCGATACCCGGATGGCGCCTGGATCGCTGACCTGGCCGGAGCCGAGTCCCCCGAGCAGCTTGCGCCTTTGATCTGCGCCTCGCTCGGAGTGCACGCAGAGCCTGACCGGCCGCTGGCCGATACTCTCGCCGAGGCGCTGCGGCCAAGGAGGATGCTGCTGATCCTCGACACTTGCGAGCACCTCGTCGGAGAATCGGCGTCGCTGACCGAGTGGCTGCTTGGTCATTGCCCCGGTCTCCAGGTGATCGCGACGAGCACAGAACCGCTCAGGGCACGCGGTGAGGTGATCTGGCGGGTGCCGCCGCTCGGGCTTCCAGAGGAGGCTGGCGCGGTACAGGAAAGCGGGCCCGTTTTGGCTGACGTGGCGGCCAGCGACGCGGCAAGGCTGTTCGCGTCGAGAGCGGCTTCGGTGCGGCCTGGTTTCGAGCTGACGCCTGGCAACTACGCGGCGGTGGCGGAAATCTGCCAGACGCTCGACGGGGTGCCGCTCGCCATTGAGCTGGCTGCCGCCCGGCTGAGGACACTGTCCGTCGAGCAGATCAGGCAGCGGCTGGTGAGCAGGTTCGAGCTGCTCGGGGCCGGCGACCGTACGGCACCCCGCAGGCAGCAGACCTTGCGCGCGACCGTGGAATGGAGCTACGACCTGCTGTCCAAGCCAGAACGGCTGCTGCTCAGCAGGCTTTGCGTGTTCCACGGCTGGAGCCTGGAAATGGCCGAGCAGGTGTGCGGCGACCAGCAGATCCCCCAGCCGGAGGTGCTTGACCTGCTGACCGCGCTGATCGACAAGTCGCTGGTCACCGTCGACTACGAACTGGACGGCGATGCCAGATACCGGCTGCTCGATACGGTCAGGCATTTCGCCGCCGAGCACGCGGACGCTGATGAAGTGAGCAAGACGCGCGAGGCACACAGGGACTGCATGCTGGCGCTCGCGGAAACGATGGTCGGCAGTGCGGTCCTGCGCGAAGACGTGCCCTGGCTGGAGCGGGTACGCACCTACCGGCGCGCCATGGTGGACATCACGAACTTCCGGCTCGCACTCGAGTACTGCGCCGAGTGCGATGAAGCCGAGCCTGGCCTGCGGCTGTGCAACGCGATGCGGATCGCCTGGCTCGTCACCGGCGACCTGCGCGGCTCGGTCTGGCTGGACAAGTTCCTCAGCAGTACCTCGCCGGTATCACCTGGAGTGCGCTCGCATTCGCTCGTGGTCAGGGCCGAGGTGGCGTTCGAACTGCAGGACTATCAGGCCGTCGCCAGCTATGCGACCGAGGCGCGCGAGCTTGCGATGAAGGGGCCTTCAGGCAACCTGGCTGGCGCGCAGCGCATGCTGGCCCTGGCATCGCTCACCGCGGGGCGTCCTGATGAGGCGCTCGTGCGTGCCGATGCCGCGGTCGAGGCCGCGAGGCAGGCAGGGAACTCATGGGAAGGCGGCGTCGCCTACGCGGTGCGAGCAGCCGTGCTCGTCAGGCACGGTGATCCGGCTGCCGCCGAGCGGGCCTACAAGCAAGCGCTCGAGACCCTCAGCGAGAGCCGTGGCTGGGCGGTCGCCAACGTTCGCTACGGCCTCGGCCGGCTGGCCAGGAACACCGGTGACCTGGCTAGCGCGAAAGAATACTTCGCGGAAGCGCTCGCGCTTTACAGCGCCGTCAGCGCCCGCGTCGAGATGGCCAGATGCCTGACCAGCATCGGCCTGATCGCGCTGCGGGACAACGACCTCCCGTCGGCCAGCGAGAGCCTGACCGAAGTCATGGAGCTGAGCCTGATGACTGGCCAGCGCCCGCCGATCGCGCGTGGCCTGGCCGCGCTGGCCACGCTCATGGCCGCTGCGGGGGAACTCACGCCGGCCGTGCGCCTGGCTGGCGCCGCGCGGCAGCTATTCGAGACCATCGGCGTGCGGAGCCCGTCCGCGGACAGGCTCAGGGACCTCATCGACAGGGCGGCGGCAGAACTCGGTCCGCAGGAAACGGCGACAGCCCTCGCCGAAGGCCGCAGGCAGAGTCCCGACCAGGTCGCCGGCGGTGCCATCGCCTGGCTGCGCCGCGCATACCAGCCTGGCCAGGCCCCGGAGGAAGCCCGGCAGCCTGGTCAGGCGCAGGCGGTTCCCCGGCAAGCTTCGGACGGGGCGGACTGGCCAGGACCACTGACCGAGCGCGAGCGGGAGGTCGCCCTGCTTGTGGCGGACGGCCATTCCAACAGGGAAATCGCCGAACGCCTGTCAATCACGCTGGCCACGGCATCCAGGCACCTCGCCAACATTTACCGCAAGCTCGGGTTCACGTCCCGCGCGCAGCTCACCGCCTGGGTACTCAACTCGGGACACCCTCCTGCTACCTGACCAGGCATTGGGAAGCGCCCGTACATAGGGGTGCACTGATCTACATAGTCAGAGTGCTGGTCATACATAGGCCGATCATCCAAAACTACACATTGAGTTGCATAGAACTGACGATGCGTAAACGTCTGGTGACGGCATACCTTGATGGCATTGGGGAGGACAGGGCGAGGTTGAGGCGGGCGAGGCGGGCGTAAAGGGCGGTAGGGCGAAGAAAAAGGCGGGGCTGGGGTGGGGGAAGGGCATGTTGACGGTGGATGACCTGACCGCCGAGGTGTCGGCGACCAGGCGGCTGGTCTACGCAGCGGCCGACCGGGCCGACCTGATTGCTTTCGTCGGGGGGGCGAGGCATGACGGTGGGCCCGGCGGCGAATCCTACAGTTACCCGAGCTTCGCCTCGACCGTGCAAGCCGCTGCGGCCGGCCTTACCTGGCGCGGCCTGCGACCCAGGGACGTCGTTGGCGTCATGGTGCCTGACGCGGTGAGCTTTGCCATCGCCATGCACGCGATCCGCGCGGCGGGCGGAGTGCCCTCGCCGGTCAACGCCGCGCTCTGCGCGGTCGAAACGGCCGGGCAGCTCGCGGAAAGCGGCGCGCGCATGGTCCTGACCTCGCCTCCGCTAGCGGAAGTCGCGCTAGCGGCAGCCGACCGCTCCTGGGTCAGGCAGGTTTTCTCCTTCGCTGACGCGGCGGGGACGACCAGGTTCAGCGACCTGCTCGGGCTTGACATGATCCGACCGTCCAGGGGCCGGCCGGAGGACGTCGCCCTGCTGCCTTTCGCGCGCGGTAAGGATGACAGGCTAAGGCCTGTGCCTGTCACTCACCGCGAGTACATGGAGGCACTTGACCGGACAGCCGAGTCCGCCCAGATCACCGGCCACGACCTGGTGCTCGCCATGGCGCCCGCCGGCGATGGCCTCGAATACACGACGCTGCTTGACAGCGCGCTGCTCTGCGGGGCGACCGTCGTCGCCGTGCGCAAGCAGGAAGTCGCCATGGCCGCCATCGCTCATCAGGGCACGGTGGCGATCGTGCCCCACGAGGCCGTCGCTGTCGTCCCTGGCAGGCTCAGGGTCCTGGCGGTCAGCTAGATCGCCGGGGGGCGCCCTTCGTAGGGCGTGCTCAGCACGATCGTGGTGCGCGTTGACACGTTGGCGGCGGCACGGATCTGCTGGAGAAGCTCCTCAAGGTCCGCAGGGCCTGGCACTCGCACCTTGAGTATGTAGCTCTCCTCGCCAGCCACGCTGTGACAGGCTTCGATGGCTTCAAGGTGAGCCAGCCGTTGCGGCGCGTCGTCGGGCGCCGCGGGGTCGAACGGCTTGATCGAGACGAACGCTGTCAACGGCAGGCCGGCGCTCTCCGGGTCAATGCGGGCAGCGTAGCCCCTGATCGCGCCGCGCTCCTCGAGCCTGCGTACCCGCTGCTGCACCGCCGATACCGAGAGCCCTGTCTGCCTGGCAAGCTCGGTGAAGCTGAGCCTGCCATCCTCGGCGAGCAGCCGCAGGATCTGCCTGTTGATGTCCTCCACGGGCGACAACTTAACCTAACCCGCCCCACTGAGCGGAAAGCGACCTGCTGATGACAACCCGCTGCACCTGATTGGTGCCCTCGACGATCTGCAGGACCTTCGCTTCCCGCATCAGGCGCTCGGCGGGGAAGTCCTCGACATATCCGTACCCGCCGAGCACCTGGACCGCGTCGGTGGTGACCTTCATGGCAGTGTCGCTGGCGAACAGCTTGGCCATCGCCGCCTGCTGCCCGTAAGGCAATCCGGCGTCCTTGCGCCTCGCGGCAGCCAGATACAGGGCTCGCGCGGCCGCGACCGAGGTCGCCATGTCGGCGAGCATGAAGGCGAGGCCCTGAAACTCGATGATCGCCTTCCCGAACTGGCGGCGCTGCGTGGCGTAGGCGACGGCGGTGTCGAGAGCCGCCTGGGCCACTCCGGTCGCGCAGGCGGCGATGCCGAGCCGCCCGGCGTCAAGTGCGGCGAGCGCGATGCTGAATCCCTTGTCCTGTTCCCCGATGAGGTGGTCCGCACCGATCCTGGCGTTGTCGAGCCTGACCTGGGCGGTGACCGAGCCGCGCATCCCCATCTTGTGCTCGGGGCTCGCCACGCTGATGCCTGGAGTGCCGGCGGGGACGTGGAAACAGCTAATGCCCCTGGCCCTGTCCCTGGCGTCAGGGTCGCCGGAAGTACGTGCGAACAGCGCGTAGAAGTCAGCGTGCCCGGCGTGCGAGATCCACGCCTTGGTTCCCTGGCAGGAAAAAACCGAGCCGTCGCGAGTCGCGGTGGTGCGCAAGGCGGCGGCATCCGATCCGCTGCCCGGCTCGGAAAGGCAGTACGCGCCCAGCAGGTCACCGCTCAGCATGCCGCCAAGCCACCGCTCCCGCTGCCCGGCCGTCCCCGCCGTCACCAGCGGGAAGCAGCTCAGCACGTGCACGCTCACGCCGAGCCCGATCGTAAGCCAGGCCCCGGCGAGTTCCTCAACGACCTGGAGGTAGGTCTCGTAGGGCTGCCCGCCGCCGCCAAACTTCACCGGGTAAGGCAGCCCGAGCAGGCCTGCCCTGCCTATTAACCTGAACGCCTCACGCGGGAAGAGGCCGTCGCGCTCGGCGGCCGCCGCGGCCGGGCGCAGTTCCTTGTCCGCCAATTCGGCGGCCAGATCGAACAGCGCCCTCGCGTCATCGTCGCGTGCCTCGCGCTCGACACCGCGCATGTCAGGCAGGAACGGTGATAAGTTCGCGGGTCACCAGGTTCAGCCGTTCCGCTCCGTTCTCCGTGCACACGACGATGTCCTCGATCCGCGCGCCATGAGGGCCAGGGTAGATGCCAGGCTCGACAGAAAAGGCGTGACCAGGGCTCAATGGCTCGGTGTTACCGGGAACGATGTAGGGATCTTCGTGAGTTTCCAGGCCGATGCCGTGCCCTGTCCTGTGGATGAAGTACTCGCCGTACCCGGCCTTCGTGATCGGCTCGCGCGCGGCGGCGTCGATTGACTCGGCGGTGACGCCAGGCCTGACGGCAGCGCAGGCGGCGTCTTGTGCGTCCTTCAGCACCTGGTAGTAGGCGGCGAAGTCGGACGGCGGCTCGCCGATGACGTAGGTACGCGTGCAGTCCGAGCAGTAACCAGTCGGCATGGTGCCGCCGATGTCGACAACGACGGCGTCGCCGGCCCGCAGAACCCGGTCGCTGGCCGCGTGGTGCGGGCTCGCCGCGTTGGGCCCTGACGCGACGATCGTGAAGTCGGCCTGGCAGTGGCCTTCCGCGATGATCGCCTCGGCGATGTCCGCGGCAACTTGCGCCTCGGTCCTGCCCGCCCGCAGCCAGCCGGGAACCTGTGCGTGCACCCGGTCGATCGCCGCGCCGGCCGCCCGCAGCGCGGCTACCTCGGCGGGCGACTTGCGGGCGCGGATGGGACCGAGCGCGGTGCTCGCGAGTTCCTGCCTGGCTTCCGGCAGCGCGGCACGGAACCTCAGCACCATGAGCGCCCACATCCGGTCAGAAAGCCCGACCGCCGCCGGCTGGCCAAGCCGCTTCGCGACCAGCGCGTAAGGATCGCCGGTCTCATCCCACGGCACCAGCTCGAGCCCGAGCCCGCCCGCAGGCGACGCCTGCGCGGCCGGCAATTCGAGCCTCGGCACGACAAGGAAAGGATCGCCCTCGGCGGGCACCGCAAGGCACGTCAGCCGCTCCAGCGCGTGCGCGTCGTAACCGGCGACATAACGCAGATCGGGTCCCGGAGTCAGCAGCAGCGCATCAAGCCCTGACTTGCCCGCCGCCCGCGCCGCCTCCGCAAGCCTGCTCGCCGGGTAAAGCTCATCCGACATGCTCACGCTCCACTTCGCTGTGGCAGTGCCCGTATCGGCCGGTACCAGCAACCCCTACCGGCATTATCTCATCAGCTTCCCGCCAGCACGTGGTGGCGTGCCAGGCAGCGCCCGATGGTCTTGTCCGGTAGCTTGCTATAACGCGTCGAGGAGGATCGGCCCAGGTATGTACATCTCGCGAGTCAGGTTGCAGAACATCCGCGGATTTCATGACGTCAGGGACGTCGACCTGAACCTTACCCGGCCAGATGGCTCGCACGCCGGATGGACCGTCATCGCTGGCCGCAATGGCTCTGGCAAGACATCCCTGTTGCGTGCCATCGCCCTCGCTGTCAGCGGCCCGGCGGTTACCAGGAACCTGGTTTCAGACTTCGAGGACTGGGTGAGCGTAGGTAAGGATCTAGCGGTAGCTGACGTCTCCCTCTGGTTTGAGAACGGTATTGATCATTGGTCCGATCCTGGCCATGTACCCAACATCCCGTTGCGGATTGGCTTGAGGTGGATGCGCCAGATCTCAGAGACCGAGGGCATCCGCGGACTTCAGCCATCGCTGGTTGGTTCGGGG
>Ga0335073_10009470_pt1 | contig 13676 bp, 10 predicted proteins | sample Lox_Sample_22_FD_207093 | JGI IMG/M metagenome (GOLD analysis project Ga0335073, IMG submission 207093) | Soil microbial communities from Loxahatchee National Wildlife Refuge, Florida, United States - Lox_Sample_2.2 | ecosystem: Environmental > Terrestrial > Soil > Wetlands | place: USA... | reverse complement strand
GCGCCGTCGGCGCCCAACTCCTCCGCCACAACCGCCAGCTCGATCGACTGCTGCAGTGCCTCCGCGCCGGAGCGTGTCCGGGAGTGCGGGCTGGCGCTCCAATGACCGAAGGAAAGAAATCCGATCTGCTTCATGCGCTCTGAAGCTCTATCAGAGCGGCGATCCGCGCTCACGAGGTGATCTGAAGACCAGGGAGCGGACCGGTGCGTTCACGGGCGCTATGGAGAGGTGAGCGGTCCAACCTTCGAAGCACGCTCATCAGTCTGGAGAGAGAGGAGATGTCATGAGCTCGGCTTCTATTAACCCCTCGACCCCGGAGAGCTCCGGCGCTGCCTGGGCCGAACTTCGAGAGGGCTACGCCGATCTCGACGACGCGAAGCTGCATTACGTCGAGGCCGGCGATGGGCCGCTGGTGGTTCTGCTCCACGGCTTCCCGGAGTTCTGGTTCGGCTGGCGGCTCCAGATCGAACCGCTCGCGGCGGCCGGTTTTCGGGTCGTCGCACCCGACACCCGTGGCTACAACCTGTCATCGAAACCGGAGGGGTTCAAGGCCTACGGCGTTGACCTGCTCGCCGCCGACATCCGTGGCCTGATCGAAGAACGCGGTGCGAAGTCCGCGTTGGTGGTCGGTCACGACTGGGGCGGATCCATCGCCTGGACCCTCGCGATGAATCATCCCGAGGTGGTCGACCGGCTCGCGATCCTCAACGCGGCGCATCCGCGGAGGCTCTCGGAGGGACTACACCACCCCAGCCAGCTCCGGAAGTCCTGGTACTTCTTCTTCTTTGCGACACCCGGCCTGCCGGAGGACATCGTTCACGCCCGGAACTGGCACTTCTTCCGGCACTTCCTGCATGACGCGAACCCGTCCTACACACCGGAGGAGATGGACCGCTACATCGAGGCGTGGTCGCAGCCGGGCGCAGCCGCCGGGATGATCAACTACTACCGGGCGTCGGTAAGACAGTCCCAGAAGGAGGCAGCGGCAAAGCTTCGCCCGATCTCGGCGCCGACATTGGTGATCTGGGGCGAGCGCGATTCCTACCTCGGCCCCGAATTGGCGGAGCCCGAGCACGACGATGTCCCGAACCTGGACCGTGTGGAGCGCATAGCCGACGCCTCGCATTGGGTCCATCACGACGCGTCTGAGCAGGTCAACCAACTGCTCATCGACTTCTTCGCGCCCGCCCGCCCCATGACTGCGTCCCGTCCGGGCAAAGACTCGGAAGGACAGAGTTGATGGCGAGCTTCGACTATGACGTGGTGATCATCGGCTCGGGGTTCGGCGGAAGCGTCGCCGCGCTTCGTGCCGCCGAGAAGGGATACCGGGTCGCCGTCATGGAGTCCGGCCGACGCTGGAAGGACGAGGACATCCCGAAGACCCAGTGGGACCTTGCGCACTTCATTTGGTTTCCAGGTGCGGAGCTGTACGGAGTCCAGCGGATCGAGTATCTCGACGACGTGCTCATGCTTTGCGGCGCCGGCGTCGGCGGCGGCTCGCATGTGTATGCGAGCACGATGTACGTCCCGCCGAAGCAGTTCTTCGACGCGAAGGAATGGGCCGGTATCACCGATTGGGCCGAGGAGCTCGCGCCGTACTTCGACCAGGCCAGGAGGATGATGGGCGTCGGCCGCTACCCGTATATGCCCACGGATGTCGATCGGGCGATCAAGCAGGTCGCGATCGACATCGGCCGTGGGGAGACGCATAACAAGGCCCCGCTCGCCGTCTACTTCGGCACGCCGGGGGTCGAGGCGGACGATCCGTATTTCGGCGGGGTCGGGCCGCGGCGGACCGGCTGCATCTCGTGCGGGAACTGCAACAACGGGTGCGGCCACAACGCCAAGAACAAGCTGACGACGAACTACCTGTATCTCGCCGAGAAACTCGGCGCGCGGGTTCACGCAATGCAGGAGGTGTTCGACCTCGTGCCGCTCGAGGATGGCGGGTTCGAGGTGCACGCGCGCCACCCCGGCTGGGCGCAACGCGCAGCGCATCTCGACCACAACACGTACACCGCCGAGCAGGTGATCGTGGCCGCCCACGCCTACGGGTCGGCCAAGCTGCTGCATCACATGCAGCACAAGGGGCGCCTCAGCGGCCTGTCGGGCGAGCTCGGGAAACGCGCGAGGACGAACTCCGAGCAGCTTCTCTACATCACGCGCACCCACGAGGAGTGGACGCGTGATCGGGAGCGGATCCACATCATGCCGGGGTCGGTCACGATCACCTCGGGCACGTGGCCGGATCCCGTGACGAGTATCGAGCCGACCTACTGGGGGCTCGGAAGCAACGTGTTCGCATTCCTGGGGACCTATCACCAGCACGGCGAGCAGAAGCATTCGTTCGAGTCCTGGCTCAAGGAGATCCTCAAGCACCCGAGCGAAGAGATCCTGCCCGCGGACCCGCGCCACTGGTCCGAGCGCTCCTTTGTTGCGCTCTGCTCGCAGACGACCGACACCTCGATCGAGCTGTACTGGCACGACGGGCTGCTCCGCTCGAAGCCGTCCGGGACGCCGCCCTCGGTGCATGTCCCGGCGATCGAGGACTTCGTCGACCGTATCGCGGCGCAGCTGGGAGCCCACGAGGCGGCGCTCGCAACCGAGGTCATCAACCGCAACGCCTCCGCTCATTTCGTCGGCGGGATTCCGATCGGCGAGAGCAGTGACACCGGCGCTGTCGACCCCTACCTGCGCATGTTCGGCCAGCCGGGCCTCCACGTCATGGACGGCAGCGTGATCCCGGCCAATCCGGGGGTGAACCCATCGCTCTCGATCACGGCCCTGGTCGAGCGCGCGATTTCGTTGTGGCCGAACAAGGGCGACGCCGACACACGTCCACCCTTGGGCTCGGGCTACGAGCGCATCGATCCGGTCATGCCGCACCGCCCGCTCGTCCCGGCCGGCGCACCGGGCGAGCTGCGACTCGACGCCACGAAGGCCGACGTCATCCCCGCTCACGCCTACTGAACCGGCGAACCGAAAGGACAAGAACGATGACTGAGCTCGTTAGCAGCGCCCTCCGCACGGTCGGGCGGGGCGACGCGATCGCCAATGACTTCGTTGTTCCCTACTACCTGGAGGATCGCAAGCGGCGGATCTCGGTCGCGCGCGTGAACGGGGCCCTGTACGCGTTCGACGACCTCTGCACGTGTGGCGAAGCGCCGTGCCCATTGTCCGGCGGACTGCTGACGGGCACGACGATCATGTGCCAGTGCCACGGCTCCAGGTTCGACGTCACCACCGGCGCCGTGATCACCGGCCCAGCGACCGAAGCACTCAACGTCTACGAGGTGCAAGAGGTCGACGGCAGCGTTCAGATCCGGGCGTGAATCGAGATGGGATCCGCGCCGCCCTCCGAGGACGTGAGTCTCGGAGACGACCCACACCCAGATCCGTCCGCTGAGGGAGCCGCCGCGCGGACGCTCGCGAGCACCGCCCCCACGCCTAGGGCGGTGACGCTGGTGCTAGTCCCGGCGCTGGTGCTGATGCTCGCGTTCGCGTTCTTCTATGTCGGCGCCTTCCACGATCCAACCCCCCACCACGTGCCCGTGGCCGTCGTCGGGCCGCCCGCCGTCACCGCTCAGCTCAACCGCTTGCCCGGTGCCCCGCTCGATGCGCGCCAGGCCGCGTCCCGCTCCGATGCCCTGTCGCAGATCGACGATCGCGAGGTCTACGGCGCGTATGAGGCAGCAACCAACCGCCTGTTCGTGGCCTCGGCCGCGAACCGGGCGACGGCTGTCGCGCTGGAAGCGACGTTCAACCGCATCGCCGCTGCGCAGCGCGGCCCAGCCGTCCAGGTCACCGACGTGAAGCCGTTGCCGCCCAAGGATCCCAACGGCACGGCCGCGTTCTACGCGGTGGTCGCGTGGATGTTCGGCGGTTACATCGGCGCGACGCTGATCGGCTTGATCGGGAGTCCGCGCAGCACCAGCAGAAAACGCGCTGCCGCGAGGATCGGGGCACTCGCCAAGTTCTCGATCGTCGGCGGGATCCTCAGCGTGCTCATGCTGCGTGCGTTCTTTGGCGTGTTCGCGGGCCACGTCGTCGCGATGTCCGCGATCGGGGTGCTGACCATCCTCGCCAGCGGCGCCGCCACGGCCGGGATCCAGGCTGCAGCCGGCCCGGCAGGGACCGGGTTCGTCATTCTTGTCTTTGTGATCCTCGGCAACTCCGCGTCCGGCGGGCCGTTCGCCAGGCCGCTGCTGCCCGGCCTGTGGAGAACGATCGGCGGCGTGCTGCCGCCCGGGGCGAGCGTCGACCTCTCACGGTCGGCGCTGTTCTTCGGTGGCGCGCGGATCGTGGGACCGATCATCGTGCTCGCGGTCTGGGCCGTGCTCGGCACCGCACTCGCGCTCGCGCTCGGCGGCCGCGTCATGAACCCTGCCGATACCGAGGCAGCGGCCGCCGCAGGAGCGGCCGTGTGAGGTGAGTCAGCTTGTGTACGTCCAGGGCGGCGAGCCTGGTCTGCGCCGCGAGCGCCGCGGCGCGGAGTGGGTGATTCTCGACCCGCTTGGGGAGCCTGTACGGGACGCCGAGACATTGGCGCGGATCCGGGCACTGACGATTCCGCCGGCTTGGACCCAAGTTTGGATAGCCGCCTCCCCGAACGCGCACCTGCAGGCCACCGGCCTCGATTCGAAGGGCCGCCGACAGTACCTGTACCACCCGCTCTGGCGCGCCCGGCGAGACCACGAGAAATACGACGACATGCTCGAGTTCGCCGGCAAGCTGCCGCACATCCGAGCCACCACGAGGCGCCTCCTCGACGCGCGCGATGACGAGCGCGGTCGGTCGCTCGCGCTGTCCATCCGATTGCTCGACATCGGCCTGTTCAGAGTCGGCTGGGACCGCTACGCCCGCGACAACGGTCACGTTGGCCTCACCACGCTCCGGCGCGAGAACGTGACACTGCGAGGGCCTGCGGTCCATTTCGACTTCGTCGCGAAGTCAGGCAAGCGCCGCCGGATGACGGTGCGCGACCCTCAATCGGTCCCGGCGCTCGGGAGGCTCAAGCGCCGGCGCGGCGACCCGGACGAGCTCCTCGTGTACCGATCGGGCGACGGTTGGCATCGGATCCACGCTCCGGATGTCAACAATGCGCTGCGCTGCTGGGGGGAGGGCCCGTACTCGGCCAAGGAGTTCCGCACCTGGTCGGCGACCGTGCTCGCCGCCGTCGCCCTGGCCCACGAGCACGAGTCCGGCAAGAGCGGCCCGAGGGCAGTCAGCCGGGCGGTGCGCGAGGTGAGCGCCGCGCTTGGCAACACGCCGTCGGTCGCGCGCGCCAGCTACATCGACCCACGCGTGATCACGATGTTCGAGAACGAACGGGTGATCGAGGTTCCCGACGCGACGCGGCCGGTGGCGTCGGTGGTGGAGATAGAGCGCGGCGGCGGGGACGTCGTCCTCGAGCTGCCGACGGACGTCGACGGCGACGCGGTACGGCTCGAGATCGAGCGACGCGTGCACGCGCTCCTGCTGGCGGCGCGCTGAATCGGCCGCCGCTCAGGGACGGCGCGAGAGCTTTCCGACGAGCAACTCGACCGAGCGTTCGAGCTCGTTCAGCGAGGCGTGCTCGACCGAGCTGATGCCGAGCTTGCCGTTGATCCAGGCGTTGACCTCACGGTGGGTGCTTCCGTCGCGCCGGGTCAGCTCGGCGACGAGCCGGTGACGCTCGCTTCGCAGCCTCGTGCGCTGTTCGAACGCCGGGGTCCGGTGTGGCCGGGGGTCAGGATCAGGGTCCGGGGCGAAAACGTCTGCCCTAGTCGCAAATCGCTGCGGCGGTGGCGAGGCGGGCGAGCCGAACAGCGTCATCTGCGGGGCCACGTCCGCGCTCAGCGGCTCGAACGCAGGCGCCTCACCGCGCTCTGACTGGGACTCATCGGCCCGGTCGAACTCGCTCGCGGAGTCATCCTCGGGCCGTCGGAGCGCGTGCCGGAGCTCCTGCTGCACCGCGGCGGCGTGGTCGCGCAGGACCGGGTCCGCGGGGATGTACAGCCAGCTCGGTTCAGGCGCCCGGTGTCGGATCGTGCGCACGAACCGGCCCACGATCTGCCGGAACACGAGCGGCGTCTTGGCCGCCGTCGCGTAGACGCCGACCCGCAGTCGCGGGATATCGACGCCCTCGGAGACCATGTTCACCGCCACGATCCACGGATCGCGGGCGGTCGTGAACGCGGCGAGCTTCTCTGCGGCCCTGGCCTCGGTGTGGAGCACGATCAGCGGTCTCTGGCCGGTCTCCTCTCGCAGCAGCGCGGCGATCCGGCGCGCGTGGGATGAGTCCGCCGCGATCACCAGTCCGCCGGCGTCCCGATGCCCATCGCGGCGCAGCATCCGCAGCTTCATGTCGGCTTCGCGCAGGATTCGCGGCAACCCGTCGGGAAGCTCGGTCGAGATCGCCGTGCGGTACCGGCGACTGGCCTCGCGACCGCTCAGCACCGTCTCGAAGCTCGACTCGATCACATCGTCGCCGCTTCGCCACGACAGGGTCCCGTCGTAAGCGACGAAGCACACCGGCCGGCAGATCCCATCCGAAACGGCATCCGCGTAGCTGTAGGACACGTCCGGCTCCGCCAGCCCCACCGAGTCGTACCGCACCCCCGGAATCGGGGTGGCGTCGGAGCGAAATGGGGTCCCGGACAACAACAGCCACCGCTCGCACCCGCCAAGAGCCCTCGCGAACGCCTCCCCCCAGGCAAGCTCCTCACCCAGGTGGTGAGCCTCGTCGGCGATTACCAATGTCCGCGTTCGCGCCGCGCGCCCCCAGCGCGCGGGCGCCTTCGCGATCCGAGCGTACGTCACCGCCACACCGTCGAATCCGGCCGGTGCCGACGGCGAGGCCGCGTCCACCGCCAGCTCGACCCCCAACTGGCTCGCGGCCCGCGCCCACTGACGCGTCAGCGGCCCGGTCGGACAGGCGACCACCACCGATCCAGCCGCCCCGGAGGCCAGCTGGCTACGAGCGAATTCCAACGCCGGACGCGTCTTGCCCGCCCCGGGCGCCGCCGAGAGCAGAAACGACCCCCGCGCCCAGCGATCCATCGCCGTGAGCGCGTGCGTCTGCCAGGAGCGCAGAGCGGGCATGGTCTGTAGAGGCCGCCTGGACACGGGCCGGACATGGTGACCAGCCGCCCGGACAAAACGGGTCCGGCCCGGGTCCGGGGTCAGTCGCCGGGTGCGTTCGTGCCCGTGCTCGTCAGGAGGTCGGGGATCGGCGCGACGGTCTCGAGCACCTGGCCGGCGTCGGCGTCGATCTGCTCGCGTTGCCTAGGCGTCAGATTCTGGACGGAGACCCAGGCTCCGTTCACGCGGGTGGCATCGATCGCCCGCATCAGGGAGTCGAGCTCGGCGGTGGCATTGGCCACGAGATGGGGGGCAAACAGGTCAAGGCCCGGTTTGAGCTCGCTCAGCAGCTCCCGGTCGGCACCAACGTCCGCGGCGATCGAGGCCAGACCGGTGCCGCTTCCGTAGTCGTCATCGGCGGTCAGGGTGTCGCGGACGGCGTCCTCGAGCACCTCGTGCGGGCGCAGCAGCCAGTTGCCGATCCCGTTGGCGGTGGCCGGGAGATATTGCGACAGCGGCGTCTTCATCAATCGCGTGAGCAGGGTCTGGAGGGTGGCGGTGTCGGTCGCCGCGGCCCCCAGATTGCGCTTGGTCCAGAGGTCGAACTCGACCCTGTGGAAGCCGGTGAAGCCCGGATCCGCGGTCCCGCGCGGATGGCCGGCGGCCAGGCCGTCGATCTGGCCGCCGAGCGCGCCGAAGGCGCCGTACGCCCCATCGTCCTGACCGATCTCGAGCCACGTCAGGTGCGCGGCCAGCCAGGCGGACCGGGCGCTCGCGAGGTTGCCCGACTTGATCGCCTCGGACAGCACTGCGAGCTGTGACCGGAGCGACGACAGCTTGGTCGCGACGTAGGCGCGGTACGCGTTCAGCTCGTGCGTCTGGGGCGTCAGGTACGAGCAGCCGGAGGGAGTCGCTCTGACGTTTCCAGTCGGGTCAAGCCACTGCACCCCGCATGCCGGCGCCGATTGCGAGGGCGCGACCACGACGAAGAAGTTGTTGTGGACCGGAACGGTCGTCGGAGGGGAAGTCGGAAAGGTCACGGTGACCGCACTCACGCCGTTCGGGACCAGTCCGAACGCAGGCGTGCCCTTCGCCGAGAGGAGGGCGTAGCTGGTGCTGCTCGCGGGACCGCAGTCCTGTGTCGTGGCGCCGCTGCCGAGGACGACGATGCATAGGGCCGCCTGCTGGTATTCCTTGCGCAGCACGGGGAGCGACTCCTGCTCGATCACGCGCTGGACCGAAGACAGGCATCGCGCCGGCGCAAGGGGCAGTGAGAGCAGATGCAGGGCAGGGACGAGGTAGATGCGGCCGCCGCCGGCCGCATACCCGAGGAACCGGGTTCCCGACATGACGAGGCCAGACGCCTTCAAGGAGGCGAGCTGAGCCGGCCTGAGCGTGTCGATCGCCCGCTGGGGGCTACGGAACACCGAATAGTCCGCGGTGAGGCCGGCGGGCACCTTGGCGCTCGCGGAGGCCGCCGCGCCGGGGGTCGGATACGACGAACACGATTGATCCGCCGTGCCCGTCGCCGGGTGGAGCGGGCCGAGCACGACGAGCACCGCCGCGGCAATGGCGACGACGAGCGCCGCGGCGGCCACGGCAAGCGCGGTTGCACGTCTGGATGTCCGCACGACCGCCTAGTGTCGCAGCCGCAGGTTCGGCCTCGCGGCGGCGCGCCAGATCCGAGACGGAGCCCCCGGACAGGCGCATCCGGCGGGCGGCGCCACTTGTCGAGAGTGCCCTCGGTGGCTTATCGTCGCTCTAATGGGTGCCACGGCCACCGCCACCGATCATCTGCTTCTCCATTTCGCGCGCAACGGTGGGGCCCGCGACGGCGACATCGAGCTGCTCGTGCTCGAGCGAGGCGAGGGCGTATTCGTGGTCGACAGCCTGGGCCGGCGCCACCTCGACGGTCTGTCGAACCTGTTCTGCGCGCAGCTCGGCTATGCGTACGGGGCCGAGATGGCCGAAGTCGCGAGCCGGCAGCTGATCGAGCTGCCGTTCGCGACCAACTGGGGCGTCGCGCATCCCACGGCCGTCGAGCTCGCCGGTCGGTTGGCGGAGATCGCGCCCGGCCCGCTCGACCACGTGTTCTTTACGAGCGGCGGCTCCGAGTCGGTGGAGGCCGCGTGGAAGCTGGTTCGTCAGTACCACCTCGCGAACGACGAGCCGCAGCGCACCAAGGCGATCGCCCGCGACCGGGCATATCACGGCGTGACCCTCGGCGCGCTCGCGTTCACGGGCGTGCCCGGCTTCAAGGAGCCATTCGGCCAGCCGGCCGTCGAGACCTTCCACGTCTCGAACACGAACGAGTTCCGACGGTCTGAGTCCGGGCCTGAGCTCACAGCGCTTCTGCTCGCCGAGGTCGAGGCAGTCGTCGAGCGCGAGGGGGCGGAGACGATCGCGATGATCATCGCCGAGCCGGTGCAGAACGCCGGCGGATGCCTACAGCCGCCGGACGGCTACTGGGCGGGACTGCGCGAGATCTGCGACCGCCACGGCATCCTGCTCGTGGCCGACGAGGTGATCACCGGGTTCGGCCGGCTCGGCGAGTGGTTCGGCGTGAGCCGGTTCGGTGCCGTGCCCGATCTGATCACGACGGCGAAGGGCCTGACGTCGGCGTACGCGCCGATGGGCGCGGTGCTGGCCTCCGAACGCGTCGCCGCGCCGCTGTACGACTCCGGCCGGACGCTGCTCCACGGGATCACCTTCGGTGGCCATCCGCTGTCGGCCGCGATCGCGCTGAAGAATCTCGAGCTGTTCGAGCGAGAGCAGGTGCTCGACAACGTTCGCGAGCACGAGCGCTACCTGGCCAGCCGGCTCGAGACGCTCCGGTCCCTGCCGATTGTCGGCGACGTCCGCGGGAGTGGTTACTTCTGGGCGGTCGAGCTCGTGCCGGACGGTCCCGCGAGTCGTTTCGATGCCGCGCAGCGAGAGGAGCTGCTCCGGAAGTGCCTGCCGGGCGCGCTGATCCGGGCGCAGCTGATCGCCCGCGGCGATGACCGTGGCGACACCGTGATTCAGATCGCGCCCCCGCTGATCTGCGACCGACCGTTGTTGGACGATCTGGTCGGGCGGCTCGGGGACGTGCTGGTCATGCTCTCAGAGCACATGGGAATCCCAGCGGCATGACCGCCGCGCCGACCGCCGAATCGACAACAGGAGGCGAGCCATGACCCGGACCACCCTGATCGCGAACGGAACGATCGTGACCGCGGATGGCGAGTTCGACGGCGACCTCCTGATCGAAGGAGAGAAGATTGCCGCGGTCGGCCGCGTCGTCGCTCCCGACGGCACCGAGGTCGTCGACGCCACCGGCTGCTTCGTGCTGCCGGGCCTGATCGACAACCACACGCACCTGTCGATGCCGTTCATGGGCACGATGTCGTCCGACGACTACAACACCGGCACGCAGGCGGCCGCGGCCGGCGGAGTCACGTGCCTCGTCGACTTTGCGATCCAGCAGCACCCCGACGATCTCCAGTCGACGCTGGACGAGTGGCGCGGTCGCGCCGACGGGGCCGCGCATGTGGACTACGGCTTCCACATGGCGATCACAAATGCAAGCGAGTCGGTCCTCGACGACATGGGCGCGATGTCGGAGGCAGGCGTCTGCTCCTTCAAGCTGTTCATGGCCTACAAGGGCGCGCTGATGGTTCGCGACGACGAGCTCGCGGCCTGCATGGAGCGCGCCCGGGACCTCGATGCGCTGACGATGGTCCACGCCGAGAACGGGGACATCATCGACCTGCTCGTCAAGCGCTCCCTCGCGCGCGGCGATACCTCCGCGATTCACCATGCGTTGACCCGGCCCGAGTACGTCGAAGCGGAGGCCACCGGCCGCGCCGCGACGATCGCCGAGCACGTCGGCGCTCCCCTATTCGTCGTCCACGTCACCTGCGCCGCCGCAGCCGCGGAGATCGACGCCGCCCAACAGCGGGGTGCGCCGGTCACCGGCGAGACGTGCGTCCAATACCTGATCAACAGCATCGACGACCTTCGCCGTCCCGGCGTCGAGGGCTGCCGCTACATCTGCTCGCCGCCGCTGCGCGATGTGTCGAACCACGAACCGTTGTGGGCCTACCTGCGGCGTGGCGTGCTCGAGAGCATCTCGACCGACCATTGCCCGTTCAACGATGAGCAAAAGTCTCGCGGCCTCGAGGACTTCAGCCTCGTGCCCAATGGGCTCGCGCAGATTCAGCACCGCTTGGCGAAGCTGTGGGACGAGGGCGTGGTCCCGGGGCGGATCACCCGCTCGCAGCTCGTCGACCGGACGAGCACGACGATCGCCCGGCGCTTCGGCCTGCACGACAAGGGCGCTCTCGTACCCGGGAAGGACGCCGACCTGGTCGTGCTCGACCCCGCCGCGCCCCACCCATACGGCAAGGCGACCTCGTTCATGAACGTCGACTACGACCTGTACGAGGGAGAGACGGCAAGCGCGAGCGTGCGGCACACGTTCTCGCGCGGGACGCTCGTTTACGACCGCGGCGAGATCAGGACCGAGCCCGGCCACGGTCGCTTCGTCCCGCGGAGGCTCGGGGCGTCCGTCCAGGTCGCCGCGTGACCGAGCTCCGGCTCGACCCGCAGGCGGTCATCGCCGACCTCGACGAGCTCGCAACCAAGAGCGGCGGCCGGTTCGCCGGCGCGAAACGGCTGGCGTGGACGCCCGAGTGGCTCGAGGCGCGGTCGTGGCTGAACGCGAAACTCGTCGCGCTCGGCCTCGAGCCCGAGCGCGACCAGGCCGGCAATCTATGGGCGGGTATCGATGGCGCCGCGGAGCGCTTCATCATCGTCGGGTCCCACATCGACGCGGTACCGAACGGCGGCTGGCTCGACGGTGTGCTCGGGGCGATGACCGCGCTCGAGACGATTCGGCAGCTCGCCCGCGCCGGCGGCACGCCGCCGATCGGCGTCCGGTTCGTCGATTGGGCGGACGAGGAGGGTGCACGGTTCAGCCGCAGCCTGCTCGGCTCGTCAGCGTGCGCCGGGACGCTCGACCCCGGCGAGGTCCGGGACCTCCGAGATGCCGACGGCGTGAAACTAGCCGATGCGCTGACGGGCTGCGGGGTCGACCTCGACGACGCGCCCGCCGCCGCGGAGCGGCTGACGGGGGCCGTCGCGTACCTCGAGCTCCACATCGAGCAGGGGCCCGTGCTCCTCGACGGCGGCCGGCTCGCCTGCGCCGTCAGCGGGACGGTCGGGGTCGAGCGGCACCTGATGACGTTCACCGGCCAGGCGGCTCACGCCGGGTCGACGCCGATGCGGTTGCGCCAGGACTCGCTCGCGGCCGCGGCACGCGCGGCGCTCGCGATCCGGGAGAGCGCGATTGACCACGGCGGTGTCGCCACCGTAGGGCGGATGCACGCGACCCCTGGCGTCATCACCGCCGTCGCGGGCAGCACCGAGATGCAGCTCGACCAGCGGCACCTCGACCGGGGCGAGCTCGCCGCGATGTTCGCCGAGGCGCGGGAGGCCTGCCGCAGCGCGGCCGAGGAGTTCAACTGCACGCTCGAGGAACGCGATGTCTTCCGCGCGACGCCGACGCCGTTCGACCCGGCGCTCGTCGAGCTCGTTCGGACAAGCGTCGAGGCAGCAGGCGGCGACGGGGGCGAGCCGATTCCCAGCGGGCCGCTGCACGACGCGACCGAGATCGGCCGGGTCGTGCCGACGGCGATGATCTTCGCTCAGTCGGACCCGCCGATCTCGCACGCGCCGATCGAAGATTCAACCGAACGGGCGCTGAATGTCGCGATCGACGCCTACGGGAGGACCGTGAGCTCGGTGCTGGCCGGAGCCGGCGAAATCACGTCAAAGGAAGCGGTATAGATCATGAACTTCGGGGTCGTCCTCCAAACCAACCCGCCGGCGGCGCGCGTGATCGAGCTCGCTCGAAGGGCGGAGACTTACGGCTTCAGCAACATGTGGGCGTTCGACTCGCACCTGCTGTGGGAGGAGCCGTTCGTGATCTTCAGCCGGATCCTCGACACGACCCACAAGTTGATCGTCGGGCCGATGGTGACGAATCCGGCGACCCGTGACTGGACCGTCACGGCGTCGTTGTTCGCCACGTTGAACGAGATGTACGGCAATCGCACGGTGTGTGGCATCGGCCGTGGCGACTCCGCGGTACGGACGATCAACGGCAGGCCGGTGAACCTCGCCGACCTGCGCGCGTGTGTCGAGGTGGTTCGCGGCCTCGCCAACGGTGGGACGGTGGAGTACAAGGGCAGCACCCTGCGCTTTCCGTGGAACCCGAATAGCCGGCTGCCGATCTGGGTGGCCGCCTACGGGCCGAAGGCGCTGAAGGTCGCTGGGGAGGTCGGCGACGGTTACATCCTCCAGCTCGCCGATCCCGACATCGCGGCGTGGAGCATCCAGGCCGTTCGCGACGCCGCGGCGGCCGCCGGCCGCGATCCGGACGCGCTCACCATGTGTGTCGCGGCGCCCGCGTACGTGACCGACGGGACTGACGCATCACGCGCACACGCGTTGGATCAGTGCCGCTGGTTCGGCGGGATGGTGGGGAACCACGTCGCGGACCTGGTGGCCCGCTACGGCAGCGAGGGTGCCGCGGTGCCGAGGAGCCTCACCGACTACATCGCCGGACGGCA
>Ga0335073_10009468_pt1 | contig 13678 bp, 12 predicted proteins | sample Lox_Sample_22_FD_207093 | JGI IMG/M metagenome (GOLD analysis project Ga0335073, IMG submission 207093) | Soil microbial communities from Loxahatchee National Wildlife Refuge, Florida, United States - Lox_Sample_2.2 | ecosystem: Environmental > Terrestrial > Soil > Wetlands | place: USA... | reverse complement strand
GGCCGAACTCGCTAGTTTTCCCACGCGGAGCGAGTTTTTCGATACGAAACCTGAGGTGACCACGAGTGGCTCTTCCTCCACTAACCCCCGAGCAGCGCACCGCGGCGCTGGAGAAGGCTGCGAAGGCGCGCAAAGAGCGGGCCGATGTTAAAAACCGTCTGAAGCACGGTGCCACGACACTCCCGCAAGTCCTCAAAGAAGGTCAGACGGACGATGTTGTCGGCAAGATGAAGGTCTCAGCCCTGCTGGAGTCGATGCCCGGCGTCGGTAAGGTCCGCGCCAAGCAGATCATGGAGAAGCTCGGCATCGCCGAGTCGCGGCGCGTCCGCGGCCTCGGTGCAAACCAGCGGACGGCGCTCGAGCACGAGTTCCGCGGCGGAGAGATCTGACCGACGCGGGTCACAGCAGGGGCGGGGCGGGGACGCAGGTCCACGGCCGGTCCGGTTATAGATCGCGGCCGCGCCTGAGCCCTGCTCGGCGACGCCCCGACCCCTGTGCGTCAAACCCCCGTGCGTCGAAAGGCGCTGCGGCGCGCCCCCGGCGCCGCGGCATCGAGAACGCACGGCCTAGTGTCGCTAATATCACATCCTTCTCTGGATAGCGGGCGCCAATTCGGCCCATGTTTGTCGAATGGCAGGCCCGGAATAGTTCAAAGTCGGTTGGCCGGGACCCCGGTGCGGGGGCTTGCCTCCGGGGTGATCGGTTACCCGCCACCGACTGGTACCCTAGGAGCTTGGCTGGCCCGCAGGGCCGCCCTCTAGTCCTGCGCGGAGCTTGCTTCGCGGCGGAGAGGTTATAGGGGGGTCGTCCCCCTAGGGCCACATGCATGCACGGGAAGGGCTCAAGTGGCAGGGACACCGGCCGTGGAAGGCATCATCAACCCGCCCATCGACGATCTGCTCGATGTGGTGGACAGCAAGTACGGCCTCGTCATCATGGCGTCGAAGCGGGCGAGGCAGATCAACGCTTACTACGCGCAGCTCAGCGAGGGCCTGCTGGAGTACGTCGGCCCGCTGGTGGAGACCCGCGTCCAGGAGAAGCCGCTGTCGATCGCGCTGCGCGAGATCAGCGAGGGCCTGGTCAGCGCCGAAGAGGCGGCGGCGGAGTCCTGACGCCGCGCACCGCGTAGCTGCCGCCGCGGGAAGGTGAGCCGATGCGCATCGTCCTCGGGGTCGGCGCCGGCATCGCCGCCTATAAGTCCTGCGAGCTGCTGCGGCTGCTGACCGAGTCCGGGCACAACGTCCGGGTCGTCCCGACCAGCGACGCCCTGCGCTTCGTGGGCGAGGCCACCTGGTCCGCCCTGTCGGGTGAGCCGGTCTCGTCCAGCGTCTGGGACGACGTGCATGACGTACCGCACGTCAGGCTTGGCCAGACCGCCGACCTGGTCATGGTCGCGCCGGCCACGGCCGACCTGCTGGCCCGCGCGGCCGCGGGCATGTCCGATGACCTGCTGACCGCGGTGCTGCTGACCGCGCACTGCCCGGTCGTGTTCGCGCCCGCCATGCATACCGAGATGTGGCAGCATCCGGCCACCCAGGCCAACGTGTCGGTGCTGCGTGACCGGGGCGCGCTGGTGCTCGACCCCGCCTCCGGACGGCTCACCGGCCCGGACACCGGGCCGGGACGGCTTCCCGAGCCCGGCGAGCTGTTCGCGGTCGCGCTGCGCATGCTCGCCCGCGGCGCCGACGGGCTCGCCCCGGACCTCAGCGGACGCCGGGTGCTCGTCTCGGCCGGCGGCACCCGGGAGGAACTGGACCCGGTCCGCTTCATCGGCAACTGGTCCTCGGGGCGGCAGGGGTACGCGCTGGCCCGGGCGGCCGCCGCCCGCGGCGCGAAGGTCACCGTGGTGTCGGCGAACGTGGCGCTGGACGATCCGGCCGGGGCCGATGTGATCCGGGTGACCTCGGCCCTGCAGATGCGTGACGCCGTGATGTCGGCCGCCGCCGAGGCGGACGCCGTGGTCATGGCGGCGGCCGTGGCCGATTATCGCCCCGAGAACAGAAGCGACGCGAAGATAAAGAAGACGGGCACCGCTCCGCCGCCGCTGCGGCTGGCGCAGAACCCCGACATCCTGCGCGAGCTGTGCCGCGACCGGCCGCGGCCCGGCCAGGTCATGGTCGGTTTTGCCGCCGAAACCGGGGACCTGCGCGCCAACGGCCAGGCGAAGCTCGCGGCCAAGGGATGCGACCTCCTGGTGGTCAACCAGGTCGGGGATGGTCTCGCGTTCGGCACCGAGGACAACGAGGCGCTGATACTCGCGGCCGACGGCGCCGAGACCGCGGTACCCCGCGGACCCAAGGAAGTGCTGGCCGACGTCATCTGGGATCTGGTGGCCAGCAGGCTGGTCTAGGCCACTCGGTCAGGCTGGCCCGGCTACACTTCCTTGCCCGAGACCTCGTCACTTAAGAATCGAGAGCTCGTCACCGACGAGCCATGAAAGGTAAGGGAGTCCGGTGGCTCGTCGCCTCTTCACCTCCGAGTCTGTCACTGAAGGTCATCCCGACAAGATGGCCGACCAGATCAGCGATGCCATCCTGGACGGGATGCTCAAGGACGACCCGCTGAGCCATGTGGCCGTCGAGACGCTGATCACCACGGGCCAGGTTCACGTCGCCGGCGAGGTGACGACCCAGACCTATGTCGACATTCCCGGCCTGATCAGGGACAAGATCCTGGAAATCGGCTACGACTCATCGGCCAAGGGGTACGACGGCGCTTCCTGCGGCGTTTCGGTGTCCATCGGGTCCCAGTCGCCGGACATCGCGCAGGGCGTGTCCGACGCGTTCGAGTACCGCGAGGGCGAGGGATCCGACGAGCTTGACCGCCAGGGCGCCGGTGACCAGGGCCTGATGTTCGGCTACGCCTGCCGGGAGACGCCCGAGCTGATGCCGCTGCCGATCCAGCTCGCGCACAAGCTCGCGCGGCGGCTCTCGGCCGTGCGCCGCAGCGGCGACGTGCCGTACATCCGCCCCGACGGCAAGACCCAGGTGACGATCGAGTACGTGGACGGCATCCCGGTGCGGCTGGACACGGTCGTGGTCTCGACCCAGCACGCCGCCGCGATCGACCTGAAGGAACTGCTCACCCCGGACATTCGCGACCATGTCGTCGAGCCGATCCTGGCCACGCTGGAGAACGTCGACATCTCGAACTACCGGCTGCTGGTCAACCCGACCGGGCGGTTCGAGGTCGGCGGGCCGATGGGCGACGCGGGCCTGACCGGCCGCAAGATCATCATTGACACGTACGGCGGCATGGCCAGGCACGGCGGAGGCGCCTTCTCCGGTAAGGACCCGTCCAAGGTCGACCGCAGCGCGGCCTACGCCATGCGCTGGGTGGCCAAGAACGTGGTGGCCGCCGGGCTGGCCGACCGCTGCGAGACCCAGGTCGCCTACGCGATCGGCAAGGCCAAGCCGGTGGGCCTGTTCGTGGAGTGCTTCGGCACCGAGCAGCTCCCGGTCGAGCGGATCCAGGACGCGGTGCTCGAGGTGTTCGACCTGCGGCCGGGCGCGATCATCCGCGATCTGGACCTGCTCCGTCCCATCTACTCCCAGACCGCCGCCTACGGCCACTTCGGCCGCGAGGAGCCGGACTTCTCCTGGGAGCGGACCGACCGGACCGACGCGCTGCGGTCGGCTGCCGGCCTGTGACCGTCCTTGTCACCGGCGGCGCCGGCTTCGTTGGCGCGACGCTGGTCCGGCGGCTGACCGAGGCCGGCCGCCCGGTCCGGGTGTTCGACAACTTCTCGACCGGAGACCCGACCCACCTGGCCGGCGTGGATGCCGACGTCGTCAAGGGCGACATCCGCGATGCGGGCGCGCTCGACGCCGCTCTGGCCGGGGTGGAGTCGGTCGTGCATCTCGCCGCCGCGGGATCGGTGGTGGCGTCCGTCGCGGATCCGGTGGCGAACTTCGAGGCGAACGTGCTCGGCACGTTCCGCGTGCTCGACGCCGCCCGGCGGGCCGGGGTGGAGCGCGTGGTCCAGGCGTCCACCGGCGGCGCGCTGATCGGCGACGCCACGCCGCCGGTCAACGAGGATTCCCTGCCCAAGCCGATCTCGCCCTACGGCGCCAGCAAGCTCGCGGGCGAGGGCTACGCGCACGCGTTCGCCAAGTCGTACGGCCTGCGCACCGTGGCGCTGCGGTTCGCGAACGTGTACGGCCCGTGGAGCGAGCGCAAGACCGGGGTCATGACCAGGTACTTCCGGGCGATCCAGGCCGGTGAGCCGCTGGTGATCTACGGCGACGGCTCGTCCTCGCGGGACTACACCCACGTTTCGGACATATCCCGGGCTATCGAACTGGCCCTGGCCAAGGACGTCCCGGGCGGCACCGTGCTGCACATCGCCTCCGGCGTCGAGACCAGGGTGGCCGACCTCGCCCGCCTGTGCTGCGCCGCCGCCGGAGCCACGGACGAAGCGATCGAGTATCAGCCGGCCCGGGCCGGCGAGGTGGACCGGAACTTCGCGTCCTACGACCGCGCCAGCCAGGTGCTCGGCTACGCGCCCGCCGTCGTGCTCGAGGCGGGCATCCGCGACACCTGGGACTGGTTCCAGGAGAACGTCTTTCGTTCTTAACGCCCGGACTCGCCCACGGCCGGGTCGGCCGCGGCGTCTGGTAGGACAGATGCCGTGGCATCGCGCGCGGCATCGGCACGAACGGCGAAGGTGGCCGCGGGGCACCTGCCGGTGGCCCAGGTCGCCGTCGACGTGTCGCTGCCGCATCTGGACCGGCCCTTTGACTACCTGGTGCCGGAGCGGCTGGACGCCGACGCGGTACCGGGCTGCCGGGTCCGGGTCAGGTTCGCCGGCCGGCTGACCGGCGGATACCTGCTGCGCCGGGCGGAAGAAAGCGAGCACCAGGGCGGACTGGCGTTCCTGGAGCGGGTGGTATCGCCGGAGCCGGTCCTGACGCCCGAGATCGCGGGGCTGGCCCGGGCGGTCGCCGACCGGTACGGCGGCACGCTCGCCGACGTGCTACGGCTGGCCATCCCGCCCCGGCACGCGGCGGCCGAGTCGGCCGCACGGCGCGCCAATGGCACGCTCGCGGCCGTCGGCGCCGCAGCGGCGGACAGCCCGATGACCGTGGCGGCCATCGACGGCGCGGTCCCGGACGCCGAGGTCACAGTGGCCGCCGGCCCGCCGCGCCCTGAGTTCCCCGATCCCGGTCCCTGGTCGCGCTACCCGGCGGGCCCGTCGTTCCTGGCCGCGCTGGCTCAGCGGCGGCCGGCCCGCGCGGCCTGGTCCGCGCTGCCCGGCCCGGACTGGCCGGAGGAGATCGCCCGGGCGGCGGCCACGGCCGCCGCGGCCGGGTCCGGGGCGCTGATCGTGGTGCCCGATGTCAAGGACCTGGGCCAGGTCGACGCCGCGCTGGCCGGCGTGCTCGGGCCCGGCCAGCACGTCTGCCTGGCCGCCGGGCTCGGCCCGGCGGAGCGGTATCGCCGGTGGCTGGCGATCGCCCGGGGCCAGGTCCGGGTGGCGGCCGGGACCAGATCGGCGATGTTCGCCCCGGTCGCCGAGCTGGGCCTGGTCGTGATCTGGGACGACGGCGATGACCTGCACGCCGAGCCGCGGGCTCCGTACCCGCATGTCCGGGAGGTGCTCGCGCTGCGGGCGCACCGGCTGGGGGCGGCCGCGCTGCTCGGCGGCTTCGCGCGGACCGCCGAGGTGACGCAGCTGGCGGCCAGCGGCTGGGCGGCGGCGCTGGCCGGCGACCGGGAGACGGTGCGGCGGCACGCGCCGCGGATCGCCGCGGCCGGCGACGACGCGGAGCTGGCCAGGGACGAGGCGGCCCGCTCGGCCCGGATGCCCGGCCTGGCCCTGCGCACCGCGCGTCAGGCACTGGCCAGCGGGCCGGTGCTGTTCCAGGTGCCCCGGCGCGGCTACGTCGTCGCCGTGGCCTGCGAGGCGTGCGGTGCGCGGGCCCGGTGCTCGGAGTGCGGCGGCCCGCTGTCCCTGCCCGCCGCCGGGGCCGCGGCGGTTTGCGGCTGGTGCGGCCGGACCACCGACGCCCGCTGTCCCGGCTGCGGCCAGCCCCGGCTGCGCGCCCTGGTGGTCGGGGCCCGGCGCACCGCCGAGGAACTGGGGCGTGCCTTTCCGGCCGCCCCGGTGCGAACCTCGGGCGGGACCGAGGTCATCGCCGAGGTGGACGACACGCCGGCGGTCGTCGTGGCCACGCCGGGCGCCGAGCCGCGCGCCGCGGGCGGGTACGCGGCGGCGATCCTGCTCGACGGCTGGGCCCTGCTCGGCCGGGCCAGCCTGCGTGCCTCCGAGGAGGCGCTGCGGCGCTGGCTCAACGCCGCGGCTCTGGTCCGGTCCGGGCCTGACGGAGGCCGCGTCGTCGTGGTGGCCGACGCCGCGCTCTCGCCGGTGCAGGCGCTGGTGCGCTGGGACCCGGTGACGCACGCCGAGCGGGAGCTCGCCGAACGGACCGAGCTGCGGTTCCCGCCCGCGGTCCGGGTCGCCTCGCTGACCGGAACACAAGACGCGGTGCGCGAGGTTCTGGGCGCGGCCGTCCTGCCGGCCGGCGCCGAGGTTCTCGGCCCGGTCCCCGCCATCGGCGGTGCCGGCCGGCCCCCGCCGGGCAAGCCGGAATCCGACGGCCGCCAGCCCTCAGAAGCCGTGCGCGTGCTGGTCCGGGTGGACCGGCCGGAGGGCACGGCGCTGGCCGTCGCACTGCGCGCCGCGCAGGCATATCGCAGTGCCCGCAAGGACGCGGGCCCGGTCCGGCTGCAGCTTGACCCCGGCGAGCTGCTCTGACAACGCCGCCAGAGGCCGTAGGGTGCTTGAGTGGCCACCTCACGAAGGAACCCGAGCGCTCGGTCCAGCTCACCGGCTGAGGCAGGCGACCCCGGCGCACCGGTTGGCGCGCCAGTGAGCGCATCCGCAGGCCCCGGTCGCGACCCGGCCTCCGCGGGCCAGACCCGCGGTGTCCTGCCGCGACTGCCTCCGGTCCGGCTGGCCCCGCGCGAGGAGCTCGCGGCCGCGGCCCGGGTGGCACCGCTGCTTCGCGCCGCGCGGGACGTTGCCCGCTGGGCCCGGCAGGCCGGGCTGGCCGGCCGGCTGTCCCCGCGGGCGTCGGCGGCGGCCGCGGCCGAACTCGACATCGCGCCCGCCGAGGCCGACGCGGCGATCCGGGTCGCCGTCGCGACCCAGATGCTCGAACCGGGTCCGGAGGGGCCGGCCGACCGCAGCGACATTCTGGCCACCGGCAACGCCGAGCAGGTCTTGGCCATCTGGGACACCGCGCTCGGCGCGCTGCTCGAGGCCGAGGACCTGGACGGCCTGGCCACCGCCCTGTACACGGTGGGCGGGCCGGTCCGGATGGAAGGGTTGTTCGACGCCTACGCGGCCGCGGCCGGGACCAGGCGGAGCCAGCCGGGCTCGGCCGCCCCGGACCAGGCCGCGGCGCTGTCGGCGGTGCTGGAAACGCTGGCCGACCTCGGCGTCGTGGAGCTCGGCACCGAGGAGTCGGCCGGCGGACTGACCGTGGCCCTGTCCCCGCTCGGCGTCTGGGGCGTGCACCGCAGGCTCCGCGCCCAGGGCTGGCATGTCCCGGTGCTCGGCGGCGCCCGCCGGTCCGGTGCCGCAGGCCTGCTGATCACTCTGGCCAGCTGCGACGCGGAGGACGGCGAGGCCGAGATCAGCTCGTGGCTGGCGGAACGGACCCCGGCCCAGGCCGCCGCCGAACTGGTCGAGGCGGCCGGCAGCGGGTCGCCTGGCCTGCGCGGCGCCGCGTTCGCGGTGCTGGACCGGATCGGCGAGCCCGCGATCGCCGAGGTCCGGGCCGCGCTGGCCGAACCGGTGCTGCGAGCGCACGCCTCGGTCTGGCTGCACGAGCACGGCGAGCAGGCCGAGCTCCGGCCCGAGGACCGGACCTGGCTGCTGGTGGACCTGGGCGCGGGCCTGCTGGAGGAGGCCGACCCCCGGGACGTGGTGGCCGAGCTGCTGCCGGACGTGCCGGCCGCGGACCAGGCCGAGATCGTGGCCGGCCTGTGGCGGGTCAGCCATCCGGGCGTCACCGACCTGCTGACCGCGCTGAGCGAGCATCACCCCGATCCGGCGGTGGCCAGGGCAGCGCGCAAGGCGGCGTTCAAGGCCCGGTCACCCTCCATAGACTGAACCAGCGATACGCGTTCCCGCCCCGTGGAGGAAACAGGTGAGCGTTAGGCCGATACGTCTGTTCGGCGATCCGGTGCTGCGGACGCCGGCCGAGCCGGTGCATGATTTCGACGCCGAGCTGCGCAGGCTGGTCAAGGACCTGACCGAGACGATGCTGGAGGCGCCCGGGGTGGGGCTCGCCGCGCCGCAGATCGGGGTCGGGCTGCGCGTGTTCGTCTACAACATCGACGACGTGCTCGGCCACCTGATCAACCCGACGCTGCGGCTGTCGGAGGACGAGGAGACCGACGACGAGGGGTGCCTGTCCTTCCCCGGCCTGGCCTACCCCACGCCCCGGGCGCACGGGGTGGTGGCCAAGGGCTTCAACATGCACGGGGAGCCGGTCGTCCTCGACGGAACCGGGCAGCTGGCCCGCTGCGTCCAGCACGAGACCGATCATCTGGACGGCGTCTTGTTCATCGACCGTCTCGACCCGGCCCAGCGCAAGCTGGCGATGAAGGAGATCCGCGCCGCCGAGTGGTGGGGCGAGCCGGTGCCGGTGGTCAAGGCGTCGCCGCACCCGTTGCGCGAAGGGAAGGCCTACTAGCGGATGCGCCTGGTCTTCGCGGGTACCCCGGCTCCGGCGGTGCCCTCGCTCGATGCGCTGCTCGCGTCCGGGCATGAGGTCGCCGCGGTGGTCACCAGGCCGGATGCCCCGGCCGGGCGCGGGCTGCATCTCGCGCCGAGCCCGGTGGCGCGGCGCGCGGCCGACGCCGGGCTCGAGGTGCTCAAGCCCGCCCGGCCCCGCGATCCGGAGTTCCTGGACCGGCTGCGGCAGATCGCGCCGGACTGCTGCCCCGTCACCGCGTACGGGGCGCTGATCCCGCAGCAGGCCCTGGACATTCCCGAGCACGGCTGGGTCAACTTGCACTTCTCGCTGCTGCCCGCCTGGCGCGGCGCGGCGCCGGTACAGCACGCCCTGCTGCACGGCGACGACATCACCGGGGCCACCACGTTCCGGATCGTCGCGGCCCTGGACGCGGGCCCGGTCTACGGCGTGGTCACCGAGCAGGTCCGGCCGGCCGACACCGCGGGCGACCTGCTGGACCGGCTGGCCGAATCTGGCGCCCGGCTGCTGGTCGCGACCATCGACGGCATCGAGTCCGGGGAACTCACGGCGCGCCCCCAGCCGGAGGACGGGGTCAGCCTGGCCCCGAAGATCACCCCGGACGACGCCAGGGTCCGCTGGGACGAGCCAGCCGTCGCGGTGAGCCGGCGGGTGCGCGCGTGCACGCCCGCGCCGGGCGCCTGGACCGAGCTGCACGGGGCCCGGATCAAGCTGTGGCCGTTCGCCGGCATCGCCGACGGCGCGGGCGCCGCGCCCGGCCCGGGCCAGATGCGCGTGCTCGGCGGGGAGGTACTGGTCGGGACCGCGACCCAGCCGGTGCGGCTCGGCGACGTGCAGCCGCCGGGCAAGCGCCAGATGCCGGCCGCCGACTGGGCCCGCGGACTGCGCCTCAACGAGTCCGCGGTGGTGCTTGGCTGAGATGGCGGCACGCGGCCCACGACCGCCACGGACCACCGCGCGCCGCCCGGATTCCCGGCGGCGGACCGATCCGGCCCGGGGCGTAGCGCTCGACGTCTTGCGGGCGGTGGCGGAACGGGACGCCTACGCGAACCTGCTTTTGCCCGCCCTGCTCCGGGAGCGCGGGCTGAGCGGCCGGGACGCGGCCCTCGCCACCGAGCTGGCCTACGGGACCCTGCGCGGCCAGGGCAGCTACGACGCGATCATCGCGGTCTGCTCGGACCGCGCGCTCGACCGGCTCGACCCGCCGCTGCGCGAGGTGCTGCGACTCGGCGCGCACCAGCTGCTGGCCACCAGAATCGCCGCGCACGCCGCGGTCGCCACCTCGGTGGACCTGGCCAAGGACGTGGCCGGCCCGCGTCCGGCGGGCTTCGTCAACGCGGTGCTGCGGCGCGTCGCCACCCGCGACTTGCAGGGCTGGCTGGAGATCGCCGCGCCGAGCCGCGCCGATGACCTCGTCGGTCACCTGGCGGTGCGTCACAGTCACCCGCGCTGGATCGTCGAGGCCCTGGCCGAGGCGCTCGGCGAGACCCCGGACGGCGGGCTGGCCGAGACCGAGGCGGTCCTGGCCGCGGACGGCGAGCGGCCGCTGGTCACCCTGTGCGCGCAGCCGGGGCTGGCCGAACTCGCCGAGCTCACGGCCGGAGGGGCGACGCCGGCCCGGTGGTCTGCGTTCGGCGCGTACCTGGCCGAGGGGGATCCGGCACAGGTTGTTGCGGTGGCCGAGGGCCGGGCCACGGTCCAGGACGAGGCGAGCCAGCTCGCGGCGATCGCGCTGGACCGGGTGGGCCCGCACCGGGAGGGTGGCCGGTGGCTTGACGTGTGCGCCGGGCCGGGCGGAAAGGCACGGCTGCTGGCCGGGCTGGCCCGGGGCCGGGGTGCGCGGCTGCTCGCCGCCGAGATCCGGCCGCACCGGGCCCGGCTGCTGCGCACCGCCATGGCCGGGGCCGGCGTGCCGGAGGCGGCCGTGGTGACCGCGGACGGGACCGATCCCGCGTGGCGGGCGGGGACCTTCGACCGCGTGCTCGCCGACGTCCCGTGCTCGGGGCTGGGCGCGCTGCGGCGCCGCGCCGAGGCCCGCTGGCGCCGCTCGGCCCAGGACGTCGCCGCGCTCGGCCCGCGGCAGCGGGCGCTCTTGTCCGCCGCGCTGGATTCCGCCGCGCCGGGAGGGGTCGTCGCCTACGTCACCTGTTCCCCGCACGTGGCCGAGACCCGCGAGGTCGTGGCCGATGTCGTGGCCGGCCGGGGCGATATCGAGATGCTCGACGCCCCGGCGGTCCTGGCCGAGGTCCCCGGCCTGCGCTGCCCGCCACCGCACGGCTCGTTCGCGCAGTTCTGGCCGCACCGGCACGGCACCGACGCGATCTTCCTGGCCCTGCTGCGACGCCGGGCCTGACCTTTTACCGCTGCTTACTTCCGCTCGCCCGCCCCGGGCCCGCCCGCCCCCGGCCTGGCTCGCTGGCCGGCGCGCAGACGCCATCTGGTGTCCTTTATCGCTGACACGCGGAACGCGCCAGCACCTTCGGCGGCATCGCCAAACCCGCTCACGGCCCGGTCCCATTTCGAGCACGAGATGTTCAGCCGGTGCAGGCCGGTGGCGGCGGGTGGCAGGCTGAGGGCATGAACGCCGGTTTTAGCGGCGAGGTCGCCGGGTTCTACGCCAGGTACCGGCGAGGCTATGACCCTGAGGTGACCGGCTGGCTGGCTGAGGCGTTCCTCCTGGGCAGTCACGGCATCGTGCTCGATCTGGGTTGCGGCACCGGCCAGCTGACCATCCCGCTGGCGGCGCGTTCGCACGCCGTCATCGGCATGGACCCTGAGCCGGACATGCTGGCCCGGGCCAAGGACACCGCGGCGCGGCGCGGCTGCGCGAATGTCACCTGGCTGCTTGGCTCCGATGGTGACGTGCCCGCGCTCACCGGGCTGCTCGGCGAGCGTGCTCTGGCCCTTATGACGCTGGCCAACTCGATCCACTTGATGGATCACGAGAGGCTGTTCCGCGAGGCCCGGTCGCTGCTCCGGCCCGGGGGCGGGATCGCCGTGCTGGCCAACGGCACTCCGCTGTGGCAGCAGCACACCGCGGCCTCCCAGCGGCTGCGCGCCTGCCTGGAGCAATGGTTCCAGGTCACGCTGACCTCTGGGTGCGGCACCGACCCGGCATCCCGTGAGCAATACGCGGCCGCCCTGAAGGCCGCGGGTTATGCCGATGTCCGGGAAGCGGTGCTGGTCGACTACGAGGACACGTCCGACCAGGAGCAGGTCATCGGCAACGTGTACTCGGCGATCCCGGCCAGCCGGCTCCCCGCGCCCGATCAGCGGCCAGCCTTCGAAGCAGGCATCAGCCAGGCGCTCCGGGGCCGCCCATTCACCGAACGCGTCCGCGTGTCGGCCCTGACCGGCCGGATTCCCTAAAAAGCTGGCGAGACACCGCCGCTTCGTGTCCCATATCTGCGCGCCGTTCTGGCCGCGGGTGTCCCATATCTGCGCGCCGTTCTGGCCGCGGGTCCGGGTGCCCGGGACGCCAATCGACGGCATCTCCGAGCGGGGGCCGACGCCGGCTAACTGGCGGCGGTGAGCTCACGCGTGCGCCCGCGGGTCACCCGGCCGGTGCCGATGTCGGCGCGCTGGCCCTGCGCATAGCCATCGCGGTAGCCGGTCCCGCTGTACGTGACGCGCGCGGTGCGGGTGAGCGGGTAGGCCCGCTCCGCCTCGGCCCGGATCACCTGGGCCCGGTCGGCCAGCACGAGCGCGGTGCGCGACGCGTCGGCCGCGGACGGGCCCGTCGCCCGGCTGGCCGCCGCGTGCTCAGCCGCCCTGACCCTGGCGATCACGGCGGTGGCGAAGCCGAGGAGCCAGCTTCGCCGCCAGGCTCGCGCGCTGCGGCACCAGGCCGGTACCTCGGCGCCCGCCAGGCCGTGCCACATCTGGATCAGCACCGACGCGTACAGGAGATCCGTTCGCTCGATATCGGAGGCGTAGCCGAAGATGTGGATGCGTGCGCCCGGGCGGGTGGCGGCCAGCAGGATGCACTGGCAGCGCAGCGCGGAGGCGAGCCCGCACAGCAGGTGCGCCTTCACCCGGGCCCACGGGTTATCGATGTCGAGCATCCGGCTGGTCGGCCGGTCGGTTTCCGGCCGGTCCGCTGCGAGCAGCGCGCGGTCGATCCCGTACTTCGCCATCAGTTCCGCGGCCTTGGCCGTCAGGGCCTGCGCCTCGGGCGGAGTGACGCTCTCGTCCTCGGCTTTGGCCAGCAGCTTGTGCACGCGGTCAAGGAGCCTGCTCGTTGCCTCGGTGTTCACCTAGCCTCCCGGGAGATGCGGATTCGAATACAGAATCGAACGCTAGCGAACGGCTCCGACAGTTTCGGCTCCCTCGGGTCGGATGCCGGGCTCAGGCACCCTAGACTCAGGCGGGTGAACGTCCAGCTTGCCCCCAGCCTGCTGTCCGCGGACTTCGCCAGGCTAGCGGACGAGGCAGCCGTCGTAGCGGATGTTGCCGACTGGCTGCATGTCGATGTCATGGACGGGCACTTCGTGCCGAACCTCACCCTCGGCTTGCCCGTGGTCGAGGCGCTGCTCAAGCACGCCAGCCTGCCCCTGGACTGCCACCTGATGATCGAGGACCCGGATCGCTGGGCCCCGGGCTATGCCGAGGCCGGTGCCAGGAACGTGACGATTCACGTCGAGGCGGCCTCGGCGCCGGTTCGGACGCTGCGGGCCATCAGGGCGGCGGGGGCCCGGGCGGGACTGGCCCTCAACCCGGCCACACCGGTCGAGCCCTGTGCCGACCTGCTGCCCGAGATGGACATGCTGCTGCTGATGACCGTTGATCCCGGGTTCGGCCACCAGCATTTCCTGGACCTGGTGCTGCCGAAGATCCGCCGGGCCCGGGCCCTGATCGGCGGCCGGGACGCCTCGGTGTGGCTGCAGGTGGACGGCGGCGTACACGAGGAAACCATCGGCCGCTGTGCCGAGGCCGGGGCCGACATGTTCGTG
>Ga0335073_10009467_pt1 | contig 13679 bp, 11 predicted proteins | sample Lox_Sample_22_FD_207093 | JGI IMG/M metagenome (GOLD analysis project Ga0335073, IMG submission 207093) | Soil microbial communities from Loxahatchee National Wildlife Refuge, Florida, United States - Lox_Sample_2.2 | ecosystem: Environmental > Terrestrial > Soil > Wetlands | place: USA... | reverse complement strand
CGAGCGAGGTGCCGAGGATGTTGACCTCGAGCATCTTCCTGATGTCATCGGGGTCGAGGTCGACCACCAGCTGGGTGATCTCGACGCCGGCGTTGTTGATCACGATGTCCAGGCCGCCGAGCTCGGCGATGGTGCCCTCGATGCACCGCTCCCAGCTGAGGTCGCTGGTCACGTCGAGCGGGAGGAACGCGGCGTCGCCGCCGGACTTCTTGATCGCGTCGACGGTGGCCTCGCCGAGCTCCTCGCGGATGTCGCCGATGACCACGGCCGCGCCGGCCCGGGCCAGCGCCTCGGCCATCCCGGCCCCCAGCCCGCGCGCCCCGCCAGTGACCAGGGCCTTGCGTCCGGTCAAGTCGTACACACTCATCTGGCATCTCCTCCTCGAGGCGAGGCACCCTGGCCTGGCTGTTTCCCCGGCTGTGCGACGAAGGTCACATTGTCACGGAATCTGGACAATCGTCAAGACTTTCTTGGACAAGTGTCAAGTTTGTTCTGGGCGGCGGGGACCGGACGGGATACAGTTGGTTCGGGCCCGCAGGAGCGGGCTTTGCCTTAGCTGATGGGAAGCGGTGCGGTGACGGAGGTGGCCCCGCGGGTCGACGAGGCCGCGGCGCCTACCGCGGAGACCAACCGGGAGCGGGTCTCGCGGCGGCAGGTCGACAAGTTCGCCGAGCGGCGGGCGCAGCTGGCCGGCGCGGCCCTGCAGACGCTGGCGGAACTCGGCTACGCCCGCACCAGCCTGCGCGAGATCGCGCAGAACTCCCAGTTCTCGCACGGCGTGCTGCACTACTACTTCAGCGACAAGGAAGACCTGATCACGCACTGCGTGCGCCAGTACGAGGCGGCCTGCGTGACCCGGTACGACGAGATCGTGGCCACGGCGGGCTCGGCCGAAGAGCTCAAGCGGGAGTTCAGCGCGGCCATGGCGCGGACCCTGCGGACCGACGCGGCGATGCACCGGCTCTGGTACGACCTGCGGAACCAGAGCCTGTTCGAGGAGTCGTTCCGCGCCGACGTGCTGGAGATCGACCAGCGCCGCGAGGAGATGATCTGGCGGGTCATCAGCCGGTACGCCTCGCTCACGGGTTCCGGGATCGCCATGCCGCCGGGGGCGGCGTACGCGATCCTCGACGGCCTGTTCCAGTCGGCGCTGCTGCACCAGCTGGCCGGGAACGAGCGGGCGGCGGACGAGCTGGCGGCGGACGTGGCCCGGGTGCTCGACATCTTGTAGGTCAGGCGGCGCCCAGGCCGCAGAGCTTGGCCAGGACCTGGCCGGCGCCCGGGTCCCGCAGGTCGTCGAGGATGGCATGAGCCTCCTGCCAGGCCGCCCGGGCATCGGGCCGGTGGCCGGTGGCGCACAGGGTGTCGCCGAGGTTGGTCAGGGCCACGGCCAGGTCGGGGCGGTTGCCGAGCTCGCGGAAAAGCCGGGTGCTGTGCCGGTAGCAGGCCAGGGCCTGATCGTGCCGCCCCAGATGCCGGTAGGTGTCGCCGAGGCAGTCCCAGGTGCAGCACTCACCGTCACGGTTGTCGGTCTCCCGGTGCAAGGTGAGCGCCTGCCGGTAGCAGGCCAGGGCCTGCTCGTACTCGCCAAGGACGCTGTGATACCAGCCGGCGTTGCTGATGGCGTTGCCCTGCCCGGCCTTGTGCCCGGCCGCCTGATAGAACGCGAGCGCCTGCCGCGCCTGGCTCAGGGCCTCACGCGGCCGGGCCTGGAACTCGAACGCCCGGCCCAGGATCAGCCGCCCGTGGCCCTGCCCGGCGCTGTCGCCGAGCTGACGCAGGAGGGCCAGTGCCTGCCCGAGATGGTCGTGCGCGTCCCCGAACGAGCCGAGCTGGGTCAGGGCGTGGCCCAGATCGCGGTGGCTGACGGCCTGCCCGGGCAGGTCGGCCGCGCGCACGGCGGCCGCCAGGGCGGTGCGCAAGATCGCGGTCCATTCCTGCCAGTATCCGCAGCGGTGCAGGTAACGTCCCAGGACCCAGCCCAGCTGCCAGGCCGCGGTGTCCAGTCCGGCCTCGGCGGCCAGGCGGATGGCGGCGGACACGACCGGGCGCTCGGCGATGAACCAGGCCAGCGCGGCGGCGCTCGCTTGGTGCGGCTCGGGCTGGACCCCGTCCCGGGGCGGGGACAGCGGCAGCAGATCCCGCCCCGGGCACAAGGACCTGGCCGCGGCCTGCGCGGTGTGCAGGTAGTGGTCCAGCATCCGGCCGAGAGCGGCGTGCCGGGCCGGTGAGCTGTCGCACGAGCCGGCCTGCTCGCCGGCGTAGGCGCGCAGCAGGTCGTGGAAGCAGAACCGGCCGGGTACGTGCTCGGCTACCAGGTGCGCGGCCGTCAGCTCGTCCAGGGACCGGTTCGCCTGGCCGGCCGGGATCGCGGCCAGGCTGGCGGCCGCGGCCACGGTGATATCCGGCCCCGGGTGCAGGCCCAGCAGCCGGAACATCCGGGCGGCCTGCGGGCTGAGGTGGCGGTAGGACCAGGAAAACACCGTCCGCGCGCTGCTGGCGGGCTCTCCGGTGTCAAAGGCGTCCAGCCGGCCGCGCTCGCCGCGCAGGGCGTCGGCCACGGCGGCCAGCGAATGGGTCGGCCGGGCGGCGGCCCGGGCGACGGCGATGTTGAGGGCCAGCGGCAGCCGCGCGCACAGCATGATGAGCTCGGCGGCGGCGGCCGGCTCGGCGGCGACCCGCTCGGAACCCAGGCGGCGGCTCAGCAGGGTACGGGCCTCGGCGTCGGTGAGCACGTCCACGGTGAGCAGGCGGGCGCCGTCGGCGGCGGCCAGGCCGGTCAGCTGGCTGCGGCTGGTCACCAGGACCAGGCAGTCAGCGGAGCCGGGCAGCAGGGGCCGGACCTGAGCGGCGTCCCTGGCGTTGTCGAGCAGGATCAGCATCCGCCGGCCGGCCAGCAGGCTGCGGTACAGCCTGGCCTGAGCCGCCGGCCCGGCCGGGATGTGCGCGGCGGGCACGCCCAGCGCCTCGGTGAAGCCGCGGATCGCCTCGGCGGGCGTCAGCGGGGCCCCCGACGGATCGTAGCCGCGCAGGTTCACGTACAGCTGCCCGTCGGGAAACCGCTCCGCGACCTGATGCGCCCAGTGCACCGCCAGCGCCGTCTTGCCCACCCCGGCCGTCCCGTTGATCGCGCTGATCACCACCGTCCCTGAGGATTCCGCACGCGAGCGGTCCAGCGACTCGGTCAGCGCGGCCAGCTGGCCGGCCCGCCCGGTGAAGTCCGGCACGCCCGCGGGCAGCTCCCGGGGCGGTCCGGCCGGGGCGGGACGGACCGCGGGCGGCGCGGGCGGCGCGAGGGCCAGCCCGGGGTCGCCGGCCAGGACCTGCTGGTGCAGTTCCCGCAGTCCGGCCCCCGGTTCGGTGCCGAGCTCGGAGACCAGCACCTGCCGGGCGCGCCGGTAGGCCGCGAGCGCCTCGGCTGGCCGCCCGTCCCGGTACAGGGCCAGCATGAGCTGGGCGTGCAGGCGTTCCCTGAGCGGATGGCAGGCGGCCAGGCGTCGCAGCTCGGTGATCACGTCGGCGTGGCGGGCCAGGTGCAGGTCGGCGTCGATGCGGGTTTCCAGGGCCTGCAGCCGCATCTCGGCCAGCCGGGGGGCCTCCCGGTCCGCCAGCAGCTCGGAGTCGACATCGGCCAGCGGATCACCCCGCCAGAGCGAGACGGCCGAGCGCGCCCGGTCGGCCGCGTCCTGCCACCGGCCATCTCGCGCGGCCGACCTGGCCGCGTTCAGCAGGTCCTCGGCCCGGGTCACGTCAAGCTCGCGGGCATCGGCCTGGATCGCGTAGCCGGACGGCAGCGTGCTGATCCGCGAAGTCCCGGTGTCCCCCAGGGCCTTGCGCAGCCTCATGACGTAGTTCTGGACGGTCACCCGGGCCGACCGCGGCGGCTCCGGCCCCCACAACGTCTCGGCCAGCTCGTCCAGCGAGACCGCCCGGCCGACGTTCAGCAGCAGCGCCGCGAGCAGCGCCCGCTGTTTCCCCTTCTGCACCGGTACCTCCGCGCCACCGACGCGCACCGTAAAGGGTCCTAGCAAACAGAATTCTGCTTCAGTCACGGCAAACCACTTACCACTCGCCCTGAAGGCCTCGTCACCGACGATAACTAGATGATAACTGCGGGTTAACCCTCCGGGCAACCGCGCCGGCGGCCCGGGCCCGGGCCGCGCGAGCCTGTCGTTCACGCGCAGGCGGGAGACCCCTCGCCTTGCGACCTCATGACCAGGCATTTTAGGCAGCATGGTTACTCTTGATGATCATTTGCTAACTGACTGCTGATATCGTCGGCCAGACTCAACTCCACAGCCGGACCACCGACATGAGGAGGGGAAACCGATGCGCGTAGACACGTGGACGTGATGAGCGGGGCAGCAGCACGGGGCGGTCTGAGGTCAGCGGGACGGGGATGCGGGGGTCAGGGCGGCGGCGATGCGCTCGATCATCTCGGTGAGGATGGGCTGCGGCGTGGCGAAGTTGAGCCGGAACGATCCCGGGCCGCCGTCACCGAAGGCGGGCCCGTCCACCACCGTGATGTGCGCGCGGCCGGTGACCAGCTCGCCGGGCGAGCCGGGCAGGTCCAGCGCGGTGCAGTCGAGCCAGGCGAGATAGGTGCCGTCGGGCGGGCGGTAACGCACCTGCGGCAGGTGGCGGCCGAGCAGTCCGGCCAGCAGGCGGCGGCTGTCGTCGAGGTAGCCGAGGACCTCGGCCAGCCACGCCTCGCCGTGCCGGTACGCGGCGATGTTGGCGGCGACGCCGGGATTGCTCGCCCCGTGGGCGGCGAAGAATCCCATCTCCTCCCACCGCTGCCGGTCGGGCTCGTTGGTCAGGATCACCTGGGCGCATTTGAGGCCGGGCAGGTTCCAGGCCTTGGACGCGGAGGTGGCCGTCAGGGTGTGCGAGGCGGCGGCGTCAGAGGTGGACGCGTAGGGGATGTGGCGCATCCCCGGATAGACCAGCGGACCGTGGATCTCGTCGGCGAAGACCCGCCCGCCGTGCCGCTCGACGACGTCGGTGAGCTGCGCCATCTCCGGCGGGCCGAAGACCCGTCCCAGCGGGTTGTACGGGTTGCAGAAGATGACCAGGTGGCCCCCGGCGCGGAAGGCGTCCTCGATGGCGTCGAGGTCCAGGGTGAAGTAGCCGTCGTCGCCGCGCATCTTCACCTGGATGATCTCGCGGCCGAGGAAGCCCGGTACGGACAGGAACGGCATGTAGGCGGGCGTGGGCAAGATGACCGGTGAGCCCGGGCGGGAGAAGTGGGTGATGGCGATCTCCAGGCCCCTGATCACGTCGGGGATGTGGTGGATCAGCGCGGGATCAACGTCCCAGCCGTAGCGGCGCTGCTGGAACTCCGCGCACGCGGCGGCGAGCTCATCGGCCAGGAACGGGGGCAGGTAGCCGAAGTTCGCGTCGGCGGACAGCCCGGCGAGCGCCTCGAGGATCGCGGGCGCGGCCCCGAAGTCCATCTCCGCCACGGCGGCGCCGAACCCGCCGGGCCCCGGGGCAGCCCACTTGTAGCTGCCGCGGGCGCGGAGCATCGCCGCGGTCGTGGCCTCAATTTCCTGTCTGAGCGTTCCTGGCACACCGCTATCCTCCCCCGCCGGCCTTGACGTCCGTTCCGGGGCCGCCATAGCGTGAGCGCACCGTTGGCCGAGGGCGAGATGATGCCATGTCGGAGGTGCTCACCGCGCCGCGTGTCCTGACCGGCGACCAGACCGTGACCGACGGCGCGGTGGTCATCGGCGACCGCACGGTGGACTGGGCCGGCCCGGCCGCGGCCCTGCCCGCGGAGTACGCGGCGCAGCCGCGAGCGGACTACCCGGACTCGACGATCCTGCCGGGGCTGATCGACAGCCACGTCCATCTGGGGTTCGACGGCGGCCCGAACCCGGCCGCGCGGATGCGGGCCGAGAGCGACGCGCAGCAGCTCATCTTGATGCTGCGCAGCGCGCGGGACCTGCTGGGCGTGGGCGTGACCACCGCCCGCGAGCTGGGCGCCCGGGGGTACCTGGACCTGGTGGTGCGCGACGCCATAGCGCAGGGACTGGCCCGCGGCCCGCGGCTGCTGGCGGCGACCCGCCCGATCACGGTCACCGGCGGGCACTGCTGGTTCATGGGCGCCGAAGCCGACAGCGAGGACGACCTGCGCCGCATGGTCCGCACCCACCACAAGCACGGCGCCGACCTGATCAAGGTCATGTCCACCGGCGGGTTCATGACGGCCGGTTCGGCGCCCTGGTACGCCCAGTTCACCGCGGCCCAGCTGGCCGTCGTCGTCGAGGAGGCCAGGCGGGTCGACATGCCGGTCGCCGCCCACGCCCACGGCATCGAGGGCATCCGCCGGGCCGTCGAGGCCGGCGTCAGCACGCTCGAGCACTGCTCGTTCGTGACCGAGACCAACGAGCGGCGTTTCGACGAGCAGCTCGCGGCCATGATCGCCGAGCGGGGCATCGTGGTCTGCCCGACCGTCAACGTGAACGCGCCTTACGTCGCCGAGCTGACCGGGATCGTGGTGGGCGAGCACCTGGCGGCGATGCACGAAATGGGCATCCGCATCATCGCGGGAACCGACGCGGGCATCGACAATACCCCGCACCACCAGTACGCCGGCGGGCTGGAGTACCTGGTGAAACTGGGCTTCCGGCCGGATGAAGTGCTCGCGATGGCCACCACCGGGGCGGCCGCGGCGCTCGGCGTCGGCGCCGTCACCGGCCGCCTCGCGCCCGGCTACGAGGCCGACCTGATCGTGGTGCACGGCAACCCGCTCACCGACATCACCGCGCTCGGCCGGCTGCGGCGGGTCATCGCCCGCGGCCGCGACTACCTGCCCGACAGCGGCCGCTTCGACGTCAGCGCCCCCGGCACGCCGTTCGCGTCCCCCGATCACCAGGTCAACCTGGACCTGCTCGCCGAGGCGACCAGGCTGCGGCGGGCCTAGGCCGGACGGCGCCCGCCGTAGATGACGGTCTCCAGCTGCTTGGAGTAGACGTCAATGCCCTCGAATCCCGCTGACCGCAGGTAACCGAGCTGACGGCCGAGCGGGATTATGTAGCGGACGTGGTTCTCCCAGCGCGCCTGGTCCAGCGGCGTCCGGCGCCGCCGCCGGGCCGCCGCCCCGGGATCCTCATGGTCCCGCACCCGTTCCCAGGTGGCTTCGACGACGGGATCCTCGCCGCGCACCGGGTCGTAGTTGAGGTACCAGCCGCCGGGCACCAGGCGGCCGAATATCTCGGCGAACAGGCCCTGCTTGCGCTTGTCGGGCAGGTGGTGTACGCACATCGAGGTCACCACGGCGTCGAGCGCCGCGGGGATCGCCGCGGGCCACGGGCCGCCGGCCGACATGTCGAACTCGACGTAGCGGTAGCGTCCCGTGAACGGCCGCATCTCGCGCTCGCCGGCCCGCATCATCTCGGCCGAGAAGTCAGCCAGGATCGCGGTGCCGCGCGGGTGCAGGTCGAGGATCGCCCGTGACGCGGCCCCGGTGCCCGCGCCCAGGTCCAGGAACGTGAACGGCTCCTGCGGCCCGAAGGGAAGCAGCAGGGCCATGAAGCGCCGGTGCTCCTTACGGTCGCGTTCCTCCCGCTCCGCCTCCGCCGCCCAGGCCTGAACCTGCTCGGCGGACTGCCAGATGGCCGCGTTCGCATCCGCCGGATCGCTCATGAGCAGAAGCGTAACCGTACTCGATACCCTGGAAGGGCCATGCCGTCGCGCCCCTGACCCCCAGTGCCCCCAGGAGAGAGATGCCCAAACGGGTTCGTCCCTACGGCTCGGCGGAAGACGCCGAGTCCGCCGGACTCGGCGCAAGCCAGCCGGGAGCGGGAGGTGAGCTGGTGAGCGAGCTGGGCAGCACGCTGACGATGCGCGATATCGCCGGCCAGGCGGCCGAGGCGATCCGGACGCTCGGCGAGGTGGCCGCCGACGGGGCCAGCTTCGCGAGCCTCGATGACGCCCGCGAGGTCATCGCCAGCCTGGAGCGGATGGGCCAGGACCTGCCGCAGCTGTGCGAGCAGCTCGCCCGGATCCTGGTCGTGCAGCGCGAGGAGGGGCAGATCGCCAGCGCCCCCGGCCAGGATCTGGACTTCTGGGTCGTCGAGGCGGTGGAGGCGCTGGCCGCCGCGGGGCAGGCCGCGGACATGATGACCGCCGCCCTGACGCAGGCGAGCCGGACCGCGGCCGAGCTCAGGTCAATTCCATCGGCGACATAACCGGAATCGGCGGGTAATGCCGTTTCGGTAAATTCTTCGAACAGCCGATTCACCCGCATCAGGTCACGGATTAATAAAGGTCGCATACGGCGGGCTATCGTCCGGTTTAGTTACGTGATTCTTCACGGTCCCGCGGTAATACGGGCGGCTTTCGGATACCTTTACCGCCATGACCACTTCGGCTGTCTAGCCTGACTCGGCGGTGATGGTGGTTGGCTACCTGCGGGGAGGTGAGCGTTGCGGGACGGGAGTATCTCGCCGCTCGATGCCGATCCGGGCCAGACCTGGCTGGCCGAGTCCGCCGAACCGGAGGCCGCCGACGCAGACGGCCGCCCGACGCGGCAAACTAGTGCCCTCATGTCCGATGCCTTCCTGCCCTCTGGTTCGGGCCGCGAGTGGAGCGCCGACCGCGCGGTCACCGAGCTTTACTCACTGCACTACCGGTACCTGGTGCGCCTGGCCGCCATCTTGGTGCGGGACATTCCCACCGCCGAGGAAGTGGTGCAGGATTCCTTCGTCGCGATGCACGACGGATGGCAGCGCCTGAAGGACACCGAGAAGGCACTGGCCTACCTGCGGCAGGCCGTCGTGAACAGGTCGCGCTCGGTGCTGCGGCACCGGATGGTGGTCGAGAAGAACCTGCAGAACGCGCCGCCGGACATGCCGAGCGCGGAACACGGAGCCTTTATCCTGCTCGAGCGTTCGGCGGTGGTGGCCGCGCTGCGCGACCTGCCCGAGCGGCAGCGCGAGGCGATCGTCCTGCGGTACTACGCGGACCTGTCCGAAGCGGACATCGCGGCGACGATGAGGATCAGCCGCGGGGCCGTCAAGAGCCATACGGCCCGCGGCATGGCGGCCCTCCGCGCGGCCCTGGAGCCGGAATCATGACCAGGCCCGGCCGCGGCCCCGAGGGCACCCCGGCGCAGTGGTACCACTTCGCCGAGTTCGTGCGGCGGGCGCTGCACGCCGCCGCGGACCAGGTCGAGCCGCAGGCTGACGGCCTGGAACCGATCCGGGCCAGGCTCCCGGCCGCCTCCGGCGCGCACGACCGCCAGCCGGGGCGATGGCGCCGGCGGCGGCCCGGGACCAAGCGCGGGACCCGCCGGGGCGGGCCGGGAACGGGCGCGCAGCGCCCGTAGCCGGAGGCCGCCCGGAGGGGTGATCCGGGAGGGATGCTCCGGAGGGTGTGACCCGCGCGTCCGGAACGGCCGGCTCGAAGGGGTACGCAGCCACGCAAGACGCCTCGTTTTCCGCTATGAGCGGACGAGCACGAGGCGGCGGGAGGGCAGGTAGCTGGTTCGTTCGGCACAAAAAGGATCTTCCGCCGTAACCGGAGCTGGCACCTTCCTCGGCACCGTAACGGGACGGACCTACTATGGGCGGTATGACCGAGCAGGCCGAGACGATCCGGACGGCGATCCTCACCGTTGACGACGACCCCGGCGTGTCCCGCGCGGTCGCGCGGGACCTGCGGCGGCGTTACGGGGAGCACAACCGGATCGTGCGGGCCGAGTCGGGCTCCTCGGCGCTGGAGGCGCTGCGGCAGATGAAGCTGCGCGGTGACCTGGTGGCGGTGATCCTGGCCGACTACCGGATGCCGGAGATGAACGGGATCGAGTTCCTCGAGCGGGCGATGGACATCTACCCGGGGGCGCGCCGGGTGCTGCTCACCGCGTACGCCGACACCGGGGCCGCGATCGACGCCATCAACGTGGTCGACCTGGACCACTACCTGCTCAAGCCGTGGGACCCGCCGGAGGAGAAGCTCTACCCGGTGGTCGACGAGCTGCTCGACGCGTGGCTGTCGTCGGACCACCGGCCGGTGCCGGAGACCAAGGTCGTCGGGCACCGCTGGTCGGCGCGCTGCTCCGAGGTCCGCGAGTTCCTGGCCCGCAACCAGGTGCCCTACCGCTGGTACAACTCCGACGAGCCGGAGGGAGAGCGGCTGCTCGAGGCCGCGCAGGCGGACGGGCTCTCGCTGCCGGTGGTGATCACGCCGGACGGCGCTCCGCTGATCGAGCCCACCGACGCCGAGCTGGCGGCACGGGTCGGGCTGGCCACCACGCCTTCGAAGGACTTCTACGACCTGATCGTGATCGGCGGCGGGCCGGCCGGCCTGGGCGCCGCGGTGTACGGCGCGTCCGAGGGCCTGCGCACCGTGCTGGTGGAGCGGCTGGCGACCGGCGGGCAGGCGGGGCAGAGCTCGCGGATCGAGAACTACCTGGGCTTCCCGGACGGGGTGTCCGGGGCGCAGCTGACCGACCGGGCGCGGCGCCAGGCCACGAAGTTCGGGGCCGAGGTGCTGACCACCCGGGACGTGGTGGCACTGGAGGTCAAGGGGTCGGCCCGGGGGGTTCGGTTCGCGGACGGCACGTCGCTCGACGCGCACACGATCATCCTGGCCACCGGGGTGTCCTACCGGCAGCTTTCCGCTCCGGGGCTGAGCGAGCTGACCGGGCGCGGGGTCTACTACGGGTCCGCGCTGACCGAGGCCTCGGCCTGCCTCGGGCAGGACGTGTACATCGTCGGCGGGGCGAACTCGGCCGGGCAGGCCGCGGTGTACCTGTCCCGGCACGCCAAGTCGGTGACGATCCTGGTCCGCGGGCCGTCGCTGGAAAAGTCGATGTCGTACTACCTGATCAAGCAGATCGAGGACATCCCGAACGTCTCGGTGCGGACGTGCACCGAGGTCATCGCGGCCTCCGGCGACGATCACCTGGAGGGACTGACGCTGCGGAACACCGCGTCCGGCGACACGGAAACAGTTGACGCCTCTTTGCTGTTCCTGTTCATCGGGGCAGCGCCGCTGACCGACTGGCTGGACGGAGTGGTAGTGCGAGATTCCGCAGGGTTCGTGGTGGCGGGCCCGGACCTTTCTGTCGCCGGGGAGCGTCCCCGCGGCTGGGAGCTGGACCGGATGCCGTACCACCTGGAGACCAGCGTGCCCGGGGTGTTCGTGGCCGGGGACGCGCGGGCGGAATCGGCGAAGCGGGTCGCTTCGGCCGTCGGGGAAGGCGCGCTGGCCGTCATGCTGGTGCACCGCTATCTGGAGAAAAGATGAGTGCTTCTGACCTGGCCCCGGCTTGCCAGTCCGCGAATTCGCTGATGTGCAGCGTCGATGAGCTGCGGACGCTGTTCCTGTTCGAGAAGCTCACCGACGACCAGCTGCAGTGGCTATGCGAGCGGGGGCACGTGGAGCTGATCGAGCCGGGGCCCGTCTATGCGGAGGGCGCCCCCGCGACCTGCTTCTACGTGCTGCTCGAGGGCACTGTGGTGATGCTCCGCCGGGTGGGCGCGGACGATATCGAGGTCGGCCGGACGTCGGACCGCGGGGTGTACTCCGGGGCGTTCACCGCCTACCTCGGCGACCGGGTGCCGCAGGTCTACAACAACTCGCTGAAGGCGACCGCGCCATCGCGCTTCTTCGTGCTGGACGCGGACGTGTTCGCCGAGCTGATGCACGAGTGGTTCCCGATGGCGGTGCACCTGCTGGAGGGGCTGTTCTTCGGCAACAAGAACGCTCAGCAGGCGATCGGGCAGCGGGAACGGCTGCTGGCGCTCGGCTCGCTGTCGGCGGGCCTGACGCACGAGCTCAACAACCCGGCCGCGGCCGCGGTGCGGGCCACCGCCACGCTGCGCGAGCGGGTGGCCGGGATGCGGCACAAGCTGGGCATGATCGCGGGCGGCAAGTGGGACCGGACCACGCTGGAGACGCTGATCCAGCTGCAGGAAGAGGCGGCCGAGCGGGTGCCGAAGGCGCCGGCGCTGTCTCCCCTTGAGGCCTCCGACCGGGAGGACGCCATCACCGACTGGCTGGAAGACCGCGGGTGTTCCGAAGGCTGGATGCTGGCCCCGACCTTCGTGGCGGCCGGGCTGGACGTGGCCTGGCTCGATCACGTCGAGGCCGCGGTGGACCCGGGCACGCTTGAGGCCGCGCTGCGGTGGCTGAACTACACGGTCGACACCGAGCTGCTGATGAACGAGATCGAGGACTCCACCACCCGGATCTCCACCCTGGTCGGCGCGGCCAAGCAGTACTCCCAGCTGGACCGGGCGCCGTACCAGGTCGTCGACGTGCACGAACTGCTGGACAGCACGCTGATGATGCTGTCCGGGAAGATTCCGCCGGGGATCGAGGTGGTCAAGTCGTACGATCTTTCCGTGCCGCAGATCCCGGCGTACGCGGGCGAGCTGAACCAGGTGTGGACGAACCTGATCGACAACGCGGTGTCCGCCATGGGGGACTCCGGCGTCCTGACGGTGCGCACCGGGATGGACCGGGGGCAGGTGTTCGTGGAGTTCGGCGACACCGGGCCTGGAGTGCCGGCCGAGATCAAGAACCGGATATTCGAGCCGTTCTTCACCACCAAGCCGGTCGGTGAGGGAACCGGGCTCGGGCTCGATATATCGTGGCGCATCGTGGTGAACAAGCACCACGGGGATCTGTCCCTGGAGTCTGAGCCGGGTGACACGCGGTTCCGGGTGTGGCTGCCGGTGACCCCTGCGGATGATGCGGAGGAGAGCTGAGATGAGCGAGATCGCGGGGATCGACCCTTCGGTTCCGCCGAGCGGGCCCGGATGCGTGGAGTGCGAGGCGGCCGGCGGCTGGTGGGTGCACCTGCGCCGGTGCGCGCAGTGCGGTCACATCGGCTGCTGCGACACCTCGCCGATGCAGCACGCGACCGCGCACGCCGGGGCCACCGGGCACCCGTTCATCCGCAGCTTCGAGCCGGGTGAGGACTGGTACTTCAGCTACGACACCAAGGAGATGTACGACGGGCCCGACCTCGCGCCGCCGCAGCATCACCCGGTGGATCAGGGAGTGCCCGGGCCGGTCGGGAGGGTGCCCGCCGACTGGCGGCAGCACGTGCACTAGGCGGGTCTTGGGGGGTGCCCGGGCGGGCTTGGGAGGCTTGACGGGGCGGCTTGGGGGCTTGGCGAGTGCCCCGGCGGGCCCGGCGGGCTTGGCGGGTGCAGCGGATAGCTTGTGGTGCTCGTGCGCTTTGTGAGACGTCCCGAAGTCGCCCAGCCGTAAAAGATCTTGGAAGTTTCGGGCTTCGTGGAGACTTTGGTGCACTGTAGACCCCCCAAACAACCGCCAAGCCCGAATCAACCACGATAAATTTCAGATCATCGAACCGGTGAGCGGGTTAACGAGCCTGGTGAGGTTAAAGGGGCCAGTTAGGCGTGGACTCGGGCAAGGGGCCGGCTGGTGCTGATACCTGGCCGGACTTGCCGTGGTCCCCGGCGAGGGAACCTGGTGCTGATCCGGCGGGGCCACGGCGTTCGCGTCCGCCAGTCCCGGCTCGCCCACCTGAGATAGCGTTTCATCGCTGGGGCGGCTGATAGCCAGGTCGGCGGCCCGGCAGATGGCCAGGTTGCCAGGCCGGCAGATGGCTGGAGCGGCTGAGGGAGAGGGACGATGGAACCGGACGGGTCCGCGCAGGTTGCCGTGTTCGTGGATTTCGAGAACCTCGTCCTAGG
>Ga0335073_10009465_pt1 | contig 13680 bp, 11 predicted proteins | sample Lox_Sample_22_FD_207093 | JGI IMG/M metagenome (GOLD analysis project Ga0335073, IMG submission 207093) | Soil microbial communities from Loxahatchee National Wildlife Refuge, Florida, United States - Lox_Sample_2.2 | ecosystem: Environmental > Terrestrial > Soil > Wetlands | place: USA... | reverse complement strand
CGGACACGGACGCCGACACGATCCTCGGCCTCGACGCCGGCGCCAACGACTACGTGACCAAGCCGTTCCGGCTCGGCGTGCTGCTCGCGCGCCTCCGGGCCCAGCTGCGCCAGCACGAGCAGAGCGAGGACGCGGTGTTTGCGATCGGGCCCTACACGTTCCGGCCCGCGGCGAAGCTTTTGGTCGAGAACGGCACCAACAAGAAGGTGCGCCTGACCGAGAAGGAGGCCGCGATCCTCAAATACCTCTATCGCGCGGGCGAGCGCGTGGTGGGGCGCGATACGCTGTTGAACGAGGTCTGGGGCTACAATGCCGGCGTCACCACCCACACGCTCGAGACCCATGTCTACCGGCTGCGCCAGAAGATCGAGACCGACCCCTCGCGCGCCGAGATCCTGATCACCGAGCCGGGCGGCTACCGCCTGGTGCCGTGACCGCCGCGCGCCGTTCCACCGCGCGCTAGAGCCGCGCTTCGATCCAAGGCACGCCCGCGAGATAGAGCGGCCAATTGACCGGCCAGATCACGGACCACGCCACTCCCTTGGCATAGCTCAGCGCGCAGGCGCCGCCGCTGCATTGGCTCGAGCGCACGCCGATCTGGAATACGAGGGTGAGCGCGGCGATCGCGACATAGACATAGAGAAGCTTCCGTTTGGTCCCGCGCGTCATCTCGGTCCTCCGTTGGGTGCGGCCGCGGCTCCTCGGCTATTTGAGATCGACGATCACCGGCACGTGATCCGACGGCGTGCTCCAGCCGCGCGCGGACTTGAGCACCGAGGCATCGGCGAGCGAGGCGGCGAGCGCCGGCGTCACCCAAATATGGTCGAGGCGCCGGCCGCGGTCGGCCGCCGCCCAATCGTTCGCGCGATAGCTCCACCAGCTATAGAGCCGCTCCTCGGGCGGGATGAAGCGGCGTACCGCATCGACGAACTTATGCGCTGCCTGGAGCTTCGCCAATCCCTCGACCTCGATGGGCGTATGGCTCACGACGTCGAGGAGCTGCTTGTGCGACCAGACGTCGGTCTCGAGGGGTGCGATGTTGAGATCGCCCACCAGGATCGCCTTGCGCCGCGCCGAATAACGCGCCTTCCACCAGGCCTCGGTCTCGGCGAGGAAGCGGAGCTTGTGGGCGAATTTCGGATTGGCGTCGGGATCGGGCACGTCGCCGCCCGCGGGCACGTAGAAATTATGCAGCTCGATCCCGCCCGGAAGGATCGCGAGCGCGTGACGGCAATCCTCCTTGCCGCACCAATCCTCGCCGCCGCCGCTTTTGAGCGGCAACCGCGAGAGCAGGGCGACGCCGTTGTAGGACTTCATGCCGCGCACGTGGCGATGGACGTAGCCCAGGCGCTCGAAGGGCTCGTGCGGGAAGTCGCGGTCCTGGACCTTGGTCTCCTGGAGGCACAGCACGTCGGGCGCCGCCTCGGCGATGAAGCGCTCGACGATGGCGAGGCGCAGCCGGACCGAGTTGATGTTCCAGGTCGCGATACGCAAGGCGGGGCGGGCGGCTCGAGGAGGCGCGGTCAGACGATCGAGATCGCGAGATCGCCCACGCCGTCGACGTGTCCCTCGATCCTGTCGCCCTTGGCGACCGGACCGACGCCCGCGGGCGTGCCGGAATAGAGGAGATCGCCCGACTTCAGCTCGACCAGGCCCGAGAGGTAGGAAATCATCTCGGGCACGCTCCAGATCATCTGCGCGAGATCGCCGCTTTGCTTGGTCTGGCCGTTGACCTTGAGCCAGATGGCCCCCTTCGAGGGATGGCCGATCTTCGACGCCGGCACCAGCGCCGTGCAGGGCGCCGAGCGGTCGAAGCCCTTCCCCATGTCCCAGGGCTTGCCCGCCTTCTTCGCCTCGCCCTGGAGGTCGCGGCGCGTCAAATCGATGCCGACGCCGTAGCCGAACACGTGCTCGAGCGCGCGCTCGACCGGAATGTCGACACCGCCCGATTTCATGGCGACCACGAGCTCGATCTCGTGATGCACGTCCTTGGTCTTGACCGGGTACGGGATCTTGGCGCCGTTGGGCACGATCGCGTCGGCCGGCTTCATGAAGAAGAACGGCGCCTCGCGCGTCGGATCGCCGCCCATCTCGCGCGTGTGCTCGGCGTAATTCCGGCCCACGCAATAGATGCGCCGCACGGGAAACGCGGCACCCGACTCGACGACCGGAACGCTCGGCACGTCCCACAGCGGAATGGCGTAGGTCAAGGTTCGATTGCTCATGGCGGCTCCGGCTCCGGGGAATGAGACGCGCGGCGCGGCCGTCGCGTTACGGCCAAGCTATGGGGCGGGGTCGGGATTTGCAAGCGCGGCGAGCGTCGACTCGGCTGCGCATAAGCGAACGCCCGGTCAGGGGGGCGACCGGGCGTTCAAAAGCTCCGATTAAGGAGTCCGAGAACACCAGGGGAGCTGTCCTCGGACGACCGGCGCCTTTGCGGTGCCGGCCGCTCGAGTCATAGATAGGTGCGCCGCGGCGGCTTCGCCATGTCACCCCCGACCGGCAGCCATGCGACCCGCGCACGGCTTTGCGACAAAACGAAATGCCGAGGATTTTAGGCTGCGATTCCGGCGCTTTGGCCGCGCGCCCGGGCGGCGGCGCGGCCGCGCACCGCGTCGCCGAAAGCCGTGAACAGGGTCCGCGAAAGCGGGTTCTCGGCCGCCTTCCATTCCGGGTGCCATTGCACGCCGAGGGCGAAGGCGGGGGCGTCCTTGAGGCGCACCGCCTCGATGATGCCGTCGGGCGACAGCGCCTCGATCTCGAGGCCCGGTGCCGGCCGGTCGATCGCCTGGCCGTGGAGCGAATTGACGATCACTTCCTCGGCGCCGAACAGTTCGGCGAGGTAGCCGCCGCGCGCGAGCTTGACGGGATGGCGCGGGCCGTATTTCTCGTCGCGCGTCTCGCCCTTGCCGCGATGGTCCATCTTGCCCGCGAGCTCCCACACGCGCTGGTGCAGCGTGCCGCCGAGGGCGACGTTGAACTCCTGGATGCCGCGGCAGATGGCGAGCACGGGCACGCCGGCCGCGATCGCGGCGCGGATCAGCGGCAGCGTCGTCTCGTCGCGCGCGGGATCGTGCAGCGTGCCGGGAGCGCTCGCCGATCCGCCATAGCGGCGCGGCTCGACGTTGGAGGGGCTGCCGGTGAGCATCAGCCCGTCGAGGCGCAGCGCCAGGCCCGCGACGTCGTGGGCGTCGCCCAAGGCCGGGACGATCATGGGTGTCGCGCCCACGAAGGTGGCGACGGCGTCGAGATAACGCGCCCCCACCGCGTGGAACGCCACGCCGTTCAGATCCTTGATGCAGGCCGGAAGCCCGACCAGGGGTAAAGCCGTCTCGCGGGTCATCGATCGTCCGCCCGAAACGTTGGGCCGCGCGTCATCGAAGCGTCGAAGTATCGGGTCAAAACCGCCCGGGCGCAACCTGTGCCGCGGACGAGGGCGCCATGCGCCGCGCGCCCGGTGATTGCCATCTATTGCCGGCCCGGCTGCATCGGCGAGGGGTCGACGAACTTGAACGCATCGGGATCGATCTTCTGGTCGAAACGCGGATTGAGGAGGGCGACGTCGATGGTCTTCCCGGTCGCGTCGATCACGGTCCATTTCTCGAGCTGGAGCGGCTTGTCGCTGAACACGAGGGTGAGCCGGCCTTGATCCGGATGGCCCGCCTCGTGCAGCGTCACGCGCAGCGAGTCGGCACCGCGCTCGACCTTGGTGACGGTCACGTCCTGGGGATCGATCTTGTTCTTGACCAGAAAATAGGCAGGCGTGGAATCGATCGGCAGGTAGCTCGTCTGCTTGAGCTCGGGATCGTAGACCGTGAGCCAGATGCCGCTCGCGATCATGAGCAGCGGATCGGGCGGATCGTACTGCACGCGCATCTTGCCCGGGCGCTCGAGATCGAAGGTGCCTTGGACGACGTTGCCGCCCGACGAGGTTTGGAGGAAACGCGCCGAGACGGTCTTGATGGAATTGAGATAGGCCTCGATGCGCGCGACGTCGGCGCGGTCGGCGGCGCTGAGCCTCGATTCGCCCTCCGCGCGCGCGACGCTACTCGCGCCGAGTGCGAGCGTCGCGACCAAGGCCGCGCCGAGCAATGCCGCGATGCGCTTCGATGGCTTTATGTCGTGCGGCATGTCGTGCGGCACTCCTTCATCCCAATGACGTAACGGCGCTTCGCGGCGCCCGGGCCTTGGGTCCCGGGATCCGCCGCGGGGTTCGGCGCGGCGCCAGCCCCGTTTTGGATCAAGCGTCCGGGTCGTCGATGTTGCGGCCGAGCACTTCGCGCTTGCCGACATGGTTCGCCGGCGTCACCACGCCCTCGGCCTCCATGCGCTCGATGATACGCGCCGCCCGGTTGTAGCCGATCTGGAGGTAGCGCTGCACGAAGCTGGTGGACGCCTTGCGCTCCCGGCACACGAGGGCGACCGCCCGGTCGTAAAGCTCGTCGCCCGAGCCACCGCCTTCGTCGAAGCCGGGCGCGAACCCGTCCTCCTCGTCCTCGGTGACGTCCTCGATATAATTCGGCTCCCCCTGCTCTTTCAAGAAGCCGACCACCGCCTCGACCTCGTCGTCGCGCACGAACGGGCCGTGAACGCGGCTGATCCGGCCGCCGCCCGCCATGTAGAGCATGTCGCCCTGGCCCAGGAGCTGCTCGGCGCCGGATTCGCCCAGGATGGTGCGGCTGTCGATGCGCGAGGTGACCTGGAACGAGACGCGGGTCGGGAAGTTGGCCTTGATGGTGCCGGTGATGACGTCGACCGAGGGGCGCTGGGTCGCCATGATGAGATGGATGCCGGCGGCGCGCGCCATCTGCGAGAGGCGCTGGATCGCGGCCTCGATCTCCTTGCCCGCGACCAGCATCAGATCCGCGAACTCGTCGACCACGACGACGATGTAGGGAAGCGCCGCCAGGTCGAGCGGCTGCTCCTCGAACTGGGGCTTGCCGGTCTCGGCGTCGAAGCCGGTCTGGACCCGGCGCTTCAGCGTCTCGCCTTTGCGGCGCGCCTCCTGGAGGCGGAGGTTGTAGCCCGCGATGTTGCGCACGCCGAGGGTCGACATGGCGCGGTAGCGGTTCTCCATCTCGCGCACGGTCCATTTGAGCGCCACGATCGCCTTCTTGGGCTCGGTCACCACCTCGGTGAGGAGATGGGGAATGCCGTCATAGACCGAAAGCTCGAGCATCTTCGGATCGATCATGATGAAGCGGCATTCGCTCGGCGGCAGACGATAGAGCAGCGACAGGATCATGGTGTTGATCGCGACCGACTTCCCGGAGCCGGTGGTGCCCGCCACGAGCAAGTGCGGCATGCGCGCGAGATCGACGATCACGGGGGCACCGCCGATGTCCTTCCCGAGCACGAGCGTCAATTTGGCCGCCGTGCGCTCATAGACTTCGGACGCCAAGAGCTCGCGCAGATAGACCGTCTCGCGCCGCACGTTGGGGAGCTCGATGCCGAGCACGTTGCGCCCCGGCACGACCGCGACGCGCACCGAGACGGCGCTCATCGAGCGCGCGATGTCGTCGGCGAGGCTGATGACGCGCGCGGACTTGGTGCCGGGCGCGGGCTCGAGCTCGTAGAGGGTCACGACCGGGCCGGGCCGCACCTTCACGATCTTGCCCTTGACGCCGAAATCCTCAAGCACCGATTCGAGGAGGCGCGCATTGGCGGCGAGCGCCTGCTCGTCGACCACTTCGGGCCGCGCGTCGGCGGGAAGGCCCAGGAGATCGAGAGGCGGAATCTCGTAATCCTCGCCGGTGTCGAGATCGAGGGTCGCCTGCTTCGCGCGCGACGCGCGCTTGCGCTGCGGGGTCGCGGCCGCGCGCGGCGCGATCTCGAGATCGCCCAGCGCGTCGCGCCGGACGCCGGGCTCGGTGCCGTCCTCATCGTCGAGCGACGACGCGAATTCGGGCTCGACGCGCTCGCCCGCGCGGCGCCGCTGGGCGCGTCCGAGGGTCGGCTCCGCCGCGTCGTCGGCGTCGCGCTCCATGCCGTGCTCGATCACCGGGCCGCGGCGCGCGCCCAAGCGCTCGGCGCCGCTGCGGAGCCAGCCGAGGCCGGTGCCGACGCCGCTCGAGACACGCGTCGTGGCGTTGCGCCGGCCGTGGGTCGCGAGCCAGGCGAGGCGGCGCGCGAAGCCGAGCCATTCGCGCCAGCTGTAGCCCAGGCCGTAGACGAACAAGGCGGCCGCCGGCAACGCCATGGCGAAGCCCAAGCCGCGTACGGCGACGCTCAGATCGGCGAGCTGCGCCATCGCGAGGAGCCGCCCGAGGGCGAGCGAGCCCGCGAAGCCGCCGAGACCGGACGCGAGCGGCCAGCTCGCGGGCGTCGGCAGTGCCGCGAAAGCGATCGCACCCAGCAGCACCATGGGAGCCAGCAGCACCGTACGCAGGAGGGCTCGGCGCAAGCCCTGATGGGCCGCGAGACGCCAGCCCCAGACCACCAGCATCGCGGCCAGTGGTGCTGCGGCAAGGCCGAGGCTCTGAAGCAGGAGGTCGGCGCCATAGGCGCCCGGTACGCCCAGAAGGTTGAGCGGCGCGCGCGCGACCGCGTGGTTGAAGGAAGGATCGGCGCCGTGATAGCTCGCGAGCGCCAGGAGCGTCGCGAGGCCGAGCGCCAAAAGCGCCGCGCCGCCGAGCTCCGCCAAACGCCGGCGCAGGAATTGCGCCACCGCGGGCGGCAGCAACGTCATGCGCTGGCTCGCCGGTCTCGACCGCTGCGCTATCGCACGCGCCATGGATTAGTCCCCGATTGCCCTATGCCCTGTGCCCGGGCGCCCCACGCCTAAGCGTCTTGTGCCTGAGCGCCCTATGCCCACCGCTTGCCCGCCTGTCCGGCCGCCCGATCTACCGCGATCGCGGCCGGTACAAAACGAAAACGATTGTAGCGTGAGACGGCTTTGGAAACAAGCGCTTGCGCGCCCGACGCCTACCGCATGTCGGGGCCCGATTTCGCCGAGTCCACAAAGGGATGCGGTGCCATCCTCGGGTTTCATCTTTGTTCCGATTTTCGCGACTCGGGGGCGCTGGAGACGGCCCGGCTCAGGTCGCCTCGGCCCAGGCGGAGAAGGAATTGGCGAGGGTGTGCGCGAGCAGGGTCGCGAGGCGCTGGCGGTATTTGGCGGTGCTGAGCAGCGCCTCGTCCTGGGGGTTTGAGAGGAAACCGTTCTCGATCAGCATCGCCGGCACCTCGGGCGAGCGCAGCACGGCGAAATTGGCCGCGCGTGCCGGCCGCTCCAGGAGGCGCGTGCGGCCCTCGAGGCCCGCGATGAGGTCGCGCTGGAGCGTGATCGAGCGATTGAGCGTCTCGCGCCGCGCCAGATCCACCAGGATCGAGGCGACGCTCTTGCTCATGCCGGCGAGGTTGACGCCATAGAGCGAATCGACCCGGTTCTCGCTGGTCGCGAGGGCCGCCGCGAGCCGGTCCGAGGCATGCTCCGAGAGCGTGTAGATCGAAAGGCCGCGCGCGACGCGCTCGGGCGCCGAATCGGCATGCACCGAGACGAACAGGTCGGCCTTGAGGCCCTGGGCGATCTGGACCCGCTCCTCGAGCGGGAGGAACCGGTCGTTCTCGCGCGTCAGATGGACCTTGGCGCCGGTCAGGCGCTCGAGCTCCTCGGCGAAGGCGAGCCCGATCGCGAGCACGATGTGCTTTTCCTCGACGCCCGAGCGGCCGATGGCGCCGGGGTCGATCCCGCCATGGCCAGGATCGATCACGATGCAGCGCGCGGCCTTGAGGCGCGGCGGCGGCACCGGGAGCGGTACGGGAAAGGGCTGGTTCGCGCGGGCGCGGCCGGACAGGCCGGTCCCGAGCAGGATCGGGGCTAACGCAGCACTTGAGAAATATTTTATAAGCGCCCGTCTCTTCATGAGATTCTGGCTATATCACAGAAATTTTCCCTGTCAAGGGCAAGCACTGCCGGAAGGAGAAAAAAGGGCGGAATCCTGCGCCTTTTTGCGATTCGGCAATGGCCGGCTCCGGGACGCTCAACTGGACGCCTTCAAGGCGAGCTCTCTTCGGGCGCGCAAAAAGAAGGCGGCCCGAGCCGACGAGCCCGGGCCGCCAACCCCCTGATCGAAAGCCCGCGGCGCGCTACTGCACCACCTCGCCATGGAGCGAGATGTCGAGGCCCTCGCGCTCGGCCTCGTCCGAGACGCGCAAGCCCATGATGGCGTCGAGCACCTTGAGGATGATGAGGGTCACGATCGCGTCGTAGGCGATCACGATGCAGATGCCGATCGCCTGGTTCAGCACCTGGCCCGCATTGCCCTCGATCAGGCCCGCGGTGCCGCCATATTCCTTGATCGCGAACACGCCGGTGAGAAGCGCTCCAGCGATGCCGCCGATCGCGTGCACGCCGAACGCATCGAGCGCGTCGTCGTAGCCGAACAGGCCCTTGACCCACACGGCGCCGCAATAGCACACGGCGCCCGCGACGATGCCGATCACGAGTCCGCCGGCCGGGCCGACGAAGCCCGAGGCCGGCGTGATCGCGACCAGGCCCGCGACCGCACCCGAGCAGATGCCGAGCACGCTCGGCTTCCCCTTGATCATCCATTCGACGAACAGCCACGAGAGGCCGGCCGCCGCGGTCGCGATCTGGGTCACCGTCATCGCCATGCCCGCCTGGAGCCCGGCACTCACCGCCGAGCCCGCGTTGAAGCCGAACCAGCCGACCCAAAGCAGCGAGGCGCCGATCAGGGTGAGGACGAGGTTGTGGGGCGCCATGTTGTCGACCCCCAGCCCCCGGCGCTTCCCGAGCACCAGCGCCGTCACGAGGCCCGCGACGCCCGAGTTGATGTGCACCACCGTGCCGCCCGCGAAGTCGAGCACGTGCACCATCGCCTTGTCGTTGCCGCTCGAGAGGAATCCGTCCGGACCCCAGACCCAATGCGCGATGGGCGCGTAGACGAAGGTCGCCCACAGGCCCATGAACCACATCATCGACGAGAACTTCATGCGCTCGGCGAACGAGCCCGCGATGAGCGCCGGCGTGATGATCGCGAACGTCATCTGGAAGCACATGTAGACCATCTCCGGGATGGTCGGCGCGAGGCTGTTCACGGACGGCGCGAGCTTGCCCGAAATGTCGCTCGAGACGCCCTGGAGGAAGGTGCGGCTGAAGCCGCCGAGGAACGGGGTCGCGGCGGTGAACGCGGTCGAATAGTTAACGATCATCCAGAGCACGGTCACGAGGCAGGTGATGGCGAAGCTTTGCATCACCGTCGAGAGCACGTTCTTCTTGCGCACCATGCCGCCGTAGAACAGGGCCAAGCCCGGGATCGTCATCATGAGCACGAGGGCGACCGAGGTCAGCATCCAGGCCGTGTCGCCCGAATCGATCTTGACCGCGGGTGCGGCGGCGGGCGCCGTCTGCGCGAGGGCCGCGGGATCGAGCGCCGCGAGCGCTGCGATCGACATGACCGCGAGACTCGCGAGCCGGACGAGCGATCCCGTGCCGGATTCTTTTTTCATCGCTTGGATCATGGAAACCACCTTCGATACCTCAATGAAAGATTCGCGTCGTGCCGATGCCGCTCGGCGCGTCCGCCCGGGCTAGAGTGCGGCGCCGTCGCGCTCGCCGGTGCGGATGCGCACCGCCTGCGCGACCTCGACGAAGAAGATCTTGCCGTCGCCGATCCTCCCCGTCGCGGCGTGGCGCGCGATCGTATCGGCGACCGTCTCGGCGGCGCCATCCGGCGCCACCACCTCGAGCATGATCTTGGGCAGCAGGCTCACGCCGTCTTCGTCGCCGCGATAGATCTCGCTTTGCCCGTTCTGCCTGCCGCAGCCCTTGACCTCGGTCACCGTGATCCCCTCGACGCCGATTCCGGCGAGCGCCTCGCGCACCTCGTCGAGCTTGAAGGGCTTGATGATCGCGACGACCCGTTTCATCCGCCGGCCCCTTCCGCCTCCGCGTCGCGCGCGACGCGGCACCCGGGAGCCGCCGCCGCCCGCCCGCGCGCGGCCCATCGAGCGCGCCCCGGGCACGGCAAATTTTCAAGAAGCGTGCCGCCGGGCGGCCGGACCCAAGTGGCGGAATCCCGGGGCTGGGTCCACGCGGGGGCACCGTCATCCGCCTATTTTTTGGTCATATTGACTTATGTGCCCAGACTCTGACCGGGTTCGCGCGGGCTCTGGACAAGCCGCTCCAGGCTTGGCAAAGGTGAGTTCCGGGCAATGCGATACCGACGGCAGGGAGGCCGCGAGGCGGCGCCGGATCGCGCGCCTTCGAAGCCGGCCCGACACCCCGAGAGGAAACGCGAGACGCCCATGGTCATGCGACCCGTCATCCGGAAGCCGGGCGACCCCGTCCTCGAGGACGGCCCGAACGACTTCAAGCTTCCCTGGCATCCCGCCTGGAACTACGCCGCGGTGGCGCTCGTGGTCGGGCTCACGGGTGCATGGTTCCTCGTCGCCCCTTATTTCGCGGGCAACCGGTCCGAGCCGGGGAAGCCCGCCGTCACCCTAGACTGCACCAACCCCGATAGCGGCAAGGCCTGGGCGCTCAAGGTCGATTACGCGGCCGGCACGGTCGACGGCCATCCGGCCGAATTCACCGCCGGCGAGATCGCCTGGCACGATCCGGCGAACGGCAGCAGCTACGAGCTCGACCGCAAGACGGGCGCCATCACCATGCGCCGGGCGTCGTCGGTGGGCGGCTATTTGATGTGGAGCCGCTGCCGCACGGGCGCCTAGGTGCGGCGCGTAGCCTTCGAGCGATGCGTTGCGCGCAAGATGCCGAAAAGGTCGAAAGCCGGGGCGCGATGCCGCCCCGGCTTTCGTTTGGGCGCCGAGGCCGGGGAGCATTACCGCCCCAGCGCTCGCCGACCAAGCCCGAGGGCCGGGGCGATCGCTCGCCCCGGCCAGGACTTGGACGTCGTCACTCTGTCGTCTATTCGCCGAAGTTGTAGGCCGTCTCGCCGTGCACGGCGTCGTCGCCGACCTTCAGGATCTCCTCCTTGTACTTCAAGGGCACGAAGATCGAGATCACCTTCAGGATGATGAAGGTCACGATGATGTTGTACACGATGATGAACGCGGCGGCGTAGACCTGGAGCAGGAACTGATCGAAGTTCCCGTACAGCCAACCCGTGGTGCTCACGCCGGGCGCGTCCTTCTCGGTGCCGACGTAGAGCAGCATGTTCGGATCGGCCAGGATGCCGACCAGCAAGCCGCCCAAGAGACCCGCGACGCCGTGGGTCGAGAGCACGCCGAGCGTGTCGTCCACCTTCATCATGAGCTTGGTCTTGGCGACCTTGTTCATGAAGAACCAGGGGATGATGCCCGTGCAGATGCCGATGATGATGGCACCCCAGACATTCACGAAGCCCGCGCCGGGCGTGATGCCGACGAGGCCCGCGATCATGCCGTTGATGGCGCCGACGATCGACGGCTTGCCGTAGGTCATACGGTCCATCGACATCCACACCAGGAGCGACACCGCGGTCGTGACGTTGGTGTTGAGCACGGCTCCGCCGGCATCCGCGTTGGCGAAGTAGGGGTCGCCGCCGTTGAAGCCGTTCCAGCCGAGCCACAGGATGCCCGCGCCGGCGAGCGCCATCAGGAGGCTATTGGGCGGGAAGTGTTCCCGGTCCTCCTTGATGCGCGGCCCGACGACCGCGGCTGCGACGAATCCCGAGACGCCTGCCGCCAAGTGAATGACGTAGCCGCCCGAGAAGTCGACCGCACCCATGCTCGCGAGCCAGCCGCCGCCCCATAGGCTAAACGCGCCGACCGTGTAGGAGAACGTCATCCACAAGGGCACGAAGATCGCCCAGGCCGTGAAGTTCATCCGCCCGAGCACGGAGCCCGCGAGAATGATCACGGTGATCGCCGCGAACACGAACTGGAAGAACATCAGCGTCGCCATCGGGAACGCCATGGCCGGCATGCCGCTTGCGGCTGCCGGTACCGTCGCTTGTCCGGTGATGAATCCGGCCGAGGTTGCGAGCAGCGGTTTCCCGAGGAACGGGAACCATTGCGGACCGAACGCCATGTTGTAGTCGAACAGCACCCAGACAACGAGCACGGCGGCGAAGGTGTAGACCACCATCAGCGCCGAATTGATCGCCCATTTCTTCTTGACGATGCCTCCGTAAAGGATCGCCAGGCCCGGGATGCTCTGCAAACCGACGAACGTTGCCGCGGCCAATTGCCAGGCATTGTCGCCGGTGTCGAGCCATTTTGGTGAAGGAACCAGCATGATTTGCTCCCCTTGATTAGTATCAAGTTGACGTCAAGCCGCTCAGGTCTTGAAACACGCCCATGACATTGTTCAAGAAGCGTGCCGCGCCTGGTGCGCTGCAATAACGTGTGATTTCAATGGCTTAACGAATATGGCGACGCGCTTTTTGCCGCTTTTTTGAGCAATCTAGGCTCAGAGTCTGTCCATGTTCTAGGCGTGCACGACTCGGGGCGCGACGGAACTCGACAGAAAACGCCGCGGAAGACATGGTAGGACGCCGAAAACGAACCCGAGCGCGTAGGACGGCGAGGCCTATTCGAATGCCCAATTCCGCACCGCGACGCCGAAACCGAGTGGGACGCTCGTCGCCAGCACCGGGCGCGCGGCGCGCCCGCGTCCTTATCGTGGGCGGCGGCATGGTCGGCGCCACGCTCGGTACTGCGCTTGCGGGCGCCGGCGTCGAGACCATCCTCCTCGACCGCGAGGCGCCGCAAAACCAACGCGCGCCCAGTTTCGACGGCCGCGCCTCGGCGATCGCCTGGGGCTCGGCGCGCGCCCTTTCCGGCATCGGCGTGTGGGACGGACCCGGCCTCGCGGCGCATGCCGAGCCGATCCGCGAGATCCGCGTCTCGGACGGTCCGTCGCTCCTTCATCTCCATTATCGCGGCGACGAGGTCGCGGACCATCCGCTCGGCTTCATGGTCGAGAATCGCGACATCCGCGCCGTGCTCGGCCGGGCGCTCGAGACGCGCGACGCCGCGACGCTGATCGCACCCGCCGAGCTCGCCTCGCTCGAGTGTCACGAATCGGGGGTGCGCGCGCGCCTCGCGGACGGAACCGAGATCGCCGCCGAGCTCGCTGTCTCCGCCGAGGGGCGCAATGCGCGGCTCCGGCGCGAGGCGGGCATTGCGGTCACCGAATGGTCCTATCCGCAGACGGGCATCGTCGCGACGGTCGAGCATGAGCGGCCCCACGAGGGCGTCGCCCATGAGCGCTTCCTCGAGCCCGGTCCCTTCGCGATGCTCCCGCTCCAGGGCAACCGGTCCTCGATCGTCTGGACCGAGCATCGCGCCTTGGCGCCGGAGCTTCTCGCCCTCGACGACGACGCCTTCGCGGCCGAGCTCGAGCGGCGCTTCGGTCCCTCGCTCGGCCGGCTCGACGTGCGTGGCCCGCGTTGGTCCTATCCGCTCGCCCTCCTCCACGCCGAGCGCTACATCGACCGGCGTTTGGTGCTGGTCGGCGACGCGGCCCACAGCATCCATCCGATCGCGGGCCAAGGCCTCAATCTCGGCCTGCGCGACGTGGCGGCGCTCGCCGAGATCCTGGTCGACGCGCACCGGCTTGGGCGCGACCTCGGCGATGCCGATCTCCTCGAGCGCTATCAGCGCTGGCGCCGCTTCGACAACGTGGCGCTCATGGTCGCGACCGACGCGCTCAACCGCCTGTTCTCGACCGGAGCACCGCTGGTGCGCCTCGCGCGCGACCTCGGCCTCGCC
>Ga0335073_10009464_pt1 | contig 13680 bp, 6 predicted proteins | sample Lox_Sample_22_FD_207093 | JGI IMG/M metagenome (GOLD analysis project Ga0335073, IMG submission 207093) | Soil microbial communities from Loxahatchee National Wildlife Refuge, Florida, United States - Lox_Sample_2.2 | ecosystem: Environmental > Terrestrial > Soil > Wetlands | place: USA: Florida... | reverse complement strand
AAGGCGACTGGGCGGTGCTGCCCCTCGAGCTGGCGTACGAAGGAGGCCGCTCGCGCCTCGTCCTTGAGGACCCCGGGGGCGAGCCGCTGCGGCGGCTGCTCGGCAAGCCCGTGGATATCGAAAGCTTTTTGCGGTTCACGATCAGAATCGCGGCGGCGATCGGCAAGTTGCACCAACACGGCCTGGTGCACAAAGACATCAAGCCCGAGCACATCTTGGCGAACTGCCCGGACGGACGGGTCCGGCTCATGGGGTTTGGGCTCGCTTCTCGCCTCCCCCGCGAGCACCAGGCGCCCGCCCCGCCCGAGACCATCGCGGGCACGCTCGCCTACATGGCACCCGAACAGACCGGGCGAATGAACCACTCGGTCGATTACCGGAGCGACCTCTACTCACTCGGTGTCACGTTCTATCAGATGCTCACGGGTGCATTGCCATTCACGGCATCCGATCCCATGGAGTGGGCCCACTGCCATGTCGCAAGACAGCCGCTGGCGCCGAGCGAGGTGCGGGATGACGTCCCGAAGCCGGTCTCTCAGCTTGTAATAAAGCTTCTCGCCAAGACGCCCGAGGAGCGCTACCAAACCGCCGCCGGCGTCGAGCACGATCTTCAGCGTTGTCTCACCGATTGGGAGCGCCGGCAGCGCATCGATGAGTTTCCGCTGGGCCAACGCGACATGGCCGATCGACTGCTAATCCCTGAAAAGCTGTATGGGAGAGATCACGAGGTCAAGACACTGCTCGCCTGCTTTGACCGAATCGCGAAGGGCGGCGCGCCGGAGCTCGTGCTGGTCTCGGGCTATTCCGGCATCGGCAAATCCTCCGTCGTCAACGAGATCCACAGGGTGCTCGTTCTGCCACGCGGCCTTTTTGCTGCCGGCAAGTTTGACCAGCACAAGCGCGACATTCCCTATGCGACGCTGGCGCAGGTGTTTCTTAACCTCATCCGACCACTTCTCAGTAAGAGTGAGACCGAGCTCGCCGGTTGGCGCAATGCCCTCATGGCCGCGCTCGGCCCGAATGCGGGCCTCATCGCGAACCTCATTCCGGAACTGAGGCACATCATCGGGGATCCGCCGCCGATCCCGGAGCTCGAGCCGCGACAAGCGCAAAGCCGCTTCCAGCTCGTGCTTCGCCGATTCATCAGTGTATTTGCGCAACCGGCACATCCGCTCGTCCTCTTCCTCGACGACTTGCAGTGGCTCGACGCGGCGACGATTGACCTCCTCGAGGATTTACTGACCCGGCCGGACGTGAAGCATTTGATGTTGATAGGCGCCTATCGGGACAACGAGGTTGATTCCGCTCATCCGCTCATGCGCAAGCTGGATGCGATTCGCCGCGCCGGAGCGCCGGTCAGGGATATCCGCCTGAGGCAGCTCGCGTCTGATGACCTCAGTCAATTGGTCGCGGATGCTCTTCGCTGCGACCCGGCCCATGTCGCGCCACTGTCGCAGCTCGTCCATGAGAAGACGATGGGCAATCCGTTCTTCGTGATTCAGTTTCTTCACTCGCTCGCCGAAACGGGCTTGCTTTATCTCGATCATGGGGCGATGCGCTGGCGGTGGGATCTCGATCACATTCACGCCGAGGACTATACCGACAATGTCGTGGACCTCATGGTGTACAAGCTCAAGCACCTGCCCGCGGAAACACAGCAGGCGTTGCAGCAGCTTGCCTGCGTCGGCAATGTTGCCGCATTCGCGATGCTTTCGATCGTTCTCGGTGCCCCGGAGGAGCAGTTGCACGCGGTGTTGTGGCCGGCGGTGCGTCAGGAGCTGGTCGAGCGTCAGGACGGCTCTTACCGATTCATGCACGACCGGGTGCAAGAGGCTGCCTACTCGCTGATTCCGCAGCACTTGTGCGCTGGGGTTCATTTGCGGATAGGAAGGCTCCTGGTGGGGGAGACGCCCTGCGATAACCTGGAGGAGGCGATCTTCGCCATCGTCAATCAGCTCAACCGTGGCGCGGCGCTGATCGACGAACAAGAGGAACGGGACTACGTTGCCGAGCTCAATCTGATCGCCGGCAGGCGGGCCAAGGGGTCGACTGCCTACGCGTCGGCGCTTATCTATCTCGACGCCGCGGCAATGCTCTTGGCGCACGGTGGCTGGGAACGCCGACGCGATCTGATGTTCCCGCAGGAGCTGATTCGGGCCGAATGCGAATTCCTGGCCGGGCAGTTATCGATGGCGGATGAGCGATTGGCGGCGCTGGCCAATCGCACCACGACAACGATCGAACGAGCGGGCGTCGCGTGCCTGCACATGGATGTCTTCACGACCCTCGATCAGGCCGGCCGCGCGGTCGCCGTTTGTCTCGACTATCTTCGGCATCTCGGTATCGAATGGTCGCCCTATCCTAGCGAGGAGGTGGTGCGATGCGAATACGAGCGCATCGAGCCGTTGCTTGCGAGCCGGACCATCGAGGACCTCATCAACTTGCCGCCGATGCAGGACCCCGTGTCGCTCGCGACCGTCGAGGTTCTGAGCAAGCTGGAGCCGTCGGCCTGGTATACCGATTGGAACTTGGCTGCCTGGGCGGTATGCAAGGCTGTCACTCTCAGCCTCGAGCACGGCACCTGCGGCGCTTCATGTGTGGCGTATGTTCTCCTCGGCAGGATCGCCGGGCCGCGATTTGGCGACTACGACACCGGCTTTCGTTTCGGCCACCTGGGTTACCAACTCGTCGAGCGACGGGGATTTAAGCGCTTCGAGCCGAGTACCTATCTTTGCTTCGCAAATTTCGTCTTGCCCTGGATGAAACATGTGCGGGCCTGCCGTGATCTGCTGCGCCGTGCTTTCGATGCCGCAAACGAGATCGGAGACCTCGTGATGGGAGCCGGTGCGTGCAGCGCTCTAACCTCTGGCCTGCTCTTCGCCGGCGAGCCTTTGCTCGACGTGCAAGCGCAGGCCGAACGTGGCCTGGCCTTTGCCGAGAAGGCTCGGTTCGGCTTCGTCACCGACCTCATCACTACGCAACTCGCGCTGATTCGGGCGCTCCGCGGCATGACACTGAAATTTGGTTGCTTTGACGACGGGCAGTTCAACGAGGAACGCACCGAAAGCCTCTTTTGCAGCAAGCCTGCATCCAGCGCCGCGTGTTGGCACTGGACCCGAAAATTGCAGGCGCGCTATTTGGCTGGCGACTATGCGGCGGCCGTGGACGCCGGATCGAGGGTGCAACCGGCGCTCCTCTCGCACTCCTACTTCTTGGAAACCGAATATCATTTCTACGGCGCCCTGGCCGAGGCCGCCTACTGCCACTACGCGCCGGCCGGCGAACGGCAGCAGCACCTTGCCGCCGTCGCCGTGCGTCACAAGCGCCTCGAGGCCTGGGCGCAGAATTGCCCCGAGAATTTCGAGAACCGGGCCGCGCTGGTCGGTGCGGAAATCGCCCGTTTGGAGTGTCGCTACCTCGATGCCGAAAGTTTGTACGAGCAGGCAATCCGCTCGGCGCATGACAACGGTTTCGTCCACAATGAGGCAACCGCGTATGAGCGTGCCTCTGACTTCTACAGGGCCCGTGGGTTCGACCAGTTTGCGGACGTCTACCTGCGCAATGCCCGTTACTGCTATTTGCGTTGGGGAGCCGACGCAAAGGTACGGCAGCTCGAGGAGATGTATCCGCAGCTCAGGGATCAGGCACGAGCGCCGGCGCCGAGCGGCGCGATCGGCGCGTCCGTGCAAGACCTCGACCTTGGAACCGTGGTCAAGGTATCGCAGGCGGTCTCACGCGAGATTGTACTGGAGAAAATGCTCGACGAGCTGATGCGTACCGCCATCGCGCAAGCGGGCGCCACGCGTGGCCTGTTGATCCTCGCATACAAAGGTGAGCTGCGGATCGCGGCGCAAGCCACGACCTTCGGCGATACGGTGCGTGTGGAGCTTCCCGATGTCCCCGTGCCAGTCGCCGTGCTGCCGGAGACGATCCTCCAGTACGTGCTGCGCACGCGGGAGACCGTCAAACTCGATGATGCCGCGACCGAGGCGCCGTTTGCGGGGGATCCTTATATAAGACGGACTCTCGCCCGCTCGATCCTGTGCCTCCCCTTGATGAATCAGGCGAAGCTTATCGGCGTGCTCTATCTGGAGAACAACCTCGCCCGGCGCGTCTTCGCACTGGCACGAGTCGCGGTACTGGAGGTGCTCGCATCCCAGGCCGCAATCTCGATCGAGAACGCCGCCCTCTATACCGATCTGCAACTCCAGGTCGGAGTGCTGCAGCAGCTGCCGGTTTCCGCTTGGACGCTCAAGCCTGATGGGACACCGGATTTTGTGAATCAGGTCTGGCTTGAATTCGCCGGGCAAACCCTCGAGTTCGCGCGGTCGAATCCCGAAGCCTGGATGACCGCGGTCCACCCGGAGGACCGGGAGATGGCGGCCAGCAGTTTTTGGAGGGGCGTGCGGTCGGGGCAGGGCTTTTCGTTTGAAACAAGGTCTTTGCGCGCCCGGGACAAAACCTATCGCTGGCATCTCCAGCAGGCTGTAGTGTTGCGCGACGCGGAGGGAAAGGTCATCAAATTCGTTGGTACGACGACCGACATTGACGACCAGAAGCGTACCGAAGAGGCTTTGCGGCAGGCGCAGGGCGATCTCGCACGGATCAATCGGGTTACAACCATGGGAGAGTTGGCGGCATCCCTGGCACATGAGATCAGCCAACCGATCACCGGTGCCATGACCAACGCCGAGGTCTCCCTGCGAAAGCTCGAGAAGGATAACCTCGATCTGGATGCGGCACGCGTGGCCGTCGCGAGAATCGTAAGAGATGCACGACGGGCTACCGACATCATTGGGAGAATCCGCTCTCAATTCGAGAAACGCGCTCCGAATCAGGAGACCCTGAATGTGAACGAGATTTTTCCGGAGATCATTGCTCTTCTACGCGCCGAGGCATCGCAATACGACATTTCCGTGCGCACGGAACTGGCAGGCGATCTTCCCCGGGTTCTGGGGGATCGCGTGCAATTGCAGCAGGTCGCGATGAACCTGATCATCAATGGCATTGATGCGATGAAGCAAGTGGACGGGCCACGAGAGATGCGCATAAGGTCTCAGGCCGCCGAAAGCGGGCAGATTCTCATCTCGGTCAGCGATACGGGTGTCGGGTTTTCGCCCCAAATGGCGGAAAAGATATTTGCTCCGTTCTATACGACGAAACCTCACGGTACGGGCATGGGGCTTCGCATCAGCCGGTCGATCATCGAATCTCACAACGGGCGCTTGTGGGCGGTCGCCAACCCCGGGCGCGGCGCAACATTTAACCTGGTGCTGCCCGCCGCAGGCACTTGACGACTGGCGACAATGTGACTCGAAACCAAACGGGGAATGAGAGCTATGCAGGTTTACGTCGCGACGCCGCGGAGCGCGTACCTCGGATGCGGTTCTGTCAGACGATTATTGCCGTGTCTATTGATGGCGTTGTGGGGGGGCGTCGCATGGGCAGCCGACGAGCCGTCAACGGGGCTCGAGGAAATCGTGGTGACCGCTACCAAGCGCTCGGAAAACATCCAGAACACCCCGATAGCCGTTCAGGCATTCACTGGCGGCCAGCTTGATGATATCAATGCAGAGGGAATCAGCGATTGGTCCGCGCTGGTGCCCGGGCTGGTCACGCAGAACAACGGCTCCGACGGGGATCAGCGCTACGTGATTCGCGGCGTCAATTCGGCGGGCGCCGGCACGGTGGGGGTCTACCTCGACGACGTCGTCATCACCGGAGAAAACTCTCAGGACGGCGGCGGTCAGGCCCCCGACGTGTTACCGTTCGACCTGGATCGGATCGAGGTGCTCAAGGGGCCGCAGGGGACGACCTTCGGATCGAGCTCCATGACAGGAACAATCCGGTTCATCACTGCAAAGCCGGATTTGACGGACTTTTTCGGCTCGGTCGGAGTGGGTTACCGCGAGACATCCGGGGGCGACGCGGGTAGCCAGGCCGAAGCGATGGTGAATCTACCGCTCATCAGCGACCGCCTTGCCATTCGCCTCGCGGGGTCTTACCTGGACGATCCGGGATACGTCAGCAGTCAGTTCGAGCAGGACGCCAATAAGACGAAGATCAGAGCGAGTCGGGTCACTGCCAAATTTGTCCCGACCGAGGACATCACTATCTCGGCGCTCGCGATGGTGCAAAGGACTCAGGCGGCCGCGCTCGGCTACATCAACACCACCGGCTACAGTTTTGCCGGGGAGGGGCCGCCGTACGAACCGCTACCGCCGAACACGCCGCGGTATTGGCAGGACATCTATGCCCGGGAACCGCAAGGCAACAATATGGATCTGTACGAACTCGGCTTCGAGGACAAGCAAAGTTACGGTACCTATACGGTCACGACATCGCGGTTCGATCGTGATTTCGAGTACACCCGTGACGCCTCCGCCGTGATCAGCCTCTATCTGGGCCTGCCCATCACCACGACCGGCCGCAGCGTCATCAACTATCCAAATAATCGGACCGTTATATCGGACGAGGCGCGATTCGTGTCCGGTTGGGAGGGGCCTGTGCAGATGCTGGGGGGTGTTTTTTTCCAGAACGAGGAACGGCTGTTCGAGAGCCATGTGCTCACGGCAGATTCGAACGGCTATGTGGACCCGGATCCGACGACGCTGCTCGCGCGCACACAGGACGACGTCATTCGGGAAAGGACCGTCTTTGGGGAGTTGAGCTATCAGTTTTCCGACCGGTGGAAATTGACGCTGGGCGGCCGACGCTACGACATCAGCGACGCTGAGGATTCGGCTGCTCTGGTCGCGTTTGGCGGGGCGCCGGGAGCAGGGGAGGGGCCGAAGCTCGAGTTCACCGATACTGGCCTTATCGGCAGGTTGAATCTGGAGTACCGGCTGACGACGAACCTGATGTCGTACCTGCAGGTTGCGCAGGGATTCCGACCGGGCGGAGTCAATGATCAGACCGCTGCGGCCATCGCCGGCGTAACCATCCCCGCCGGATTCTCCTCGGACGCGCTCATCAACTACGAGCTCGGCATGAAGTCATCCTGGCTAGACAACCGGCTGGTGGTCAACGGGGCGGCGTATTTCATCAACTGGGCGAAAATGCAGGTCTCCGAGCAGGCCACGAGCGGATCATCGACCTTCCCTTACACCGGAAATGGAGGCCGCTCCACGGTCGAAGGGTTCGAGCTGGAAGTCGAGACACGCCCCATCACCGGCCTCCAGCTCGGAGCCTACTATAACTATGATGAAGCGAAATTGGCGGCGGCTATTCCCAGTCCGACGCTGGGCCTCGTGGGTGACCCGATACCCTATGTTCCCAGAAATACCCTCACTCTGAACTCGAGTTACGAGTGGCCGCTCGGAGTGGCCAACCTACGGGGCGTCGTCGGCGCGCAGTATTCTTACATATCGGCTCGCGTGGGAGAGCTGCAGACCAACCCGCCTGGTTTCGTCGAGACCTTCCCAGGATATGAAACGACGACGTTGCGGCTGGGCGTCAAGCGGGACCAGTGGTCCGTGCTTGCGAACCTTGCCAACGTGTTCAACAATAACGCGACCATCGCCGACGCGATAGTACAACAGGGGATCTATCCTCAGGCCGACGTCATCAATCGGCCGCGAACTCTCAGCGTCGTGTTCCGGGCGAGCTTTTGATGCGGCAAAAAGGCGCTGCCAACAAATAGAACCCCATCGGCCATCGTCGGCGACGATTGCTGGAAGTCCCATCCGCCGATCACCGGCAGATCGCGGCCGGTGGTGACCTTCCAGATCAAGGAACAGCGCGGATCCGCCCGATGCAGACGAGGAGCTCTTGTCATCGTGATGCTCCCTTTTATGTGCTGCTATCATGGCCTATGAGCGCTTCCCGGCAATTCCGCAATCGCTGGCTCGCCCTGAGCATCCTGTGTCTGGGGGCGCTCATGATCGTGCTCGATATGACGATCGTGAACGTGGCGCTGCCGTCCATCCGGGCGGAGCTGCACTTCGATGATGCCTCGCTCGCCTGGGTCGTCAACGCGTACATGCTGATCTTTGGCGGCTTCCTGCTTCTTGGCGGACGCCTCGGCGATCTCTACGGGCAGCGGCGCGTGTTCCTGCTGGGACTCGGGTTGTTCACACTGGCCTCGCTTGCCTGCGGTTTGGCCGCCTCCCGCGCTTTCCTGGTGTGGGCCCGCGGGGTTCAGGGCCTCGGCGGCGCCGTGGTCGATTCGGTGTCGCTGTCACTCATCATGAACCTTTTCACGGAGACGGCCGAGCGCGCCAAGGCAATGGGGGTATACGGCTTCGTCTGCTCCGGCGGCGGGTGCATCGGTGCGGTGCTCGGTGGCCTGCTCACCAGCGCCTTGAGCTGGCATTGGATCTTTTTCGTGAATGTACCTTTCGGAGTGCTGGTGTTCGCTTTGTGCTGGTGGCAGTTACCGGCTCACGCGGGCGAAAGAGATCACCCGCGGCACCTGGATGTGGGAGGAGCGGTGACCGTGACGCTCGCGGTGTTGCTGGCGGTATACGCGACGATCAATGCCAATGGAGCGGGATGGACTTCGTCGCGCACGCTTGGACTGTTCGCCGCCGCGGCGGCGGTCTTCGCGGTGTTTCTCGCCATCGAATCGCGTACACGCAAGCCGCTCGTGCCGCTCGCGATGTTTCGCCTGCGGACACTCTCGACCGCCAGCATCTGCGCCATGCTCTGGTCGGCTTCGCTATTCGCCTGGTTTTTTCTCTCGGCGCTGTACATGCAGGTGGTGCTGGGATTTACGCCCATGCAGGTCGGCATCGCATTCATTCCCCCCAACGTCATCATGGCCGCATTCTCTCTGGGACTCTCCGCGCGCCTGGTGATGCGCTTCGGAGTGCTGTGGCCGCTGGTCATTGGACTCGTACTCGCCGCTGCGGGTCTGGCGCTATTCGCGCGGGTGCCGCTCCACGGAACTCTGGTGGTCGACATCTTCCCCGGAATGATTTTGCTCGGCGTCGGCGGCGGCATCGGCTTCAACCCGATGCTGATGGCGGCCATGAGCGAGGTGCCTCACACCGAGTCCGGCCTCGCGTCGGGCCTCGTCAATACCTCTTTCCTCCTCGGCGGCGCGCTGGGGCTTGCTGTGCTCGCCAGCCTGGCGGCGCTGCGTACTGCTGCGCTCAGCGCCGCCGGCGCGGGTCATTTGGAGGCGATCGCGGGCGGCTACAGGAACGCGTTTGCGGTGAGTGCCTGCATCGCGCTGGGTGCGGCGCTGGTTGGGGCAGTGGGGCTGCGGCGGGTCGCCCTGCCTTCCCAGGCTGCCGCGCATTGAGCCCGAGGTCTATCGCGAGCAGTTGCGGCTCATCCGGCTCTCGATGTGTGCGCGGACCACACCGAGCGACCCGGCCGCGATCGTCAGTTCAGGTACTGCAGCGGGTCGATGTACTCGAGATTGGGGTTGAGACGGACGAATTCGCGCAGCAGATACTTGTGCCCCTGTCCCATAAATAGAACCGCGCGGTCACCAGGGCGTAGAACACCGCGAATGTTTGAGAAAAGATAGCAATTCCGCGTATACCACTGCGCCACATACATACTACCCGCGTCGTCGGCGTCTCGGCCCATCCCATCCAGGATGCCGTACCAGGAGGCGTTTGCTCGGACCGAGCCATCGGCATTCAGGTAGCGCAACTCGTCGAGATAGGTTCCATGTAGCTGCAAGTAGTGGTCACGTGCTACGAATGCACGGAATTGTGGGTCATCAACCTTCGTGAGATGTGTGTTCAGATAGGCATCGATACGTTTCCCGGCGGGCGAGTTGTCGTCGTAAATGTTCGGTCCCCAGGTGTCGATTGGGTAGATCGTGCGGTCACCCGATCGCTTCGCGAGTTTGAATCCGTATTGGTATATCTCATTGGCGCCAAGCGTAAACCGACCGGCGAGGTACTGGCGGTACTGGTCGGCATACTTCTTGCGATCGCTGAATGGCGCCTCGATCAAGACCTTGTTCGGATGAAAGCGCGCGAGGCGACCTATGATATCGGCTATTTGCGCCTGACGCTCCGCAGAAAGCGGGCTGCTCGTGTACACGCTGTTGTAAACGTCACGACGATTGACGAGGTGCGCATCGCCGACAATCATCACCTCCGTCTTCGGTTCTCGTGCTGCGGCGACAGGCGTACCGGCAAGCGGAATCATGCAAAGGAACACTGCCGCGTACAAGAATGGTCCCGGTATCCTCATTGATATCTCCGTGGCGGTCAGTTGCACTCATTCGAGCTCGGTCAGCCGCACGCCCTTGCGCCGCAGCGCCTCGATCAACGGCTCGAGCTGCTTGCGGTAATGGCGCCAGCGCCCGGTTGAGGAACGATAGATCGGCCTTCGCACCTGCGAGGCGCTGGCGGTGAAGGACGCCGCGGCGTTCTTCTCGACTTCGACGGCGGAGTCTCTCCACTCGAGACCACATGCGGCAGCGAGCGCAGCCCCCGTGCGCCGGGGTTCGTTGACCAGTTCCTCGTATCGAACCTCGTGGATCGAATCGCCGAGCGTGTTCTGCCAATGGGCGATCAGCTGCGAGTAAGCGACGTAATAACGCGCGAGGTCCTGCAGGTCATAGCTGAACGGATAGGCTTCGCCGAACAGCGTTCGGTACATCGCGAAGCAGCCGTCGAGCGGCGAGCGGCTGACGAGGACCAGCCGGGCGCGGGGGAGGGCACGATGGATGGCCCCGAGATAGAGATAGTTCATCGGCAGCTTCTCGACGATGATCCCGTCGCTACCGTTGGCCCCGGCAAGCCTCGCATAGCCGGCCGCCACCGCATCCCAGTCGGCGCGAGCGGCACGGGCGAACACATCCTCGACATCGGAATTCTGGCCTGGAACGGCTTTGGGCGCTGCCTCGAGCAGCGCGCGGGCGAAGTGATCGGTCTCCTCATTCGACCGCACGCCGGGAAGGCCTGTCAGGATGCGCTCGACCAGTGTCGTGCCCGACCGGGGCAGACCCACGATAAAGACGTAACGATTCGACTGATCCGCACGGCGCGCGCCGGGCACGGAGTCGCGCGGGAAAGCGTCGGCAATGCGGCGCAATTTGCCCTCGTCGACAGCCACGTCATAAGACAGATGACGCCGGCGTGTGCTTGCCGCTTCGGCGAAATACTTGAACGCGTCCTCATACCGCTCGAGATCGTCGAGCTCTTTGCCGAGGGCATAGCCGAGAAACACCCGGCCGCGATCCTCGAGGCCGGGACGGGACAGCGCGCGCACCAATTGGTCGACGTGGTTGGCCGCGGGCGTCTGCACCCGCAGCTCCGAGCGCAGCAGATAGCTGGGGTAGGCACGGGCATCGAGCGCGATCGCGCGGTCGCAGGCGGCCTCAGCCTCTGCGAGCCTGCCGAGGCTGCGCTCGCTGGAGGCCAGGTTGTAGCAGTGCCGCGGCTCGCTCGAGGGGAGCTCCGCGGCACGGCGATAGAGCGCATTCGAGCGCTCGTGGCGACCCAGGCCGAGCGACACGTGCGCGAGAGCGTCATATGCGTCAGCGGTGCCTGGCGCCAATTTCATGGCGCGCTCGACAACAGCATCTGCATCCGAGCGACGACCCAGGCCCACGAGGATCGTTGCCAACAGACCGTGCGAGGGCACGCAGATCGTCTGGCCGGCGACCGCCTTCTCGGCGCACACCAAAGCTTCCGTCAGGCGTCCCGCCCGCATCAGTCGGAAGGCCTCAACGTCGGGAGGGGTCTGCTTGGCGCTCATGTGGCGGCAATGATTCAGCATTGCATGGCATTCGTCAAAGGTGCAGCATTCTGCGATCGAAATTTTTCTGAAAGCGCTGCACCGGAAATGAACGCCAAACCACCAATCTCATCCGAATGCCCGAAGTGCCACCAGGAGCGTGCGGTCACGTACGAGCGTGATGAGTTGGTCGAGCTGCTGCGCGAGGGGGCCGACATCGAGGTGATGTGCGTCAGTTGCGACGAGACGTGGTCCCTCTCTACGGACGAACGGGCGGACATTGCCCGCGCTCTCGAACGTGGACGCTGAGCGTCACAGGCCGGCTGCGGCCTTCATCTCACCAGCAAGTTCGTCGTAGCAGGCAGACCATGCGTCACGGACGGAGGGTTTGTACTCTTCCCCCAACGCCTGCTCGAGGGTCCAGAGAAGCGCTTCCCGCAGCGCGCTGTAATCGGCCAGCTTGACGCCGTATTGAACGTGACGCACCGCAAGATCACGGATGCTCGGTAAAATATTGCCCGGCTCCGGCAGGTTGTAGACGACCATGGCCAGCATGGTCATCAGCTTGACCCCCTGAAGGCGCATGTCATTCTTGAAGAGCGGTCGGAAGTCTGGATTCGTTTCGAAGAGACGCTCATAGAAGAGCGCCGCAGTCACCTCCGGCATCACCGCGAGCTTCGCGAAGGTCGTCAGGACAAGTTTCTGCTGGGCTTCGTTCACGATCTTCACTCCGCCGTCGACACCCACCAATAGCAAGACGTTGGCCGCGGCGTCGTCTCACTGAGCGTCACAAACGTCTCATTCAGCGCCCAAGTGAGAATCGCCTGGACGCGGGCTCCGCAGCACCCTGGGAGGGCTCCCGAACTCGCTTGCGAATGCCCGGTAGAATGTCGCCATGCTGTTGAATCCCCACCCGAAGGCAATGTCGATCACCGAACGTCCGGTACCCGTTGCTCCGGCGATCGTGTCCCGGCATCGGAGCAGCCGCTGGCGCAGTACATAGCGCGCGAAAGTGCTGCCGGTCGGCCCGAACAGCCGGTGCAGCTGGCGCAGTGAGATGCCCAGGGCGGCTGCGGCGCTGGCCGGGGTCAGGTCCGGATCGGCGAGATGCGATTCGACGTAGCGCTTGAGCGTAGCGAACTGCGCCGGCCGCGCCGTCTGCCCCGGTGCGGGGCCCGCCTCGGAAGTGCTGCACGCCAGCGCCACCAGGCTGCAGAAATTGTGCAGCACGGCTTCGGCGAGCTCGTGGGTGAGGAGAGGCGCCTGCGCCGTCGCCGCATCCATTGCCGCGGCGAGGAGGGAGCCCAGCGGCTCCCCGCCCGGTAGCCGGAACGGGCGATGCAATCGGCCCCCGGCCAGGTGCGGGGCCAACGCGGCCTGCGGGATGACCAGCATGTCGAGCGCCGCAGGACCCTGCGATTCCATCTCGAATCGCCATTCGGCAGAGCTCACGCAGAAGTCGCCGGGCTCGTGGATGACTTCGATTGGCGTGCCCTCCAGCGCAACCCTCCAGGTCACCGGCCGACGGAATCGGCGGATGAAGAACGCATCGCTCTTGTCTCTGGCCACGTCCGCCCCGGTGCGTTGGACCCGCGAGGGCTCCGAGCTGATGTTCAGGAGCGTAAATCCGCCCGTGACCCACCCGCTCGCTTCCGCGCGAAAGCTGTTGGGGTCTGATGGCTCGGTCGGCGTGATGCTGTGGGCGTGCTTCGCGTGGAAGTCGCACCAGAGTCGTACACGATCGTGCGGTGGCAGGCGGTCCGTCGAAAACCGGACTTGCATGGTCTCCTCCGGATTGCCGGCCATTTTAAGGCGGTGCGCCGGCAGAAGGCCAGCCGAGTGTGGCGCCAGGGGATCGGAGGGGGCGCTGAATGAGATATCCGGCGGCGTTCGGTGAGACGACAGCCGTGAGAGGCGGCGCTATTTTCCGGGCACGATGAACGAACAGTGAGCTGTGCTCACGGGATGGCAACCATGACCCCACCCGTCGAAATGACAGGCGGCGTTTCGGTGGCGACTGGATCTGCGCGC
>Ga0335073_10009463_pt1 | contig 13681 bp, 9 predicted proteins | sample Lox_Sample_22_FD_207093 | JGI IMG/M metagenome (GOLD analysis project Ga0335073, IMG submission 207093) | Soil microbial communities from Loxahatchee National Wildlife Refuge, Florida, United States - Lox_Sample_2.2 | ecosystem: Environmental > Terrestrial > Soil > Wetlands | place: USA: Florida... | reverse complement strand
ATGAGCATAAAGCGTCTCGACGGCGCCGGCGGGGTCGCGGACGAACTCCTGGAACTGAAAATGAAGCGGCGGCTCGGGCGACCGTTCGAGCGATTCCGTAGCGCTGGCAATGATCGCCGTTCCTTGCCGCCACCGCTCGGCCAGGTCGGTACCGATCTGGCGCCGGTCGAGCCTTTTCGTGAAGGGCTGCCGAAGCGCTTCGGTCAGCCGGGCAAGCGACGGCATGACGGCAAGGGGAGGGCGGTGCATGAAGACGAACCGGGCGTCGGGATAGACCTCGCGCAACGCGTCGAGCGCGAAGACGTGGTCGGGACTCTTGAGAATCCATCGCCCGCCTTTCCTGCCATGTTGCAGATGCTGCAGAAAACGGCGGTGGAAGCGGTAGGGAGCGAGCTGGCTCTGGGAATCGAGCCAGTGGCGGTACGTGGGAACATAATGGGTCGTGTCGAACCGCATGCTTCTGAAAATGTGGCCGGTGATCTCGGTGCATTCCTGGGGCGAGTCGGCAGTGATCGGATGCAGGCTCGCGATCTCGGGGGCGATCCAGGTGAAGCTGGCGAGCTGGCGATCGACCTTGCGGCGCCGGCGGTCGGTGTCTTCGGTGACGCGGCGGGTCATGGCGAAGGGATAGATCGTCTCCCAGCATCTTACCGCCCAATTCGACGGGTCCTCGCAGAGAAGCTCGTGCAGGAACGATGTGCCGCTCCGCGGCATCCCGGTGATGAAGATCGGCTGCTCGACCTTTTCGTCGAGAATTTCGGGGTTTGCTATCTCTGCTTGCCGGAACTTCAGAAGATTGGACAGGAACCGTAACAAATCCCAGCGCGCCGCCATGCGGCCGAACGGATTGAGATTGGCCTCCGCCTCATAGCTCGAAATGAGAATATCGAGCGGCTCTTCGATATCCCACTCGCCGAAATCCGTGAGGCCGGTATTGGCCTGCGCTGACCGGATGAGGTCGCGCGTTGAGAGCGGGCCGCCAAAAAGGCCCACGGATTCGGCAACATTGTTCAACCAATGAAAGCCCCGCCGTCCGCTTACTCTTGGCCGGTCGTCGTCCATCCTACCCCGGTCCTCGGGATCGCCGATCCCGCCCCTATGGAGATAATGTCTTACGCGGCGAGTGAACGATTTTTGTAGGCAAAAATCGTGCGAAACTACCAACCCACAAGTGCAAGCGCGTTATGCGCCGCGCGCATGACGACGGCGGATTGTACCATCAGGAGGGTCTGTTCCTCTGTTTCGAGGATTGCAGGATCTGTGCGGTTCCATGGATCGAGGGCAGGGCGGCCGAGGCGGGCTTGAAGCGGTCCAGCAAGTCGCGTCCGCCGTTGGTTCGACCGCCGTCCCAATTGTTGCTCGGCTGCTGGAGTCCGGCGAGCGCGTCGCGGAAACAACGTTGGAACGGTTCCGAGAGCAACAATTGATTGGCGCCGGCGGCGACCATCAGCCGGTCTAGCGCGCGGTAGGCGGTATGGGCGATGTAGGTCGATACCGCCTGATCATAGCGGGCCGATACGCCGCCCGGCGGCAGCACCGCGTGCTCGCCTTTCGGTGCGATCGACTCGTCCGACAGCGCCCGCATCAGCTCTCTGACCTTGAGGCGGAGAAGCGCCAAGGCGGCGTCGAGTTCGACCGCGGACTCGCCGATCCGCATCTGCATGCTCTGCTGATCGGCCATGCTGCCGCCCTGTCGCGCGGCGCGCCCATGCGGCAAGGCGGAGAAATGCTCGATCCCCGCAATGGCGATGCCCAGAAGCACCGAGGGCAGGGCGAAGGGCCCGCCAAGATGGGGAAAGCGGAAGATCGGTCCGTCGATCGCATCGCCTTGCGGCGCCTTGCCGGGAAACCAGGTGCGATGGGCCGGGATGAAGACATCGCGAAATCGCACGTCGTGCGAGCCGGTGCCGGCGAGCCCCATGGCATGCCAAGTGTCGAGGATCTCGACATCGGCGATCGGCAGAAGGATGGTGAGAGGCCGCGCTTCGCCGCTCACGGGCATGTTCTCGACCAGCACCCAATCGGCGTTGAGGCAGCCGCTGGAAAAGCCGGCGATCCCGCCGCCCCGATAGCCGCCCGGAACCGGCGCGACCTCGCCGGCCAAACGGCGGCTCGACGATACCAGCGCGTTGGGCTCGGCGCCCCACATCTCGTCCATGAAATCGGTGCCGAATCGCGCGACGATCGGTCCGTGTCCGCCGACCACCGAATAGACCCAGCCGGTCGAGCCGCAGCCGGTCGCGATCGCAATGACCGCATCGGCAAACACGTCCCAGCCCATCTCCCAGCCGCCATAGCGGCGCGGCTTGACGATGTCGAAGAGCCGCGATTCGGTGAGCATCGCGATGGTGCGGTCGGAAACCCGGCGCTCGGCCTCGCACGACGCCGCCTCTGCGCGCAGATAGGGCACGAGCCCCTGGGCGGTCGCAACGATGTCGGCGGGCGAGGGCGCGCTTTGAAGCGCCGTTGCGACCGGAGGCGGCATGGTTTGAATCATACCATGGCAAACTTGAACCTCAATCCGCCATGTTGTATCAGAGCCGCGATGCCCCGTTCCACGCTCCGCCCACAGCGCACGACCGCGCCGCCGCGCAAGGGCCGGCATTGGAGCCGGCTCGCCGCGCTCGCGCGGCCAAAGCTCGAGGGCTTGCGTTTCGGCGGGCGCGAGATCGCGCTCAAGGCCACCGCGCAATCCTTCGGCGTCAATCCGCAGACATTGCGTCGCGCGCTTGCCGCGCTCAAATTCGTCGAGCAGCTCGAGAGCGAGCCGTTCTTGAAGAAGCTCTCGTTGCGCGCGACACCGGTCGCGGCGATCGAGCATATCGCGCGCTGGTATGCCTATGATCGCGGCGCGGCGCTCAGGGCCGCGCGGCGGCTGTCCGAGGGCGAGTACACCGTGGCGGCCCTTGCCGCGGCGGAAGCGTCCGCCCGCAATGCGGCGCGCGCGGACGGCGTTGGACGCGCGCTCCTTCATCGCTGTCGCTCGCGCGTCGGCCCGGTGCTGCGCGCGCAATTGGCGGCATACGAGATGGACGCGCGCGGCCCGCGGCGAGGCGACGAGCCATCGGTCGATTTCCGCTTTCGCCCACCGGGCGAGGAGCGCTGGACCATCGCGGCGATTATCATGGGGCCCTATCGCGACCAGGCGCGCTATGCCATCCGTCTGGGCGATTGGATCGTGCGCGCGTTGGGCTTGAGCACCATCTACGGGCGCGTGGTCCTGATCGTCCCCACGGCCTCGCTCGAGAAGCAGTGTCACGCCTGGATGCGCGCCAACGCGGTTCCGGCGAGCGCCTTCGACATCCAGGTGATCACGCCGGACCCGTAAGCCAAGGAGACCCGCCCTTGAGCGACGCCGCCGTTCCGTTCAAGCCGCGCAACCGCCGCCCCGGCAACGCCCTGAAGCCCGGACCGCTGCCCGAGTTCCTGCAGCGTATGCTCGACCGCGGCAAGGCCGAGATCGCATCGCCCTATCGCGGCATCACCACCGACGGCACGCCCGTCGCCGGGCTGTTTCCGTTGCTGAAGACCGGCCTGTCGCTGCAAGCGTCGGTCGACGCGGCGAACGCGTTCCTGGCAAGTCTGCCGGCCGACCGGCGCGCGCAAGCGACGTTCGATCTCGGCTCCGGCTATTGGCGCGCCTGGCACAATATGCATAATTTTCTCATCCGCCATGGCGCGCTTCTCGAGGAATGCACAAGCGAGCAGCGCGAACGCGCGCTGGCGCTGGTGCGCGCGAGCCTCAGCGCGGCGGGCTTTGCCCTGGCGCGCGACGTGATGCGCCTCAACGAGCATATCGGCGAGCTGACCGGGCGGCTCGGCGAATTCGGCGAATGGTATTACTGGCTCTCGATCATGGGGACGCCGTCCGCGACCGAGCCCTGGGGCTGGCAGCTCGACGGCCACCATCTCATCGTCAATTGCTTCATCCTTGGCGATCAGATGGTGCTGACGCCGAATTTCATGGGATCCGAGCCGGTCTACGCGGCCTTCGGCAAGCATGCTGGCACGCGCGTCTTCGCCGCCGAGGAAGCCCAAGGCCACGCTTTGATGAGCGCCTTCGCCCCCGAGCAGCAGGAAAAGGCGCGCATCGGCATGGAGCTGCCGTTCGACGTCTTCGCCACCGCTTTCAACGACAATCTCGTCATGCCCTATCAAGGCATCTCGTGGCACGAGATGACCGCGGAGCAGCGCGACCGGCTCTCAAGCCTGATCGGGGTCTATGTCGGACGCGTCCGTCCGGGTCACGCCGAGCTGCGGTTCGACGAGATCAAGCGCCATATGGAAGAGACGCATTTCGCCTGGATCGGCGCCTGCGATGCGACCAGCCCGTTCTACTACCGCGTGCACAATCCGGTCGTGCTGATCGAGTTCGATCATCAGCCCGGGATCGCGCTCGACAACGATTTCCCGTCGCGCCACCACACCCACACGGTGGTGCGCTCGCCCAACGGCAATGATTACGGCAAGGACCTCTTGCGTCAGCACTATCGGCAGTTCGATCATCGGCACCCGGACTCGCCGCATCGTCGCGGCGAGCCGTGACGGGAACAACGTCGAGAGGAAGCCCCGCCCCGTGTCGATGCTCGCGCGCCTCCTAGCCGCGTCTGCGGCGCTGATCTTGTTTGCCTCCGGGCCGGCGGTCGCAGCGGACACGCTGCGGGTGGCGAAATCGCCCGGCTATCTCTTTGCCTATCTGCCGCTCGACGTGGGCCTCGCGCACGGGCTGTTTCAGGCGCAAGGCCTCGACATCAAGGAGATCGTCTTCGAGGGCGCGGCGAAGATGGATCAGGCCGTTGTCGCCGGCGCGGTCGATATCGAGCTGGGCTCGCCCATGGACATGTCGGTCATCGCCAAGGGCATGCCCGCCAAGGCGATCGCCGTCATCGCTCAGCCGATGACCGAGTTCGTGATCCTCGTCCCCTACGATTCACCCTTGAAGACGCTCGACGATCTGAAAGGCAAGACGTTCGGGATCGCGACCATCGGGTCCATCACCGAATGGTGCGTGCTCGAGCTCGCCAAGGTGAAGGGCTGGAGCCGCGACGACGTGCACATGGTCGGGATCGGCGCCGGCAACGCGTCCGCCAGCGCGGCGATGAAGGCGCATCTCGTCGATGCCGCGGTCGGCACGGCGACGGCGGCGGTCGTGTTCGAGCGCGAGCACATCGCGCGGCGCTTCGCCGGCGTGTCCGACTATGCGCCGCCCTTCATCGCTCACGTCATGACGGCCACGGACGCGATGGTGAAGGAGCACCCGGACGTGATCCGGCGCTTCGTCACGGCCTGGTTCCAGGCCGTGGCGCTGATGCGGCACGATCGGGCGGACACGATCCGCATCGGTCAGCCCGTCACCGGGCTGTCGGAGGCGGATCAGGCGGCCGAATATGACAATCTGATGCCGGTCGAGACCGCGGACGGGCATTTCGATCCGGCGAGCCTCGCGCTCATCGGACAGTCCTTCGTCGATCTCGGCATCCTCGGCAAGGCGCCGGACATGGCAAAGCTCGAGACCGAGCAGTTCCTGCCGGCCCGATAGGGCGAGGTCAGGGCACGACGGCCCAGGGCGGGCCGCAATTCTCGTTGATGCCGTCGGCAAGCCCTTGCTTCACGTCATGGCCCAGCGGCTCGCTGGGATCGGTCAGCGTCGCGGCAGCGCCTACCGGGCCTGCCACGATGATGGTCAGCGCGCAGACCGGGACCTTGGTGGCGATAAGGAAGGGCTCGCCGATCGCGGCCAGCAGGGTGGTGCCCGGGTCGGGCTGTGCCGCCGTCCCCGGTGGCGGCGCTTGGCAGCCGACGAGCGCGAGCGCGGCCATCGCCGCCATGACCTTCCCCCACATTGCGCGTCCTCCGCCTTTACCCGAGCGCGCCGCATCCTAGCATGGCCGGCCGTCTTCGTTAACGAGGAATGGCTCGTGCCCGGGTCGCATATCGGCTAATTTGCGCCGCTTTCAGGATTTGCGCGCGCGGAGCAGGTCCTGTTTCCGCTGTGAGCAATCCCCAAGGAGCGATTGAGCGATGAAGGTCTATCTATGGGATCTGCTGCCTTATGGGGCGCAGTTCGATCAGTACAAACCGGAGAAATACCTGCCCTATCCGTTGCCGCGGTCGCATTTCGATCCCGAGATTGCGGCGCGCACCTATGAACAGCATCTCGAAGCGTGGCAGGAGATGGACCGGCTCGGCTTTGACGGCGTCGGCCTCAACGAGCATCACACCACGCCGCACGGGCTTATGAACGGCCCCAACATGATGGCCGCCGTGGGGGCGCAGCATACCAAGAACCTCAAATTTTTGATGCTCGGCAATCTGCTGCCCATCCACAACCCGCTGCGTGTCGCCGAGGACATCGCGATGGCGGATTGCCTGTCGCGCGGGCGGGTCCTTGCCGGCTTCGCGCGCGGGCTCCAGCGCGAGTACCGGGCCTACAACATCCCGTTGTCGGAATCGCGTGCGCGTTTCGAAGAGGCGTTCGACGTGATCCTCAAGGCCTGGACTGAGGAGACCATGTCGCATGAAGGCCGATTCTGGAAATACAAGGACGTCGCCATCTGGCCTCGGCCTTATCAGCAGCCGCACCCGCCGCTCTATGTTCCCTTCACCGGCAGCCGCGAGACCATCGAATGGGCCGCCAAGCATGATTTGAGCGCCGTCATTCCGGCGTTCCATCGCGGCCTTACCGAGGACATGGTGACACTGTTCGCGCGTGCGACCGAACGCCATGGGCGGCGCCTGACGCCCGACCGCATGATCTATTTCGGCGACGCCTATGTGGCGGCGAGCGCCGACGACGCGATCCGCGAATACAGCCCCTGGTTCCTCTATTTCAATCAGATCCTGTGGCATCACGGCAGCATCGCGGCACCGGGCGCGCCGCCCGAGCCGCCACCGCCGCCGTCGACGTCGTACGATTATGTGCGGCCCGAGAACCGCCCTTTCGCCGAAATGGACCGCGAAAAGATCCGGCAGATCACGTTTGCCGACGTGGAGAAGCGCGTCCATGGCGGACAGCTTTCCTGGGGCCCGGCCAAGGAAGTGGCAGACGCGCTGATCGCGGCCGCCGAGCATGCGGGCTGCAACGCCGTGCTGCTCAACACCTGCAATGGCGTCGTGCCGCATGAACTTTTCATGGAGCAGATCCGCCGCGTCGGCCGCGAGCTTCTGCCGCGCCTTCACGCGCACCAGGTGACGCGCGTGCCCTACGCGTGAGGCGGATCAATCCCCGCCATTGAGCGCGGCCCACACGCGTCCCGGCGTCGCGGGCATGTCGAAGGCGCGCACGCCGGCCGAGCGCAGCGCGTCGACGACCGCGTTCATGCAGGTCGGAAGGCCGCCCGTCGTGCCGGCCTCGCCGGCACCCTTGGCGCCGAGGCCGTTCGACGGCGTCGGGACGGAACAATCCGCCGTGCGGAACTCGCGCACGAGGTCGGCGCGCGGCATCACATAGTCCATGAAGCTGCCGGCCAGTAGCTGTCCGGTCTCGACGTCGTAAAGACAGTCCTCGCCGAACACATGGCCCGCGCTCTGCATCACGCCGCCGACGACCTGGCCTTCGGCAAGGACGGGATTGACCGCGACGCCGATATCGTCGACCGCGGTGTAGCGCACGATGTCGGCGGCGCCGGTGTCGCGGTCGATCTCGACCTCGCACACATGCGCACCCGATGGGAAACAGCGCTGCGGCACCCATTCGGACTGGGTGTCGAGCGGGTGCGGAGCGTCGGTCCTGTGACGCTCGACCAGGTCGCTCATGCCGATGGAGCGGTCGGTGCCTTTCACCCAATAGCGCCCGTCGCGGAACTCGATATCGGGGCTCGCGGTCTCGAGCGCCTCGGCGGCGAGGACCAGTGCCTTGCGGATGATCTCTTCGCTCGCGATCTTGAACACCGTGCCTTGTGAGAGCGTGGTGCGCGAGCCGATCGAGGCGGCGCCGACAAGCGCCGGTCCGTCGGGATCGCCCGAATGGCACTCGATGCGGTCGGGATCGATGCCGAGCCAGCGTCCCACCAGTTCCGGAAACACGGTCTCATAGCCTTGCCCGCTCGGCCCCGCGACGTGATGAAGCGTGATCGTGCCATCGCGCTGAAACCGCACCGCGACCTGGTCCTTGGGCACGCCGCCGCCGCCCGAAGGCTCGAAAAAGAGCGCACAGCCGATGCCGCGCAGCTTGCCGCGCGCCTCGGCCGCCTTGCGGCGCGCCAGGAATCCCTGCCAATCCGATTGCCGCACCGCCTCGTCGATGAGGGCCGGGAAGTCGTGGCTGTCGAGCACGGTGCCGGTCGGCGTCTTGTACGGTATGTCGGATTTCGTGACCGCGTTGAGCCGGCGCAGTGCGAACGGGTCCATGCGAAGCGCCGCGGCAGCCTCGTCGACCAGGCGTTCGACGATGAGCGCCGCCTCGGGCCGCCCCGCGCCGCGAAACGCGTTGGTGGGCGCCGTGTTGGTCATTACCTGGCGATGGCGCCCATAGACCGAGGCGATGCGATAAGGGCCGCCCGCCATGGTGAGCCCGTTCATCGAATTGGTCAGCACGCCCGCCTGGGACAAATAGGCGCCCGAATCGCACAACCATTCGGCCTTGAGCGCCAGGAACCGCCCATCCTTGTCGAGCGCCAATTCGCCCGAGACGCGGATGGCGCGGCCATGGTTGTCGGTCAGGAAATCTTCGCCGCGCGTGGCGCTCCACTTGATCGGCCGCCCGAGGCGCCGCGCAAGAATGAGCAGCAGCGGATGCTCCTGGTAGGGCGCGGTGCGCGCCCCGAACGCGCCGCCGACATCGACCATATGCACGCGGATCTGTTCCGCCGCGATGCCCGTCATCTGCGCCAGAGCGTCGCGCATCGCGGGGCCGCCCTGGTGGCCGCAATAGATGTCATAGCGATCCGCGGCCGCGTCATAGGCGGCGAGCGCGCCGCGCGTTTCCATTGTATTGGGCGCGACCCGCGGGCTTTCGATCGTGACCTTCACCGTCTGTGCCGCGGCGGCGATCGCATCGGCGGTCTTCGCCTCGTTGCCGTATTCGAAATCGAAGCAGACATTGCCGGGGATCGTGTCGTGGAGAAGGGTTGCGCCCTCCGCCATCGCCGCCTCGAAGCCGATCACCGGCGGCAAGTCCTCGTACTCGATCTCGATGAGGTCTGCCGCGTCGGTCGCTTGCTCGCGTGTCTCGGCGATGACGACCGCGACCTCCTCGCCGGCAAACCGCACGCGGTCGCGCGCCAGGACGGGCCGCTCGGGCACGATGCACTTCATGCCGCCGCGGCCCGGGAAATGCGCCGAGGGGATCAGCGTGCGGAAGCCGGCATCGGCGACGTCGGCGCCCGAGAAGACGGCGACGACGCCGGGCGCGTGCCGCGCCGGCGCCGTGTCGACCGAAGTGAGGCGTGCGTGTGCGCGGTCGGCGCGGCGGAACACCGCGTGAAGCTGCCCCGGCAGGTTCCAGTCGCCGGTATAGCGGCCGGCGCCGGTGACGAGCCGCAAATCCTCACGCCGGCCCTTGAATGAAGCTGCCATGTCCTCTCGGCCTCCAACGCTTTGCAGGCGTTGTGCCCTATTTCTCGGTCATGATCCAGACGCCGTTCCAGGCGTCGCCGGGCGGATGGTCGATGAGGTACTGGCAGCGCTCGATATAGGTCGCCGACAGCCGGTCGTGCGGATGGCGCGACAGCGCCTGGCGGTAAAGCTCGATCGCGCGGCCGAACCGGCCCGCGCTGTAATGCGTCATGCCTTCCGCGAAATAGCCGATCACGTCCATCATGTTGGGGAATGTCTCGGGCGTGTGATAGTCGAGCACCTCATAGACGCCGACGGGCTCGGTCTTGCCCTTCACCACCACCCGGTCGATCGCGCGGACGCGGTACGTGCCGTGCAAGCGAGCATAGGTGTTCTCGCTGACCAGGATGTGCGCCGAATAGGTCTTGCAGGCGCTTTCAAGACGCGAGGCCAGGTTCACGCCGTCGCCGATCAGCGTGTAGTCCATCCGCTTGGCGGAGCCGATATTGCCGGAGACGACGACGTCGGTGTTGAGCCCGATGCCCATGTCGACCGGCGCCTGTCCGCGGAGCGCGCGCTCCTCGGTCCATTTGCGGCACGCGCGGATCATCGCGATCGAGGCGCGCACCGCCCGGTCCTCGTCGTCGTCATGCGCCAAGGGCAGGCCGAAGGCGGCCATGATCGCGTCGCCGATGAACTTGTCGAGCATCCCCTCTTCGGCCTGGATGCAGTCGACCATCAGCGAGAAATACTCGTTGAGGAACGCGACCGTGCCTTGCGCGCCCAACGCCTCGGTCAAGGTGGTGAAGCCGCGTATGTCCGAAAACAGGATGGTCGCCCGCTTGCTGGCCCCGCCCAGGAGGTCGGTGCTGCCCTTTTCCAGCATCTGCGCGGCGATGGTCGGGTCCATGTATCGCGCCATGGTCGCCTTGACCCGCTTTTCCGTGCTGATGTCCTCGAACATCAACAACGTGCCGAGCTGCTTGGCGCTGCCGCTTTTGAGCGGCAGCACGGTGAGGTTCACGTTGACGGTGTCGCCGGGAAGCTCGAGCTCGAGATCCATCGACACGTCCGGTGTCTTCTCCGCCTGAACCTTGCGGATGCGGTCGACGATCCAGGCGCTCTTGGCGACGAAAAGGTCCGCGGCCCGGCGCCCGATGATCTCCGCCGGCGCCACCTTCAGGATGCGCAGGCCCGCGGCGTTGCAGGTGACGACGGCCTCGTTCTCGTCGAGCGTGACGACGCCGTTCGACATGCTTTCCAGCATGCTCTCGTTGTAGGAGCGCATCTTCTGGACATCGTCGAAGAGCTTCGCGTTCTCGAGCGCGATCGCCATCTGCGCGGTGAACGCCTTCAATCGCTGCTCGTCCTCTTCGGTGAACGGGCCCCCTTTCTTGTTGAGCGTCTCGGTCACGCCGATGATCTTGCCCTGCTGATTCACGACCGGCGCGCACAGGATCGAATGGGTGAAGAACCCGGTCTGGATGTCGAAGCTCGGATCGAACCGCAGGTCGGCATAGGCATAGGGGATGTTCATCGTCTCGCCGCCGGTGAAGACCGTGCCGGCGATGCCCGCGGTGTTCGGCAGGCGGATTTCGAGGACGCCGTCGCCTTGCGCCAGGCGCGAGAACAGCTCGCCCGTCCGCTCGTCGTTGAGGAACAAGGTGGAGCGCTCGGAGCCCAGCATGCGCGTCACCTCGGACATGATGCGCTGCAACAGCCCATCGAGGTCGAGCTGCGACGTGATCTCGCCGACGATGTGGAGGAACTCCATCTCGGTCGCGCGCGCGAGATTCATGCGCTCGATGAACTGCGAGCTGCGGAGCGCCGGGATGGCCTGCTCGGCGATGTCCTCGAGCAGCGCGCGGTCGTCGTCGGTGAAGCTGCCGTCGATCTTGTTGACGCATTCGGCGACGCCGAAGATGGTGCCGTCGGCGGAGCGCATCGGCACGGCGAGGATGTTCCGCGTGGTGAATCCCAGCTCCTGGTCCACCGACGGGTTAAAGCGCGGATCGGCATAGGCGTCGTCGACTATGACGGCGGCGCCGCTCTGGAACGCCGCGCCATCGACGCCGACCGAGTTCGCAAACCGCAACTCGCGGCGGAACACGCCCTGAATGGCGCGCGAATAAAGCTCGTTCGTGCCCGGGTCGTTCAGGAAGAAGCTCGAGCGCTCGCAGCCAAGCTCCTGCGAGGCGATCTCGACGAGCGAGGCCAGCACGTCCTCGAGCGATTCCTTGCGCCACACGCGGCGCGCGACGTTGAGGAGCACGTCATAACGGCGCACGCGCTCGCGAAGCTCGGCGAGCGAGGCCTGTTCCGACCTTGGACGCCGCTTGGCCGGTTTCACGCCAGGCGCGATCGCCAGGGCGACCGCGTCGCCCGCCCGCCGGTCGTCACCCTCCATCGCCCGTCCGCTCCTTTCCTTCGAAAGCCGCCACTGCCGCGTCGAGGCGCTCCCGCAGCACGGCGACCGTCGCCTGAAGCTGACGGATGTCGGCGGACGCCGTGGCGCGGACATGGTCCACCCTTGCGTCGGCCGAAAGCGCCGTTTCTTCGAGTTTCTTCCTCAGCGTCGCGACGGTCTCGCGAAGCTGCGCCGCCTCGCGGACGACGCCGGCGGTCGCGTCGTGGACCGCTTGATCGCGGGACTGGCGCAGCATCGCCATGGCCCCGTGCTGGGCGTGGGCCTGCGCGCGCAGATGCGCGAGCTCGGCGTTCGCGGAAGCCATGGCGGAGGCGACGGCGTTCTCGCGCTCCTGCTGCGCGTGCTGCAATGCGTCGCGCAACGCGCTGACCGTCGCCCGAAGCTGATGGATCTCGTCGTCGGCGGCCGCCCGCGCGCGATCGATGGCGACGCGCTCATGCTGGCTCGCGGTCTCGAGCGCCGCGCGCAGCGCCTCCACCGTCGCCCTCAGATGGCGATTGGGCGCCCCGACATCGCTGTCGCGCGGCTCCTGCGGCGCCATCGTGGCCGTGTCCGTCATTCCCCGCCTTGATGTCCCCTAAGCGCCGGTCAGGATGCACCTTTTCGCGCTCGGCGACAAGCCGGGGGAACGACTTTTTGGCGCCCCTAGGTGCGCGAGGAGGAGCCCTGGGGCGTGAGGCCGCGCGGCATCCCGAGCGCCGTCGCGAGAACCGCCAGCGCCAGCACGGCATTGATGAGATAGACGTGGTGCAGCGCCCCGGAAAAATCCGCCATCACGGATCCGATCGCAGCGGCGGACAGGGTTCCGCGATAGGCCGGGTCGAGCATGCGGTTAACGAGATCGCCGGCGCCCTGCATGTGCTGCGCGAGGCCGGCATTAACGATTCCTCCAAAAATGGCGGCGCCGAGCGACTGGCCGATGATCCGGGTGAACACCAGCATCGAGGTGGCGATGCCGCGCTCGGTCCACTCGACATTCGACTGGACCGCGACGTTCCAGGTGTTGTTGGCGAGGCCAAGGCCATAACCCACGAGAAGCGTGCTGGCGACCGCCCAGACGACACCGCGCGTGGGATTGAGCCCCACCAGAAGGACGCTGCCGGCGGTCAGCACGACGCCGCCGGCGACGATCGCCGTGCGGTTCGACCACCGCGTCATGACGCGACTCGCCGTGAAGCCGCCGACGGGCCAGGCCGCCGAGAGTGCCATCAGCGCCGTCCCGCCGGCCAGCACGCTCGCGCCCATCGCACCCTGCATGTAAGACGGCAGGAATGCCGAGATGCCCATCATCACGGCGCCGCTCACCGCGCTCGAGGCCGTTCCCGCCGCGATGATCGGGTTGCGCCACAAGGTGAGCGGCAGCAGCGGCTCGTGCGCCTGCGCCTCGTGGATCGTGAACCACAGGAGAAGCGCCAGCGACGCCAGGACCAGCGCCCATAACGCGCCGGCGCTGAGCGATGACGCCTCGACCAGCGCGTACATCAGCACCGCCGTGCCGAGCGACATCAGCACCGACCCCGCATAGTCGATGCGATGCTGCCGGCGCGTCACGTCCTCGCGCAGAGTGAGCGCCAGCATCAGCGCCGAGGCGAGTCCCAGCGGGATGTTGACCCAGAACACGAACGACCACGACACGTGCGCAACGATCACCGCGCCCACCATCGGCCCGATCAGCGCCGCGCTCGCGAAGACGCTGGATATGTATCCTTGCATCCGCGCGCGCTCGGCGCCGCGATAAAGATCGCCCATCAAGGTCTG
>Ga0335073_10009462_pt1 | contig 13681 bp, 7 predicted proteins | sample Lox_Sample_22_FD_207093 | JGI IMG/M metagenome (GOLD analysis project Ga0335073, IMG submission 207093) | Soil microbial communities from Loxahatchee National Wildlife Refuge, Florida, United States - Lox_Sample_2.2 | ecosystem: Environmental > Terrestrial > Soil > Wetlands | place: USA: Florida... | reverse complement strand
TTGGACTATTTCTTTATATGATTAATTAATTATTAATATAAAATATAATAAATATATTATAAGTTATAATAAGGATTTATAAATATTAATATATTATTTAAATTAAATGATTAATTAATTAATTAATTAATAGTATTTTTACTTGTAGTCTCTAAGAATTATATTCTATGAATAATTAATATTATTAATTATCTAAGATAACTAATAAGTAAATCTTTTAATATTAAAATATTACTATTATATTTAATATATTATATGAAGGTCTATGATAATATTCAAGACATTTATATTTAAACATATATAATTAAAATAAGAGATTAAAGTCTATGATAATATTCAAGACATTTATATAAAAATATATATAATTAAAATAAGATATTAAGGTCTATGATAATATTCAAGACATTTATATTTAAACATATATAATTAAAATAATATATAAAATTATTTAATTTATAATATGTCTAAATTAAATAATAATAATTATAATAATATTTTAATATTTTATAATAAGATATTCATATTTAGTAAAATAATAATCTATTTATATTTAATAAATAATAAGGCACGTATAATACCTTCTTAGTTGGCGAACAGCCAAACCCTTGGTACCAAATACAGCACCAGGATAAGATGAGACGACATCGAGGTATCAAACCATTCTGTCAATATGAACTCTCGAGAATGATTAACCTGTTATCCCTGGCGTAACTTTTATCCGTTAAGCGATAGACATTCCATTATGATCTACCGGATCACTATGACTTACTTACATAATTATTTATCTTGTATGATTTATATTAAAATACACTTATGCCATTAAACTTAATTAATCTATATTTAGATAACCTATTTCCATTAGGTTTAAGTGTATCATTGTTCTGCCTAGTTACTATTTATAGGCATGACGCCCCATCTAAACTGTCTATGTGTAACTGTCTATTAAAATATAATGATTTAACTAATAATGTTAAGGTCTTTCACTTACATCTTATCGATATACCTTATAACTACACCATTATTAACTAATTCAAATAACACATTTCAGTAAAGTTGCACAGGGTCTGTTAAGATAGGTCTTTCTTTTACAAGAATTTCCCCCTTTAAGAACTATACGTGCTACTTTCATAGCATATAGCTCAAGCATTAAGTTATCCTAAATATTATATTTATTAAAAAATCTATTATAATCTTATTATAAAATATATAAAATATATAATCTTATTATAAAATATATAAAATATATAATCTTATTATAAAATATATAAAATATATTCTATATTTTAATATAATAAATCTTTTATTTTTATTTATAATCAATAACTATTAATTATTTTAAAAATGTATTAAATACGATTATTGTTATAATATTAAAGATTATAAAATAATATTAAAGATTATAAAAATGTATTAAATACGATTATTGTTATAATATCAAAGATTATAAAAATGTATTAAATACGATTATTGTTATAATATCAAAGATTATAAAATAATATTGAAGATTATAAAATAATATTAAAGATTATAAAATAATATTTATACTTAACACCAATCTTAAGTTAGCATCTTTTCAGATTAGAAATAGTTAATTTCTTATTATTCTTATTACCAGAATACATTTGCTTTTTAAGATATCCTTTACCGACTAAGAGATATGTTATTTTACAATAACAACTTCAATTATTTCATTGATTCTTATTCGGCTTACCCAGTTTCTATTATTATACTTTAATATTATTCTTTTAGGATTTTATTATACGCTAATTGATTTATAGATCCTTAAACTAAATACGAGAACATTTAGTTCCTATCAATTTTATTATATTTTTATTATTTTCAAATATAACTTAGTTAAGCGCTTAATACATAAATTCACGTTAGTTATCCATGAGAATATAGTTCATTATCTAAAATATTTATTTAATAATTAAGATATATATTTTAGATAAAAAATAGGCTTCATATTATCATATTACTATGATAACATGCTATTTAGAACTCGAAGGATAGGACACCTTGGTGGGATTACACCACATTATAATAATAAATTTATCTGGTCGCACTCTCGTCTAACTAATGGTAATTCGCATCTTCACGAATATTGTAATTTCACTGAGTTTGAATTAGAGACAGTAGAAGTATCGTTAAAACCATTCATGCAGGACCACATTTAATGGCCAAGGAATTTCGCTCTTATTAAGATTTATAATAATATAATAATATTATAAAGTTTTGGACTTTATCTTAATATTAATACATTAAATAATTATTAATATTTTCATATTAAGTCTCTAAAGTATAATTTTATTAATTTTTACTTGCTAATAATTTATTATTTAATAATTATTATCTAATTTTACTTAGTATTATCTATCAACATAACCTTGTTAAAAAGTTTTTAGATATTATTAATATTATAAAGTTTTAGCATTATATGAAATATTAACATTATATATTTAATAATATAAGGCAGCTATATCTTTACCTTAGGCAATATTCGTAAAATATATTATAATATATTTTTAAACGATTGGACCATTTTATCAATAATTATTTTAAATATTAATTAAATAATCTTAAAATTTTAAATAAAAAATGATATATAATTTATATAAAATATTTAAAGAATAAAATTATTGTTTAGCTTATGGTCTCTGAGGTTAAGATATATAAATATAATTTATTTAATCATATAAAATATTTATAAATAATATTACTAATATAATTATAATAAATTAAGATTAATTGAATAATTTAGTTTTAGATAATTTTAATATATTTATTAGAATTTAATTTATTTTTATTTATCAAATATAGTTTATAAAATAACTCATTTATTATTAAAATAAGTTATTAATTTAATATATACATTTTAAATCTTATTTACCTGCGAGTTATCTATTAATTATTTTATCATAATTATTATAAGATATTCTCACATTTAGCTAAATTTAATAAGAGAGCCCTATTATAATAACCCTCATAATTAAGGCCGGTGTTAACTAGTTATTTTTTAAATATCCAGCAAAACTAGGTATTGTCTACCAATATTGCTTTAAAATATCTTAATTATTCACTAGCACTGACCAGGACTCAATCTCTATACGTCCAATTATTTGTTAGCAGAGATCGGTGGTTTGAATAGGTAGGATTTCTCAATCTTTCCCCTCATCAGAACCGTACGTGCTATTTTCATAGCATACGGCTCAAACATTAAATAATATATAAAGATCTATTTTAAATTATAAATAATATATAAAGATCTATTTTAAATTATAAATAATATATAAAGATCTATTTTAAATTATAAATATTTATAATTTGTAAATATCCTATCTTATATATTTATAAATCATTATCTTTATTATTTATAAATCATTATCTTTATTATTTATAAATCATTATCTTTATTATTTATAAATCATTATTTTTATTAAGGATCTATTAATATAAATCAGTAAATTATTTTAAGTATTTATAAATTCTTATTTATTGTTTTGATATTATAAGACAAGTTTATTATATTATTTAACATCCATGTACAAGTAGGCCTTCTTTCAAAGTTAATCATATGATTATATACTATAAATTACATATAGTCATTTGCTTTTTGTACTGTCCTTATTCCACTAATTATATAAATAAAATTACTTTTATTATACCTCTATATAATATATAATATATAACAAATAATTATTATTTAATTATTTAATATTATTAGAGGAAATTATTGGAGTTACCCTGTTCTATTAAATATACTTTAATAATTACTTTAGGATTATATTCTACGCCGGAGGATAAAAGATAGATCAATTAATCTATCAAAAGAAGATTAATTCAATCCTCTATTTATTGTATCAATCACTTTCAATAATCTGTTTTAACGACGCCTCATTTATATATTCATTTTCATTATCCATAGTAATTTAGCTTAGCAAAAGTATTATTTTGTGATTAAATAAATATTTTACATTGTTCTTATAGCTTAACACATTATTATTACTAATAATCCATTTATAAGTAAGCTTATAGAGATCTACATCTATAATGGATTTACACCATATTATATTTAATAACTTTCAGGTCGCACTTTTGAGTAAACAGTCGTACTTCCCTATTAAGTGTCACATTAATTTTAATTAATGTACTCTTTGTTCCTAAGTTACAGAGTAATTTTGCCGAGTTCCTTTAATTCAATTAACTCTCACCTTAGTATATATTACTAACAGACCAGTGTCGGTTTTTAGTACAGTCCATTTTATTTATTAAATTTAAATAAATAAATGTATTTTCCTGATTAAAAAATAAATAATATTATTTCTTACTTTATTTGATATTATCTAGTAAAGCTACTTAATATTAAAATATTTCTTAATTAAATAACTCATCGATAATCAGTTTTCTTTATATCTTAGAGGCTGTTTTTACCTTTAGTTGTCAAACATTGCTAAAGAAACCTTCTGTTTACGGTGATCAAGATTAAACTTGATTTATACGTTACTCATGTCAGCATTATCATTTCAATATTGTCAAATAAATTAATAATTTATCTTCACTCATTATTGAACGCTTTACTACCATATATTATTATTTATAATATATACATTTATACGGTAAATAACTTAGACCCGTTAATTATAAGTATTTATAAAAAGAATTGTTGAGCTATTACGCTTTCATTAAATAATGGCAGCCACCACGGATGGACATATTAGTACATTAATATTTACTAATATCTTTTATAGACTATATCTTTCTTTAATCTTAAAAAAGGGTAGTTTATTATAAGGATTATTAAAATATTTTATAAAATATTCTTCTTTTGTTAATTTTCTTCATTTCATTTAGCTTAAGGTGCTAGCCTTTCTAAGTCATATAAAATTAATTATTAAATAACTCAGATTAAAAGGTAATACAAATAATTATATTTAAAATGTTAAATCTAAATACAATAATTTAATGAAGATTATATATAATATTTATCTTAAAAATATTATATAAGTGATTAAAGTTTGGCATGTAGTCTTTATAATCTATTAATATATATTTATTATATATTATTTAATAATCTATATAATAGATTACGGTATTGTATTAATATTTGTTTTATTATAATTATAATATTATGAATATATAAGTATTTATAAATATTTAGATAATAAGTGATAATTAAAATATTTAAGAATATATAAGTATTTATAAACATAAAAATAATAAATGATAATTTAAATATTTTTACCGTTTAAGCCAAATTATCAAAATATAAGAATATTAAGGGCCTGGTGATTATAAATATTAAGCCTATATAACAATTGATTAATGAAATAAACAACTTTATTTTCACTTAGTTATTATTTAGGGACCTTGTAAAATGTTCTAGGCTGTTTCCTTTTTGACTAAAGACCTTAGCGCCATTAGTCTGACCTAAATAAAATATTGTTAACCATTCTAAGATTAAATTATAATGATAAAGTGTGCAAACACTCCCCAAATATAAATCAGTGCTATACCAGTTTACAATTCTTATTTAATCCTACCAACATAGGTTTCGTAAAGAACCAGCTATATTCAAGTTCGATTAGCATTTCACCACTTATCATAATTCATCAGATAATTTTGCCACATTAACCTGTTCAGACCTTTGTCTTGATTATAATAAGATCACTTGATTTCGGGTCTAATATAAGATACTATTAACAATAATTAATTATTTATATTTATTTATTAGGCAGTGTCACTAAACAATACCAAATAAAACTAGATACAAATTTAAATATTATCGGTTTCCCTAAGTCTCATGACTTGCATCTTAAATTAACTTGCTGCATTAAATATTAATATATGATAATTTCTTATAAAATAATATATGTTGTTATTATTTTATTAATATTTGATAATTTCTTATAAAATAATATATGTTATTATTATTTTATAAACAAAATTGATATATAATTATTATAAAATAATATAAATTAATTGTGTAGCTAGTCTTCAAACTAGTATTATTTTTATAATTTTAATGAATAATTTAAGATTTTTAATATATATTTATCAGTTACATATTTAATTGGACTATTTCTTATTAATAAATATTAACAGAATATTTATTAATTCTCATATGTAGTCTCTAAAGTTTAATACTTGTCAATAAATGTTTTTATAATATTCTAACTTTATTAAAGTATATTAAATAAACAAGATTTTAACATTATATGAGATTTTTCATATATTTTATATATTTTATATATTTTATATATATTATATATTTTATATATGATTAAGGGCCAATAAGTTAACCCCAGATTCGAAAGTGTACATTATCATCTTTTTAAGACTTTAATTACTTATAGGATTACTAATTCAGGATCTTTTCACTAGCTATCTGCTTTCTTTTCATTTACATTCCCTCACGGTACTCTCCACTATCGCTCAATATATTTATTTGCCTTAGTGAATGGTTTCACTATATTCAGACAGATTTTCTTCCATCTTACTTATATTTCATATTAATTTACATTTACAGGACTTTCACCTATTATTGTTTATCATTCAAATAATTCAATGTATAATTATCTTTATTTATTAAGATTTTTAATATGTTTTAAGGCTATATATGTATTTGCTCGCCACTACTAACATATTCTCGTTTGATTATATTTTTATTAGTTACTAAGATGTTTCAGTTCACTAACTTTATGTATAGGTTTCCCAAAGGATTTTAACAATAATTATATATTGCTAATTAAGCTTTATGCTTCCTAATAATATATTGGCTAGACATCCTTAATAATCCCTTTAATTCTCATTTGTTATGTACAGATCTATTAAGTTTTGTTACCTATATTCTATAATATTATATATTTTATAATTCACTTAATTATTATATAATTTACTAAATTATTCTATTATAAATATATATTATAATTGACTTAATTATTTTGTAATAAAATAATATATTCTATTATTAATTTTATTATATTAATAATTAATTTAACATAATATTTATTATTAATATTTTTATACATTTAATGATTGATATATTTAATTACTAATATTTTATAGTTTATAAATATATTAAGTTTTTAATATTTTATTTTAACATTAATTAATATTTTAATGTTATTCATATATTTTAGACATATTATTATTTTATTATTTTATTATATTTTAGACATTTTATTATTTTATTATATTTTAGACATTTTATTATTTTATTATATTTTATACATTTAATTATTTTTTAGACATTTTATTATTTTATTATATTTTAGACATTTTATTATTTTATTATATTTTAGACATATAATTATTTTATAATATTTAGATTATAACCTTTTATTTAGCGATTATATTAATTAATATATTAATTATGTATTTATAAAATTTATATGTAATTGTTATTGAATATAATGCTTACAATTATATAACTATTTTAATATTATTAATAAAATTTATAAATATTAAGTAGGAAAGTGGGGGGAGTTTAATGAAATATATAATTTTATAATAAATAATTGATTATAGAATATAATTATTTATTATTTACTATTATTAAAAGGATATTGAATATTTATTGATTATAATTAATTTTTAAATTATGATTTCAAATCCAATTATAATACTAGGAATTAATACAATAAAAGCTAATACTAATGGAAGTATTTGAACCCATGTTAAATTTAATAATTGATCAAATCTTAATCTTGGAAAACTAGCTCTAACCCAAATAAAAATAAATATAATTAGAGAAGTTTTTAATCCTAAATTTAATCCTTCTATAGAAATAAATGTAGGATTATAAAATAATTCTGTTATTAAATATCCTCCTAAAAATAAAATTACAGTTAATACAGATATAAGAGCTATACTAGCATATTCTGCTAAGAAAAATATAACAAATGGTAAACTAGAATGTTCAGTAAAAAATCCAGCTACTAATTCTGATTCCTATCTCATTATTATTTTAATTTAGTAATTAATTTAAAGTAATAATAAATAATTTACTTGATTAAATATAATTATTTACTATTGTTTTATAAATATCAGTAAATTTAGTAATTAACTTTATTAGACAATAAATTAATAGATTATTATCTAATATTTCAATTATGACTTTACTTTTATAAACAGAGATAATATATTTGTCTTTTCAGATATAATTAAATCATATCAAGAATTGTTTTAAAGGTTATATTTATTTTACTTCAAATTACCTATCAGATTAATAAATAATGTATATAATGGATTTTATCTTAATCTTATATTTAAGATTTACCATATAAAATCTCTTAGAATCTCTTATTTTTTAAAAGGTTTTCTGCTAATTGTTTAATTTATATAATTCTTATTATTAAGATATATATTAATATTTATAATTTTTTAGCATATAATGGAATTTAAAAAGACCAAATCTTATCAATAGAGTTTAGCCTCAGGTAAATCAAAAGGAGCTCTATTAGTTTCAGCAATAGCAGAAATAATAAATATTAAAGATAATGGTAATAATGGAATGACATCTATTTTAAACTAAAATTATATTAAATAATATAAATAATATTAAGTTACTATACTATACTATTATAATTTAATATAGAACCTATTTAATCAAATATATCTTTATTAAGTATTTAAATAAATTCTTGTAAATATTTTGAATTATCATTTATAATACTATAAGTTAATTTTCTTGCAGTAACTAAATTAATAAATAAATAAATAAAAGATTTATAGTATTCAATATAATCTTAATTTAAGATTAGAACTATTTCTTTATCAATCTTGAATAAAATTAATTTAAGATATAATATTTTGCATGTAGTCTTTGAGGTTTTATAATTTAGTTATTTATACTAATAATTAAATTACCTGCTGATAATAGTTTTCCTGAATCTTGATTTTGTTTAGAAACTAGAAATTTAAATAATTTATTACTTATTAAAGTATTATTAGTTTTTAATATTTTTCAGCTTATAGCAATTTATTTATAAAATGGCATATTTCATTACCATACTATTTTTTGAGATTCAATAATATGTGTTAAATTAAGTGATCCTATTAATATAATTACTATTAAAATTAATAAACCAATAACTAATTCATAACTAATTATTGAAGCTGTTGATCGTAATGATCCTAAGAAAGCATATTTAGAATTAGCACTCCATCCAGCAAAAACAATACCATAAACACCTAATGAAGATATAGCTAATAAAAATAAAATACCTAAATATATATCTGAAATATATAAACCTGAACCAAAAGGAATAACACTCCAAGCTATTAAACTAACTATTAAACTTGCAATAGGAGCTAAAATAAATACTATTTTATTTGAATGAGCAGGATAAACTGATTCTTTTAGAATTAATTTTAGAGCATCTGCAAATGGTTGTAAAATACCATAAAATCCTACTTTATTAGGACCTACTCTTCTTTGTATTGAACCTATTACTTTTCGTTCAGCTAATGTTAAAAATGCTACAATAAGTAATAATGGTACAATTACACTTAAAATAATTATAATCTTCATGATATTACTATAATAATATAAAAATGGTATAATAAATAATCAAATAATAATTTAGCTTTATTAAATAATAAACACTTAATTTAAAATAAAATATAAAATATAATTTATAATATTAGAGTTATTATATTAATCAATAATCATAATATTAATCTTTTAATTAAAAGATTTAACTATAATAATTATATCAATTTTATAATGATAAAGATCATAAAATAACTTTTTGATAATTAATTATTATTTAAATTAAAATAATATAAATTATATAAAATTAATTGATTTATTAGTATTAAATTATTTAAATAATTGAACTAAATTATAAATATTATTTAAATAATTAAAGTATGAATTTAATAATGTAAAGCTTTAGTTGGACGTAAACACATTACAATAGGACCTACTATAGCTAATAATAGAATTAAACTTATTACAATTAACCATATAGAAAATACAGTATAAAGACCTAAACCAATACTTTCTAATTGTTCAAAATTTATAATAGTTGTATCCCAATTTATTACTGTATTTTCAGATTTTTTAATATTATTTAATAATGTTAAATGATCAAATAATGTCCAAGTTTGTACATTAGATAAATTTAATATTTGATATAAAAATAATGATCCTAGTAAAATAGCTAAGGGTAATTTATTAGATATTTGTAATTCTGACGTATTTAATTCAATTAATTTAATATTTATCATTATTACAACAAATAAAAATAAAATGGCAATTGCACCAACATAAACAACTAAATATGTTAAACCAATAAAATTTAAACCTATTAAAATTAAATATCCTGCTACTATTACAAATACTCCAATTATATACAATACTGCTATTACTGGATTTTGAGTTGTAATAACTAATATTGCTGAAATAATACTACCAATACTTAATAATTGAAGTAATAAACCATTCATTTCTTTAATTAAACCTTCTTCTTTTTCAAGAAAATAGAAACATATTTATTAATTTATAAATACTTTTATATTTAAATTATTCTTATATAAGTATATATAATATAGAGATATTATATATTATTATATATTATCATTTAATAATAATATATAATATCAAACTAATATAATTCAATGGATTTGAACCATTAATAATATTATTAATTTATAATAATATTAGTTTTACTATTAAACTATAAATTATTTGTAAATATTTTATATAATTTAACCTTTAAATAATTATAAAATTAAAGATATTAATTAAAATAATTTAAAACAATTATTAAATTAATTAAATATATTAAGAAAAGGGGGGAGATAAAAGATAATATTAAAATAATTATTTATTATGAATATTATTTTAAATAGGTTCTTAAAAATGTAATAAAAATAAGTGAAAAAATTATACTAATTCCAATTAAAAGAATAAATACATATCTAAAAAATATATTACTTTTTATATAACTTGTAACAAGTTTTATTAAAAATGGTCTTTTTAATACAAAAGAATTATTTTGTAATTTAAAATCAAGTATAATAGTTAAAAGAGTTAAATAAAATAAACTTATTAATCCACAAACTAAAAGTATAATAGTAGCAAAAAATAAACCATCTAATGGATCATTAATATCATAATGTTCATTAACTGAAGCAATAAAATTAGTTATATCAATGTTATGTTCTTGTAAATTTAAAAGTTCAGATTCTAAATGTTTATAAATTTCTGAATATTCTAAAGATTCAAAAGATTTAGGATTATTATTTATTTTATTTAGATTAAAAGCTAATGTACTTGATAATATACAATAAATATTAATTCTTTTGAATTTAAAAGTATTAGCTAGTATACCTTGTATTAACATATTAATTATAATACCTGTAATAATTAATGTTAATATAATGATTATTCTATCATCAATTAAATATTTATATTTAATAATAAAATTTTCAGGTATTATGATTTCAGTATTTTTAATTAATTCTTTTAGATTATAGGATTTGAATAAATTCATCGTTATATCTTTTACATTTCCTAATAAATCTGATAATATTTTATCTATACAATAAATTGTATTAATAATATGAATATCAAATAATAAACCTATATAATAAATAAATATAATAATAAATAATGATAAGAAGCAAATAATTAAACTATATTTAAATAATTTATCAATTAATTTAAATATTAGAAGTAATAAAGTAGTAATTTTCATTGTTATATTATTTTATTAATTTGTAGTTTATTAATTAGAATTAAATTAGTTTATATCTTATTATTAAGTATTGGTAGTTTTTTAGATATTAACAAAATTATGGTATAATTATTTATTTAAATATTTTACTTGTCTGAAGACTTGCGTAGCTAGTCTGAAGACAAGTTGTACTAGATAATCAATTTATATTAAAGATATTAAGTACTAGTAAATTGTATTTATTCAAATTTAAATAACCTATATTTTATAATAATTTAGATTAACAAAATATTTAAACAAGATCAGATTCGACTAGTTTAAATATTAAAAGGGAATTGTATAAACTAATAAAATCATTATTTTAAGATTGTACAGGTAAAGTAGTATAAGCATGGAAAGCTGGTGGACTTTCTAAAACAAATTCTAAAGAACTAGCTGATTCTGTTACACCTAATGTATTACTATTAAAATAACTAGGATAATGCCAATTATCTCTAGAAACATCATATTGAGGTTTACTTAATATATCAAAAAGAATGTATAAGAATAAGAATGCTGAAATAACAGAAACAATAGATCCAAAACTTGAAATTATATTGAATCCTGTGTAAGCATCTGGATAATCCGGTACACGACGCGGTATTCCTGCTAGCGAATTAATTATTTGTCATATTATTAAGTGGACTCCGACTAAAAATTATATTTTTAGAAGGTTTATTTAATTTAAGATATTTTATTAATGTATCATATCCTATTTTAAGATCTTTTTTAGCCTAAACTGTACCATTATAAATATAAATATTCTTTATTATTTTATTTAAAGTTTCTTCTGAAGAAGTTTTACTCCATATTGGATTGTTAGGTCCTCTTTTATCTTTATATATTTATTGAATAAACTCTGGAGACTTTTTCTTTCCATATATAGGATTTAATCTCTTTAATTTAGCTAATTTTATTTAAAGTCTCTAAACTATGTCTTTTTCCTTAAAAAGGATTTAATTTTTATAGGCTTAAAAGGTAAATTATTCTCAATAACTGAAAATAATTATTTAAAGTTTTTATTGAATATAATATAGTCATAATTTTATTTTTAAAACATTTTCATTTAATATTAACTCCTTATAAAATTATTTTAGATATTTATATGATCCTTATAATATGACAAATAAATTTAATGTCTTTTAAACATTTATCAGATTATTTCTTTATCTGTATTATAAATACAGAATATCATTTATAATCATTGAAGAATCAAGAGATATAAGATTTCATTTCTTGCTAATTATCTATTATAATATTTTAATCATTATTACCTTTTAGGAAAATTTTATTAAGATATCCTAGCATTTTATGATATATTTATTAAACATTATTAATTTATAGGCCTAGCATTATTGACCTAAGAAATGTTGAGGAAAGAATGTTAGATTTACACCAATAAATAGTGTCCAAAAATGAATTTGACCTAAAACTTCATTATAGTTTTTACCTAATACTTTCGGAAACCAATAGTATGCTGCTGCAAATAAGGCAAAAACTGCTCCTATAGATAAAACGTAATGAAAATGTGCTACTACGTAGTAGCTCGGCTAGTTGAAAACTAGTAGGACTATATCTTTATTAATTTATCTTAGCTAAAATAATCAATAATTATTTAAATTTTAAATGGTATTATTAAATAATATTAACCATTTGGCGAGTAAATTAAAAATTTAACGTTTAGTCTCTGAGAAATTTATTATAATAATTTTCTTCTAATTAATTATTTATGTAAAATTATTATTTTTAATAATAAATAAATATTTTAGTATATAGTTAAATTTAACCATGACAACTATGATTTATTAAAAACTTTATCTTTAAAATTTTAAAATTGAATTAATTTTTATCTACCTAATTTAATAAGCAAATCATTTTTAAATTGAATTAATTTTAATAAAAAGGTTATATTATATGTTTCAACTAAATAAAATGGTTTACCTCTTTTACTTGTTAAA
>Ga0335073_10009460_pt1 | contig 13682 bp, 13 predicted proteins | sample Lox_Sample_22_FD_207093 | JGI IMG/M metagenome (GOLD analysis project Ga0335073, IMG submission 207093) | Soil microbial communities from Loxahatchee National Wildlife Refuge, Florida, United States - Lox_Sample_2.2 | ecosystem: Environmental > Terrestrial > Soil > Wetlands | place: USA... | reverse complement strand
GGCGCTGGCGGAGGATTTGGCGACCGGGCTCGACCTTGCGGGCTTCGCGCCTTTCCTAGACCGGCACGACATCGCCGCGGCGGAGGACTGGGAGGCCCGGCTCAGCGGGCTGATCCAAAGCGCCGACACGATCGTGTTCATCATCTCGCCCGCCGCGGTGAAATCCGAACGCTGCGCCTGGGAGGTTGATCACGCCGTCAAGCTCGGCAAACGGCTGATCCCGATCCAGCTGATCCCGATCCAGGGGCGCGCCTTGCCTGACGCCGCCGTGCCGGAACGGCTGCGGCAGCTGAACTACATTTTTTTCCTGAAGGCCAATCCTCGCTGAAGCCTCTCGCCGAGCTGGCGAAAGCGCTCAGAGAGGATGTCGAATGGATTCGCGAGCACACACGGCTGACCGAGGCGGCGCTGCGCTGGGAGGCCAGAAGCCGAGCCGGCGGCGACGCCGACGATCTGCTGCTGCGCGGCGCCGACCTGAGCGACGCCCTCGCCTGGGCCGCTCGGCGCAAGGAGGGCGCGCCCGAGATCACGGCGCTGCAGCGCTCGTATCTTTCCGCGAGCGAGGCCTTTGCGGCATCGCTGGCTGAAGAGGAGAGAAAGCGGCTCGAGGAGCGCGAACGCCTGATCGCCGAAACGGAGAAGGCGCAACAAGCTCGCCGCCGCTTCCAACGGCGCATGTTCGGAGTTCTGGCAGGGCTTCTGGCGCTGGTCGTCGTAGGGACGGGGGCGGGCCGATGGGCGGTGTTCACTAGCTGGCGGGCGCAGATGGCGGACCGCTCACAATTCATGGCCGAGGTGGTCGACAAGAAGGTCGAAGACAGCGCCTACGTCGACGGCATGCTCATTGGCCTCGATGCGCTGCCCGACCGGAAGAGCCTCACCTTTCGCGCCCGCATAATGCCCTTCGAGGACTCGGCGCTCGTTGCGCTCGACGGCGCCTGGCGCAAATGGTCATCGAATTGGGGCGAGCGACAGAATCCCACGGGACACACGAACTGGGTCGTTGCCGTCGCCTTCTCGCCCGACGGCAAGCGGATTCTCACCGGCTCTTCGGATAGCACGGCAAGGCTGTGGGATGCGGCGGCCGGAACTTCGGTCGTGACCCTCGCGGGACACGCAGACCGAGTCAATGCCGTCGCCTTTTCGCCTGACGGCAAACGGATTCTCACCGGCTCCGAGGACAACACCGCAAGGCTGTGGGACGCGGCGACCGGCGCCGCGCTCGCGACGCTCGCAGGGCACACCCGTCCTATCACGGCCGTCGCCTTCTCGCCCGATGGCAGCCACGTTCTCACCGGCTCCTACGACAAGACAGCAATGCTTTGGGACGCGGCGACCGGCAAAGCGGTCGCGACACTCGAGGGGCATACAGACTCTGTCTACGCCGTCGCCTTCTCGCCCGACGGTAAGCACGCTCTCACCGGCTCATGGGACAACACGGCAATACTGTGGGACGCGGCGACCGGCAAAGCGGTCGCGACGCTCGAGGGACATACACACTCTGTCTACGCCGTCGCCTTCTCGCCTGACGGCAAGCGCGTTCTCACCGGCTCCGGCGACGGCACGGCGCGGCTGTGGGACGCGGCGACCGGCAAAGCGGTCGCGACGCTCGAGGGACACACAAGACGAAGAGGCGCTGAAGGCGCTGATCCGCGCCGCCGTGGCGCTGAATACGGGGCGAGAAGCCGCTCGCCCCGACCGTTCTCTGAAGCGATGAAGGACGACCCATGACCCAGACCGCGACCGAAACCCGCTCCGTCGTCATCGAACGTGAGATCGCTCATTCGCCGGAGAAGATCTGGCGCGCGCTCACCCGGCCCCATTTGATCGAGGAATGGCTGATGAAAAACGACTTTCAGCCAGCTGTCGGCCACAAGTTCAATCTGCGGGGCGACTGGGGCGCCGTCGATTGCCAGGTTCTGCAAGTCGAGCCGCACAAGACCCTGTCTTACACCTGGGCGGCCTATGGGCTCGAGAGCGTCGTCACGTGGACTCTCACTCCGACGAGCAAGGGCGCCAAACTGCGCATGGAGCAGCGGGGCTTTCGGCCGGATCAGGAGCAGTTTTACCAGGGAGCTCAGGCTGGCTGGCGGAACTTCCTCGCCAAGCTCGAGGAGGTTCTGGGGCGGATGGACTGAGGCCCGCTCCCGGCCTCTCGTCCATAGCCGACGACGACCACGGCTACCGGTGAGGCGATCCATGCTGACGACGCCGATCCCCGCGGCGAGCGCAAGGCCGCTCGGTCGTGCGGCGTAGGGCGGGGCGCAAACCCGGCCTTGACCACCGACGTGCAAAAAGATATCTACTGACGATAGATATCATCTTCGGATCCTCCAATGGCCGCGACAGCGAAAATCTTCATGCACGGGCGTAGCCAGGCGGTGCGCCTGCCGAAAGAATTTCGTCTGCCTGGCAAGGAAGTGCGGGTCAGCAAGGTCGGAAACAAGGTCGTCCTTGAACCCATGGAAAAGGCGCCGTTCGACGTCGCGGCGTGGCGCGCGGCGCTCGTCGCCGCCGGCGGGAACGAGTTCCTGCCCGAGGGCCTGCCTGAAGACGAAGCGCCTACGAGGGATGACGACATTTCCTTCGACTGAGCCCAATGCTCTGCTTGGACACCAATATCGTCGTCTTCGCAATCAACGGGCGGCGGCCTGAAATTGTCGAGCATCTCAATCGCGAACTCGCCGCTGGGACGCCGATGTTCATCCCTGCGATCGTCGTGTACGAACTCGAATATGGTTGCGCGAAGAGCAAACGTCGGGAGCAATCGCGCCGCGCGCTCGAGCTGTTCCTATTGGCGGGATTCGATCAGCCGGCGTTTGACGCTGAGGACGCCCGCGAAGCCGGAGAAATCCGCGCGCTTCTCGAGGCGCGCGGTCATCCGATCGGACCTTATGACACGCTGATCGCCGCGCAGGCGCGACGGCGCGGCGCAACGCTAGTCACGCTGAACGTGCGGGAGTTCGAGCGCGTCCCCGGGCTCAATGTCGAGGACTGGACCGCATAGGCATGGACGCCGTCACCGCGCCCGGTTCTCGTGGAAGAAGTCATAGACTAGCTTCGCGGTGGCGGCGTTGAGGCCGGGCGTCTTTTCGAGGTCGGCGAGGCCGGCTTTGGCGACGTCCTTCGCCGAGCCGAAGGCGAACAGGAGCGCCCGCTTGCGCGCCGGACCGATGCCGGGGATTTCGTCGAGCGGGCTCTTGACGAATTCCTTCTTGCGCCGTGCGCGGTGGGTACCGATGGCGAAGCGGTGCGCCTCGTCGCGCAGGCGCTGGACGAAGAACAGCGCCGGATCGCGGGGCGAGAGCTTGAACGACTCGCGTCCTTCGACAAAGAAGGTCTCGCGGCCGGCGTTGCGGTCGGGGCCCTTGGCGATCGCGACCAGCCGCACGCCCTTGACGCCGAGCGCGGACAAAACCTCGCGCGCCGTCTCGAACTGCCCGCGTCCGCCGTCGATAATGACGAGATCGGGCGTATCGGGAAAAGCGCCGGGCTCCGCCGTCTCGCCTTGCCGCACAAGGCGAGCGAAGCGGCGTGTCAGCGCTTCGCGCATCATCGCGTAATCGTCGCCCGGCGTCAGGTCCGCGCTCTTGATGTTGAAGGTGCGGTACTGGTTCTTGACGAAGCCCTCCGGGCCCGCGACCACCATCGCCCCGATCGCATTGGTCCCCATGATGTGGGAATTGTCGTAGATCTCGACGCGGCGGATCGGATGATCGACGCCGAAGGCTGCGCTGAGCGCGGAGATGAGTTTCTCCTGGGTCGCCGATTCCGCAAGCTTACGCGAGAGCGCCTCGCGCGCGTTCCGCAAAGCGGCGTCGACCAGATCCTTCTTCTCGCCGCGCTTGGGCGCGCCGATGGCGACGCGACGGCGCGTCCGCGCGCTCAACACTTGGCACAAGGTTTCGGCGCTTGGGACGGCGTGGCTTAGCAGCACCAGGCGCGGGGCCGGCCGGTCGAGATAGAATTGGGCCAGAAACGAGTCGAGCACCTCCTCCGGCGCCAGCGCCCGGTCGGCGCGCGGAAAATAGGCGCGGTTGCCCCAGTTCTGATAGGTGCGGAAGAAGAACACTTCGACGCAGAACTGCCCGGCCTCCTCGGTGACCGCGAACACGTCGGCTTCCGCGATCGAGCGCGGATTGACGCTCTGCTCGCCCTGGATCGCCGAGAGGGCGCTGATGCGGTCGCGCAGGCGGGCGGCCTTTTCGAAGTCGAGCGCCGCCGCGGCCTCACTCATTTCATGGGCGAGGCGGCTTTTGATCGCGCGGCTGCGGCCGGAGAGAAAATCGCGCGCCTCCCCCACCAGCTTGGCGTATTCGTCGAGCGAGATTTCGCCGGTGCACGGCGCCGAGCAGCGCTTGATCTGGTAGAGCAGGCACGGCCGAGTGCGGTGAGCGTAAAAACTGTCCGAGCAGGTGCGCAGCAGGAACGCCCGTTGCAGCGCGTTCAAGGTTCGGAACACCGCGCCGGCGCTTGCGAACGGACCGAAATAGTCGCCAGCGAGATTGCGCGCGCCGCGATGCTTGATGAGCCTCGCGGCCGGATGCGCGGTGGATATCAGGATATAAGGGAAGCTCTTGTCGTCGCGCAGCGTCACGTTGTATCGCGGCTTCAGCTGCTTGATGAGATTGGCCTCGAGCAGCAGCGCCTCGGCGTCCGACTCGGTGGTGACGAACACCATCGAGCGGGTCTGCGCCACCATGCGCGCGATGCGGCTCGGCTGGCGTTCGGGGGCCATATAGGCGGCGATGCGCTTCTTGATCGAGCGCGCCTTGCCGACATAGAGCACCTCGCCCTCAGCGCCGATCATGCGATAGACGCCGGGCTTGAGCGGCGCGTGGCGCCAGAATGCGCGGATCGCCTCGGCGCCGCGCGCGACGCGTGAAGGCTCCGCCGGCGGCTCGTCCATGGCCATATCGAGCGGAGCCGAATCGGGCGCAAGCTCGCGCGCCAGCCGCGCTTCTTCGCGCGCCTCGGCCGCGGGCGCTTCGCCGGGTGGAAAGGTGTTCGACGCGCCGCTCATGAGGGACTTATCTAGGCGCGCCGTGCTGCCTTGTCATTCTCGGCGGACCGCAGGTCCGACCTGGAATCCGAAAGATGACGCCGCCGCGCGGCCGTTCGGGCTGACAGCAAGGGAGGGGCCGCGCGCTGGACCCCGACCGCCGTTTGCGGCTAGCTGTTGGCGCGGGCGGTTTAACGGACTATTAACCTCGCCTTCCGGCGGCGAGCGGGCCCGTGAGGCGGGAGTGTGCCAAGGGTGAGTTTAACTATCGGGGACGCGGTCAAGGTATTCGCCACGGGCCTCTCCCTGTTCTTGGCTTGCATGGGCGTTAGCGCCTGCAACGATGTCGCCGCGAACCCGCCCAACGCGGATGCGAGCGCGCAGTTCGCTATGCGCGACGACGCCAACATGGCGGGCGCGACGGTCGCGATCGTGTCGGTCGACGGCGCGCCGGCGGACGTCTCGGGGCGCTTTCGCCAGAGTCTCGACGAGGCCGCCGCGGCGCGGCGGATCGCGGTCACAAGCCCCGCCAAGGCGCGCTACCTCGTGCGCGGCTACCTCACCGCTTCGCCGATCGAGGGTGGAGCGGAGGTCGACGTCGTCTGGGACGTGTTCACCCCCGACAAACAGCGCGCCCAGCGGCTCACCGACGAAATCGCGGTCAAGGGCTCCGGCGACGACGCCTGGGCGATGATCGACGACGCGGCGGCGAGCAGCGTCGCCGCCAAATGCGCCGACGACCTCGCCGCCTATCTTTCCAATACGCCGGAGGCCGCGCCGGCAAGCGCCGCTCTCAGCTACGCCCAATAGGGCTTTTTTCTTGTGGACATCCGGCAGGGAAACGTCCGCCGCAATCCTGAGGTTAGGTTGTTCAAGCGCCGCGCGGCTGCTATGACCCCGCGCGTTCGCGGCCCATGAAGCGCGCTCGGGAAGCGCGCGTTTGGAGAACCGGCCCGTGCCCGGCAAGATGAAGATTTTGGCCGGCAATTCCAATCGGCCGCTGGCCGAGGCGATCGCAGCCTATCTCGGCGAGCCGCTGACCGGCTGTCACGTCCGCCGCTTCGCCGATCTCGAGATCTTCGTCGAAATCCTCGAGAACGTGCGCGGACGGGACACATTCATTATCCAGTCGACGTCCTACCCCGCGAACGACAACCTGATGGAGCTGCTCATCATGATCGACGCGCTCAGGCGCGCGTCGGCGCAGCGCATCACCGCGGTCATCCCCTATTTCGGCTACGCCCGCCAGGATCGAAAGCCGGGGCCGCGCTCTCCCATCTCGGCCAAACTGGTGGCCAATCTCATCACCCGCGCCGGCGCCGACCGGGTGCTGACGGTCGATTTGCACGCCGGCCAGATCCAGGGATTTTTCGACATCCCGACCGACAATCTGTTCGCCGCCCCGACGATGGTGCGCGACGTCCAGGCCCATCATAACGGCAGCAAGAACGTGATGATCGTCTCCCCCGACGTCGGCGGCGTGGTGAGGGCCCGCGCGCTCGCGAAACGCCTCGACGCGCCGCTCGCCATCGTCGACAAACGGCGCGACCGGGCGGGCGAATCGGAAGTGATGAACGTGATCGGCGACATTGCCGGCCGCAATTGCGTGCTGCTCGACGACATTGTCGATTCGGGCGGCACGCTGTGCAACGCGGCCGACGCCCTGCTCGAAAAAGGCGCCGCGAGCGTATCGGCCTACATCACCCACGGGGTGCTGTCGGGCGGAGCGGTGGCCCGCGTCGCCGCGTCCAAGCTCAGCGAACTGGTGCTCACCGACACGATCCAACCCACCGAAGCCGTGCGAGTCGCGCGCAACATCCGCGTGATGTCGATTGCCCCCCTGATCGGCGAGGCGATCGGCCGCATCGCCAAGGAGGAAAGCGTCTCCTCGCTGTTCAACTAGCGGCGAACCTCGTGTTGAGGTGTTGAGCTAGACCTGATGGTGGCTGCTGAGCAGCAGCAGGAACGAAGCTGTCCAGATGGATAGGGCGGCGAGCAGCCCGACACTATCCACCATCAGAACGGATAGGACGCTGGCCATAACCTTCCCCTTGTCTACGGAAATAAAGCGCGCACATCAGCCAAATCGCAGTGAGCGCGATCACAATCCGAACCGGTTCCTTGTCTTCGGCTTCACGGACGCCGATTTGGCGAAGTTCGGCGTTGACGAGTTCGTCCCGCGGGAGGTCGCAGCCATTCCCGAGCCCAAATTCTCCACTCCCGACTTGCCGTCATCACGCGCTTGCGCATAGTCTCATTGCGGCCGTGGCAAGCGGCCGAACACGGGGGCGTCGGCGTCGACCATGAGATCGAAGCGTTCTTCGAGGCGAATGGTTGGCCCGTCGCCGGGCATGTGCTGACTGACCGATCCGTTCGATTGAGCTTACTGGGCGCGCGCCGCTTTCGGCTCTCGCCTTAACCAGGAGGGAAGAAATGTTCGTTCGCGCTACTTGTTTCGTGGCGACCGCGTTATGCGCGGGCGGCCTCTTCGCCTCCGCCGGCGCCTTGGCCGCCGAGATCAAGCCCGCCGTGATTTACGATCTTGGCGGCAAGTTCGACAAGTCGTTTAACGAGGGCGTGTTCAACGGCGCCACCAAGTTCAGCAAGGAGACCGGCATAAAATTCCGGGATCTCGAGATCCAAAACGAGGCGCAACGCGAGCAGGTTCTGCGCAAGTTCGCCAAGGACGGCTACTCGCCAATTATCATGCCGGGCTTCGCCTGGGAGACCGCTTTGAAGAAGGTCGCGCCGGAATATCCCAAGACGGATTTCGGCATCATCGACGACGTGGTCGACCTGCCGAACGTGCAGTCGATGATATTTCGGGCCGACGAAGCCTCTTTTCTTGTCGGCGTAATCGCTTCCGAAACGTCGAAGACCGGCAAGGTCGGCTTCGTCGGCGGCATGGACATTCCGCTCATTTCCGCGTTCGAGTGCGGCTACGCCCAAGGCGTCAAATATGATTCCGGTGGCAAGACCGAGGTGATCGCCAACATGACCGGCACGACGCCGGCGGCCTGGAACGATCCGGTGAAGGGCGGCGAGCTCGCCAAGTCGCAGATCGATCGCGGGGCCGACATCGTCTACGCCGCAGCGGGCGCGACCGGCCAGGGCGTGCTGAAGGCGGCGGCGGACGCGGGCAAGTTCGGCATCGGCGTCGATTCGAATCAGAATGGCTTGTTCCCTGGCCACGTGCTTACCTCGGCACTCAAGCGAGTGGATGTCGCGACCTACGATTCGTTCATGGCGGCGAAGAATGGGACGTGGAAGGGCGGCCTTCAGTTGTTCAATCTCAAGAATAACGGCGTGGGCTACGCCGTGGACGAGAACAATAAGGCGATCCTGTCGGCCAAAGCGAAAGCGAAGGCGGACGCCGCCAAGGCCGACATCATCTCGGGCAAGATCCAGGTTCACGACTACATGTCCGACAACAAGTGCCCGGTGTGAGGGGTGTTCCCTCTCCCCGAGTTTCGGGAGAGGGTTAGGGTGAGGGGCGCGGGCGATTGGCCGCCGTCCAGGAGCAGCGCGTGACGATTGCGGCCGATAAAGCCCCTCCCGCCATCGAACTGATCGGCATCGACAAGAGCTTCGGCCCGGTTCACGCCAACGACAACGTCAATCTCGTCGTCGAGCGCGGAATCATCCACGGCATCGTCGGCGAGAACGGGGCGGGAAAGTCGACGCTGATGTCGATCCTCTACGGCTTCTATGAAGCCGACGCCGGCGAGATCCGGGTCAACGGCGAGCCGGTCCGGATCCGCTCCCCGCGCGAGGCGATCGATCACGGCATCGGCATGGTGCACCAGCATTTCATGCTGGTGCCGCCGCTTTCCGTGCTCGAAAACGTCATGCTCGGCGCCGAGGGCGGGCCGCTGCTCGCCGAAGGCGCGGGCTTAATCCGCAAGCAGTTGGCCGAACTCGGGCGCGAATACGGTCTCGAAGTCGAGCCGGACGCGATCGTCGGTGAATTGTCGGTCGGTCTGCAGCAGCGGGTCGAGATCCTCAAGGCGCTGGTCCGCGGCGCCGAGATTCTCGTGCTCGACGAACCGACCGCGGTGCTGACGCCGGCCGAGGCCGACCAATTGTTCGAGATGCTGCGCGTTCTCAAGGGCCAGAACAAGACCATCATCTTTATCACCCACAAGTTGCGCGAGATCATGAACCTGACAGACCGTGTGTCGGTGATGCGGCGCGGCGAAATCGTCGCCACTCTCGAAACGTCCGAGACCTCGCCGCCCGAGCTCGCCGACGCGATGGTTGGGCGCAAGGTGATCCTGAAGATCGAAAAGGGACCTGCGCGTCCCGGCCGGGTCGCGCTCGAGGCGAAGGACCTCGTGGTGCGCGACGATCGCGGAGTCGTCCGGTTGGACGGCGTGTCGTTCGCATTGCGGGAAGGCGAGATTCTTGGCGTGGCCGGCGTCGCCGGCAACGGCCAGTCGGAGCTGCTAGAGGCTTTGTCCGGCATCCGGCCCTTAAGCTCAGGCGAGATTCTCATCGACGGAGAGCCGGTGCCGGCGCCGAAGCGCAACCCGCAGATGGAGCGACTCCTGGGGGTCGGCCATGTGCCAGAGGATCGCCACCGCGTCGGGCTGGTGATGCCGTTCGAAGCCTGCGAAAGCGCGATGCTCGGCTTTCATCGCGAGCCGGTCTACGGCACTGGATTGCTCTATGACCGAAGAGCGATCATCGGCGATGCGCTGCACAAGATGAAGGCCTTCGACGTCAGGCCGCCCTCGCCTCTGCTCAAGACCGCCAACTTCTCCGGCGGCAATCAGCAGAAGATCGTGCTGGCGCGCGAGATCGAGCGCAATCCCAAGATCCTTCTGGTCGGACAGCCAACTCGCGGCGTTGACATCGGCGCGATCGAATTCATCCACAAGCGCATCGTCGCCCAGCGCGACGCGGGAAAGGCGGTCCTGCTTGTATCGGTCGAGCTGGACGAGATCTTCGCGCTCTCGGACCGCATCATCGTGCTGTGCGCCGGTCGGATCACCGGCGAGCGGCGCCCGGAGGAGACGAACGCGCAGGACCTCGGCCTCCTCATGGCGGGCGTGAGCGAGCGCGCCGCATGAGCTCGCCGCTCAAGCCCCTGCCGGTGTGGGCCGACGTCGCGCTCATTCCGCTGGTCAACGTCGCCGCCGCCTTCGTCATTTCCGGTTTCGTCGTGCTGGCGATCGGCGAGAATCCGCTTCAGGCCGTGCAGAGTCTGATTCTCGGCGCGCTCGGCGACCTCGGGGGCATCGGATACACGCTGTTCTACGCGACGAGCTTCATCTTCACCGGCCTTTCGGTGGCGATCTGTTTCCATGCCGGTCTGTTCAACATCGGCACCGAGGGCCAGGCCTATATCGGCGGCCTCGGCGCGGCGCTGGTCGCACTCCATTTCGGCTTCCTGCCGGGCTACACGCTGGCCGTCGCGGCGATCATCGGCGCGGCCCTGTTCGGCGCCGCCTTCGCGGCGATCCCCGGCTATCTGCAGGCATACCGCGACAGCCACATCGTCATCACGACGATCATGTTCAACTATATCGCCTCCGCCATCATGGGCTACCTGCTCGTCAACGTGATGCGCAAGCCCGGGCAGATGAATGCGGAGTCGGCGCCGTTTCGCGACACGGCGCTCGTGCCTCAGTTCCACGAGGTGCTCGCCTATTTCGGGATCAAGTGGCCGGACACGCCTTTCAACCTGTCCTTCCTGCTCGCCCTCCTCTGCTGCCTCGCGGTCTGGCTTCTCATCTGGCGCACCCGGTTCGGCTACGAGATCCGCACCGTCGGCGCTAATCCGACCGCCGCCGTCTATGGCGGCATCTCGCCAGCGCGCGTCACGGTGATCACAACGCTGCTGTCGGGCGCGCTCGCCGGCGGCATGGCGGCCAATGTGATCCTCGGCGATCAGCACCGGCTGATCCTCGATTTCGTTGGCGGCTTCGGCTTCGTCGGCATCGCGGTCGCGCTCATGGGCCGGGCGCATCCGGTCGGCATCGTCCTCGCCGCGATCCTGTTCGGAATCCTCTATCAGGGTGGAGCGGAGCTCGCCTTCGACATGCCCAAGATCAGCCGCGACATGATCGTCGTCATCCAGGGCCTCGTGGTCCTGTTCGCCGGCGCGCTCGAGCACATGTTCCGCCGTCCTGTCGCGACCTTGCTCGCGCGGCGCACCACGCATCCGCCCATCTGACGAGCGGCCGGCATGGAGTGGTTCGAGGCTTTTATCGTCGTCTTCGCCTCCGGCATGCGTCTCGCCATCCCGCTCATTCTCGCCTGCCTCGCAGGCCTCTGGTCGGAGCGCTCGGGCGTCGTCGACATCGGGCTTGAGGGCAAAATTCTGGTCGGCGCCTTCGCCTCCGCCGCGGCTGCGACCTTCACCGGGAGCGTATGGCTCGGACTACTCGCGGGCGTGGTGGCGACTGTCGTCTTTTCGCTCATTCATGGCTACGCCTCGATCGATCAGCGCGCCAATCAGATCGTCTCCGGCACTGCGATCAACATGGTCGCGGACGGCATGACGGCGCTCATCGGCAACGCCATCTGGTCGCAGGGCGGACGAACGCCGGAGCTTCCGGCCCACGCGCAATTCGGGGCGATCAACTGGCCGTTCGTCAACCAAATCGCGGCCGCGCCGATCATCGGTCCGATCTATCAGCACCTGATCTCGGGACACGACCTCATCACCTACGTCGCCTTCCTCATGGCGCCGCTCACCTATTGGGCGCTCTACCGCACGCGTTTCGGCTTGCGTTTGCGCGCGGTCGGCGAGAACCCAGCCGCGGTGGACACCGCCGGCATTTCGGTCAGGGGCCTGCGCTACGGCGCAGTGGTGATTTGCGGCATTCTGGTGGGTCTCGCCGGCGTGTATTTGGTGTTGTCGCAGGAGGCCTATTTCCAGCCGCACATGAGCGCAGGGCGAGGCTTCATCGCGCTCGCGGCGCTGGTGTTCGCGAAGTGGCGCCCGTGGCCGGCGCTCGCGACCTGCCTTCTGTTCGGCTTCCTCGACGCGCTGGCGATCCGTCTGCAGGGCGTTGAGCTGCCGGTCATCGGCCCGGTCCCGGTGCAGGCGATCGAGGCGCTGCCCTATATCCTCACCGTAATCCTATTGGCGGGTTTCATCGGCAAGGCGATCCCGCCCAAGGCGTCGGGGATTCCTTATGTCAAAGAGCGCTGAGACCGCGCTCGCCGAACTGTTTGCCGCCGCCAAAACCGCGCAGGCCAACGCCTATGCCCCCTATTCCCGTTTCAAGGTCGGCGCGGCCCTGCGCACGCCCGGCGGCCCCGTCTATTCGGGCTGCAACGTCGAAAACGCCGCCTATCCGCAAGGGACCTGCGCGGAAGCGGGCGCAATCGCCGCCATGGCGCTCGCCGGCGAGCGCCGGATCACCGAAATCCTGGTCATCGGCGACGGCGACGCCTTGTGCACGCCGTGCGGCGGCTGCCGTCAGCGTATCCGCGAGTTCGCCGATCCTTCGACCGCGATCCATATCGCCGGACCCGAAGGCGTGCGAGCGTCGTTCACGTTGGCCGAGCTTCTGCCCGAGTCCTTCGGCCCGGACCATCTGTCGCGGTGATCAAGGCGCTTAAAGTCAACCGCGAACTGGGACGGGTTTGCCGTAAACGACAAGCCTGAGGTCGGGATTGTCATTGCACTGGAACGTCGCATAGCTCATCCGGATCCAGCCAAGCTTTGGATGACGCGCCAACTTTTCCCCGGAAGGTTGAAGCCGGATTCCGTGCTCCTTCCACCAGCGCCGAAACTCCGGACTGAGCGATTTGAGCTCCTCGACCAGGTCGACGAATTCCGGAGCTTCCGACCAGAAGTCGAATGCCGCCCGGAAGCTTTCAATGAGGCTGCGCGCTTCGCGCTCCCATTCCGGGTAGCGCAACTTCATCTCGGGGGCCGTGAACATCTGGTAGAGCGTGTTGCGCTTGGGCTCTGGGATCTTGGAATAGTCGCGAAAGAGTTCGACCGCCTTCGGTTCCAGCACAGAAGATCAAACCGCGCGCCAATAAGATAAGCCGGCGTGTTGAGACCTTCGACCAGCGCGACCAGATTGGGAGGCGGAGTCTCTTTGACGAATGTGCGCTGGGCTGCCGGCGATGCAAGGCCGGTCAGATGGGCTCGATCGGTCGGGCCGAGCTTAAGCGCCTTCGATAGCGCCTCCACGGTCGCTTTTGACGGCAGCGAATCCCGGCCTTGCTCCAGACGGACATACCAATCGACAGAGATGCCCGAGCGCCCCGCGACCTCCTCGCGCCTCAGACCGGGTGTGCGGCGGCGCTCGCCGGCCGGCAGACCGAAGTCGCGCGGATTCAGGCGCTCGCGCCGGCGACGCAGGAACTCGCCGAGCTGCTTGCTGTTGCTCCCAGCCATGAAGCGCTCCGATTTGGTTCGTAGCGTGGCATCATCCTAGTGCACTGACGCAGACGGATGATTCACGAATTCGTGCGGATGTGCGAGTCTATGGGCATGGCTCAAACCGTCTGTGTCCTTCCTGCCGCCGAAGATCGTCAGCGTCTGGGGCCATCGCGGCGGATCGCAATCGCCCGCTCAAACATGTGCAGCGGGCGCACATCGTCCTTTGTTCGGCCGACCGCTTGCCTGTGCAGGAAGTGGCGCGGCGCGCGGGCGTCAGCCGACCTGCGGTCTGGCGGTGGCAAGCGCGATACGCCGAGCAGGGCGTCGATG
>Ga0335073_10009459_pt1 | contig 13683 bp, 9 predicted proteins | sample Lox_Sample_22_FD_207093 | JGI IMG/M metagenome (GOLD analysis project Ga0335073, IMG submission 207093) | Soil microbial communities from Loxahatchee National Wildlife Refuge, Florida, United States - Lox_Sample_2.2 | ecosystem: Environmental > Terrestrial > Soil > Wetlands | place: USA: Florida... | reverse complement strand
ATGAATGTTGCGACCGCCAAAACCAATAGACAATCGTGCGCGCGATATAAAGTTCTCCCATCCCTGACCGTTGGACAGCGTGGTCTTCAGCACATGTTGCCAGCTCATTTCACTTTGGACAAAATCCAGCCAGGCACACTCGCCCGCCGCGCCGTGACCAAGTGCTGCGAGCATCGTTTCAGTAATCGGCGATTCACCCAGGGGTGAAACACCTGGGCTGCTTCCTGGCATTGCCTCGAAAAGAAGTTTTTCCTGTGCGTCTCGTTCGCCGCAAAAACCGAGGTGAATCCTCGCCACCAGCGCGGGTTGCTCAAGGTCTGGAAATAGGGCCACCCTGCCCAGACAGCCGATACGTCTCAGAGCCAGTTTCAGATACAGCAGCGCCGACCCGCAACCAATCATAAACCCACGCAGCTCAGGATCAGCCGCCTCCCGCGCCGGGTTTTTTTTGGTCATCAACTCAAGGTATGTGTCCGCCACCCGGAAATACCACGGCTGCCAGTTGCTCTCAGTAGGGGCCAGAGCCGCATACTTAACGGCAAACTCAAATTTTTGGCGCGGTGTGCCGCTCACGGGTAAATCCCCTACAGTTACGCTGGACAAGCTGCGCGCGTTCATGGAATAGATGGGTTCAGCATATCTTTTGCCAAGCGTGAAAATGTTGAAAAAAGCAACTTCGCCGGACGAAACACCTGTCGCGATTTGAACAACATGTGCAGAACTGAACGAAACTGTGAATGCAATGCAAACTCTGTCATTGATGAAAATTCCCTCGCTGGAAGATTACGAACAGCGTGCCGCCGTAAAGGTCGAACCGGCGGCGTAAATGCCGCACCCCACCTTCCCGGCTGGACTGGAAACGGTTCAGCCGGTTTCGATTTGTTTGGGAACTCCGCGGCATCTTAACGCCTGGTTGAACAAGGCCAGAAGTTTGTACAACCTGGGCCGTCGTGAAGAAGTTTTTGCCTGCCACAAAGAGATGAAGAAAATTGATCCGGCCGCAACTGAAGCGTTACTCAAAGCCGAAGCCGCTAGGTCCTCTCTACCGAAGCAATGATCCCATCAAATCTCTTGCCATGGGGGATGCGACCTTCTTTAATTTGGCATGGATTCCCGTGAAGCGCTTGTGGCGCTGAACATGATTGAGCACGTCGGTCCCGTGCGGGCGCGGCTGTTGCTTGACCATTTTGGCGATCCCCCGGCTATCCTCGCCGCTTCCAGGTCCCAGTTGCTTCGTGTCCGGAACATCGGCGATGAAACGGCCGAGGCCATCGCCAACTGGGAAAAAAACATTGATCTCGCGGGCGAACTCAAACGCATTTCGGATTTCGGCTGCCACGTTTTGATTCAAAGCGACGAACTGTATCCGCCATTGCTGCGTGAGATTTATGACCCGCCGCTGGTTCTTTACGTGAAGGGTGAAGTGACCGCCAAAGACAAGGGCGCCGTAGCCGTCGTCGGCTCGCGGCAAACGACGCATTATGGAATCGAAACCGCCCGCAAGCTCGCCTATCAATTGGCCTACGTGGGCGTGACCGTCGTGAGTGGCGGCGCACGCGGTATTGATACCGCCGCGCACCAGGGCGCGATGGCGGCCAAAGGCAGAACCATTGCCGTCCTGGGAACAGGAATTAATCTGGTTGCACCGCCTGAAAACGCCGAATTGTTCCAACGCATTGTTCAGAGCGGCGCCGTAATCACTCAGTTTCCCTTTAATCGTCCCGCCGATAAGCAGTCGTTTCCTATTCGCAATCGCATAGTGGCCGGTATGACCCTGGGCACGGTCGTCGTCGAGGCTAATTTGCAAAGTGGCGCCCTCATTACGTCGAATTTTGCCGTCGAGTATGGCCGGCAGGTATTCGCCGTTCCCGGTCGGATTGATTCGCCGCGAAGCTCAGGCTGTCATGACCTGATCAAAAAAGGCGCGAAGTTGTGTGAAAGTGCCGAAGACATTTTGAGCGAATTTGAATATCTCTTTCCGCCATCCAATCGGCCGCCGTCGGCGGCCCAAACCGGCGTTTTACCGGCACTTGAGCTTCAGCCAAATGAACAAAAAGTGCTCGAAGCCCTGGACGGTGAAGAACGAATGATTGACGAAGTCATTCGCAAAAGCGGATTGCCCAGCTCCGCCGTTAGTGTGGCTCTCTTAAGCCTGGAAATGAAAAGACTGGTGAAACAATTGCCCGGAAAACTTTTTGTTAAGAATATGTGATTTATGAAAACTTTATTGCAAACCCGCCGTGAATTTATCAAACAAGGTGCCATCGCCGCCGCCGCGGCCCCGCTGCTGGGCGCGTCGGTGTTGCGCGCGCAAACCGGGACGCCGAACCGCAAGATTGGTTTTGCCGTTTGTGGCCTGGGCAATTTGAGCACGCATCAAATCGCGCCCGCGTTGCAAAAGACGCAGTATTGCCAATTGACAGGCATCGTGACCGGCCACCCCTACAAAGCCGAACAATGGAAGGCGCAATATCAAATTCCGGACAAAAACATCTATAACTACGACAATATGGGGGACATGGCGAACAATCCCGACATTGACGTGGTCTATGTCGTGACGCCAAACGCCCTGCACGCGGAGCATACCATCAAAGCAGCGCGCGCCGGCAAGCACGTCCTCTCCGAAAAGCCGATGGAGGTTTCGGTCGAAAAATGCCAGCAAATGATTGATGAATGCAAAAAGGCAGGCAAACAATTGGCCATCGGATACCGGTTGCACTTCGAGCCAACCAACCTGGAATGTGTGCGGCTGGGGCGTGAAAAAGTCTTTGGCGATTTGAAGCTGATTGAGGCGGCATTTGGCGGGCGCCAACCGGATCCTACGGCCTGGCGATTCAACAAAAAACTCGCCGGCGGAGGCCCTCTGATGGACATGGGCATTTACGCCTTGCAGGCCACTCGTTATCTGTCCGGCGAAGAACCGGTTGAAGTTTCAGGCATTACCACCGTCACAGATCCTGAATGGTTCAAGGAAATTGAGGAATCCATCGTGTGGCAAATGAAATTTCCGAGTGGCATGATCGCCAAGTGCGCTTCAACTTATAAATTTTCGGGAATGCAGCGGTTCACCGTCTATGCGAACGATGGCTGGTACGAACTCAATCCGGCGTTTGGCTACGGCGGCATTCACGGAATTCGTTCGGATGGGCAGGCGATTCAATTTCCGGAAATAGATCAATTTGCCGCCGAAATGGACGACTTTGCGCAATGCATTTTGGAAAACCGTCCGACTCGGGTTCCCGGAGAAGAGGGATTGCGCGATGTGAAGATAATGCTGGCAATTTATGAGTCTGCGAGGACCGGCAAAACGGTCAAATTGACTTGAACCACAAAAGGCACAAAGAAGCCAGGCGGACTGGATGGACAAGGCGCCAATTTCATTGGTTTTCAATGACCCCAACGATCCGGTCATCCAAAATAATCCAATAAGCCTGTCGCCTTCTTCGCACCTTCGACACTTTGTTGTTCACTTTGCCGATTACTTCCGGAAAGTGTCCTCCAGCGATCCGCGTTCAGTGCGGATAACCATGCCGGTGTTGATGTTGTGGCGTGCGAACCAGCCATCATTCACTTCAAGGACATAATAGATGTTGCCGTTGGTGGCCACGACCGGAACATTGTCATTTTTCTCGAAATGATGAATTTCTTCGATCACCCCATCCGGACCGATGTAAGCCGCGGATTCGGACACTGGACAGTTGGTCATCCAGAACGAAGCGTATTCCTGCGCCGGAAGAACAAAAAGCATGGCGGTTTCATCGGTAATGTTGGTCCTGTACATCAATCCCGTTGCCTCCTCTTCGGGTGTCAGGGCCAGTTCGGCGTCGAGGGTTTCGGCGCCGAGATAAATCTTCATCGTCTGTAATTTCGGCTGCGGGCCGGGGGGCATCCAATAACCCGGTGAGTTTGTGTTATTATCAGAATTCGTTTCATTAGGGGATTTTGTCGCCAGTTTTTTTCCGCAGCCCGCCCACAATGCGGCAATTGTCAGAAAAATGAGGATCTTTGTCATTTTCACCCTGCCAGTTTGCAGGAGGTGGCGGATGTTTTCAAACGCTACTTTTTGCTTAAGGCAAAACATCATCGGAAGTTTTAGGCTAACGATCACCAGGCCAGTGTCCAAATAGGATTGTTAGTTGGGGCGGGCATCTCGCCTGTCCGATTTTTTGGACAATGAGCCGATCTGGACAGGCAAGATGCCCGTCCCACTATTACGCCTTGAATTCGTCAGAGCCACCCTCGATCAACTCGCGTCGGGCGCCGCCGAGCAATTGCTCGACAAACCCTGTGGAATAGACGCCGCGCCGAAAATTTGGGTCCTGCATAATGGCCTGTTGGAAGGAAACGGTGGTTTTGACGCCGGTGATCATGCATTCAGCGAGCGCGCGGTTCATGCGGTCCAGGGCTTCACGGCGGTCTTTGCCCGTGGCGATCAGCTTGCCAATCATTGAATCGTAGGCAGAGGGAATCGTATATCCGGCATAGGCGTGGGTGTCCATGCGCACGCCGCGTCCCCCGGGCTGATAATACATCTCGATGCGTCCCGGGCTGGGACGAAAGTCATCAAACGGGTCCTCGGCATTGATGCGGCATTCGATAGCATGGCCCTTGATTTCAATGTCGCTTTGCGAATGATGCAGCGGTTCGCCCGAGGCGAGCAAAATCTGGTATCGCACCAGGTCAATGCCAGTGACTTCTTCCGTTACGGGATGTTCCACCTGGATGCGCTTGTTGACTTCCAGGAAATAGAAATTGCCGTGGTTATCCACGATGAACTCAACGGTCCCGGCATTGGTATAATGGGCGGCTTCGGCGATTCTGATGGCGGCTTTGCCGATCTTGTCGCGCAATTTCCGAAATTTGTTTTCGAGCAGCGGCGAAGGCGCTTCCTCGATGATTTTCTGGTTGCGGCGCTGGATGGAGCAGTCGCGTTCGCCCAAATGAATGATGCGGCCCTTATGGTCGCCGAGGATCTGGATTTCGATGTGATGAGGGTTCTCGATGAATTTTTCAATGTAAACGTTGGAATTGCCAAAGGCTTTTTCCGCCTCGGTACGGGCGGTATGGAAGCCTTTCATGAGAGAAATGTCATTGTGCGCGACTCGCATTCCGCGCCCGCCGCCGCCCGCAATGGCCTTGATGATGACCGGATAGCCGATGCGTTTGGCGATCTGGAGGGCGTCCTGCTCCTTTTCCACGACGCCTTCGGAGCCCGGCGGTGTGGCAACGCCCGCTTTTTTGGCCAGGGCACGGCTGACCGCTTTATCCGCCAGCGCCTGCATGGCGCGGGGGCTGGGACCGATGAAGCGGATATTGCAGCTCTCGCACACTTCGGCGAAGTGGGCATTTTCCGAGAGAAAACCGTAACCGGGATGGATGGCGTCTACGTCGGTCACTTCGGCCGCGCTGATGATGCGGTCAATGCGCAGGTAGCTTTCGGACGCGGCAGCTTTGCCGATGCAGATGGCTTCATCCGCCAATTGAACGTGCATGGAATTGGCATCAGCCTCTGAATAGACGGCCACGGAGCGAATGTTTAATTCCTTGCACGCGCGAATGATGCGCACAGCGATTTCGCCGCGATTAGCCACGAGAACTTTTTCGAACATGATTTGTCGTTTTACCAGTAAAATGGGTCAAAAAGGCCGCGCGATTGGCCTCACCCATTGGGTTAACTGAATTAACTAACTGGGCCGCACCTTGAAAAGCGGCTGGCCGAACTCGACCGGTTTAGCGTTCTCGACCAAAATCTGTGTAATGACGCCCTTAACCTCTGCTTTGATTTCGTTCATGACCTTCATGGCCTCAATAATGCAGACAACTGTATCCGGATTAACATCCGAACCGACCTCACAATAAGAACCGGCTTCGGGTGATGGCGCCCGGTAGAAGGTCCCTATCATGGGCGATTTGATCTCCACTTCACCCGTCGCTGCCGCCGTGGGCGGCGCCGGAGCGGGGTTTAAAGGACCAGCCGATGGTGTGGGGACGTTGATTGGCAGGGTAGGAATCGCATCTTCCGCAGAGGAGGAATGCCCACCATTAAGGCCACGCTTGAGGCGTATTTTGGAGTCCTGCCGCTCCAATTCGAACTCGGTAATCGAGTTCTTCTTCATTAAATCAATGATCGCCTTGATATCTTTTAAATCCACGGTTCGTTGTCGTTAAAGTGATAGTCGAATTGAGAATTTTCGCCAAATATTAAACCGTTTTAAACTACCCTACCTGCATAAAAAGTCATAAGCAGAATTTAACCGAAAATTTTCCTAAACGTCAAGTGACAATCAATCTAATTTTTTGACCCAAAAAATGAGTTAAAATAAGGCCATCCCAGGGTATTTTACTGCTTTCGTTAACGTGAACGTGCGTTTTTACGGTCAAAATAAGAAACGCAAATCATTGGACAGTCGAAAATTAATCTGACTCTTCCAATTTAGGCCTGCCATTTGGAAAATCGGTTGCCGCCGGTTGCTGGGCACCTCGCTCGTGCATTGAACCGGCGCTCATCCCGATGCCCGGCGCGGCTCGATTGCCTTTCGCGCCCCACCTGGAGACCGCCGAAACCGATCCCGCCCGGCCGAAAGCCTTTGGCTTGTAATGGTCAAGGTCATGGCGCTTCTGATTTCAAACAGAAGTCCGCCAGGCCATGACTGGCGAAGCAATTGGGTTTGACAATTATTGCTTATACTAACTATAATTGGCTGCTCAAGGCGGACGGGGAGCTAAACCATTAACCAGGAGTGTATCATGAAAAGACCCAAGCCGGGGAATTCCGGAGTCGCGGTTCCAAATTTCGGGAAAGAAAGCCAGAGTCTGAAAAACTCCAAATTCCAACCAACCTCCACAGAAACTTCAATAGCCAGGATACAATCTGTAAAATTGCCGCGTTGCCATTGGCGCCTGAAATTTGGCGCTTCTCTGGTTATTGGAGCCTGGCTTTTGATGGTTTTCTCAAATGCCTTCGGTCAGGGCACAGCGTTCACCTACCAGGGCCAGCTCCAAAGCAATGGCGGTTTGGCCAACGGGACTTACAACCTCCAATTCTCGCTATATACCAATAGCGCGGGCGGCGTGGCTGTGGCCGGTCCGGTAACCAATAGCGCCGTGACGGTCACAAATGGGCTGTTCACCGTCATCATTGATTTTGGTTCGGCCGCCTGGAGTGGCGCGACCAACTGGCTGCAAATCGGCGTCGCAAGCAACGGCATCTCCACATTTGCCCAACTGAATCCAAGACAGGAAATTACCCCCACGCCCTATTCGATTTTTGCCGAAAATCTGAGTGGGGCCGTTTCATCAGCCAATCTGGCGGGAAGTTATACCAATCCCCTGGACCTCAACAACGGTTTGAACGAATTTTATGGCACTTTTTCCGGCGATTTTTATGGGCCCGCGTTCATCGGTGGCAGTTTCAGCGGCGCTTTCTTTGGCGATGGGAGCGGACTGTATAATCTGCCCGCCTGGAGGCTTACCGGCAACCCGGGCACAACGGCGGGATTGGATTTTGTCGGCACCACAGACAATCAGCCATTGGAATTGCACGTCAATAGCCAGCGCGCCCTGCGGTTGGTGCCCGACACCAGCGGGAACAATGCGCCGGACATCATCGGCGGCTCCCCGACCAATACCGTTCTGTCAGGCCTCGTCGGCGTCACCATCAGCGGTGGCGCTGCGAATGCCATCGGACCTTCCGCACCGTATGGTCCGATAAATCCGTACGGCGACGTCGATTCCTACCCTGCATTGGGAGCTTCTTTCACAACGATTGGCGGTGGATTTCTGAATGAAATTCAAAGCGGCGCGACGTTTTCCACCATCGCGGGCGGCGCGACAAACACCATCCAGGCGGGCGCCATTCAATCCACGATCGGCGGAGGATTTGGCAATAATATTTTTACAAACGGCCTATGGTCGGTGATCGCCGGCGGCACGCATCATTCAATCAATTCCCAGAATGGATTTATTGGCGGCGGATGGTTAAACGCGATCCAATTGAATTCAGGTTATTCCACAATTGGCGGCGGCCAGCAAAATGTAATTCAAAACAATTCCTCATATGCTGCAATCGCCGGAGGTGGGGCCAATACCATTCAAACCAATTCCTCGTTTTCCGCCATCGCTGGCGGGGTTAACAATACCATTCAAACCAATTCCTCGGATTCGGCAATTGCTGGTGGATACTTTAATATGAACGGGGAAAGTTATTCCGTGATTGGCGGCGGATACGACAACATTCTGGCCCAGGACGGTACGGGCGGCGGCGGCTTTTCGGTCATTGGCGGAGGCTATAACAACGCAATTTACGAATACGATTCGTTCATTGGCGGCGGCCAGCAGAACCTCATCATGCCATACGCAGACCACTCGGTCATAAGCGGAGGCGAATCAAATCAGGTCGTGGGCTCTCTTTCGGTGAATGTCTATGGCGCCATTGGCGGCGGCTATTTTAATACAATCCTAACCAACTCAACCTGCGATATTATACCCGGCGGTTACGGTAACGTCGCTGGCGGATTTGAGAGCTTCGCTGCGGGCACAATGGCCCAGGCGACAAACACTGGGACATTTGTGTGGTCGGACGATTCGACGACAAACAGTTTTGGTTCCACCGGCACAAATCAATTTCTCATTCGCGCTGCCGGCGGTGTAGGGATTGGCACAAATAATCCCGCCGCGGCGGCTTTGCACGTAGTGGGCGCTAGCCCCACAAACATTGCGCTGCGCGTCAGCACCGGCGGCATTGCCGTCTCGGGCGCGGGCATTGGCACGGGAACGGCCGCGTTTATCCAAATTTCCACTGGCGCCAACACCAGCGGGGACAGCACCTACATCAATAATCCCCTTTGCAACGGTGATCCCAACGCACTTTTAATCGTTACCCACAACTATGACCCGCCAAACGGATCGACCTTTACTTTGTTCAACAAGAACTTTGGCGTTTGGTATAATAGCGTTCAATGGGCCATCTATACCGAAGACCAATCAGCGATGCCAACGAACATCGCGTTCAATGTGTTGATCATTAAGAGGTAAACTATAAACACACTCCACAGTCCGGACACAGATTCATGAGCCGGACGAACGCCCTGGCCGCGGACTGTGGACCGTTGGACTTCAGACTCCGGGCTTGAAACTCAAGACCTCATCATTTTTAATTCAGGCCGCTTTTACAAATAAATGAAGTCCATATTGTATCCGTTGGTTTTTCGGCCGATTTTTAAGGAACGTGTCTGGGGCGGCCGCGAATTGGAGAGGCTTTTCAATAAAAATTTGCCGGGAGGCAAACCCATTGGTGAATCCTGGGAAATTTCCGACCGGCCTGGCGATGAGAGCGTGATCGCCAACGGTACTTTTGCCGGCAAAACGCTGCGGTGGCTGATGGAGAATTATCCCGCTGAAATGCTCGGACGAGCCCGGCCCGCCGCCGAAAATCGTTTTCCAATCCTTTGCAAACTCCTGGACGCGCGGGATAAACTCTCACTGCAGGTCCATCCCCCCGCCGCCAAGGCCGCCGAACTCAACGGCGAGCCAAAAACCGAAATGTGGTTCATCGCCGATGCCGGGCCGCAGGCTGAATTGTTCGTGGGCCTCAAACGGGGCGTAACGCGCAGCCAATTTGAGGAGAAAATCGCCACGGGTACGGTCGCGGAATGTTTCCACCGTGCGCCAGTGCGTGCCGGCGACGCCATGTTCCTGCCGAGCGGCCGGGTCCACGCCATTGGCGCCGGACTTGTCATTTTTGAAATCCAGCAGAATTCCGACACCACCTATCGTGTATTTGACTGGAACCGCGTTGGATTGGACGGCAAACCGCGCGAATTGCACGTTGCTCAATCGCTGGCGAGCATTGATTTCAATGATTTCGAGCCCGCGCTCGTTCCACCGAAATATTCCGGCGATGACGAAATTCGATCTCGTGCGATCGTGCGTGACCGGCTGTTCAACGTGGACCACGTGGAAATGAAAAACGGCGCGCGAACCGTCTTGACGGAAAACAAGTTGCAAATCCTGGCAGTGATCCGCGGGAACGTGGAAGTCCGAAGCGAAGGCAATACCGTGACACTGGATGCCGGGCAATTTTGCCTGATACCCGCGGAATTGGAGACAACGGATGTTTTAGCCAGGCAGGATGTGTCGCTGCTTGGGGTCGAGGCAAATTAAACAAAATTCTCTCTGGATGTTGGTGCTTGGATTTTGAGTTTTAATTTGTATCGTGCGGGCGATGCCGGCGCCGTCTGAATCCGCAATTTCCGCTCCTGTTATTCCGGGCAAGGAGCCTTTGCCGCCATTGAAGCGGCCCGTAACTTCGCTCCGGGGCGTCGGCCAGGAACGGATGGCGCAATTGGCGCATCTGGGAATTTTCACAATTGAAGACCTGCTGTTGAATCGCCCGCGCCGATACGAGGACCGCCGCCATTTCAAAAAAATCTCCGAACTTCAAAAAGGCGAACCTGGCACAGCCCGCGGCCGGATTGTCGCATTGGGCCTGAACCGGTTTCGACACGGGACAAAATCGCTCTTTGAGATCGTGCTCGATGACGGTTCGGCGCGCTTGCACTGCCGATGGTGGAACCTGCCGTTCATGGAAAAATATTTTGCCCGGGACGACGAAGTTTTCGTTTTCGGAAAGCTGATTCAAATGAAGCCGCGCACGATGGACCATCCGGAAACCGAAGTGATTGAGGGCGGCGAGGAAAGCTTTATTCATATCGCGCGCATCGCGCCAATCTATTCGCTGACCGACGGTTTGCCGCAACGATGGTTGCGCGGCCTGACCTGGCGAACACTTGAACAATATCAAGCGCACCTAAGGGATTCTGGGCCGGCGCCATTTGATGCCTCGAGCCTGATGCGGGACACAATCCTGCCTTCGCACGAGGGCGCAGTTCGGATGATCCATTTTCCAGAAGAATTGTCTGATGTGGAAATCGCCCGGCGACGGCTGGCGCTGGATGAGTTTGTGGCATTTCAACGGCAAATCCGGGCGCGCAGAAAAAAATTCCATGCCAATGCGCGGGCCATTCCGTGCGGTGGAAATAATCATTTGATGAAGCCATTTTTGGCGGGGCTGGGATTCAAATTGACAGAACCGCAAACACGCGTGCTGCGCGAGATTCGCGCGGACATGAGCGGCGCGCATCCAATGCGGCGATTATTGCAGGGGGATGTGGGCTCGGGCAAAACGGTCGTCGCGGCATGCGGCGCGCTCATGGCGATTGAAAGCGGTTGCAACGTCGCGCTCATGGCGCCGACGGAAATCCTTGCCGAACAGCACTTTGCCAATTTTAAAAAATGGTTCGATCCGCTTGGCGTGCGGGTTGAACTCCAAACGGGCAGCCGCAAAGCGGGGAAATTGGAAGCGGCGCAATCGCCGGTCATGGTTACGGGCACGCATGCTCTATTTTCGTCCGGGTTTGAGTTGCCCAAACCCGGTCTCGTGATTATCGACGAGCAGCATCGTTTCGGCGTCGCGCAACGCGAGCAACTGGTGCGCAAGGGCAATTATCCGCATGTCCTCGTCATGACCGCGACGCCCATTCCGCGGACGCTGGGCCTGACGTTCTACGGCGACCTGGACATTTCAGTGATTGACGCAATGCCCGCCGGGCGCGGCACATTGCGGACGTTTGTGCGCACAACGGCGAATTTGCCGAAAGTCTATGATTTCATCCGCGAAAAAATAGCCGCCGGACGGCAGGCGTACGTGGTATATCCGCGAGTCGACGACTCCGGCGAGAAAGAGTTGAAAGCGGTGACGGCGGAATTCGCGAATTTGAAAAAGATTTTCGCGCCATATAGCGTGGGGCTGTTGCATGGAAAATTGAGCGGTCGCGAAAAGGAAGGGGTAATGTCGGCATTCCGCGCGAACCAGCTTAATGTCTTGCTGGCGACGTCGCTGATCGAGGTAGGCGTGGACGTCCCGAATGCCACGGTCATGATGATTGAAAACGCCGAGCGGTTCGGCCTGGCGCAATTACACCAATTACGCGGGCGCATTGGCCGTGGCGGCCACGCCAGCTTTTGTATTTTGGTTTCAGATGCAAAAACCCCTGAGGCGCGTCAGCGGCTGAAAATTCTGGAGGAGACAACGGACGGATTTAAAATCGCCGAGGCCGATTTGAAATTGCGCGGCCCCGGGGAACTGCTCGGGCGGGAACAGAGCGGCATGCCCAATTTTCAGTTTGGCAGTCTGACGGACGATTTAGATTTAATACGGCAGGCGAGGGACATCGTCAAAGGCGAAAAGTTATGAGTTTCACACGTGAAATTGCCGCGCCACCGCGCTCGTCCTGGTTTGGCGCCGCCGTCGTAATTGCATTGGTTTTTATTTGGGCGGTGCCTGACGTCTATCCCGACTTTTTGAGTGCCTGGCTGCCATTCCGCGCGCTGATTTTAATGCTCCCGCTGGCAGTCATTTCTCGAAGTAATTACGCAGTACACCTGTGTCTCCTGTTCCTTTGCCTGCGCCTCATAAAATTCTTCCCGCATTTCACGTTGTTTCCCTTTACGTATCTCACCGCTTTCGTTCTTTATGCCTATGCGGTTTTGCTCGTTAAGGAGTTGCGCCATTCCGTCGGCTGGCTGCGCCTCGGGAGATTCACATTCGCCGTTTGGATGCTCATTCTGGCAACAATAGTTATTTCGTGTCTTGCTCTCATATTATGGGTCCGTTTTTTCAGCCCCGATCTTTCGCGCTATGGAGATCTGATTCCGAAGACTTCTCTTCCGCTGGCGCTGCTGTTCGGATTTGGATTCTGCACCCTTAATGCGGCGGCGGAGGAAATCATCTGGCGTGGCGTCATGATGGAATCGCTGGAGAGCGCTTTTGGCCCCGGTTTGCTGGCGATGCTTGTTCAGGCGTTGTCTTTTGCCCTCGCACACTATCTTGGCGGCTTTCCCAACGGGCGAATCGGCGTCGCCATGGTTTTCGTCTATGGAATTATGCTCGGAATCATTCGCCGAAAATCCAAAGGCATCGCGACTTGCTGGCTGGCGCACGTTGCCGCCGATTTCACCATCTTTTGCCTCATACTCTACTTCATCCGGCATTCGGCGTAATAATTATGAGGGACCAGGAGCCGGCACATTCAGAATGGACGCCCATCCGGCCACGAACGTTCGATTGCGCGCTTGCGTCCTGGAGTGCGGTGGCAATCCCGCTTTGCGGGAGCGACACCGCTTTCGAGTGGTGCTCTCATTCCAAACGGAACCTGCTTTCAGAAAGCGGTGTCACAGCCACCGCACTCTAAGACCTGTCGGCGGCTCGGCGCGATTCACCCAATGCGTAAATTATTTTGGAATTTTGACGAGACGGCTTAAACTCAACGCATGAAGACTCGATTCTTATTTACAGTCGCGACCGGAATGGTTTTGGCGTTGGCTGGTTGCACGGGCGGCTCCAGTAATTCCAATGCTCCGGCTACAAATACCTCGGCGGATAGCTCGTCGCCCGCGGCAACGCCTCAGGTCTACGCCCAAAAAAAGGTGGACCTGGCATCATTGAACCAGGCAGTACAGCAATATAACGCCGCCGAAGGGCATTATCCGGATAGTTTGCAGGCCTTGGCCCCCAATTATATCCAGAAAGTCCCCGATGCGCCGGCGGGATACAAATTTGACTACGATGCGAATAGCGGGAATGTGAGCCTGGTGCAGCAGTGACATAAGCGGGAAAGAAAGGCT
>Ga0335073_10009458_pt1 | contig 13683 bp, 13 predicted proteins | sample Lox_Sample_22_FD_207093 | JGI IMG/M metagenome (GOLD analysis project Ga0335073, IMG submission 207093) | Soil microbial communities from Loxahatchee National Wildlife Refuge, Florida, United States - Lox_Sample_2.2 | ecosystem: Environmental > Terrestrial > Soil > Wetlands | place: USA... | reverse complement strand
GCGCAGCACCGAAACGGATCACGCGGAAGCGCTTCGGCTCGCGCCGAACTGGGCTAGTATGTTTGCGAGAGTGCCCGCATCCCGGCGTGCTCCTTCCAAGAGCCCCGATGAGCATCAATTGGACCAGCTACTGCGCATCCGGCCTGCATGACGAGCTGATCGGCCCGGGCGGTGGCGCACGCGTTGCAGGACGTGCGCTGATACGCCACCTGTCGGAACTTGGAAGCGAGGAGCTCGGCGTGCGCCAGCAGGCCGCGGAACTCGCCATCAAGGTGATGGGCGTGACCTTCACCGTGTATCACGAACAGGACGGCTCGATCGATCGTGCCTGGCCACTCGATATCATTCCGCGCATCATTTCCGCGCGCGAGTGGAACCGGATCGCGGCGGGCCTGAAGCAGCGCGTCGCCGCCCTCAATCTCTTCATCGACGATGTCTATCACGCGCAGCGGATCGTCAAGGACGGTGTGTTTCCGCACCACATCATCGCCTCCTCGAAGAACTTCCGGCCGAACTGCGTCGGTATCAACCCGCCGCAGGGCTGCTGGGCGCATATCTGCGGCTCCGATCTGGTGCGTGACAAGGACGGCACCGTCTACGTGCTCGAGGACAACCTGCGGGTCCCATCCGGCGTTTCCTACATGATCGAGAACCGGCAGGTCGTCAAGCGCGTGCTGCCGGAGCTGTTCGAGAGCATCGCGATCCTGCCGGTCGATGATTACCCCTCGCAGCTGCACGAGATGCTGGTGGCGCTCTCTCCCCGGCACGAGCGCCTGCCGGAGGTGGTGGTGCTCACGCCCGGCATCTACAACTCGGCATATTTCGAGCACTCCTATCTCGCCCGGCAGATGGGCTGTGAGCTCGTGGAGGGCCGGGATCTTGCGGTACACGACGATGACTGCGTGTACATGCAGACGATTCACGGCTGGACGCGCATCGACGTGATCTACCGGCGCATCGACGATGACTTCCTCGATCCGGACTCGTTCCGCGCCGACTCGACGCTCGGCGTGCCGGGACTCATGCGCGCCTGGGCGAAGGGCAACGTGGCTCTGGCCAACGCTCCCGGCGCGGGCGTCGCGGATGACAAGCTGGTGTACACCTACGTGCCCGACATGATCCGCTACTACCTCGACGAGCAGCCCATTCTCCCCAACGTTCCCTCATGGCGCTGTGCGGAGCCCGAGCAGCTCGAGCACGTGCTGCACCATCTGGATTCCCTGGTGGTCAAACCGGTCGACGGCTCGGGCGGCTATGGAATGCTGATGGGGCCGACGGCGAGTCAGCGGGAGCGCAATCAATTCGCCGCGCAGCTGAAGGCCGCCCCGCGCAGTTTCATCGCGCAACCGGTGATCACCTTGTCCACCGTACCGACGTTCGTCGATCAGCACATCGAGCCACGCCATGTCGATCTGCGCCCCTTCATTCTCAGTGGTCCAGAGACCTACGTCACGACCGGTGGACTGACCCGCGTTGCCCTGCGTGAGGGCTCGCTGGTGGTCAATTCCTCGCAGGGCGGTGGCAGCAAGGACACCTGGATAGTCGACATAGAGGCCTGAGCGGTGCTGGCGCGCGTCGCGGAAAATCTCTATTGGCTGGCGCGCTACCTCGAGCGCGCGGAGAACACGGCGCGCCTGGTCAACGTCAACGCCAACCTGCTGCTGGATCTGCCGCCCGAATATCGCCCGGGCTGGTCGGCCCTCATCGACATCACCGGCAGCCGTGCGCTGTTCGATGCACGCGAGAAGCGCGCGGAGGAACGCGACATCGTGCATTTTCTGACCGCCGACCTCGGCAACCCCGGATCGATGCTCGCGTCGCTGCATTGCGCGCGTGAAAACGCGCGCGCCCTGCGCGACGTCCTGCCGACCGAGGTCTGGGAGCATATGAACGAGCTGTTCATGGACATCAGGGAAAGGCTGCCGGAGGGCTTGAGCAAGCGTAACCGCTTCCACTTCCTGCAGCGCATCGTCCGTGGCATGCAGACGCTCACCGGCCAGCTCGAAGGAACCATGAGCCGCAACGATGCCTTCACGTTGCTGATGCTCGGCCGCAATCTGGAGCGTGCCGACATGACGAGCCGGATCATCGACGTGCGCTCGGCGCAGCTGCTCCCCGGGGATGCCGCGGGGGTTCAGCCGTTTGAGACCATCCACTGGCTCAACCTGCTGAAGTCGTTGTCCGGCTATCAGATGTACCGCCTCAGCCAGCGCACCCGCGTCAGCCGCGCGGCGGTCCTCGACTTCGTGCTGCGCGACCTGCAGTTCCCGCGCGCCTGTCTGTTCTGCCTGAAGGAGGTCGGGCATTCTCTGCGCGCGCTGCCGCGCAGCGCCGGCGTGCTGGACTCACTGGAGGAGGCCTGCAGCTTCCTCGTCGCCGCACAACCGGCAACTCTCGACCAGCCGGCTCTGCACGAGCTCCTCGACCGGCTGCAGCTGCACATCATCATCGTGCACGATGGCATGGCACAGAGTTATTTTCCGCTGCGGGCCGAGTCCGGCAGCCAGACGCAGGGGCAGCTGCCCAGCGGCGCGCGGCGCGCCGTACCGCTGCACTCGGACGCTACCCCAGGCTGACTGCAGCTCGTGCGGCCAGCGGCGCCGTGGCGATCATCCGCCGGCGCTCTGCCGGGCGCGTGCTGTGGCGCTCATGTGTCGCAGCAAAAGGTAAAACGTGGCGGAGAAAACGCCGCAGAAGATCGCCGATGCCGCGGTCTTCGCGAGAGACGGCGTTTGCACATTGAAGTAGAGCAACTGCAGGATGTTGAGGGCGATGACCGCGATCAGCATCCAGTTCACGTGGATCCTGCTCAGGATATAGGCGCCGAAAGGGGCCATGAACAGCACGACCGGGAACGCGCATAGCCAGGTATCGATCTGATAGCGGCTCAGCCCGTGGTCGACGAATCCGCGGTAGCCGAAGCCCAGGATGCTCATGGCGGCCTGCAACACGATGCTCACATAGGTCGCCGACTTTTCCAGCATCCTGAAATGTGTGATCAGAAGTGTATATAGGAGAATGTCGGCCCCCGTTCCGAACAGACTGGTGATCATGCCGCCGAGGAACAGGGTGAACCACAGGTACGCCGTGTCCCGCCGCGATTCGACGACGAGACCGCGTTGGCTGCCACGGTGTTCGTGCAGGTAATAGGCGATGACAAAAGTGGCGGTCAGGGACAAAAACAACGCCTGAATGAGATAAACGGGGATGGTCTGCAACGTGAGCATCCCCAGCACAAAGCCCGCAAAGCACACCGGGACGAAGGTCAGAAGAGGCTTGTAGTCCCTCAATACCGTCTCGTCCCTGGTCAGAATGAAGATGCTGGCACTGGTCATGCCGATGCTCTGGATCATCAGGCTGAAATCCCGCGCCAGGATGCGGTCCACGTGCAGAAACACGCTCAACGCAGGAAACGCCACTGCACCGCCGCCCTGAGGCGTCAGCCCCGCGACGAAGGCGCCGAGCACCATCACCGCCGGGTAGTACCAGTGGCCAATGAGGAAACCGACGCTGTCGAACGTGGTGAACAGCGCGAGCCAGGCCAGCAGCGCCACGGCGACCCAGGAAGAGAACAATTTGCTCTTGAACATCAAATCGTCCCTTCATGCCACCGGCGCGATCCAAGGCAAACCAACATCGCTGAGAGGTTTGGCGCAAACGCCTGGCGCCCGTGCTTCACGGTTCTGGATTCAGCGATGTAATTCTTTAGATGTCAATAGCTTATTGAACTTACTTTATTCTCTTCATAGTCGTCGGCAGCCGGCCATCCGCGCGGCCGTGACATGGGCGCCGCCGTTCGGCTGGGGTGACACGAGCGGCCGTTTTGCGCAATCCCCTGGAATTGGCTACAAGTGAGGCGCCCCCCACGGCATCCGGACGGAGTATGCGATGGAGCTGCTCGAGCGCGAAGGATGTCTTGCCGACCTGTTGCAGTGGCTCGGCGCTGCCTGCGCGGGGGCCGGCTGCGTGGTGCTTCTGGGCGGGGAAGCCGGCATCGGCAAGACCGTGCTGCTGGAGGAGCTGTGCGCCCGCCAGCGCATCCTGCGCGGCCTGTGGGGCAGAAGTGATGACCTGTCGACGCCCCGGCCCCTCGGCCCGCTTCACGACATCGCGCGCCAGATTCACGGGGCGCTGCCGGCAGCGATAAGCTCCGGCGCGAACCGCAATCAGATCTTTACGCTGGCGCTCGAGGAACTGGAGCACACACCGACACTGCTCGTGCTCGAGGACATGCACTGGGCGGACGAAGCAACGCTCGACCTGCTGAAATTTCTCGGCCGCCGCATTCACCGCACGCACTCCGTGATCGTCGCTTCGTATCGTGACGACGAGCTCGGCCCGCGCCACCCGCTGCGGATCGCGATCGGTGACCTGCCGCGCGCCAACACACACCGTGCGCTGCTCGCGCCGCTGTCGGAAGCGGCGGTGGTGCAACTCGCGCGCCGGGCCGGTCGGCGTCCCGAGGGGATCTACAGCGCCACCGCCGGCAACCCTCTGTTCGTCACCGAGGTACTGGCGGCCGACCCCGGCAGCGTGCCCGTCACCGTTCGCGATGCGGTGCTGGCGCGCGCAGCCCGACTCGCGCCCGGAGCGCGCGCGATCGCCGAGCTCGTCTGTGTCGTGCCCGGGAAGATCGAGCCGTGGCTGCTCGAGCAGGCCGCCCGGCCGGACGCCCAGGGAATCGAAGGCTGCCTGGCGATGGGGATGGTGCTGTCCGAGGATGGCTCGCTCAGCTTTCGGCACGAGCTCGTGCGGCGCGCGCTCGAGGACTCGCTGCCGCCGCCGCGCAAAATGGCACTGCACGGCAAGGTGCTGGCTCTGCTCGCGGCGCGGGGCGGGATTTCCGCTGCCCGCCAGGCGCATCACGCCGCCTGCGCGCGCGATGCACAGGCGGTGCGGCGCCTGGCGCCGCTGGCTGCCGTTCAGGCCGCCTCCGTCGGAGCACACCGTGAAGCGATCTCGCACCTGGAGGCGATGGTCCCCTATGCCGAGGCGCTTGCGCCGGCCGAGCGTGCCCGTTTGCTCGAGCAGCTGTCTTACGAGTGTTTCCTGACCGGGCAGTACGGGCGAGCGAGAGAGGTGCGACAGATCGTGCTGCAGATCTGGCGCGCGATCGGTGCCGACCTGGAAGCAGGCGATACGCTGAGCTGGCTGGCGCGACTTTCCTGGTACGAGGGCCGCCGCGCGCAGTCCGAGCGCTACCACGTCGAGGCTGCCCGGGTGCTCGAGTCACTGCCTGCCAGTCCTGCCCTGGCGAACGCCTATTCCGCCCGGGCGAGCCTGCACATGGAGTCGCACCAGAACGACCTCGCGATCGAGTTCGCGCATCGCGCCATCGCGCTCGCGGAGCCCTGGCAGGACCACCTGATTCTCAGTACGGCGCTGAAAGTCCGCGGCACGGCCCGCCTCGTCATCGGCGACGACTCGGGCTGGGACGATCTCGGGCGCAGTCTGCAGCTCGCCCTGGCCAATGGATTTCAGGAGCAGGCGGCGGTCGCGTATACGGACCTCTCGGCAATGGCCGTATCGCGCCGCCGGTACGAGGAGGCGGCGCAGTATCTGAGCGCCGGGCTCGCCTACTGCGAGGAACGCGACCTGGATTTTACACGTAGCTACATGCTCGCGTACCGCGCCCGCATGCGATTCGAGCAAGGGTCGTGGCTCGCCGCGAGCGAGGATATCGAGGCGGTGCTGCTGCACGCCGGGGATCACCCGGTGACGCTGATTCCCGCTTTGCGCACGCTCGGGCATCTGCGAATTCGACGCGGCGACCCTGACGCGAGCTCGCCGCTCGAGAAAGCGCGGGCGCTGGCCGGCCCGGAACCGGAATTGCAGCGCTTCGGCACGCTCGCGGCCATCGCCGCCGAGGCGGCGTGGCTGGCGGACGACCGGGAGCGGGTGGTCCGCGAGGTGATGCCTGCCTACGAGCGGGTGTCGGGGCAGCCGGATCCGCGGATGAAGGGCGAGCTTGCCGCGTGGCTGTGGCGCGCCAATGCGCTCCAGAACATACCGGATGCCATCGCGGAGCCGTATGCGATGGAGATCGCGGGCAGATGGCAGGAGGCCGCGCGTACCTGGGCGGCGCTCGGCTGCCCCTATGAGCAGGCAATCGTGCTGGGCTGGCAGGGCGGTGAGCCCGAGCAACGCGAGGCACTCGGGATCTTCGAGCGGCTGGGCGCCACGCCGGCGATGGAGGCACTGCGTCGGCGGATGAGATCGCGTGGCGTTCGCGGAATTCCACGCGGCGCGCGCTCCTCGACCCAGAACCATCCATTTGGCCTCACGCGGCGCGAGGCACAAATCCTCGAGCTGATGCGCGACGGGCTGCGCAATGCCGCGATTGCCAAGCGCCTCTTCCTGTCACCGCGCACCGTCGACCATCACGTCTCGGCGATCCTGACCAAGCTCGGTGTGTCATCCCGCATCGAGGCCATCGATATCGCACGCTGACCTCCGCGGTCGGTTGCCGCCTGCTTATCACGGCTGAGAGCCCCCTCGATCCGGATTCCCGGGCCGGTCCAAGATAGGCAGGCCGCCCTCCCAACCTGGGCAATGCCACCGATTCGATCGGCCGACCCGAGCCGCAAGATTCCGTTCGGCCGGATTTCCCGGCCGGGACACGGAACACGCCGCGGTGCCGCGCTACCTGATCGAGCGAGACTTTCCGAATGGGCTGAGCATCCCGCGCGATGAAGCCGGCGCCGGCTTTTGCCGCACGGTCGTCGACAACAACGCCGAAGACGGCGTGACCTGGCTGCAGTCCTACGTAACGCCCGACCGCAAGCGCACTTTCTGCATTTACGAGGCGCCGACGCCCGAGGCGGTTCGGCGTGCGGCGGCGCGAAACAGGCTGCCGATATCGAAGATTACCGAGATCCGGGTACTCGACCCCTACTTCCACGACTGACCACGGAGATTGCCATGAAAACGCTCATCGCCCTGTTCTCTTGCCTGCTTCTCACCCCGGCTTTCGCGGCAGACCCACCCGCACAATCGACCGCTGCTGCGACCAAGGGCGTGGTGCACCGCTATCTGGTCGAGCGAACCTTCCCCGCGGGCGCACTCAAGGGACTCGACGCCGCCACCAAGAAGAAGGTGAACGCCAACAATGCATCGGTCGGCGTGCACTGGGTGACCTCCTACGCGAACGCCGATGAGACCAGGACGTTCTGCGTCTACGAGGGACCGAGCGAAGAGGCAATCCGCAAGGCGGCCGCGCTCAACAAGCTGCCCGTTGACAGCATCACCGAGGTACCCGTGACGTTGTCACCGAAGTAGGCACTCTCTGCGGTCACCCTGAGTGCGGCCAACGGCGCACCAGCCCCAACGCGCAATCGCGGACCAGGAAGGAAGAACACCATGATCAATCGAAATCTGTCGCGCCTCGCCCTGATGCTCACCCTCGGCCTCGTGACCCTTCAATTCAGCTCACCTGCGAGCGCCCAAAGCGGCATCGCGTGCAGCACCGCCGTCACCGCCGCCCCGACCGGCCCTGCAACCGTGTCGACCGCATCGACACCCTATGGCAGGGTTCTGGTCGTCGGCTCGGCCGACTACGCGGGTTGCTCTCTGTACCTGCTGACCTCGGACCAGATCAATTCACTGACCACTGGCGCTGAGCCGTTCGCGTGCAGCGACGGCCCCAATGTGCTCGGGGCGTCTTGCGACAGCGTGCTCTGGCCTGCGCTGCTGACCGATGGCGCGCCGATCGCAGGACCCGGGGTCAACCCCGCGCTCCTCGGGACGGTGACCCGCACTGACGTGTTACCCGGTGCGTCGGTACAGCAGGTGACGTACGCCGGTCTGCCGTTGTATCGATTCGTCTTCGATGAAGCGCCAGGGGAAACGGAGGGGGCTGACCTGTTCGACCCGGTGACCAGTCCTGCGGGGATCTGGTACCTGGTCGAGCCGAGTCGCGGCCGCCCGGCCCCGGGCAAGGCCCGCCTTCAGTTGGAGAGCGCTCCGGTCGTCGGGACGGGACCGGAGCAGACGGTCCTGGCGGTGCAGATGGACGATGACTTCAGTGTCTTCCCCAACGCCAGCTTTCCCGTCTATGTCCTGAGGACCGATCGTGACCGCGAGAGCTCCTGCCAGAGCGTATGTGCTGCGGTGCCCTGGCCACCGGTCCTCACCTCCCACTGGCCTGAGGCCGGCCCCGGAGTCGACCAAAGCGACCTCGGGATCGTCGTCAGGCCCGACGACACCCAGCAAGTGACCTACAAGGGCAAGCCCCTGTACCTCTTCTACCAGGACGCCTACATCCTCGGCGTGACCGGGACTCAGGGCATCTACGGAGCGCGCAGGATCACCCCGTGGGGCGCATTCAACACCGTTGCGCCGTCGCCCTAGGAGAGAGCGGCCCAAGGCCCCGGCCGACTTCGGCCGGGGTCTGCTGACTCCGCGATAACCCTCCGCTCTTTCCTGCGCAGCGGTTCCGTGCAGCCGGGACTCCCCTCAGGCGGAGAGATTCAGCCGGCGCAATGCATCCGGGAGTGCCGCGAGCGTCGCGATCTGCACGTCCGGTGAGAGCTCCCAGGGATCGAAGGCCTTTTCGGGATCCCGCCGCAGCCAGGCGGCCGCGAGGCCGCAGGCTTTGGCTCCGATGACATCGAACGGGTTCGCGGAGACCAGACAAGCCCCCTGCGGGTATCCGGGCGCGACCTCCCGAAGCAACGCGTAGACCGCCGGATCGGGCTTGAACGTCCGGCTCCGATCGGCGCTGAGGATTGCCGCGAAGCATCCATCGATCCCGGCGTGGACGAGCAGGCCGCGCACGGAGCGCTCCGTGCCGTTGGTCAGCGCGACGAGCGTGTGACCCGCACGCGCGAGGCTCTCCAGCCCCTCCCGGACATCCGCGAAGGGCGGCAGATGCGCATAGGCCTGAAGCAACGCCCGCTCGGCAGCCTCATCCAGCGGACTACCGAGCTGCGCGCTCACCGCGCGCAGCGCCTGCGCGGTGCACTCATCGAAATCCACGTAGCGACGCATCAGTCCCCGTCGAAAGGTGAACTCGAGCTGTTTCTCGCGCCAGAGCTGCGCCGCGGCCGGCGCGCGCGCCCCGAACTGCTCTCGCAACTGCACGGTCATGCCGGCCGTGTCGACGAGCGTCCCGTACACATCGAGCGCAACTACCCCATGTTGGCCTGCTCCGCACTGGTCCCATCGCCCAGCAGCCGCAAGCGCGCGAGCAGTGGGCGCATCGTGAGCCCCTGTCCGAGTATCGAGAGCACCGCCACGCCGACCGTCATCGCGACCAGCAGCTCGCGCCACCGGAAACCCTCCGGCAACGTGAGCACCAGCACCATGGGAAGCGCACCACGCAGCCCTCCCCAGGTGAGCACCAGGGTCCAGCTCCAGGGAGGCGGGTCGCGGCTGAAGCTGCCCACTGCACGCCCCACCACCAATACGAGTCCGCGGCTCACCGTCACGACCAGGTAGGCGATGAGGATGGGCAGCCAGTAATGCGAGAGGTCGGCCAGGCGCACCTCGAGTCCGAGCAGCAGAAACACGATCGAATTGAGGGCAAAGCCCAGATACTCCCAGAAGCTGCGGCACGCGACGCGCGCCGTCGCGGACATGCCCGCCTGCACCGCGAAGCTGCCGCAGAGCAGGCCGGCCGCCGCCGAGGCAATGACCCCCGAGGAGTGCAGCGACTCGGCGGTCACGAACGAGCCGTAGGCGGCAATCATCGTCAGCGCGATCTCGATCATGGGATCGTCGATGCGCCGGATCAGCCACGAGCATCCCGCTCCGATACAGACTCCGGTGAGCGCACCGACCCCCACGATAAAAAGGAATTGCCCCGCGAGGTCGCTCGCCGCGGGAGCGGCTCCCCCGAGCAGCGCGAGCGCTAAGGTGAAGAAGACGACGGCCGTGCCGTCATTGAGCAGGCTCTCGCCGTCCAGCAGCGTCGTCAGCCGTCGGGGCACGCGCAGCTTGCGAAACAGCGCCACGACCGCGACCGGATCGGTGGCCGAGATCAACGCGCCGAACACCAGCGCTTCCCTCCAGCTGAACCTGCTTCCGATGGGAAGCGCCTGGATGACCGGTGTCAGCGCCAGGGTGGTGAGCGCCATCGACGCGATGACGCCCGGGACCGCCAGCGAGGCGATGGTCATCCAGTTGGCGCGAAACACGCGCGGGTCCATCTGAAACGCCGCCTCGAAGATCAGACCCGGGAGAAAGACCCCGAACAGCAGTTCCTTGGTGAGATGGGGCGCAGGAAAAAACCGCCACGCCCCGAGCGCGAGGCCAGTGATCACCAGCGCGACCGTGTAAGGAACGGGCACGCGACGCACCGCGATCGCGACCCCCGTCGCCACTACGAACAGCAGAATGAATGCGGTCTCGGCCTGCACGGCGCCTCCCCGGAGGGTCCCATAATGAAGTGCCGGGTGCGCAGCGTGAAGATCGTCTGTGGCAGGTGCGCGTCAGCCAGCCTTCCTGCCGGGCGGCAGCCAGGATCACGAATACCTCCCCCGGCAGCCTGGCCAGTCCTCTCCGGGGAGCCTGTAGGATCGGGTGGCGAAAGGATGAGGGCCGGTCCCTACACGGCGGGCGGGCCCTCACTGGAAGAGCTTGAACCGGTTGGCGACCGCGAGGTACGCGAGCGCCAGAACGAAGAAGATCCCGAGACTCGCCGCAATGGCCTTGTGCGCGCCCACCTTCGGTGCGAGGTACACGATTCCGAGCATATAGGGCACCCAGCTCACCAGGGTCCCGGTGAGCACCCACTTGGCGTGCTGACTGACGGCAGTGGCCCCGGCGGTTTGCCCGAGGAAGACGTAGGCGACGAGGGTGAAAACGGGAACCAGCGTCGCCAACCCGGACAAGGTCCGCTGACCCCCCTCCTCGAGCGCCACGATGAGCGTGGTGAAAACGCCGCCCGTGATGAAATAGATGATCAGGCTGTACAACCTCACGGGCCCGTCTCCCTTCCGCACGCCATGGTACCTCCGGCACGCCACGCTGCGCAGCTTCGGACGCCTCCTACGCCCGCATCCCCGGAGTGATCAGCCAGGAACGCGATCGCGGCTGACACTGCACGGATCGCGCGGTCCCTACGATTGGCGCCTGCTGATCCGACAGGGGACCCACATGCAGCCTCTCAGATTGATCGCCTCGGCCGCGCTGTGCGCAGTGACGGCGGCCTGTGCCTCAGGACCGAAGCCTACCGAGCAGCTCGCCCGCGCGCATACCCTGGTCGAGGAGGCCGAGAAGTCGCAGGCGCAGCGCTATGCGCCGGCCGATCTGCAGCGGGCGCGCGACGAGCTGCAGTTGGCCGATGCGGCCAACGGGAACGGCAAGTACGACATCGCGCGCAGCGACGCGGAGTCGGCGAGTGTCGATGCCGACCTGGCGAGCGCGCGGGCCTCCGAAGGCGAGGCGCGCCGCGCCGCAAACGATGCGCGGCAAAGCAACGCCGTGCTCGAGCACGAGGAGCAGACTCCGGGCGCGCCAGCGGTGCGGCCGCAGGATCTGCAGCAGTATCCTTCGGCCTCGCCGCCGCCCTCGACACCGCCCGGCTCGGTGCCGCCCGCGCAGGTGCTGCCGCCCGACCAGTCCGCGCCGCCGCCGCAACCGCAGTCGGACCCCGAGCAGTCCGCGCTACCGAGACAGGGAGCTGTCCCATGAACACCGGCACCTTCAACACCGCCCTCATCGCGATGGCCGTGACCGGCCTGACATTGTCGGCTTGCGAGACCACCCGCCACAGCGATCAACTGGATGCAGCGCACGCTCAGGTACAGGCGCTTTCACAGGAGCCGCTGGCGCAGCAGGCAGCCGCGGACGATCTGCGCGCCGCCCAGGACCGGCTGCAACAGGCGGACGCGGCGCAGCAGCACCACCGGCCGCCGGCTGAGGTCGATCATCTGGCCTATCTCGCCGAACGGCACGCCGAGGCCGGCGAAGCCCGCGTCCATGCCATGGCGGCACGCCAGGATCTGGCGCGGCAGCAGCAGGAGCGCACGCAGATCCTGCTGAGCGCACGCGAGCAGCAGGCCCAGCAGAACGCCGCGCAGGCGGAGGCCAATGCAGAGCAGGCCGCCGCGGCGAAAGAGCAGCTCAGGCAGACTCAGCAGGAGCTCGCGGACCTCAAGGCCAGACCGACCGCGCAGGGACCGACGATCACTCTCAGCGATGTGCTGTTCGACACGGCAGCCGCGACGCTCAAACCGGGAGCCGACCTGGCGCTCGACCGCCTCGCCGGCTATCTGAAGGCGCACCCGCAGACGCGCGTCCTGATCGAAGGCAATACCGACAGCCGCGGCTCGGAGGAGTACAACGAGGCGCTCTCGCAGCGACGCGCCGACGCCGTGGCCGCCGCGTTACGTGAGCGCGGCGTGCCGGGGAGTGCCATGCAGACCATCGGACGCGGCAAGGCCTATCCGGTCGCCACCAACGATACGGCGGCGGGACGGCAGCAGAATCGACGTGTCGAGATCGTCCTCTCCGACTCCAACGGCCGCTTTGCCCAGGCGGAAACCCCGCCCGCCGGTTGAGAATGACGGGCGCCAGCGGGTAGCAAAGCCGGCTTCCTCCGCGAGTCCGGGCGGGAATCCTCAGCCGCCGCGCGGGATCGCGAACAGCCGGGTCCAGAACGACGGCGGCCGAGGGGTCGGCGCTGCGGTGGCGGCCGCGGTGGCCGGCGCGGCCAGCAAAGCGGCCGGCGGCACGCACGGCGGCGCGCTCAACTCGATTGCCGCAAAACGACCGGTCGCGCCCACGTCCTTCATCGCCCGGAACGCGTGCCGGCGCGACTCGGTCTCCTCGAGGGGGCTGATCTGCGCCACGCGCGCAGAGTCGAAGTACGATCCGGCATAGCGCGCGACCGCCTGCGCCGCGGCCGCGTCGTTGAAGAACCCCAGGCGCAGCACATGCCGCACGCGCCCCTCGTCCCCCTCGATGTGGTGATAGAGGCGATAGATCCCGAACAAGTCCAGATGCGGCACGTCACGCGGGTTGAAGGGCCGCGCGGAGCTCGTCAGCTCCACGACGAAGCGACCGTTGGCGAGCGGCTTCGGTCCGGGCGCGCGCAGCACGCGGGTCACCTCGAGTGTCGAGGCGGTCATGAGGTTCTACACGAGGCCGGCGATAAAGGTCGCCAGCTCGATCGCGACGGCGGCGAGAAACATGAATGCGATGATGCTCATGAGCTGATCCTCCCTGTCGATATGCGCACATTGCACGCATCGCGCGCCGCCAACTGTGCGTCAGTGCGCCGGCGCACGATCGCGCTCGCCAGCATTTCTACCTACTCCCGGCGGCCCACCCCTAGGCACAACTACTTATAGGTCTTGCTGCCGGAAGATGGTCTGCTGCGCGCGGCCGGTGCAAAACGGCGGTCGATCGTGCGCCTCGAGGGCGCGTCTGAGGGAGCGAGGGGTTTCATGCATCTGAGCGAGACCTATAACGACAAGGTCGTACGACAGTTCGCGATCATGACGGTGGTGTGGGGCATCGTCGGCATGGCGGTCGGCGTGCTGATCGCCGCCCAGCTCTACTGGCCGGCGCTCAACTTCGACACTCCCTGGCTCACCTACAGCCGGCTGCGGCCGCTGCATACCAACGCGGTGATCTTCGCCTTCGGCGGCTGCGCACTGTTCGCCTCGTCCTACTACTGCGTGCAGCGCACCTGCCACGTACGGCTGTTCAGCGACCGGCTGGCGGCGTTCACCTTCT